>CEWO01200436.1_pt1 | contig 58229 bp, 48 predicted proteins | sample 361561 | NCBI WGS metagenome assembly CEWO01 (sample SAMEA2623627, study PRJEB7988) | marine metagenome | isolation source: saline water (ENVO:00002010), including
TTGTTGTTACTACTACCTATGTTTATTTCCGCTCAAAGTAGTTGGAATATGAATCTGCTTGGTTCATTTGATTATGAGAATAATCATAATACAAAATGTAATGATATTTGGGGTTGGGAGGATGGTAATGAAAATGAATTTGCATTAGTAGGTCTAGAAAATGGGTTTTCATGTGTTGATGTTACAAACCCAAATTCTCCAATTGAAATGTTTTATATTCAAGATGCTCAGTCAATTTGGAGAGATGTTAAGACTTGGGGTAATTATGCATATGTTACTACTGAAGCAGATGTTGGTTTGTTAATAGTAGATCTTACTGATATGACTGGGAATACTTATTGGCATGTGAAAGATTTTACTAATAATACTACAGGTGATAGTTTGCATTTTGAGGGAGCTCATAATATTTATATTGATGAGAATGGGATTGCTTATATATTTGGAGCTTCAAACCCAAATGGATTTGCTCAACCGCCAAATAGTGCAATATTTTTAGATGTGGCAAATAATCCAACTCATCCTGAATACTTAGGAGAGTGGGATGATTCGCTTTTAACCTCACAAGACAATTATATTCATGACGGAATGGTAAGAGGGGATACTATGTATGCTGGATGTATTTATGGAGGTACGATGCATATTGTTGATGTAAGCGATAAAAGTAATCCGCAAACTATTGGACAACACCCTACGCCAAATAATTTTACACACAATGCATGGGTAAGTGATGATGGTGAATATGTGTTTACTACTGATGAGCAATCAGGTGCATATCTTGCAGCGTATAATATTTCAGATATAAATAATATATATGAGGTAGACAGAATACAATCTAATCCTGGCTCTAACTCTATTCCTCATAATGTACATGTAGACGGAAATTTTTTAATTACTTCTTATTATAGAGATGGTACTACTGTGCATGATATTACTTATCCTAATCACATGGTACAGGTAGCATATTATGATTCTTATTCTGGTAGTGGTAATGGATTTGATGGTTGTTGGGGGACTTACCCTTTTCTTTCTTCTGGGAATATTATCTCTTCTGATAGGAATAGTTACAATGGCAAGGGTATTTTAAATATTTATGGCAGAGCATTTCAGCAAGCTTGTTATTTGATTGGAAATGTGTCAGATGGTATAAGTGGGAATAATTTAGTTTCTGCTAATATTACAATACTAAGTACGACTACATCTGCAATCACTAATATTATCGGAGATTATCAAACTGCTATTGTAGATTCGGGGGTTTATCAGGTCATCTTCTCTAAAACAGGATATATATCAGATACCTTATCTATTTTATTAGATCATGGAATTATGACTACATTAAATGCTCAACTTTTTCTTATTGGTTCTGGCTGTACTGACCCATTGGCCTGCAATTATGATTCTGTAGCTACAATAAATGATAGTTCTTGTGTTTATCCTATAATGTTCCAGCAGTCTTTTTCATTATGCTATGGAGATAGCTTAATAGTAGGTGCTAGCGTATATGCTATAGCAGGAAGCTATATAGATACTTTACAAACAGTAAATGGCTGCGATAGTATTGTATATACAAATATTAGTATAATATCACCTTCAGGTTGGCAGTGGGGAACAACAATATGCTATGGAGATAGCGTAATCGTTGGTACTAGCGTTTATTATACACAAGGAAACTATATAGATACTTTAATTACAATAAACGGATGTGATAGTATTGTGTATACCAACATTAATACGTCTTTACCAGCGCTTGTTAATTTGAATTTATCATATTATAATGGATATAATTTATCTTGTTCTGGTAGTTCAGATGGATGGATTGAAATTAATCTAACAGGGGGCTCCCCTCCATTTATGTTTATTTGGAATAATGGACAATCTAGTGCTTTAGCAACAAATTTATCTGCGGGTATTTCTTCAGTAAATATAATTGATGTCAACAATTGCTTAACTGAATATGTTTTTTTGCTTACTGAGCCACCAATTCTAAGTGTGTCGATAAATGCTACTGATGAAACTTCTGCACTGAATGATGGTTCAGCCAATGCTACTGTTTTCGGAGGTGTTCCTCCATATGATTATAATTGGAGTAATAGTACAACAACAAACCCCAATCTTAATCTAGCTCCTGGATTATATACTGTTGATGTTACAGATGCTAATGGATGTATCATGTCGAATTCAGTTACTGTAAATGCATATACTGCTACTAATATAATGGATATTGATGGGAATCCTAGTAAGAATTTGAGTAAGATTTTAGGTGTGTTAGGAAAAGAAATAACTTACAGAAAAAATACATCTCTCTTTTACATTTATGATGATGGAACAGTAGAAAAAAGAATAGTTATAGAATAAAAAATAGATTAATAATGAAAAAAATACTACTTATATTACTTTGCTTGCCTTTAATTGGGTTTGGGCAAAAGAATATTGTTGCTAAGGTTGCTGCTAAGGAACTCAATGATTATCTTAAGAAGATTCCTTTAGGACAAGAGAAAATGTTTGGTTTTAATAATAGACAAGAGTTTTCTGAAGCAAAAATTGGTATTCCATATGAGGTTTTTACTCTTGATTCTAGATTCTTTGATAATGAAAAGCTTGAACAAAGTGCGAATTATATCATATCAACAGGTATTTTTAGAGTTCCAATTATAGTTGATAGTGTATATAAATCACTTCTAACAGTTTCTAAAGAAAATAATCAATGGCATGTTGTTAAGATTGGGGCTAAGGGGTTGGCAAATGAGTTGGAAAAATTTGAGAAAGATTATTCTTCTATTGGTAGTTTTAATATTTTAAGAGTTTTTCAGATTAAAAGTGATTTTATTTTAACATCTCAGAATATGATATATCCGCTTACTTCAGCAAAGAAGAGCTTTTTAATTGATAGTAAAGATTCGTATTCAATATATAATATGTTAACCTTAATCAAAAATAAAGAATTTAATTATGAAAAATAGATCTACTTGCCTTCTTCTACTTCTTATCTTTAGTTTATTTCTTTTTTCAGGCATTAAGGCTCAGGTCTTATCAGTTCCTGAAATTTATCAAGAACAGGATAATTGGTGCTGGGCAGGAGTATCTAAATGTGTTTTAGATTATTGTGGGTTCTTCACGCAACAATGTGAGATTGCTGAGTATACTAGGAATGTCTCCTTGGATGATTTTGGTTTAGTTGACTGTTGTATAGATCCATCTCAAGGATGTAATCAGGGAAATTACAATTATGGGGCCAGTGGAAGTATTGAAGATATTCTAGTTAATTTTGGAGGTGTTTATACTAGTAATTTACCTTATTTAATAAATGAGGTGCAATGGCAAACAGAAATATCGAATAATAGGCCGTTTATTATTCGATATGGGTGGAATGGTGGGGGAGGACATTTTGTAGTTGGTTATGGAGTCACAGGATCTGACCCTTCAAGTTTAGATTATTTTACTATGGATCCTTGGTTTAATGAAGGGTATACCATTTCATCATATAATTGGATCGTTACTGCAGGAGGAGGAGGTAGCTGGACTCATACTCAATTAACATTCCCGCCGATTACATCAGAAATAACAAGTATAAATACAGATAAGCGTAAATTATTGAAGACTATAGATGTCTTGGGAAGAGAGACGGAGGAGGTCAATCAGACTTTATTTTATCTTTATGATAATGGTGTTGTGGAAAAGAAGCTAATTATAGAGTAGCGTTTAGATTATTACTCTATCCAGTCAGCAATAAACATATTTGTGGATCTTGTCCCTCCATTATTTCTGTTAGATGAGAAGACTAGTTTTTTGCCATCATAAGAAAACATGGGGAAGGCATCAAATGCGCCATCATATGTAATTTGCTCTAATTCTGTTCCGTCAATATTGATCATGTATAGGTTAAAAGGAAATCCTCTCTCAGATTTATGATTAGAAGAAAACAGAACTTTATTCCCGCTTGGATGAAAGAAAGGCGACCAGTTAGCTTTTCCTAAGTCAGTGATCCTTTTTAGGTCAGAGCCATCAACATTACAAATATATAATTCCATTTCAGTCGGTTTTACTAGCCCATCTTTAAGTAAGTTTTTGTATTCATCTATTTCTTGTTCTGTTTCTGGTCTTGAAGAACGGAAAATAAGTTTTTTTCCATCAGGGGAGAAGAAAGCGCCTCCATCATAGCCTAATTGTGAAGTGACTTGGTTAACATTACTGCCATCAAGATTCATAGTATAAAGTTCAAGATCGCCACTTCTGTCCGAAGTAAAAACAATTTTATCACCTTGAGGAGATAATGTAGCTTCAGCATCATAGCCTGGATCATTAGTTAATTGATTAATAATTTTTCCGTTTATATCAGCGACAAATATGTCAAAGTCAGGGTAAATTGGCCAAACATAAGCGCCGTCTTCTCTTTTTGCTGGTTCTTTTGGGCAGTTTATATCTCCTAGATGAGTAGATGCATAAAGTATCGTAGTGTCTCCAGGCATAAAATAAGAACAGGTGGTTCTCCCTAATCCAGTACTAACCATTGGAGGGATTTCTTCTTTCATATTATCATTTTTCCAATCAGTTATATAAATTTGATCGCATTCAATTCCTAATTCAGGATTTTTAAGTTGGAATACTAGTTTTGTGTCATCAAAAGAAAAATAAGCCTCTGCATTATCTCCTCCAAAAGTGAGTTGTTTTATATTCTTAAGATGTTTTTCATTACTATAATGTATATCTGATTTATTTTTTGTTTTTTTTCTTGATTCAGTAGTATCTTTTGAATTGTTTACTGTGCATGAAAAAAGTAGAATAAGAGTGCTTATTGATAATATAATTTTATTCATAATATTGATTTTAAATTTACTGCAAATATATAGCTTAGAATATTTCTAGTCATCAGATGTGAAGTTAAAAATCCAAGTTGTTAATTAACTCATCATTTGCAATGTTTGGTAATGTTACTTTTAATTCTTTGTTCATTTTCATAGCTCTTTTTATAGCAAAGTTAGCCTCTTTGTTTCTTGCCCAACTTCTTCTTGAAATGCCATTGTTAACATCCCAGAAAAGCATGGATTTTAAACGTCTATCAGCATCAGTAGAACCATCTAGAAGCAATCCGAAACCGCCATTTATGACTTCACCCCAACCAACACCTCCACCATTATGTATAGAAACCCAAGTGGCGCCTCTAAAGCTATCCCCAATTACATTGTGAATAGCCATATCAGCTGTAAACTGTGAGCCATCATAAATATTGGATGTTTCTCTGTAAGGAGAGTCTGTTCCTGATACATCATGATGATCACGACCTAATACTACAGGAGCAGAAAGCTCACCGTTAGCAATTGCATTGTTAAAGGCCTCAGCAATTTTTGTTCTTCCTTCAGCATCCGCATAAAGTATTCTTGCTTGAGATCCTACAACAAGTTTATTCTCTCCAGCTGCTTTTATCCAATTGATATTATCAATCATTTGTAATTTAGTTTCTTTCGGAGATTCTTCTATGATCTCTTCTAGAACTTTTGTAGCAATTTTATCGGTTGTTTCTAAGTCTTTAGGATCATTTGATGTGCAAATCCATCTGAATGGACCAAATCCATAATCAAAACACATTGGACCCATTATATCTTGTATGTAAGAGGGGTATTTAAAATTTCCATCTTTTTTTAAGATGTTCGCTCCTGCACGGCTAGCTTCTAGTAAGAAGGCATTGCCGTAATCAAAGAAATACATTCCTCTCTTTGTTAATGTATTAATAGCGTCAGTATGTCTAATTAAAGTCTTTTTAACTTCTTTTTTAAACTCTTTAGGGTTATTAGCCATCATTTTATTTGCATCTTCATAACTCATTCCGATAGGGTAGTAGCCACCGGCCCATGGATTATGTAAAGAGGTCTGGTCAGATCCAATTTCAATATGTATCTTACGATCTACAATTCTCTCCCATAATTCAACTATATTTCCATTATAAGCAATCGAGATAGCTTCTTTATTTTCTTTTGCTTCTATTGCTCTATCTAGCAATCTATCTAAATCAGTATAGACTTCATCTACCCATCCTTGATGATGTCTTTTATAGGTAGCTTGAGGATTAACTTCCGCTATTATGCAGACTCCCTTTGCTATTACGCCAGCTTTAGGCTGAGCTCCGCTCATACCTCCAAGGCCTGAGGTCACAAATATTTTTCCACTTAAGTCTTTTGCTTTTGGATCTATCTTTCTTGCTGCATTAAGTACTGTAATTGTTGTGCCATGAACAATCCCTTGAGGTCCAATGTACATAAAAGAGCCAGCAGTCATTTGTCCATATTGAGTTACGCCAAGAGCATTAAACTTTTCCCAATCATCAGTTTTTGAGTAGTTAGGAATCATCATTCCATTTGTAACTACAACTCTAGGAGCATCTTTATTTGAAGGGAATAATCCCATAGGATGGCCAGAATATAGTGCCAAAGTTTGGTTGTCTGTCATTTCTGCTAGATACTTCATGCAGAGTAGGTATTGTGCCCAGTTTTGAAAGACAGCTCCATTTCCTCCATAAGTAATTAATTCCTCAGGGTGTTGAGCTATTGCATGGTCTAAATTGTTAGAAAGCATCATTTGTATTGCTGCTGCTTGCTTGCTATTGTGAGGGAAATCTTCAAGATGTCTTGCTTTTATCTTATAATTTGGCATAAATCGGTACATGTAGATTCTTCCATATTTTTTTAGCTCGTTTAGAAATTCTGTAGCTAATATAGGGTGCATATGCTTAGGGAAATAGCGTAATGCATTCCTGATTGCTAATTTTTTCTCGTCTTTTGTAAGAATGTCCTTTCTTTTTGGAGCATGACTAATATTTAGATTAATATCTCTTTCTTTAGGAATTTCTGATGGAATTCCTGCTAAGATGGCTTGTTTAAGATCTGTCATACTGTTTTTTTTTATCTTTTTTCTTATAAGGGCAATGTTTGCAATTATTATTGCAGCAGTATCCTTTTCTTAGATGATACTTTGCAGTGAAAACGATATACCCTTCGGGGGAATAGTAGTATTCATCCTTATCTAGTTTATCTATTTTTGAAAACTCTTTCATTTTGTTACAAAATTAAGATATTTGCTTTAATGAATATAAAAACTCAAGAAATATCAATGTCTATCTTAAAAGATAAGGGAGTCAAGCTATTTATTAAAAGAATTGATCAATCTCATGAGTATATTTCTGGTAATAAGTTGTATAAATTAAAGTATAATTTATTAGAGGCAAAGAGGCAGGCTCAGAGTACTCTCTTAACTTTCGGAGGTGCTTATTCTAATCATATAGCAGCCACAGCTTGTTCAGCTAAAGAGAGTGGATTTAAGAGTATAGGTGTTATTAGGGGAGAGGAGTGTTTTCCTTTAAATCACACATTGAATTTCGCGAAAGAGCAGGGGATGGAGATTTATTATCTAAACAGGGATAGGTATAGGTTAAAAAATACAGATGAGTTTATTTGTGAACTAAAACAGAAGTTTGGAGATTTTTATTTAATTCCAGAGGGAGGATCAAATAGTCTAGGAATTAGAGGGGCTTCTGAAATTATAGATTCAAACGATGTACAAGATTTTATTTGCTGCTCAGTAGGAACAGGAGCTACTATTTCGGGGATTATTAGGTCTGCAGATGGTCGTCAAAAGGTTATTGGGTTTCCTGCTATTAAAGGTTTTACGCAGCTAGAAAGCGATATTTCTTGCTGGTCAAACAGGTCTAATTGGGAATTAATAAACAACTATGTTTGCGGTGGTTACGCTAGAATAAATAAAGCTTTACTTGACATTATATATACTTTTTATGAGACATATAATATACCTTTAGATGCTGTTTATACTGGCAAGATGATGCTGGGGATATTAGATCTAGTATTCAAAGATTATTTTCCAAGGGGAAGTTCAATACTTGCTATCCATACAGGAGGTGTTCAGGGGAATAAGGGAATGGTTGAGCGATTGGGTATTAAACTTCCTTCATGATCTCTAATGGATTTTCTTTTTCCCATATTCCTGCTGTAAAATCAGGGATGATAATTGATTGGCTATTAGCAGCAACAGATAGCTCAGAAAGAGGTGTTATTGAACTCCACATTACACTGTCATAAACATTTATATCTAGAGGAAGTCCTAAGTTTAAACATCTAATTATTCTGTAGATCATAATAAAATCCATTCCTCCATGACCTTGCTTAAACTCTGAACTAATTACTTTTAGTTTTTTCATAATTGGGTGTTGGTACTTGCTTCTATATTTATTATATTCTTCTTTTTTTAACCAATTATGCCCCCAATATGTAGGTTCTTCTCCTTCAATATATAATCTACTTGGATATCCGTCATGAACAGCTTTAGTTCCAACTAACTTATTAATTCTAGAGTAGGGTCTTCCTGTATGTACGTCAAATTGTAGTAATATAGTTTTTCCTTTTTTTGTTTTAATCATAGTATTGTTCATATCTCCACATTTGTATGATTGTATAGGGTGATTAATTTGTTTAGCTGCATTACTCAAATTTAATTCTCTACTGCTCATAGATGAAAGATGAGAGAACGTGTCTCCTCTGCCAATATTTAGGTAAAAGGAGATTGGGCCTAATCCATGAGTTGTATAAAGATTTCCATTCCTTTTGGTATGCTCAAGTAACCTCCATTGATTTTCATAATATGTATCATCTAGCATTAAAGCTCTTAGGTCATGTAAATAAGCACCCTCTGTGTGTGTAATATCTCCAAAAACACCTTCTTGTATCATATTTAAAACCCACAATTCTTCTTCGTTATAATTACAGTTCTCCATCATCATGCAATGTTTTTTTGTACGCTCAGATGTTTCAATGATTTTCCAGCAATCTTCAATGTTAGTAGCAATAGGAACTTCACAGCCAACATGCTTTCCGTTTTCCATAGAGTAGAGAGCCATAGTAGCATGTAGATTCCAAGGAGTTGCAATTATTATTAAATCAATATCATCTCTTTTGCAAAGTTTTTTCCATTCATTATTATTCTTATGGTAAATTGTTGCTTTCTTTTTTTGCCAAATTGATAGTTTTTCTGATGCTAATCTTACTTTCTTCTCAGTAATATCTGAGAGAGCAATAATCTCTGCATGGTTTTTCTCAACTAAATATTGAAACATTTCTAGCAATGTATTTCCTCTATTGCCTAGTCCAATAATCCCAACTCTGATTTTATTAATCTTATCAGTAGTAAAACCAAACATACTTCCATCAGTATCTCTTTTGGTATTGTTAATTAGATCTTGTATTGAGTTGTTTTCAGCACCTAATGTTTTGAATGGTAATCCTAAAAATGCACTTGCTCCTATTATAGATTGTAGGAATTCTTTTCTTTTCATGTTGAGTTATTAAGGTTAAGTGTTCAAATATATAATTTTCTTGTGTTAGTTATCCTTACTATATATATAGTTTAGCAATATGAAAGGAAATGCTTTAGTGTTCTTTATTTTATTAATATATGGGGCTTATGGACAAAGTAAGACAGAAGTCTATATATCTGAATATAGTGAAATCGCTATTGATGAGATGAATAGGTTTGGTATTCCAGCTTCAATAACTTTAGCTCAAGGGATATTAGAGAGTGGAAATGGAGAAAGTAGATTGGCTGTTCAGGCTAAAAATCATTTTGGAATAAAATGTCACGATAATTGGAATGGAAAGACTATAATAGAAGATGATGATGAAAAAGGGGAGTGCTTTAGAAAATATAATAATGTTTCTGATTCATATAGAGATCATTCTTTATTTCTAACTGAAAGAGGACGGTATTCTTTTTTGTTTGATTATAATAAGAATGATTATAAGAAATGGGCTAAAGGCTTAAAGAAGGCAGGCTATGCTACTAATCCTAAATATCCAGCTTTACTTATTGATTTAATAGAGAAATATGATCTGAGTAGATTTGATAGTGGAGATAAAGAAAATAGAAAGTTTTATTTTACAAATTCTTATGGCTTTCCTTATCTGATAGGTGTGGGAGCATCTTATTTTAATCAAAGGTCGTTATATTTTACTGAGATAAATACTTCCTTTGCATTTACTGAAGCACATTTTGGTTATAATTTTGAACTTCTAAGTGGGTTGTACGCAGGAGCTAATTCTGGAATCATATATTTACCTTCTGAGGAATTAGATGTTATTCCACATATTGCTGCAGAAATAACATATAAAAGAGAAAAGAAAAAAAGAATGTTAATAAGGTTGGGAGGGCAGGTGCCTTTATTAGATATACCGAATTATAAGCAGTTTAAAGTAATTCCTTTTCTAAGGTTGACTTATTTATTAGACTAGTTGTCTAATTCATAATTATAAACAAAACCCTTTTTTATATTGATAATGTTAATCTTACCATCATTATCAATGTCTGAGATGTTAAATAAGCCTTCAGAGTAGATAGGAAATCCTTTTACAATTTTATTGTCTTTTATTAGGTAAAGGAGGTTAGAACTAGTGACTATTGCAATGTATTTATTAAATGAAGAGATATTATTAATAGGAGCATCAAGATTTAGTGTTATATCTTCATTAATAGTATCATTATAATAAGAAATAGAGTTTTTATTTGTTACATAGTAGCCATTATTATGTGATAGGATTAAAGATGTTGTAAGTAATTCTGGTAACTCATAAGTTATGGAACTGCCATCAACCTTCCCTGTCCAAAGCTTTTTATCTGTTGTAATTGCATAAAGATCTCCTGACTCAGATACTTGAACTTTATTAGTAAATACATGCGGGTCTTTAAATATAACCCTGTCACTTCCATTTCTAGCTACTAACTTAGTTGTAGTGTTGTTTGTTGCATTTAGTATAAAGTCTTTCCCTTCTACTGTGAAATGAATAGGATTTCTGTTTATTGTATTGTTACTCTTTGTGTATTTCCACCCATTGATTTGCTCTCCTTTTTTATTAAGATTGTAAAGAATATTATCCTCTCCAACAATAATTATTCTATATTTTTTATTTTGATTATAATCAAATACAGAATGTTCTATGTTTGTAGTAAATGGAAGCTTCTTAGGGAAGCCATCAACAGATTTCCCGTTTCTGTCAATTAGGTGAAGCTGATTACTAGTATTAAAGAGAGATTGATATTTATTGTTTTTATAAGCATCAATATGGTTTATTGATCCTTTAATCTTACTGTCAATTTTTTTCTCCCATAATTTTTTTCCATCAGAATTTATAGCGATAAGGTTGTTTCTATTATCTTGTATTAGTATCATCTTCTCTTTTGTAAAGTGATTATGTACAAATTGAGGCGTCATACTTGTGTTGGTGTCTAGTGGATAGTACCATTCTTCTTTAATAGCTTCCTTATACTCATTATCATGGAATAGGCAAAAATTATGTATTAAGCCATTTTTAGTTGAAGAAATTTGTAGCGTGAAAGAAGTGAATTTAATAATTGAATCAGTATTATAAGTTAGTGAGTCGCTAGTTTTCAACTTGCTGATTAGTGTTTTAGCTGCTTTACCTGGGTTGATAAAGAAAAAAAGATTAGAATGAGAGGATATGTAGCTGTTTATTTTTTTTAATGATTTTTTTTGTGATAGAATATTCTTTGCAATGAAATTGTCAATAACATATTCTAATGAAGCAAATGAGCTTCCAAAGATAAAATAATCGTTAATTATTGTGAAGTAATTATTTTCTACTGAGAATATGTCTCCAAATAGATTTGCGGTAAGGTTTTTATCTTTTATTTTATTTATGGTGTAATTTCTGTAGTCAGATGAAGAAATAATTAAACCTTGAAGCATGGAAGTTGCCTTGATAGATTCTTTAGTATTGAAGTAGGTGTAGGTGTTTTTAGAATCCAGATCTTTAGAGGTGTTAAATATTCCTGCTTCATTATCGGTTTCACTAATAAATTCACTGTAAATTACATCGCAGCTGTCTTGTATTGATTTAAGCTTTTTTTCCCAACTCCAGAATTCATTCTTATTCTGTAGAAGCTGGTTCTTATTTTCAAATAGTTTTTTCTGATTTTTGAAAGTAATTGCAAAAAGCTGTGTAGTATGTTCAGGTATAATGTCTAGGATATTTAATTTTTGACTTTTTTGCCTTACTAATAAATCAGAGAATTGATTTGTCTCTTCATTCTGTATACTTAATCCACTTGCAAGAATAGAATTGTCTTTTATTCTTATATCTGTAGCAACCCATTCAGAGAAGTTTGAGATATATGACTCTTTATGTGTGATTGTATTAATTAGTTTAAATAAATTGTTGTAGTTCAGCATGAGATTAATATCTTCTGATGTGCTTATTGTTTTATAGGCATTAGAAAAATTAGGGTTTAAAAAGAGATCATCTGTGTTTTTATTTGAGGTTCTAATGGCATCAGTAAGTAGGATTCTGCTATTAGAAAAGAATAGAATATCTCCTGATACACTGTAATATGTTTTCGAAGATTTATTGTAGTAAAGTGTCTTTTTATCATATTCTGATATGCTGATGTCATTTCCAAATAATTTAATAAGGTTTTCATGACTGGTTATATTTTCTTTATTGAAAGTGGCGCAATAGAGTACAGCATGATTGTTGGGGCCTACTTTATGGTATGATATAAATAGTTCGTTGGTGTAGAAGATTTTTTTATTAGTTAAAAAGAAATTGCTTATTTTTTCTGCTTTTTGATTTATAGATTTAACTTGATTGATGTTTTGTAGTTTTTCCCATATTCCAGAAATTTTGAGAGCTCTATTTAGTCTTGAAACATCATTTATTTGTAAGATTGCTGATGCATTTGTTGGTATTACTGTAATAGGGTTATTTGTAGAGCTTTGTGTTTTTTTATAATTTTTGTAGCCAATAAATAGAATAATCCCTATTAAGATGATAGGCGTTGTAATTTTTAGAATTCTTCTGAACATTATTAAGTATGAATAAAATACAAAATTAAGAATTTATATGTTTAAGATAAGCTGATTAGGAAGTAGTTTGAAACTTTCTCTATGATATATTGTTGTCCCGTATTTGCTAATAGCTTGTCTATGCTCTTTTGTTGGGTACCCTTTATTCTTTCTCCAGTTATATTGAGGGAATTCTAGGTCAATATTTTTCATAATGTTATCTCTATATGTTTTTGCTAAGATAGATGCAGCAGCTATTGATAGATATTTTCCGTCACCTTTTATTATGCATTTGTGAGGTATGTTCTTATATCTGTTGAATCTGTTCCCGTCAATAATTAGAAGTTCTGTTTTTGTATTTAATGTATTGATTGCTTTATGCATAGCCAAGAAAGATGCATTTAGGATATTTATTTCATCTATTTTTTTAGAGTCTACAATTCCAATCCCAAAACTAATAGCTTCTTTTTCAATAACTGTTCTAAGCATTTCTCTCTTTTTTGCAGAAATTACTTTACTGTCATTAAGCATTCGGTTCTTAAAATTCTTTGGTAGTATAACAGCGGCAGCAACAACAGGTCCTGCTAGACAGCCTCTTCCTGCCTCATCACATCCTGCTAATTTAAGTTCTGATTTGTAGTGTTGTGGCATCACTTAGGAATTAAACCTCTTTTTGGTTTTTTAATCTTTGGAATCTTTTGAGTATTTCTAATATCTATATCTTGCTCAAGCCACCATTTCCCTTTTTTATAAAAGTATGCATTAAATGTTCCTTCAGGAATATAGTATTCGTGAAGTCCTTCTAGATCTTTACGGCTTGGAATTAAATGGTTAAATACAATCTTTTTCTCTTTTTCGTGATATTTTACACTTACTGATGTTTTAGAATCATATTGTAATACAACTCTTTTTTGGCTTTCTTTTTTGCTCTTTTTGAAGATAGGCAATCCAAATTTTATTTTATTTTTCCCAGAAAAATACATTACATCAATTATCTTCTTTTTACTATATGGATCATTACCATCCCAACCAAGTAAGGTGTAAAACTTACGTCCATTCTTTTTGATGTAAGCAATATCATAATAAAGGCATCCATACCAATTTGAAGCATCTAATTCAGCTTGTTCAGGGTTTCGAATATTTGCAGAGTTATCAATTAATGGTATTAACTCATACCGTTTCCGGTTTTTATTATGGTAATGTACAAAGCCATAATATTCATAGGTTCCGTTTTCTTTTCTTAGAATCCAGTTAAATATCCGGAAAGTATTGTCAGTAGAGTTTATCCTTCCAATACTAGCAAGAGAGTCAAAAGGAAATTTGAATGACTTTTCATATTGTAAAGCCTCAGTAAGGTTAGTTGTAAATGCTGTATTAGCAATTCTTCTCTCTTCTTCAGTTTCTGCATTCATTATCTTGTATGCCATTACTTTTAAGGTGTCTTCATATTCAGCAATAAGATTGTTATTCCCTTTTTGTGCGAATACGCTAAATATTAGTAAAGACAATATGTTAATTAGAATTAACTTTTTCATTTCACAAATATAATCAATAAAGTAAGAGTATAATAACAGGCAATAATGTCCTTTTTTTGTAAATTAGAGCGCTAGGAAAGCATTAAATAATTTACTTTTTACTAAAACTTTTAACTAGTAAGATAATAATAAACGATTGTAATAGAGAGAGAAGGTAGTGTAAGGAGCTTATTTGAACTTTTGGATCTATGATATCAAATTTAAGTTCTAGAGTTTTATAGAATAAGTATGAAGTGCCGAGACCTATTAAATAACCAATTTGCTTGTTAACATCAATTCTCCCTAGTAGTTCTTTGTCTTGAGCGACTAATGTTTCCGCTCTAACTAGATAACCTCCAAAAATAAAAGTAATTTGATAGCTACAATAAATTAACAATGCAGATGTTAATGAATATTTCAAGAACATAAATATAATAATAGTAAGTAGCATTATTACTTCTACAGCTAATGAGATTCTAAAGAAATTCTTGATATTTAGTAATCTGTCATAGAATCGAGCAATCACTAGCATGGCGCTTGCTAAGAATATCCCTCCTAATGAATAGATGGAAGGGTCTAATGGTTGGTAGATTGTAAAGAGAATACCAATTGAAAGGCCTGTAAATGACGAATTAAAGAGTTTGTATGCTAAAAATTCCTTCTCATTTAACTTCATTCTTGTAGTGTCTTTCTATCTGTTAATAGTAGGTTAGTCTTCTTACTTTTGCGATTTGTTTTGCTAATCTAATAACTTGTTTTGTATAGCCAAACTCATTGTCGTACCAGATATAAAGAACAACGTCGTTTCCTTCTTCTGTCACAATAGTTGCGTTGCTGTCAAAAATGGCACAACAAGTATTTCCTATAATATCACTAGATACTAAGTCAGGGTCAACTTGATAGTTAATTTGATTTACTAGATTCCCTTTTAATGCAGCATCACGCATTGTAGAGTTCATATCTTTAAGTGTTGTGTTTTTTTCAAGGCTTAGCTTTAGAATTGCTAGAGAAACATTCGGAGTAGGGACACGTACTGCATTTGCAGTAAGCTTTCCTTTTAATGAAGGTATTACTTTTGTTACAGCATTTCCTGCTCCTGTTGATGTGATGACCATGTTAATAGCTGCAGAACGACCTCTTCTAGGTTTTTTGTGCATGTTATCTAATAGGTTTTGGTCATTTGTATATGCGTGTACAGTTTCTAAATGTCCTTTCACAACACCATATTTGTTTTCGACAACGCTTAAAATAGGAGCAATGCAATTTGTTGTGCATGAAGCTGCTGAGAAGATGTTCGTGTTCTCAATGTCTAACTTGTTTGAATTAATTCCATAGACAATATTAGGAATTTCTTTTCCAGGAGCAGTTAATAGAATCTTGCTAACTCCTTTTGCTTTTAAGTGACGAGATAATGCTTCTTTATCGGTAAAAGCACCTGTATTATCAATTAATAGCGCATCATTAATTCCGTGCTTCGTATAGTCGATATCCTCAGGATTCCCTCCATTAATAAATTTAATAATCTGTCCGTTAACAACAATTGATTGGTTAGCTAGGTCAACACTTACAACTCCTTTAAAAGAGCCATGAACGGAATCAGTCCTTAGTAGATCTGCTCTTTTTGTGATTTGAGCATCAGTTAACTTTCTTATGACAATGGCCTTTAGTCTCAGTTGCTGGCCTTTTCCGGCTTGTTTTATTAGCTCTCTGGCCACTAACCTTCCAATTCTTCCAAATCCGTAAAGGATTACATCTTTAGCTTTGTGAGAGCTTGTGTCAGCTGCAATAATATGATTTAATTTTTCAGATAAGAAAGCGTTTGCATCATTTGCCTTACTTTCAATATATTCTGCAGTTAATAAGCCTATGTCTATTTTGCTAGGAGCTAGTTTCATTTTTAGCATCTCAGATGCTAGAAGGCTTGCTGTCTCTATATTATTTTTTCTCCCAACCACATTGTTAGCATATGAGATATAGTTCATTAGTTCTGAAACCCCAATCTCTAAAAGTTGATTTCTGAAAAGTATTAGCTCTATTCCTTTATCATACATTAATGTGCCTACAGAGTTTAATAGATTTACTCCAGATTTTTCTTTGTTTACCCAATCGTTTAATTGGTTTTCATAAGAGTGTTCCATTTTTTTGTTTTTTTTGAGATTTCTAAAGTTGATGCAAAAATAGTTTTTCTTATTAAATCTTAGGTGGGATATTCAATGTTTTAAAAACATTAAATATCAACTATTTGCTAACAACTATTTTTCTACTTTTACCCAATGATTATAGAATTTTATAAATATCAAGGTACTGGCAATGATTTTATCATAATTGATGATAGAGAGGAGTCTTTTAATGTTAATGATCATCAGTTAATCACTGCGCTTTGTGAAAGAAGAATGGGTATTGGTGCTGATGGGCTTATTTTGTTAAGAGATCATACTAAGTATGATTTTGAGATGATTTATTTTAATTCTGATGGATGCCAATCAACCATGTGTGGAAATGGAGGTAGGTGTATTGTTTCTTTTGCTCAGTTGCTAGGAATTATTGATAAAGAAACAATTTTTATGGCCGTAGATGGTGAGCATAAAGGAAGGTTTCTAGAAGAAACTATTGCTTTGCAGATGCAAGATGTAGTTGAGATTAAGGGGGTTGGTGATGGTCTGTTTATGAATACGGGTTCACCTCATTATGTTGAAGTGGTTGATGACTTGCATTCTATGAATGTGAATAAAGAAGGAAGAAGGATAAGAAACTCTAAGCCTTTTAAGAAAGAAGGTGTCAATGTAAATTTCGTGCAAGATAGTGTGGATCTACAAGTAAGAACGTACGAGAGGGGGGTGGAGACAGAAACTTTAAGTTGTGGTACAGGAGTAGTGGCTACGGCTATTGCAATGCATTATGCAGATTGCATTAAAGATAAACAGGTAAACATAAACACTAAGGGAGGTGTGTTAAGTGTTAGTTTTAAGCATAATAAGGGTTCTTATCAGAATATTTGGTTGAGGGGTGATGTAAGCTTGGTTTATGCTGGAGAGTTTGAATGTTAGAAGGCAATAATATAATGCTAAGGCCTTTGAAGGAATCTGATTTTAATCTTCTTGAAAAAATTGAAAACAATACTGATAATTGGCAATTCGGCAGTGAGAATAAAATCTATAGTAAGCATGAGCTATTAGACTATATCTCTAATTCTAGAATTGATATTAGAGTAGCTAAACAATTCCGTTTTGTTATTGATTTAAATAGTGTTCCTATTGGCTTTATTGATCTATTTGACTATACATTTGATAGCGCAGGTGTTGGTGTTATAATTTCAAATGATTACAGAAGAAGAGGTTTTGCAAAAGAAGCATTATCGTTACTTTTAATTTACGCTACTAAAACTTTAAATTTAGAAAAACTGCATTGCATGATTAGAAAAGATAATTTATCGAGCATAAAATTATTTGCTTCCTGTGGGTTTCATGCTATAAGAGATAAAGAAGAAGAAGTAGGATATTTTATTAAATTAGCGAAAAATCTAAAATAAAAGACAATAGATTAATAATGAAAAAACTAGTACTTATATTACTTTTTTTGCCTATGATTGGGTTTGGTCAAATAATGGGTCTTGAGTATTATTTACCTGGAGGGAATGGAGGATTATCAGCTAATATAATAGCAGCGGACTATATTCCCCTTGTAAATCATGAATATACTGATTTGCCTGATTCACTCTATGGAAATACGTATACTGTTAATGCTGGTCTGCCTACATTTGCTAGTGGACATTATTATTATCATCCTGGCACAGAAATTGGAAGTGAATTGACAATAAATGGACTGCCATATTTCCAAGCATTTGGAATGGGAATCCTTGATAATAATTTACCTTTTATTTGGGATTGGTATTGGATTTCTGACAGTGCAATAAGTGCTGGTGTTGATACTTTTTTATATGATTTAAATAACAATGTAATAAGCAGTATTCAACACAGAACATTAACGTGGAATAGTATGCCTCCTCAAGTGATGAACGAATCACATAATATTACGGATTATATATATGATCAGGATAATAAGTTAATTCAAATAGATTTTATTCAAGACATTACCGCTATTGGTGGGATGTCTTATAATTTATCAGAAACAAATTATCTTTTTTATGATGGATCAGGAAGGTTGATAAGAGTAGAACTTCCTTTTAATAGCGAATTAATATATCATTATGGTAATAATGGAGTAAGTTCAGTAGTTTTATACCAGGCAAACAATTTTATTGATACAGTAAGTATTTGTGATTATGATGCAAATGGACTAATAAGTGAATTTATAAATAAAGATTATACATTAGATCCTATTAGTTATTTTCGAACACTGAAATATAATATTAATCATGATTTCAATGGTAGGTATATTTATAGATCACATGAATTATGGAATTCATTTTCAAATAATTGGGATATGCAAAATGAGTGGTATTATTTGTATAATAACCAAACTGCTATAAAAGATGTTGTGAATTTAAATAAAAAATTATTAAAAGCAATTGATGGTTCAGGAAGAGATATAAAACCGAAATCAAATTCACCGGTCTTTTATATCTATGATAATGGCACAGTAGAGAAAAGAATAGTAATTGAATAAATGAGGAGTCTCATTTCTTTATTTGCTATTGTTTTATTATTTTCTTGCCAAAGAGGAAAAGTAAGTGATTACACTACTTACTTAAATCATAATGATACTGTTAGGTATGTAGGAAAAGAGCAGTGTAGAATGTGCCATTCAGATATCTACGACTCTTATATGAAAACTGGAATGGGTCAGTCCTTTCATTTCGCAACAAAGGAGCATAGTGCTTTATCTAATAGTCAGATGCATGTTATACATGATAGTATCAGGAATCTTTTCTATCAGCCTTTCTGGAGAAATGACAGTCTTTATTTAAAGGAATTCCGGTTACAAGGTAAGGATACTATTCATTTACTTATTAAAAAGATCACTTATAAGATAGGTAGTGGGCAGCATACTAATTCTCATCTATTTAATGCAAATGGTTACGTACATCAGATGCCTTATACTTATTATACTCAAGAAGGGATTGGTGATCTCCCCCCAGGTTTTGAGAATGGTCAGAATACTAGATTCTCTCGTGAGATAGGTATAGAATGTATGAGTTGTCATAATGCTTATCCAGATCATGAGGATGGTTCAATCAATAAATACAATACTGTGCCAGTTGGAATTGATTGTGAAAGGTGTCACGGTCCTGGAGAGGTTCATGTAAAAAGAAAATTGGCAGGAGAAATTATTGACACCTCAAGATATATAGATTATTCAATTGTGAATCCTGGTAAGTTGCCTATAGACTTGCAGTTTGATATCTGTCAGAGATGCCATTTACAAGGAACAACAGTGCTAAATGATTTGTCCTCCTTTACAGACTTTAAACCAGGTATGCATCTAAAAGATGTAATGGATACTTATTTACCGAAATATAACAATGATGATGAGTTTATTATGGCTTCTCATGTAGATCGATTAAAGCAATCAGCTTGCTATAGTAATTCTGAGTTAACATGTATCTCATGTCATAATCCTCATAAGAGTGTTGCTGAATTAGATGTTGCTTACTTTGATAATAAATGTCAACAATGTCACTCAGAATGTAAGGATGAGCAAATCAATGATTGTACTAAATGCCATATGCCAAAGTCAATCACCTCTGATATAATGCATGTTTCTATTACTGATCATAAAATCGCTGTTCCTAATAGTGGTAAAAAGGAAAAAGGGAAGTTTATTGGTTTGCATTCTATTAACAATCCACAGCCAACTAAGTTATCTAAAGCAAAGGCATATTTAAAACACTATGAAAGTTTTGAACAGAAGCCATTTTATTTAGATTCTGCTTTTCAGTTCTTAATATTAGCAGATAATAGTTATGTGTCTTTTATTCAGTATTATTATCTTAAAAATGATAATAAAGGGCTTGTAGATTATGTGATGAGTAATAGTCTTGATCAGAGTAAATATTCTAAAACTGATTTAGCATTGGCTTATAGTAGGATAGCAGAGGTATTCGCTTTAAATGGAATAAATAATGATGCTGAAGAGTATTATAAAAAAGCAAATAGTTTAATGCCATTTATAATTAGTTATAAAATAAAATATGGTAGTTTCCTTATAAAGTATGGTAGATTAGAGGATGCGAGTAGTGTTTTTAAAGAGGCATTAGCATTAAACCCTACTATAAAAGAAGTTCATTTAAATTTGGGGTATATTTCTTTATTAGAAAAGGACTTTATTAGTGCTGAGAATAGTCTCAAGCAGGCTATTGCATTGGACCCAGATTATGTGCTAGCTTACGAGAACTTAGTTTTAGCTACACAGATGCAAAATAAAATAATCGATACAAAGCTTTATTTGCGTAAAATTTTAGAAATTGCTCCCAATCATAAAGCAAAAATAATTTTAGAGAACTTGTAATTTGAGTAAGAGAAGAAAATTTAAGAAGAAGTCTGGAATAAGAAAGTTTCTAATTTCCTTCTTTTTTTTGGTGTTAATTGGTGGATTTTTAATGGCTTATGAGTTATATTCAAGGGTTTATCAGCCTAATGTTATCCTTTCAGAAAATGCTGATGAGAAGTATATTTATATCCCTACTGATGCGGATTTCTTAGAAGTAGTAAAAATATTATCAGAGAATGGCTTGTTGATTAATACAAATTCTTTTGAATGGCTTTCAAAGAAAAAGAAATATACTACTAATATTAAGGCTGGTCGATATAAAATAGATAGATCATTAAATAATAATCAACTTGTTAATTTATTACGTTCAGGAAAGCAAACTCCTGTAAGAGTAACTTTTAGTAATATAAGAACGAAAGAGCAGTTAGCAGGAAATATTTCAAGTCAGATTGAATCTGATTCGCTTTCCATTTTAAACTTTATTACTGATACTTTTTTTCAGCAGAAATTAGCGTTAAATGATGATAATGTATCTAGTATATTTATACCTAATACTTATGAGTTTTATTGGAATACATCAGCTGAAAGTTTTGTAAATAGAATGTTAAAGGAATATTATAAGTTTTGGAATGCTGAAAGAAAAGATAAGGCTAAGAAGATAAATTTAAATTATTATGAGGTAGCAGCGCTTGCTTCAATAGTTGAGAAGGAGCAAAGTATTAGAATATCTGAACGGCCAGAGATTGCAGGTTTATATCTTAATAGACTGAAGAAAGGGATGAAATTAGAATCAGATCCAACTTTAATATTTGCTTTGAGAGATTTTACTATTAAGAGGGTCCTTAATAAAGATAAAAAGATTGACTCTCCTTTTAATACATATAAATATAAGGGGTTGCCTCCTGGACCTATTTGTATTCCATCAATTAATTCTATTGACGCTGTATTAAATGCAAGTAGTCATAAATATATTTTCATGTGTGCTAAAGAGGACTTCTCTGGTTACCATAATTTTGCAAGAACTTATAGTAGGCATTTAATCAATGCTCGTAAATATCAAAAAGCACTAAATAAACGAAAGATTTTACGTTAATTTTTTAAATTTGTATTCGATAAAACAACTAATATAATGGGAGATATAAAGTTTGGGACAGATGGTTGGAGAGCGGTAATTGGTCATGAGTATACCACTGATAATGTAGCAAGAGTAAGTCTTGCTGTTGCTAATTGGTTAAATGAGAAAAGTGATGACTCCTCAGTTGTAATTGGGCATGATTGTAGGTTTGCAGGAGAGCTTTTTGCAGAAACTGCTGCTAAGGTTTTAGCTAGTCAAGGGGTAAAAGTTAAATTAGCAAAGGGATTTGTTTCTACACCTATGGTTTCATTAGGTGTTGTGAAAGAAAGAGCAAATCTTGGTGTTGTTATTACAGCTTCTCATAACCCTCCTAGTTATAATGGATATAAATTAAAAGGTGATTTTGGAGGACCTTTATTGCCTGCTGATATATCAGATATAGAGAGTAGAATTCCTACTGTTAATTCAGTAGATTATGATGCTGTCTTGATAGATGAATTAGTTGCAGAGGATAAATTATCCTATCTTGATTTAGAAGATATGTATATTAAGCATGCTGAGGCTAATTTTGATTTGGATGCTATTTCTAATTCGGATATGAACTTTGCTTATGACGCCATGTTTGGAGCTGGAATGAATGCTGTAAAACGTTTATTACCAGGTACTACGTTATTACATTGTGATAATAATCCAGGATTCTTAGGTACTGCTCCTGAACCTATTCACAGGAATTTAAAAGAGTTTTCCAAATTTATGTATAATAATGAATTAGATTGTGGTTTAGCTACTGATGGGGATGCTGATAGAATTGGTCTTTATGATAGTAAAGGTAATTTTGTTGACTCACATCATATTATTTTATTACTAATTCATTATATGGTTAAGTATAAAGGAATGACAGGAAAGGTGGTTACTGCATTTTCTTGTTCAGTAAAAATAGAGCAAATGTGTAGACACTATAACCTAGAACAAGAAACTGTTCAGATTGGATTTAAGCATATTGCTGGTAAAATGATAACTGAAGATGTTCTTCTAGGGGGAGAGGAATCTGGTGGTATTGCAACTAAGGGGCATATACCTGAGAGAGATGGTATCTGGATGGGGCTTATCTTATTTGAATTCATGGCAAAATCAGGAAAATCATTAGAGGAACTTATTGAGGAAGTTTATGAAATTGTTGGGGAGTTTGCTTTTGAGAGAATAGATTTACATATTGATAATGAGGCTAAACGTTTGATTATTGAAGATTGTAACTCAGCTAAGTTTACAAAATTTGGAAAGTATGTAGTAGAAAGAGTTGAAACGATTGATGGCTATAAGTTTTTCTTTGATGCAGATACCTGGTTAATGATTCGCCCTTCTGGCACTGAACCTGTACTAAGAACATATGCAGAGGCACGGACACAAAATAAGGTTCTTGATATACTGGCTGATTGTGAAGCTACTATTTTGTAGATGAAACAACTATTTTTGATATTATTTTCCTGTCTCTTATTAACTTCAAATGCTCAGGATTGGGATGTGTCTAAGGAATATGGAGGTTGGGAACTAGATCAGTCCTATACTTTAGATAAAAGAAAGAGAAATATATTATTAATTTCAGAAGCAACTGCATATACTCTTGCTCTTGTAGGGCTTAATCAACTATGGTATGCTAATTATCCTAAAAGTACTTTCCATTTTATTAATGATAATGGGGAGTGGATGCAGATGGATAAAGTTGGTCACATGACATCTTCTTATTATACTGGAGTTGCAGGTATTAAAGCTTATCAATGGACTGGAATGAATAGAAAGAATTCTATTTGGTATGGCGGTATGACTGGCTCCTTCTTTCTCTTAATTATTGAGATCCTAGATGGTCATTCGAAAGAGTGGGGTGCCTCAGCAGGTGATTTAATTGCAAATACGTCAGGTTCTTTGTTGGCAATAGGTCAAGCACTAAAGTGGGATGAGCAAAGGATACAGCTTAAATATAGTTATAGCCACTCAAAATGGGCTAGTAAAAATCCTGAACAATTAGGTAGTAATAACTTAGAAAGAGTTTTAAAAGATTATAATGGACAAACTTATTGGTTGTCGTTTAATTTAAAATCATTAATTCAAATAGAAAATGATAATTTTCCTAGTTGGTTGAGTTTATCGCTAGGTTATGGAGCAGATTACATGCTAAATCCTTATCCAACAGATAAGAATTATCCTAAGAGACAATTTTTATTTTCTTTTGATGTCGATCTAAATAGAATAAAAACTAGCAATAGAATAATCAATTCGATATTCCATACTTTTGGTTTTCTTAAGTTTCCTGCACCTGCTATTCAGTATAGAAATGGTAATGTGTTATTTCATCCTATCTATTACTAATGAAATTTTCAGTTGGAGATAAGGTTCTCTTTAAAAAGGAGAGTTTAAGAGGAAGGGTTAGTAAGATAATATCTATCTATAAGGTTCTAGTTTTAACTCAAGATGGTTTTGAGATGAATGTGTCTGTAAATGATTTGGTTAGAGTTGAGGAGGGAACAGAAAGAATAGCTTCTTATGGCAGAGTTTCTAATTTTAAAGATTTTAAAGAAACTAGTTTTAAAGCTAAGAAAAGTCAAAAGAGCAAATCTATATGTAGGGTTGATTTACATATAGAGTTATTGACATCTAACTATCATTACATGAGCAACATAGAGATTGTTCAGTTACAGCTTAATGTATGTGAGAAGAAGATTCATAAGGCACTAAACAGTAAGGCTACAAAGTTAGAGATTATACATGGAATTGGCGAGGGAATACTTAGAGAAGAGGTGCACAACCTCTTAAGAGATTATAAGCTTAGATTTTATCTTTCTAAAGATGGAGGAGCCACTGAGGTGATATTATAATTGCTCTTCTCGTCTACTAATAATCTCTACTATCTGCTTATGAGTTATTCGTTTGGCAATAATCTTCTTTTCTTTATCTAATAGGTAGATTACAGGAGTAGAGTAAATATCATATTTATCTCTCCAATCACTACTTGCAACTGGGTTTCCATCATCATCATGATTTATGTCTGCTACATTTAACCAGTCTCCAGTTTTTTGATCATGTATAAATTTCTTCCATTCTTTTTTGTCAAATTCAGTTGCCACTGCAAAAGTTTTAATATCATGTCCTAATAAGATTAATGAATCAATATCATTTTTGATTTTGGGTATTTCTTTTTTACAATGGCCACATGTTGGCCCAAAGAAAACTAGCACTGTGTAGTTTGAATTAATTTCTTGTAAGGTATGAATAATTCCAAGAGTATCTTTCATAAATGGTCTTCCATAGAAATCAAGAAACTCTGATGCTTCTCTTCCGATTAGGTTAGGAGCAATCTTTTGTGCTCTATCAGCAATTTTTACTAGTTGCGTAGAATCAACCCAATCACATTGATTATTCATGTAGTAATTCTCAACCATGTGAACAAAAACAGCATCCATTCCCATAATCTTAGAACGTTCGTAAGTTGATGTGATATAAGAAACTACATACTGAAAGATCTCAGGGTTTTTTCTAGAATTTTCAATTAAAATATCTGCAGAGATATTAATTGAGTCAGGGTTCTTAGCAGTTAGTTTCTCAAGGTATTGATCCATTTTATTGAAGAATATCGGAGTTCTAAGCATTCTCTCATCAGAAAAATCTATATTATCCCAAAAATGCTTCTTGTAATATCTGTATGCGAAAGTTTTATCAGCTTTTCCTGTGCTATCTAGAGGCGCTTCCGGTATGACAGGCTCAGTAGTTGCTATTACAATTGATGAGAAGAATTTGTCTGCATGATCTTTAATAAAATTAGAGCGATATGATCTTACTTTTGTGTCAATATTTTTTGCCCTTTCTTGTAATTCTTTTTTAGCTTCACCTTTAGCATTTTCTAATTCCTTCCTTATTGGCGCAACATCTTTTTGCATCTTAGTAATAAAGTTTAGGTATTCATAAAAAGGAGGATTTTCTTTTGAATTCTTAAATTTCATACTACCAATTAAATCATCTAATTTTGTTGAAAATGAGAAATACTGCTCAGAAATAATAATATCAAAATAGTTGTTTTCAGACAGTACTACTAAGTACATTCCTCCTGGGAGCTTTGTATTTCCTTTAAACAAAAACTTGCCGTTTACTACATTTGCAGTATCGGTTGCATACTGTTTTCCTCCAAAATAATAAGCAAGCATTACAGTAGAATCTTTTAGTCCCGTTACTTCACCACTAATCTTATAGCCATCTTTTTTCTGTTGCAAGAGCTCTGATAAGCTTTGAGCATTAGAGATGTTTGTTAGGTAAATGACTGTAAATAGTAATAAGATGTTTTTCATTTTAATTTTCATTTATTTGATTTGGTTTGCAAAATTACTAATCAAAACGAAATTTACAAATATCTATTGTTTGTTTTTTAAATATCCTTCCAAGAATACAACTCCAATTATAATAGTACTTCCAATATAAAAAGACATATTCATAAATTCATCATCACCAAATATTAGAAGTGCTAGAATAATACTATAAATTGGCTCAAGGTTTATTGCCATTATTAGTGAATATGGGGTTATGTATTTCATGATTTCTGTCATCCATACAAACACTAAAGCAGTGCAAATGATACCAAGGATTAGTAGGTAAGAAAAATCAATTAAAGAAATTGCGTTTTTTATAAATGAATAATCTCCTTGTAGAATCAATAAAAGACTAATAATAATAAAGCCTGTAAACATCTCAATCATAGTTATTTTAGCAGCTTCGATCTTTTCTACATACCTAGCATTAAATAAAGTAAATAAAGTACCAAGTAATGCTGCCATTATTCCATAAAAGTATCCTAGTAAATATTTACTGTCTGTTCCAAGAATATAAGTGAGTGCTAATAATACAATGATGCCAAGGATAACTTCATAAATTAATATTCTTCTTTTAAAAAATAAAGGTTCGATAATTGAAGAAAATAAGGATGATGTTGCTAAACAAACTACAGCTATAGAGACTGTCGATACTTTAATTGCTTCAAAAAAGAAAATCCAATGGAAAGTGACTAATGCGCCTACACCCATAATTCCAAATAAATCTTTTTTATGTATTCCAAATAAATCTTTTTTTATTGCTAAGAAGATAAATAAACCTATAAAGGCAATCAACATACGATACCAAACTAACTCTAGCGTTTCTAAAGAGATTAATTTCCCTAATACACCTGTTAAGCCTAATATTAACACCATTAGGTGTAGTGAGTAGTTTTTATGTTTTTTTAGTAATTTATACATGAATATTATAAATTTGTGCAATAATACAATATAAGAATGAAGATTATAATATCCCCTGCAAAAAAACTAAATCTTGAATATGCTACAATAAACAAGAAGATGAAATTTAATTTTAAAAAAGAAGCATCAGATTTAATAAATACCCTTGAAAAAAAGTCAGTTAAAGAAGTTAAGAATTTGATGAGTTTGAGTGATAATCTTGCTCATACTAATTGGCAAAGGTATCAGAGATGGGGGGATGATGTTTTACAGACATATGAGGCAATATTCTTGTTTGATGGAGATGTGTATAAAGGTATAAAAGCTGATGAATTTAGTGCTGATCAGATGAGATTCGCACAAAAAAACCTAAGAATTATATCAGGACTATATGGTTTGTTAAAGCCATTAGACAGGATATTACCTTATCGATTAGAGATGGGAACAAAACTTACTAATTCAATTGGAGATAATCTTTATAAATTTTGGAATGATAAATTACGGAGTTATTTATTATCTGATATGAGTAATGATGAAGTTCTTATTAATCTTGCGTCGAATGAATATAGTAAAGCTCTAAAATTAAATAATTTCACATCAGAAATAATCACACCTATTTTTAAGGATTATAAGAATGGAAAATTAAAAGTGATTTCATTTTTTGCAAAAAAAGCAAGGGGTGAGATGGTTAATTTTATTATAAAGAACAAGATTAATAGTGTAGAGGAGTTGAAATTATTTAAAAATAATGGATATTCATTTTCTCACCATCATAATAGTGATATACTATTTCACAGGTGATAATCAGTAGGTGATAAAAAAGTTGTCTTTTTTTCTATATATTTGTAAGAAAAAATGTACAAATTTCTTTCATTTATATCACTTTGTGTATGTCTTTTAATATTTTATCCAGAGTCATCAGTTAGTAATAGTACAGGCTCTCCAGGAGGTAAAACAGGCTCCCCTATGGACAATTTAGATTGCACATCATGTCATGGGGTTAGTTCTACAAGTGGGAATAGTAGTATCTCTGTAAATATTCCTTCTAGTGGATATGTCCCTGGAACAGTTTATACTATTATCGCTAATATAAATAATGGGGCATCAACTTTTAATACTCAAGGTTTTGAGGTAACTTCTGAGGAGAATATAACCAATACTAAAACAGGAACTTTCTTTATTACGGATCCTAGTACCACTCAGTTAGTTAATAATGGCAATGCGGTAACGCATACAGCAGGTGGAAATAACTTAACTACATGGGAGTTTGATTGGGAGGCTCCTAGTAGTTCATCTGGGGATGTTACTTTTTATGGTGCTTTTATTGAAGCAGGCTATCCATTAGGGACTAATTTTACTGACTACTTTAGTTCTGTTACTTTAACAGTTAGCCCTAGCTGTATAGATCCTTCTTTAATTGATTCAACAGTTATCTGTAATACTATGTGGGATCCTGTTTGTGGTTGTGATAGTGTTACATACTCTAATGATTGTCATGCAATTAATTTTGGAGGGGTAACTTCTTGGACGCAAGGTCCTTGCAGTCCTCCAACTCCTTGTGAGGTAGAAATTAGTGGTGACTCTATTGTTTGTTCTTTTTCTACTCCTCAGGTTTTAACAGCGATTCCTAATGGAGGAATACCTCCATATACATACGCATGGAGTAATGGCTTGTCTAATACGTCTATATTAACTATTATAAACCCGGGGACTTATTGTGTAACGCTAACAGATGCTAATGGATGTATAGCTACAGAGTGTATTACTATATCAGTAGGGGATATTCCAATTTATTCAGCTCCATCCCCACCAATTATTTGTGTAGGAGATTCTATTGTTTTAGAAATAGACACCCTGGGGCTTTCTAATATTGTATGGGTGCCTTCAGGATCTAGTAATACAATTAACAGAGTTGTAGATTATCCACTTATTTCAACTATGTATGTTGTTGAAGCTGTTGACTTAGCTGGATGTGATAGAAGAGGTGAATTAGAAGTTTTTATAGATACTTGCGCAACAGCAGTTATGAATATTGTATCATCTCAGGTTCTAATCTTCCCTAACCCTTCTCAAGGTATAATGACAATTAGTTTGCCAGATTTTGAGTTTTTTGATTTAGTAATTTACGATATTATGGGGAAAATAGTTTTATCAGAGAGTAAGGTTTCTCAGCAATATATTATTGCTGAAAATACTTTAGAAAATGGAAGCTTTATTCTTCAGTTAATTCATGAAAAAGGGATTGTAACTAAGAAGCTAATTATTGAGTAAAATATTATTTTTAAATGATTCTATTAGCAAATGGAATGGTGATAGTCAAGATCTTTTGATGATTGTTTTTATGTTAGCCTTAACATTAACCTTTCTAATAAGTAGAAAATTATTCTTTAAATTATTAGCAAGGCTTAATAAATTAATACTTCCTTCATTATATAAGAAGGATATTTCTAAATTAAAAGCTTATGAAAAGGTAATGCTTGGATATAGATATTGGGTGACAAAGAATGCTTTATAGTTTTTCAGGTACTTCTATGTTTTGAAATTCATAATTAAAATCAAATATTTCCCATTTTAGATTGTCATTTTGTTTTAGTAATAAGTTTTCAGTATGATTTTTAGTCTTGGTATATTCAGATCTATATTTTATGACAACATAGAACCCATCCTCAAGGCCTTCTATCTCACTCATAAAGTAAGTATCGATAACGCTTCGGTTTTCAAATGTGCCATATTCATCCATTAGTAATGATATTTGTTTTTTCCAACTGTTAAATGTGAATCTTGTTTTAAGAATGTCTGAGAGTAAATTATATGCTTTCTGATATTCACTAGTATTAACTTGATTCCACCATTCTAAACCTATTTTATTAGCTTCAGTAATGTATTTTGTTGTATGTTTTTGTGCTAATAGATTGTTAAATAATAGGAGTCCAAATAATATGATTATAAATTTCTTCATTTATTAATAATTCTTGAATGTGTAAAATTAATTATTTCAATACTTTTCCAACGTAAATTTCAGTAAAAAAGTAATTTTCCAGAATAAATTATTCTATTATTTCATAGAAAAACAATAATTTAGTCTCAAATAGCAATATATTTCTTGAAAGTTATTAACTATTTAACCTAGCAAATAACAATTCTTTATCTAGTAATTATTATTTTAACACTTTAAAGTGTAAGCGTCTTATTATCATTCGTTTAAGTGTTTTTTATGTTCTTTATATAAAGTGTATTTTTTAAAATTTCTAAAACTGTAGATTAATCCTTCAAATCATACTTATTAACATTTTAAATGTATTTATATCTAGTAGATTTAGTTTGTGTAGTTTTTTTTTCTATATTAGTCCCTGTAAAAATATTATTAACCAAAAAAAATAAATTATGTCTTTTACGCACAACAACTCAAAAGGTACAACTTATCATTTAAATTGTAAGGATGTTACTTTAAAATCTACTGGTAGAGTTCAGAGAATCTACTATTTTTCTAAAGACTCAAGATCTACTGCTTGTGATAAGCCAGATGGTTACAATGTTAAAGAAAACTCAAGAACTGGTTTGCCATTCTTAACTAAGAAATAATCTTTAAGACTTTCTTAAAATAAAAAAAGCCCTGATTCAGGGCTTTTTTTTATATGACTATTTTTAATCTTTAAGAGAGATGTAATAAAGAAGGTAAGTGACTGCTGCTAATGCCGCAACTACATAAGTGCTTGCTGCCCATTTTAGAGCATCATCAGCATGAGCTAGTTCCTCATTACTAGTAATCCCTGATGATCTTAACCATATTAATGCTCTTTTGCTAGCATCAAATTCTACAGGCAAGGTGATTAGAGTAAATAGAGTTACTATTGCTTGTAGAATAATAAATATAGTCAACATACTACTGAAACCAAGTCCAATGAAACTTCCTCCGATTAATCCAATAATAAAAACGGTACTCATCATCTTATTACTAAGATTAACAATTGGGACCATCTGTGAGCGCATTTGTAACCATTGATATGCCGTTGCATGTTGTACTGCATGCCCACATTCATGAGCAGCAACAGCTGCAGCTGAAACGTGTCTGCCTTGATATACTTCAGGGCTTAGGTTGACTGTTTTATCTAGAGGATTGTAATGATCGGTTAGTTTTCCTGGTACAGATATGACCTTTACATCGGAGATCCCGTTATCAATTAACATTTTCTCAGCAATCTCTTTTCCACTTAATCCAGATAGAGTGGGTATTTGGCTATACTTTTTAAATCTATTTTTTAATCTGCTATTTACTATACCTCCAATTATCATGAAAGCAATCATTATTATCCAAATCATTTCTTCAATTTTAAGTTAGAGCAAAATTAGAAAAAAATACTATTTATTATACAACAATATTATAGTAGTTTTGTTGTTTTAAAAATAAAAAGATGAAAGAGCCTTTGATTTTAATTGTTAATGATGATGGTATTTCTGCTCCAGGAATTCGTAAGCTTATTAAAATAATGAATGATTTTGGAAAAGTAGTAGTTGTTGCTCCTGATGGCCCTAGATCAGGAATGGGGCACGCAATTACAATTGAAGCTACTATTAGATGTGACAAAGTTATTATTGACAAGGGACCTCAGACTGAGTATTCTTGTAGTGGTACTCCTGTTGATTGTGTGAAATTAGCTGTAAACCAACTTTTAGATAGCAAACCTGATTTATGCGTTTCTGGCATAAATCATGGCTCTAACTCATCAATAAATGTAATTTATTCTGGAACTATGTCAGCTGCAGTTGAAGGAGCAATAGAAGGAATTCCTTCTATTGGATTTTCGCTTTTAGATTATGATCATAATGCAGATTTTTCAGAGTCAGAAAAGTATATAAGAAAAATAACTAAAAGAGTCCTTGATAATAAATTAGATCCAGGTGTTTGCTTAAATGTAAATATACCAAAGACTAAAGAAGGAGAAGAGTTAAATGGCTTGAAAGTTTGTAGGCAAGCGGATGCAAATTGGGAGGAGGAATTTGAGAAAAGAACTGATCCAAAAGGAAGACCATATTATTGGCTTACTGGTATATTTGTGAATTATGATAAAGGAACTGATACTGATGAGTGGGCACTTGATAATCACTATATATCTGTAGTTCCTGTCCAATTTGATGTTACAGCTCATTCTTCATTATCCTCAATAAAATCATTGTTTGATGAATAGGGATCTTAAGAAAGGGTTATCTATAGGTGTTATTGCTCCAATAGGAACACTGTTAGTGTATATTGCTTTTGTTTTAGAGGTTGATATTGATTCTGCACTATCTTCTTTTGAGAAAACAAATACATTAACTCATCATATTAGTTTGAGTGTTTTTCTTACTAATATACTTCTTTTTTTCTTTCAATTAAGAAGAAATAATGAGCAGGTTGCAAGAGGTATTATAGGAGCAACTCTTATATATGCTTTTCTTGTTGTATATATTAAATTCTTTTAAGTCTTGAGGTATTATATTATTACAGGAGAACCTTCAGGGGATATGCATGCAGCTAATTTAGTTAGTGAGTTAAAAAGTTTAGATGATAATAGTATAATACGAGCTTGGGGAGGAAAGCGATTAGTCTCTGAGGGGGTTGAGATATCTAAGGATATTAAGGATATTTCATTTATGGGGCTTTGGAGTGTCATCATAAACATAGGTGTAATAAAATCTAATATAGAGTATTGTAAGAAAGATTTGTTAGCTTTTAAAGCTGATGCATTAATTTTAGTTGACTATCCTGGCTTTAATTTAAAGATTGCTGAATTTGCAAAAAAGAACGGCATCAAAGTGTTTTATTATATCTCTCCAAAAGTTTGGGCATGGAATAAAAGTAGGATCTATAAAATCAAAAAGTATGTTGACTATTTATTAGTAATCTTTCCTTTTGAGGTAGAGTTCTATAAGGATCATGGTGTAGAGGTAACTTATGTTGGGAATCCTTTGCTTGATGAAATTAAAAAAAATAATATTTCATTCTCATATAAGGAGTCTAAACCAGTTATTGCTTTGCTTCCTGGTAGTAGAAAACAAGAAGTTGATAAGATTCTACCACTAATGTTATCAGTAGTTGATGATTTTCCTGAATATAATTTTGTGATTGCAGGGAATAAAAATTTTGATAAAGATTATTACACTAAATTTATTAGAAATGATAATGTTTCTTTAGTCTATGATCAAACTTATGGGCTTTTAAAAAATTCAAAATATGCATTAGTAACTTCAGGAACAGCAACTTTAGAGGCTGCGCTTTTCAAAGTACCGCAAGTGGTCTGTTACAAAACAAATTGGTTAACTTATATTATTGGAAAATTGCTTATTAAAATCAACTATCTATCTCTAGTAAATATTTTATTGAATCATTTAGTTGTCAAGGAATTAATTCAGTTAGAATTAACTAAAGAGAATTTAAGATTAGAAATAGATTCAATGATAAAAAATCAAGAAGATATTATAAGTGATTATAACAAAATCATTAATTTATTAGACAAAAAAGGGGCATCTAAGAATGCAGCTAAGTTTATTCTCTGCAATTAGTACGGAAATAATGTTAATGATCTATTTGCCACCTATTATTTATTGAAAGTTATTAATATTCCTCACTACTTTCTTCTTGAAGATCATTGTTATTAATATTAGTTTTATTTTTAGCATCTTTGAAAGTCAATTCACCAATAGTATATTTAAAGCTTATTCCTATAGAGCGGAAAGGCATTGTTCTTACATATGATTGTCTAAAATAATCTCCCTCTAATTTAGTTTCAAATTCTTTGAATTCATTAAAAGGCTCAATAATTCGTAATCCAAGTGATCCTCTTTTATTTTTAAATATTTTTTTTATACCAAAACTCATCATTGAAAAATTAGCAGTATAACCTTGAATTGTTTGAGTAGGGGATCTAAAGAACCCAAAGGTTTCTGCTTTCCAATTTTTACCTAAATCATAATTTCCACCAATAAAATAACTATATAGTAAGACTGCCTGTGTCCAGTCATCATAACCTAAGCTTTTATCACGAGCACTATAATTATAAATATCAAAGGATCCTCTAAGGCTTAGTTTATTTAATTTAATTGACCCAAAGAAACTTCCTCCCATTTGTTTGCTTTCGCCTATATTTTTGTAAGTTGAAAATGTTGTTTCATCTTGAATGGTGTCAAGGAATGATTCAATTAGACTAAAAGAATTTTTATAATATAATTGTGTGCTTCCCTGTAATACCTTCCCAAAACTATTAACCGCTAGTTCCAATTGATGAGTAATGGTTGGCTCTAAATTAGGGTTTCCAATAGTAATATTTCTCTTGTCAGTTCTGTCTTCATTTGTGTTTATATTCTTTACACTAGGCCGTCTAATTCTTTGATTGTAACTAAATTTAATTGAGCGCATTGGACTAAATGATTTTGAGAAAACAAAACTAGGTAAGTAGTTGTCGTATGATTTGTTAGTAAAATTTAAACTATCAGCATTTAACCAGTCTCCAGAGGTTTGCGTGTTTTCATACCTTAATCCACTTTTAATTCCCAGTCCATATGGTAGACTAAATTCAGTTGAGATATATGAAGCAGATACTAGTTGATTATAATTAAACTCTTCAGAATTATTATATGTTCCATCATTTCTATTAGAATAAACCATCTCTCTATCACGATTAATAATTTTAGCTCCTATCTCTATTTTGTTTGTATTTGTAACTCCATTTTGAGGTCCTCTCTTTCCTCCTCTACTGCGACTATTCTCTCCTCTTGTTGCTGTTTTATTAGAATTTGAAGAGATATTATTCTTTGATGATCCAAAAGGGTGTATATAATCTATTTGAATAGTTTCTTCAATTACTTTCTCATCATTGTAGTTCTCTAGGGATCTTGCGCTTTCATTAATATTAGTATATCCGTCGTTAATATCACCTCCTATTTGAAAAGCCAAAACTAATTCACGATTATCATTATCAGAAAATTTCTTCGTGTAATCTGTAGTCCACTCCATATTTAGGGATGAATTTGTTTTTTCTGTAGCATTTAGTTTCTTATATGATACCGTGTCGTTTTCAAAGTATTCAATAGTTTCTTTATTATCTGTATTCATAGTTCTTCCTCCAAATTTAAAAGATGAATTAAAAGTGTTATATGCATTTGCATCATAAAATGCATTAATAGAACCTCTGTATCCTTGATAATAATTTTCTCCTTCTCCATATTGTATTAATGAATCTTTATTCCCATTTTCATCCCAATTTACTCTTTTATAATCACTTTCAGCAATCCTTCCAGGCCAACTTCCATGCGAGCCTCCTCTTGCTGATAATCCAAAACGTCCTTTTCCAAGACTTAAATTTAAACCTGTTCTGTTTACTTTTTGACTTACCATTCCATTAATACTTGCTTTGTACCCGTCAATTCTAGTTTTTTTAGTAATAATATTGACAATCCCTGCATCACCTTCACCCTCATATTTAGCCCCAGGGCTTGTAATTACTTCAATAGTTTTTATTTGGTCAGCAGGAATCATCTGTAGTGCATTAGCTACATCAGATGAGAAAAAAGTAGAAGCTTTTCCATTTACTAGAAATTTAATATTTCTTGAGCCTCTTAAACTAACATTCCCTTCTAAATCTACAGAAAGAAGAGGTGCTTTTCTGAGCACGTCTGTTGCATCAGTTTCTGATTCATTAAGATCATTTTCAGCATTATAGACTATTTTATCAATTCGTGTTTCATAAATTGCTTTTTCATCCTTAATTGTCACCTCTGAAAGCATTTCTGAGTTTCTTGAAATGAAGATGTTTTTTAATCTATTATCAGGATTTTGATTAGTTGTTTTGATATTTATTTCTTTTTCTTCAAATCCTAGAAAACTAATTTTTAACACATACTCTCCTGTTTCTATATTGTCAAACAAGAACCGTCCTTTTACATCCGTAATTGTTCCTTCTTTTAATTTACCAGATCTTTTTTTAATTATACTTACAGTTGCAAATTCAAGTGGTTTTTTAGTCTCAGAATCTTTTATTCTTCCTGAGATAAAACCTTTAAATAATTTTTCTTGCTTTGCGTCTCTTTTCCATGTAGCTCCTGAATTCGCATCAACCTTTGGTTTATTAGGTTTTTTTTGGTTCTTTTCTTGTGCAATGCTAAAAAAAGGTAGTGTTAAAAGAATGATTAATATGTTTCTCATCTAGTTTTAATTTGATAAATATTTAATAATAAGCAAGTTTATTCTATAGCACATGAAGATGAATCGAAAAGATGTTTTTCTTTAATTAAATCTGCTACCCCATCCGGAACTGATTTTTCCCATGTACCTTCTTCACATGCTTTAATCTTTCTTAGCACATCTATAGAGAAGATACTCAGTACATCAGGGTTGTATTCTAAATCTTTAATTCTTCCATTGCTCTCTAAATAGTTATACAGACCCTTAACTCTAGGGTGTATTGGTAGATTTTTTGAATTTAATAAATCAGTCTCTTGGTTTGGTTTATAAGGGTATAGATAAAATCTGATATCCCTTGTAAATATTATTCCAAAAGCTTCCATTGTTCCACCATTAAGATTTCTGTAATATCTTTCTTCAAACATGTCTATTAGATTATCTACACCTAGGATTAGCCCCATTCTTGATTTTGTATATTGAGATAGATATTCTATTATTTTATAGAATTTTTTATAGTTGGAGATCATTACAGTGTAACCTAGAGAACACAAGATGTCAGCTCTATCAAGAAAATCTCTTTCATCAACTTCACCATTAGCCTTAAGATTACTAAGAGTAATCTCAAACAGGATTTGTATGTTACTTTTGTCAACCTTAGGATTAGCCTTAAATTCTTTTAGTCCTTTTTCCAGCATATCAATATTTACTTTTGTAACAGGTCGGAAGCTCCCTCTCATTGTAAGGATATTCTTTTTATGTAAAATGTCAGAAGGTTGCTGGTTTGAACCGTCAGGTGTAAAGATTACTGCATTAGTCATTCGTTCCTTTACTAGAGTTAGACTGAGTAATCTGTTGTCAACATCCTTAAATGCAGGTCCTATTACTTCAACCATATTAATTTCAAACTGTTCTTTTTCTAAAGAGTCGTAGGTTCTTTTTAGAATCTCTTTTGGGTCAGTTTCATTAAAACAAGCATGAAGGAGGTTTGTTCCTATAATTCCAATAGTCTCTTGTTGTAATTTTGCATCTTGATCGTGTAGTATGACATGGATAATAAAGTCTGAAGGCTTTGCATCTGGACTGTTTTGAAACCTTAAACCAATCCACCCATGCCCTTCTATTGTCTTTGAATAATTGGTGGTTGTAATTGTATCAGCATAAGTGAAAAATTTATTCTTTTTATGTCTTTCGTTATCTAGTCTTTTTTCAAGTAATTCATATTCATGGTTAAGCATTTTTTCTAGTCTGGATTTACAAACATATCTACCATCTTTTTCTTTTCCATAAATGGCATCAGAAAAGTCTCTGTCATAGGCTGACATAGTTTTTGCAATTGTCGTAGATGCAGAGCCTGCTTTAAAGAAATTACGAGCTACCTCTTGTCCTGCTCCTATCTCAACAAATGAACCGTAAATAGTATTATCTAGATTGATTTGTAATGCTTTTTGTCTTGCTGTTAAAACCATATTATTTGTCATGAAACAGTTTATTTAATAATTATGAGCAAATTTATGCAGATATTTCTTAAAAAAAGCAATTATCTATTTAATTTTACGCCCATTCATGGAAATAAAAATGAGAATAACTTTATTGGGAACAGGAACTTCGCAAGGAGTGCCTGTGATTGGATGTGATTGTATTGTTTGCAAATCTCATAATTTAAAAGATAATAGGTTAAGGTCATCGGTTATGCTTGAAGTTGATAATAAGACATTAGTAATAGATACTGGTCCAGATTTCAGACAGCAGATGTTAAGAAATAATGTGAAGGATTTAGATGCAGTCTTGTTTACACATCATCATAAAGATCATGTAGCAGGAATGGATGATGTAAGAGCTTTTAATCATAAATGGAAGAAAGTTATGGAGATTTACTGCACAAGAAAAACTGCGAATGCTTTACATATGGAGTTTCCATATGTATTCTCAGGTAAAAAGTATCCAGGTATACCTAATGTGAATATTAATATAATTGATTCTAATCCTTTTAATATAGAAGGAATAAGTGTTATACCTCTTGATGTTTTGCATTATAAAATGCAGGTTTTTGGTTATAGAATAAATAATTTTGTTTATTTAACTGATGTAAGTGAAGTTCCAGATTCAGAAAAAGAGAAGATGAGAGGTGCAGATTTAATTATATTAGATGCTCTTAGAAAAACTAAACATGTGTCACATCTTTCTCTAGAGGATGCGGTAAAGTTACTTGATGATCTAAAGCCAAAGAAAGCGCTATTGACTCATATCTCACACTTTATGGGTTTACATGATGAAGTGAATCAGGATTTGCCAGAGAATATTCAATTAGCTTATGATGGACAACAGATTATTATTTAGGCACCAAGAATGCAAACTTTTTTAAGAATGAAAATTAGTTTAGTAATTTTATAACATATTGCTTTCATAGATGTAGCCTTCTAAATGTTATTCAGAATGTAATTGTTTCATTATATTTTTTGGGTTCCTTTTGCAAAAATATGTGTATTTTTACATAAAAATTATTCCAGAAAAATGAAAAAAAATATTTTAATACTTTGTAGTGTACTTCTTTCAATTCATTTATCTGCTTCAAAGCATAATCATAATGATAAGAATGAAGTGAGATATGTTAAAGAAAACCCAGTACTTAATCCTCAATATCAACAACTTTTAAGAAGTGGAGATTTATGGAAAAACTTTAGCTTAAATTATGCTGATTGGTTTGTGATTTTCAATGAAAAAAATCAACTACCACATAGAGCTTTTGGAGCGCCAATTCCAGTAAATGATTTAGAGGTTTTTTTAAGTTCAAATAATTTTATTTTACCTAATGATTTAAGAGAGGTCTCAGTTGTTAAGAATGATAAATATATAAATAAAAGATATGTACAGTATTATAATAATCTTGAAGTTATAGGAAGTAGTCTTTATGCTAAATTTACTCTTAATAATGAGTTAGCTACTTTTGGTTTAGATGTATTTAATGATATTAATATAGCAACTATACCAACTATTGATCAGCAATCTGCTATTGCTAGTGCTACTGAAAATATTTCTAATGCTATTACAGATATTACTGTAGAAGAAGAACTTAAGGTGTTAGCAAATCCTAAATATAGAAGTTATAAATATCATTTAATTTATAAAGTTTCCTTTTCTACTAGAATGATAGAGGGACCTGCTAATTATATATGCTATGTTGATGCAAATAACGGTGAGCTTTTAATGCGTAAAAATACAGTCATGTATGAAGCTCCTGCAACAGGAACAGCTACTGTATCTGGAGAGGTGTATCCAACAAATCCATATAACCCAGCAGTTACTCAGAATTTTAAATATTTAAAAGCAATCAATCAAAGCAATAACACATTTGAGTATACTGACAACAATGGCGATGTAGTCTTACCATGGAATATAGGAACACAAGTTAGATATAAGCTTGAAGGGAGATATGCTGATGTGCAGACTTCTGGTAATACTCCAGATATATTTCAGGTATTATCAGCTACAAATGCTATAAATTTTGACGGTTACTCAACCATACAAGAAAGAACAGCCTATCAAGCAGTTAACAATATTCATGATCATTTAAAAACAGTCTTCCCAACTTATACAGGATTAGATATTCCTATGGAGACTAATATTGACGAAACAGGAAGTTGCAATGCTTTTTATGATGGTAGCTCAATTAATTTTTATGCTGAGGGAGGTGGTTGTCACGCTACTGCCAAGATACCGGATGTTGTTTATCACGAATATGGACACGCAATTAATGGTAATAGATATAATGGAACAAGCTGGGGGGGAGGTATGGAGAATGGTGCTATGAATGAGGGTTTTGCTGATGTTTGGGCTATCTCATTAACAGACTCTCCTGTCCTTGGTTTTGGTTGGGATTTATTAGATCCTACTATCTCTGTAAGAAGATATGATCAAAATAAGAAAGTATATCCTCAAGATTTAGTAGGTCAGGTTCATGCTGATGGAGAAATAATAGCTGGAGCATTTTGGGATACTTATCTTAATTTAGGAAGTATGTCGCAAATGCTAGATTTATTTAAATATACATATGATAGTGGAGTAGATGGACCAGATGGTACTGAAGGAGACCTCTACACAGATATTTTAATTGAGGTACTTTATGCTGATGATAATGATGGTAATTTAAGTAATGGTACGCCAAATGATGTTGCTATTGTTGATGCTTTTGCTGCACATGGTATTACTTTGCTTTCAAATGCTGTAATATCTCATAATCCAGTAAGCACATCAATTGGGAGCACACCTATTACTATTAATGCTAGTGTTGGAGTTACATATCCTTGGGCATTAGGAACTACTAATTGCTTTTATAGATTAAATAATAGTAATTCATGGAATAATCTTTCAATGAGTGGGGCTTCTTCATTTACCACATCAATACCTGCGCAGCCAAATGGGACTGTAATTGCTTACTATATTTCTTTGTCAGATAATTATGGTAATGAGTCAGGTGTTACACCTATAGCTTCTAATCTAGACCCTATAAATAATGCTAACTTACCTTATTTCATAATGGTAGGTTATGAATTAATGGAAGAAGAAGATTTTGATAATAACTTTACTTTCTGGCAAACAGGTGGTCCTGGAGATAATGCAACAACAGGAATATGGGACATAGGTTCCCCAATAGGTTCTTATGGTGATCCTAATGATCCGTCATCTATTTGTCAAACAGATGCTCAACATACTCCAGGTGGGTTTCAATGTGCTTTTACAGGAAATGCATCCTCAGTTAATGATGGATTAGGTACTAATGATGTTGATGACGGGCATACAACTCTTTATTCACCTTACTATAATTTATCATCTTATGATAATCCTGCCTTTTCTTACTATAGGTGGTACACTAATAGTCCTGCTAGTGGTGCAAATCCTGGTGCAGATTGGTGGCAAGTAATGATTACAGATGATGGAGTAAATTGGCATTATGTAGAAAATAATATGAGCTCTGATATAAGTTGGAGGAAGTTTGCTTTTAGAGTAGCTGATTATGTAAGTTTAACTAATGATGTCCAATTAAAGTTTATTGCTTCTGATAGCTTGCGTATAGGGCAATATCTTGATGGGGGTAGTTTAATTGAGGCTGCAGTTGATGATTTGATGCTCTATGAAGCTAAAGCATCAGTATCACAAATTACTGATTTCACTGGAATAAAAACAGAGCTAATCAAAATTACTGACTTATTAGGCAGGGATGTTAAACGTATTAATACAACTGAACACACAACACTTTTTTACATCTATAGTGATGGTAGGGTAGAGAAAAGGGTTGTTATTGATTAGGATTCTTTAAACTGTCCATTATTAAAGATAGCTAATGCTTTTCCTGTAAGTTTTTCACCGATAAATGGTGTGTTTACTGATTTTGATTTTATATCATTTTTACTAAACTCCCATTCAATTTCTGGATTAAATAGGGTGATGTTTGCCGATGTTCCCTCGCTAATACTAACTTCAGGTAATTGTAGAATTTTTCTAGGATTAATTGATATTTTCTCAATTAGTTTCTCTAGCCCAATATTTGGGAGGATATATTTTCCTAAAAGTCCGAAAGCAGTTTCTAGTCCTATAATCCCATCTTTTGCATTATCAAATTCGATTTTCTTATACTCATTGTTTATTGGACTATGGTCAGTGCTAATAACATCAATAGTTCCATTATTTAATCCTTTTATTAGTGCTGAGGTATCTTTTTTAGTCCTTAATGGAGGCATAACTTTATAGCGTGTATCAAAATTATTCACAGCTTGTTCAGTTAGAAAGAGGTTGTGGATTGTGACATCAGCTGTAATATTAAGTCCCTTGGCTTTTGCCTTTTTTATTTTATCTATACTTTTTTTTGTAGAGATATAGCTTAGGTGTAGTTTACATTTAGTATATTCACAAAGATTAAGGTCTCTATCTACCATCATTTCTTCTGCTAGTGCTGGTATTCCTCTTAATCCTAGTTGTGTGCTAATATTTCCTTCATGCATTACACCATCATTAGCTATACTTTTATCGTTTGGATAGTTCATTATTAGTGAGCTACTGTCTTTCGAATAAAGCATGGCAATTTTCATTACTTCATTTCTTTTTATTGAATTCTTATCATCAGTAAAAACTTTGCATCCTGCTTTGTTCATTTCATGCATCTCAACAATATCATTCCCTGCTCCATCTTTTGTGATATTACCAGCAGGTATGACATCTACTATATTATCTTTTGTCGCATTTCTAATAAAGTTGATCATACTTTTGTTGTCAATAGATGGTTTATTGTTTGGCATCACCATGACCCCTGTGAAACCACCTTTCAGAGCAGCATTACTTCCTGTTTCAAGTGTTTCTTTTTGTTCGTATCCTGGTTCTCCAAAATTTGAATGTAAATCAAACCAGCCTGGAGATATATGAAGATTCTCTGCTGAATATATGAGCTCTGACCCATCTTGAACATTCTTATCGTTTGATTTAATCTTTTTTGCGATTTTATCAATTTTCCCATCTTTAATAAATACATCGCAAATTTTATTGTTATACTTACTTTTCGGGTCAATTATTTTTGCTGATTTGATTAGTATATTCATAGTTTGATAATTTTAATAATTAGGATTTCTAATGCAAAGAATAGTAGTGAAAGAAGTAATGATATTTTCCAATATTCCTTTCCATTTTTGTATTCTTTTATTGTGTTAGATAATTGTTTGTTACTAGAAGAGAGTAGACTGACATTTGCGATTCTATTTTCAGATATATAGTTATTTAATTGCTTGTAAGACCATGCATTGGTTCGGCTTTCTTTATTATTATAATTAAAAGCAAATTTATCTACAATCTTATTATTGTATTTCAAGCTGTAAATACCATTTTTATTTATTTGGTTATGCATCTCAAGAACTTGCTTTCCGTTTTTGTTTATTGGTGTTGGTATTATATCAATCTCATTACCAATAATATGTGGGGTTTCTTTTTTTATGTTTTTATAGTTACTATTAACTTTATCATCTCTATCAATAATATAATAGGGAGCATCAATCTGTATTGATGCAGTCGCCATATTAATAAATGTAGGCACAAATAATGCATGCTTTGTAAAATTATTATAATTAAGATCTAATGGGCTAGAAAGTTGGTAGATAGTTCCCTTTCCTTTATTATATAAGCTTAAGAAATCTTTTTGATTTGAAAAACCAATAATTTGTGTGCTAAGTTTATTATTATTTATTTTGTAATATTCTTTACAGATAGGATAATTTATCTGTTTTAATTCCTCTTTAAATACATTCTTGTAAATAGAATGTTCTAAGGTAAATTTATTAATCTTTATCTCATTCTTAATACTTTTTGATATTAAGTTAATGTCCAAAGACTTTAACATTAAATTATAAGATGAGAAATTATTTAAACCTGCAGGAGGAATGATGAGCAGGCTTCCATTATTTTCTAGATATACTTCTATTGCACTTAGCAGGCCGCTACTTAATTCAGACACTTCGTTAAATATTATAAAATTTTGTTTTGCTAAAGTGTTGTAGTTTATATTTTCTGTATTAAATGATGTGTAATTAAATAAAGAAGTGTCAGCCCCAAATAATGATCCTAAGGCTGTATTTTCATTCTTTTCATTTATTGTTAGAACATTTATTTTATTATTTCTGTATAATGTAAAATATAAATTATTATCAAAGGATATAGGTGAGTCATGTGTTCTGATCTCTCCTGAAATTATTTGATTGTTTTGATTAGAGAATTTTAAGGTTATCTCTTTTTTCTCATTCGATGAGAGGTTAATGTATTGTTGAGATCTTTGTTTATTGTCAATATATAAAAAAAGCACTTCATCTAGGATATCTTTCTTACTTGTATTACTAATAATTACTTTAAGTTCAGTCTCATTATCTGACATAAATATTGGGCTGTTAATAAAGCAGCTATCTATACTAATATTCTTGAGCTCATTATTTTTGATACACACAAGAGTTGTCTTGTTGTCAGTTTTTAGCTTATTTAAGCCATCAATGTCTATGGTTTTTTTCTGAAAATCTGAGATTATATAAAGGTGATTTCTTTCTGAATTAAGAAGATTTATTCTTGAGATGATATCTGAAATTCCCTTTTGTCTTGAAGAGGCTTGGATATGATCAATTTGATCTTGGATAGTATTAATACTATAGCTAATATTGTCACTAGCGTTAAAGTTATTAGTAATTAAGTGAAATTGATTATCTGATGAATATGCTTGAATGATATCTTTTGATATATTTTTAGCTAAGTTTAATAAGTTTCCTTCTCCATAATCGACATCCATACTAAGAGAATTATCAATATATATAAAGATATTATTTGTTTCTATATTGTCTGATTTTGGGATATATGGTTTTGAAAAAGCAAGAACTAAGAATGTAATTGCTAGAATTCTACTCGTCAGTATTAATAAATTCTTTAACTGTGCTCTTTTCTTTCTCTTTTCTTTAATTTCTGTTAAAAAACGGATACTACTAAAATAGATTTTCTTGTGTTTTCTTAGATTAAAGAGGTGAATGAGAATAGGAATTGCTATTGCAAATAAGGCATAAAGCAGCTGTGGGTTTTGATATCTCATCAAAGTGCAAAAATAAACTATTCTTATAAGATAGTCCTGTTTTTTACATTAAATTATTTTTCCATCCTTTATCTCAAGCTTTCTGCTTGCCAAGTTTGCTAAGGTGTTATTATGAGTAATTATAACAAAAGTTTGTTGCATTTCTTGATTTAGTCTTAGGAATAAGCTGTGTAGTTCTTCTGCATTCTTAGAGTCTAGATTTCCAGATGGTTCATCTGCCAGTACAATAGAAGGGGAGTTAATAAGAGCACGAGCTACTGCTACTCTTTGCTGTTCTCCTCCAGATAACTCATCGGGTTTATGGTTTGCTCTTTCTTTTATTCCGAGTAGATTAAGCAATTCTAACCCTTTTTCTTTTGCTTTATTTTTGTTACTTCCTGAAATATAGGCGGGTAAGCAAACATTTTCTAGTGCCGTGAACTCAGCTAGTAAGTTATGGAACTGAAAAACAAAACCAATCTCTTGGTTTCTGAAAAATGCAATTTCTTTTTCTGATAGATTGTGTATTTCTTGACCATTTATTTCTAATGAACCTTCTTGAATATTATCAAGTGTTCCAAGTAGTTGTAATAAAGTAGTTTTTCCTGCTCCTGAAGCCCCTACAATACTTACAAACTCGCCTTTATTAATATGGAGATTAACACCTTTTAATACTTTTAGGTTGCCATAGGAATAATGTATGTTCTTTGCTTTTATCATTTTCTGAGGTAAAGATAATCTAAATAATAAATAACTTTTAGCGACAAACTATTTTGTTGAGCCAAATTAAATGATTCGTCTAAATTATCAATCCAATGATTGATTAAAATGTTTTCTTCATTATCTATAGCATTTTTCCAAACCAGGCTCATTTGACTGCCTGGAGCAAATCGCCAGTTAAAAGCTATGTCAGAAGTCCAAGTCGTATAATTGATGTTATGTTCTCCAGTATATGCACTTTTCTCTAAATACCCTTCAGAATCTAATTTTCTGAACTCTAGGTTCTTAACTTGATCTATATGATATCTTAGCTTAACAGATAGAACCATCTTATTATTCACAATATAATTTGAACTTAGCACATTAGTAATCATATAGGTATTTCTTTTAGCAAATATGTAATCAACTTGTAGAGGGCTTGTAAGTAAAGCTGAGGTATCATTCGTAATAAATCCAATGTCATTGAATTTATTTCTAATAGATAGTATATAGCGCAATGATATTTTATCATTAATTCTGTATCGAGGGGCTACTCTCCATCGATAGCCATAGCCTTGATATAATGGGCTGATATTAGCTCCTCCACCTATGTCTATTGCAAGTTTTTTTCTGTAGTCTGTTGAGATCCATCCGCCACCATTTATTGATTTGGATCTTTTAAGTGGGTTTTTCAGATTTTCTGTCCTAGCTTCGTAGAAATCATTCTTCTCATAAGGGTTAAAATTAGTGCGTATAGAAACAGTAGTATAGTTTTTTAATGTTATACGTGCTGATGCTTCTAACTCTAGATTGACAAACTTTTGATCAGTAAATAAGCTTTGGTGATTTATATTTATATTTATATTTGATTTGATAAATCGTTTATTTTCATTAAATTGATTATAACTTAGAGATAACCCATGTGTTATCTCATTATTTGAATACAAAAATCCTAAATCATTAGGGTTGTACTTGTCATCTTCAAAAAATGAGTATAAGTCATATTGATATCTTCCGTTAGTCTTTCCTAATGCTAGCATACCTGCGAATCCTTTTGTTAAGTTACTTCCTTCAAATTCTTGACTCATTTTTAGTTTTCCTACATATGTTCTAGTATTCTTTTTATTATTAATTTTTGTAAGAATACCAGTTACATTAGCATCTTTGCCTATTCCTTGTTGTAGCATATGTGTATTCATTAGGCTTAATGAAGAGCTATTCCCGAAGGCTTGGTCAAACATCATAACATTATAATTAGTGAGGGGGTCTTCAGTTGTTTTGTTTGTTACTGCATTAAGGACTGAAATTCCTAGTCCATTTTTAGTCCTTCCAGTAACTTTTGAAGCATTTAATAGGTCATCTTGTAACCTCCTACTATAGAACATGTCTCCTCCTTTTTCAAAGAGTTCTGTTCCTTCATTAAAGAATTGCCTTTTTTCCTCATATTTCACTTCAAAAGGAGAGAGGTTTAATACCATGGCATCAGAAGCTACCTGTCCAAAATCAGGTATGAGTGTCATGTCTAGAGTAAAACTTTCATTAATACCATATTTTAAATCTATTCCATAATTATAAGGAAATGTGGTTTCTCCATCATACATGTCTGCGTAAATAGATGCATAAGGCATAAAGGAGAGACGTAAAGGAGAGTTAATATCTTCAATTCCTTTGATAAGTCCGGCTTGTAATGCAAAATTAGAATACTCAACCTTGATTGGATTCCAGCTATAGTCTTCACGGTATCTTCTTATTCCTCTAGCCATATTGATTGACCATGAGTTATTATTGTCTGGAAATCTTAATTGAGAGAAGGGTAAGGCAAATTCTACGACCCAACCTTCTTTATTTATTTTAGCAGATGACTTCCACACTGCATCCCATGAGTTATCATACGAAGAGCTAGTAATCTTGGCATCTGTCTGTACCCCTGAAGCTGAGATCATGAATTCATATTCAATTTGCCCGTTATTGAATGGGTCAATATAAATACCGAAGTGATCTGCATTTGCATTATTATTATCTCTTATTGCTAGCTCTTTTAATATACTGTCAGGTTCGTTGTCATACATCATTACACCAAAATAGATATTCTTACTGTCATAGCAGATTTTTACTTCAGTTCTTTGATATTCCCTTTCAGGCTCTCCGTTATTTGGAGAAATTTGAGAAAAATTCTGAGCAACATTTAAATTAGACCAGACTTTATCATTTAGATCTCCATCGATTATAGGGCTAACAGATATCTTTTCAATATTATACACTTTTTTTTCTGAAAATTGCCCGAAACTTAGCAGAGGTAATAGTATAATAAAACAAAAAATATTTTTAATTTTCATCAGGCTTAAAATTTGGCGCAAAAATATATAATTTAATGTCAATAGAAGTTTGTAATTCAAATCAATCCTATATTTTTGCGGAACTAAAAAATAACTAATGAACTTACACGAATATCAAGGGAAAGAGCTTTTAAATAGTTTTGGAGTAAGAATACAAAGGGGGATAGTAGTTTCAACTTCTAAAGCTGCAGTTTCTGCTGCTAAACAACTGAATAAAGAAACAGGAACTAGTTGGTGGGTTGTAAAAGCTCAGGTTCATGCAGGGGGTAGAGGAAAAGGAGGGGGAGTTAAACTAGCTAAATCATTAGATGAGGTTAAGTCAATTGCAGATGATATACTAGGGATGCATCTGGTAACTCCTCAGACTTCTGCTCAAGGAAAACTTGTGCATCAGGTTTTAATTGCTGAGGATGTATATTACCCTGGTGAGAGTGAGACTTCAGAGTTTTATATGTCGGTATTATTGAATAGATCAAATGGACGTAATATGATTATGTATTCTACAGAAGGTGGCATGGATATTGAAACAGTTGCTGATAAGACTCCGCACTTAATTTTTAATGAGGAGATTGATCCTAAGGTTGGTCTTACAGGATTTCAATGTAGAAAAGTAGCTTTTAATTTAGGTTTAAGTGGAGCTGCTTTTAAAGAGATGACAAAATTTGTTCATGCACTTTATACTGCTTATGATAAAACTGACTCCTCGCTCTTTGAAATTAATCCAGTATTAAAAACTTCTGACAACAAGATTTTAGCAGTAGACTCTAAAGTATCTATTGACGATAATTCATTATTTAGGCATAAAGATTTCATAGAATTAAGAGACAAGAGGGAAGAGGATGCTACTGAAGTTGAGGCAGGTGAGTATGGTCTTAATTTTGTTAAATTAGATGGTAATGTTGGATGTATGGTAAATGGGGCAGGCCTTGCTATGGCTACTATGGATATTATTAAAATGGCAGGAGGTAATCCAGCAAACTTTTTAGATGTTGGAGGAACTGCAGATGCAAAAAGAGTAGAGCAAGCATTTCGTATTATTCTTAAAGATGAAAACGTAAAAGCTATTCTAGTAAATATCTTTGGAGGAATAGTGAGATGTGATAGAGTTGCTCAAGGGATTGTAGATGCATATAATAATATAGGAGGTATTGACATTCCATTAATTGTACGTTTAGAAGGTACAAATGCCAAAGAAGCTAAGAAACTTATTGATGCTAGTGGGTTAAAAGTAGAATCAGTTATTTTATTACAAGAGGCAGCCGATAAAGTAGCAGAGGTTTTATCCTAAATACTTTAGAGTTCTTTATAATTAAAAAAGCCAAGCATTCTTGCTTGGCTTTTCTTTTATAATTATATAAAAAAATCTATTTTTTAAGATTCTTAAATAGATTATTCATTTTTGGTTTTAGAAATCTAGTGTGATTAGTATTTCCGATTCTTTGGTTTGTATTATTTGTAGTAAATCCATTTTCATTTCTTGTGTGATTTCCTGTAAAAGTAAAATCTATATTATAATCTACCCCGTTTTCTGAGAAGTTTTGATTTCCAGTAACTTCATGCACTAAATTTGTTTTGTTTACACTTAATATCTCACCAATAATTACAGTATCTGTTGTTATGGTTACAGTAGTTCCAGATTGTACCCAGGTACCACTATCAATAAGATTATTATTGTTGTCCCAGAATTTGACATCTCCATTTTGCAAGAATTTCTGAATTGCGTGTTCCATTGAATCAGGGTTAGTTTCAGTCTCTGTAAATAATGTGTCAAGTAATATAAATGATCCCATAGAAGCTGTTGCATGCATTTCAAGCACCTCACTATCTGTAATCCAAGCTCCACCTACAATTCCAAAAGTACAAGAACCATCATCAATGGTAGCATTATAGTTGTAATTTGTGGCAATTGTATCCATGCAACCATTAGTCACTGTTGGATTTGGATTCATGTTTTCTTCTTCTTCTTCTTTTTTACAAGCAGTAATTATTATAGAAAATGCTAATAATATATAAAGGATATTTTTCATTATTTATATTTTTGATGAATTACGGCAAATATACAACTATTGCTATAATTAAATATTAAGAGTTCTTACTATATTTTTGAATTTGTCAGACTCATTATTTCATCTTCTAGAACATTAGCATTGTCGACTAATGCTTGTCCTTTAATTAGAATATCATTGACAAAATTCTTATCAGTACAATCCCCACAATTAATTTTTACATTTAAGAATGCTCCCATTACTGCAGTACGAGCACATAATGCTCCAACACCAGCGTCTGTCACTGAGTTAGGGTTTCCAAATTCTGCCATAGCTTTCATTACTTCCATGGATTTGTAAGATATTTCCATTACTTTAAAAGGGGTAAGGATAGCGTGTTTTGTAGCCTTTTGTATGGCTTCTTTTCTAATATTTATTGCTTCTTCCGTATCTTTTGGCAGACGGAATGCATCCATTATTTTATTAAATGAATTTGTATCTTCATCTACTAATTTTAGTAAGGTGTTTTGATATTCCATTCCTTTTTCTGCCCAATTTGAGAATTCTTCCCATCTATTATCCCAACCTCTTTTATGTGCAGATAGATTAGCAACCATTGTTCCTAGTGAGATACCCATAGCACCACAATAAGCTGAAATAGAGCCTCCTCCAGGAGCAGGGCTTTCGCTTGCAGTTTCATTGGAAAAATCAGTTAGTGTCATGTTTACTAGAGGGTTTTTTGTTTCATCTTCTAGAATGTATTCAATCACTCTTTCTCTAGGTTCAAAAGGCTCTAATTCATCTAATCCTAAGGTTTTAATTGCGATTTTTATGATCTCGCTTTCATGTATTCCTGTTGAACGTTTTTGTTTCTTTAAAAAGTGTTTTCCAGCATCAATTAATACTTTTTTAGGAACTAGCCCTACTAATTCGGATCCTGTTACTCTCATCCCTCTTGCAATTGAACGTTCACACGTTTTTTCGAATACCTCATGTAAGGGTGAGATATTGATGTTTGTTAAATTATAAGATATTTGTGCTATTCCATATTCTTCAATAAACCAACCTATTCCTTTTACACATTTAAATAATCCTGGTGTTTTTAGTGGGTCTCCATTTTTGTCAGTTATTATTTTTCCAGATAAGGTTCCTCCTTCTCTTTTTATTCTACCTGCTTCACGAATATCAAATGCTACTGCATTTGCTCTTCTAGTTGATGTGGTATTTAGATTAATATTATAAGCTACTAGAAAGTCACGAGCTGATATAGCAGTTGCGCCTGATCTTTCTACAGAACTGTTAAATTTTGCTGGGCCAAAATCTGGTTTCCAAGAAGGATCAATTATTTTTTTTGCTAACCCTTCATATTCACCCTTACGGCAATTTGCTAGATTTTTTCTTTTTTCTTCTTTGGCTGCTGCCTCATAGTAGTAAATAGGAATTCCAAGCTCTTTTCCTACTCTTTCTCCTAATTTGTGTGCCCACTTTATGCATTCATCCATAGTAATGTTTGAAATTGGAACTAATGGACAAACGTCAGTTGCTCCCATTCTAGGATGTTCTCCACAGTGTTTGCTCATATCAATAAGTTCTTGAGCTTTTTTTATCAGTAGAAATGCAGCGTCTATTACTTGTTGTGGCTCTCCTACAAAAGTAATTACTGTTCGATTTGTTGCTTTTCCTGCATCTATATTCAATAGTTTTACTCCTTCAACTTGTTCAACAATTTGAGAAATATTTTTGATTTTTTCTTGATCTCTCCCTTCTGATATATTTGGAACACATTCAATAATTTGTTTCATGCTTTTAGTTTTATAAAAAGCAAAGATAGTATTCTTCTTCAGAAAAAACATATTTTTGCCAATATGGACAAACAGACAGAATTAGCATTGAAGAGAGGAGAGTACTTGCCATTAATGGAAGGGTTTTATACAATTCAAGGAGAGGGTTTTTTTTCAGGTAAGGCAGCTTATTTCTTGCGTATTGGAGGTTGTGATGTTGGTTGTAGATGGTGTGATGTAAAAGAAAGCTGGAATGCAGACTTACATCCACCAACTTCGATAGTAGATATTATAAAAGGAATTGAGAAGTACTCAGTTGATACTGTTGTAATTACTGGTGGAGAGCCATTAATGTGGAATCTCGATAAATTAACTTTGATTCTTAAAGAAAAAGGCTTAAAAGTACATCTGGAAACTTCTGGCGCATATCCATTAAGTGGATATTTTGATTGGATCTGTTTGTCTCCAAAAAAAATGCAAGCCTCATTGTCTGAAATAAAACCATTGGTAGATGAGTTAAAAATAATAGTGAATAATAAGCATGATTTAAAGTGGGCAGAAGAGCAAAGGAAATATGTTAAAAAAGACTGTAAGTTATATTTACAATCTGAGTGGAGTAGGCGAGAGCAGAATATTCCGATTATCATTGATTTTGTAAAAGAAAATATAGAATGGAGTATTTCATTACAAAGTCATAAATACATGAATATTCCTTAATGTATAGATTGCTGTTAATATTATTATTGATACCTGCTTTTTCTTTTGCACAGAAGAAAGACTACAAGACTTTTGATAAAGCTGTTAAATATAATAATAATGGGAATACTCAGAAAGCAATAAAACTTGCAAACAAAGCTTTAGAGAGCTCGCCTAATTGGAGTAAGCCTAATTTACTTATGGCTTCTATCTATGCTAATGATAACCAGATTGAATTAGCAGCTGATTATCTGCTTAGAGTATATGATGAGAATGAGCCTCAAGATGCAAAAGGAATTGAGCAGATAGTAAAGTTATATTATTCGAATGGATTTTATCATGAAGCTTTATTCTATGCAGAAAAAATAATTGCTCAGGATACCAATAAATATAGATTTAATAATAAGATTGATAGGTATATTAAGAATTGTAGGTTCGCAATTGAGGCGTTAAATAATCCTGTTGAATTTAATCCAGTCAACCTTGGAAATAAAATAAATAGCGAACTTGAAGAATATCTGCCAGCAATCTCTATTGATGGAAAAACTTTAGTATATAGTAGGAGATTAAATATTACAAATATCTTGCAAGAGGATTTCTATATATCTGAAATAGATGAAGATAATAAATGGAGTCAGTCGCATCCATTTGAGGGCAATTTAAATACCTTAGGTAATGAAGGGGCTTTTTCTTTTTCTCCAGATAAAGAAATGGCTGTTTTTACAGCTTGTGATAGAGAAGATATGATTGGTAGGTGTGATTTATATATATATATTAATGGTAAAAGTTATAATGCTGGCAAGAGTATTAATTCTAAGGAATGGGATTCTCAAGGATGTTTTTCCCCTGATAGGAAGTATTTATATTTTGTAAGTAGCAGAAAAGGTGGTTATGGTGGAAAAGATATTTGGAGGTCAGAAATTACAAAAGAAGGTTTTTTAAAACCTGAGAATTTAGGTCCTCATATTAACACTAAGTTTGATGAGATGTCTCCTTTTTTACATCCTGATAATCTGACATTATATTTTGCTTCAAATGGCCATATAGGAATGGGTGATTATGACGTGTTTGTTTCTAGAAGGGAATCTTCTGTAAATAAATGGTCTAAGCCTAAAAATATGGGATATCCTATTAATTCTTTTAATACTGAGAATTCATTAATTGTATCTAGTAATGGAAGAACTGCTTATTATACTTCGAATGTAAGTGGTTTTGGACTAGAAGATATATTTATGTTTGAATTGCCTAAGGAAGTGCAAGCTGAGGCAATCACAACATTAGAGATGAATATTATTACATCTAAAGTGGGAGAGGAGGTGATCCTTAAGAATGTAATTTTTGCTTCTAATTCTGCTACAATTGATTCTGCCTCATTTCTTGAATTGGATAAGTTAATTATTTATCTTAGAAAGAATCCAGAGATTAATATTGAGATTCAAGGTCACACTGACAATGTTGGGAGCAAAGAAGATAATCAGATTTTATCAGAAAAAAGAGCGGAGGTTGTGTTTGATTATTTGAATACTAGAGTTAAAAATAAACTTATTTACAAAGGCTTTGGGGAGAGCATACCTATATCCAATAATAAAGAAATAAATAGAAGGACCTCTTTTGTAATTATTCAGTAAAGATATCTTCTTTTCTTTTTGGCTGCTCATTTCCCCTCCATTCAAATCCCTTTAGGTACCTATCTTTTTCTTTTACTTCTTCATATGGGGTTGTAATTGAATTTGGCTTGATCTCATAATTGAGTGTTTTTAGTTTATTGTCTTTAAAATAAAGTATAAGATCAGTGCATTCAGTATAATTAACTCCTATCTTTTCTTCTGTTTCTTCATCTTTAACTATAAATATACTTTGCCCATTTCCTTTTATATTCATTTTTTTTATTTTATTCTCTGAAAAATATGCAATCATATTCTTTCCTTTAATTTGATTGTAATCTAATGAGTCTTCTTGAACAATAATTATAGGGTTTGGCTTTAAGAATAGTTTCTCGATCTTACCATGACTTACAAGGAAATTTAGGCTGTCAGCAGTTATTTGATATTCATTTGACCATAGTATAGGGCGTCTATACATCTGAATAATTGAGTCAGTAAAATGATAGCTTAAAGAATCGCACTTTCCTTGAAAATCTGGCTTAAAAAATTTCACTTTATTGTAAGCTAGTATTTTTTTATTACCAATTTTTTGTTGGCTAACAAATTTATTAGCATGCATAAACAGAGTGTCATCTGTAAATAATATCTGAAGCATAGGATTTTGTGTAATTTCAACAAACTCTTCTCTTTCAAAATATTCTGCAAATCCACCAAATATAGTTGTGTTCTCTACAGTATCAATTACTTCAACATTATTGATTGCTATTCCATAGCCTTTATTTTTATTATAAAAGAGACTATCTCCTTTTAGTATATAATTGTCAGTTGTAATAATCGCATTTTTCTTAAATTGTGCAATATCAGTTTTAGTATTATACCATCCATTCTCACAATAAATAGTCTTGTTTTTTGAGATAATATTTGAAGGTCCAAAGAAATAACTAAGTTCACTCTTAGAATTATAATGCATATTATCAGTAAATATATTGTAGTCTTTAGCAATAACTGTTACTGAGTCAGTAAAGATAAATTTATGAGTATTTGAATAATATGATCCTTTCTTTGAGTTTATGGTTTTTTCATTATCAATAATTGTTCCTGCATTAGGGTATAATGCAATATTAGTTTTAAGATTATATAAGATCTTTTCTGTCTTTAAAGTCATATGTTTATCAATAAGTATAACATTCCCATTTATCTCAGCATTGTTTTTTTTACCAAAATAAATGAGTTTTTTTCCGATCAGTGTAATGCTATCTCCTTGATTTATTATCACTTTCCCAAAAGCTTTCATTTTATCTTCATTAGCATAATGATAAGCAGAGTCACAATGCATGAGGGCATTATTATGCTTAAAAGATACATTTCCAATTAATCGCCAATAATCAGGGTGTTTATTAGTGTTGGCAATAGTATTGTCAGCATTTAGGATTTCTATCTTTTTACTTGTTTGTGCATTTAAAGAAATACTCAGAATTACTAGTAAAATATGTAGTGGGAATTTCAAGCTTTATCTAAAAAGTGTCTGTTTCCTGTCAGGACCAACTGAAATAATTGTAATTTTAGTTTCTAATTCAGCCTCTAGCCATTCAATGTAATCATGTACTTCTTGTGGAGCTTTAGAAAGGTCTTCTAATTGCATTAGATCCATATTCCATCCTTTTATTTCTTTATAAACAGGAGTGAGATTTTCATTGTCTTCAAATGGTAGGTAGTCAATTTTTTGCCCATCTAACTGATAGTGAGTACACGCCTTAATTTTAGGTATTCCTGACAAAACATCAGCTTTCATCATCATTAATTGCGTTACTCCATTAATATTGATTGCATATTTTAGGGCAGGGATATCAATCCAGCCACATCTTCTTGGCCTTCCTGTTGTAGCTCCAAACTCATTCCCAACCTTTCCTAATCTTGCGCCAACTTCATCAAATAATTCTGATGGAAAAGGACCGCTGCCAACTCTAGTACAATAAGCCTTAAAAATACCGAATACTTCTCCGATCTTATTAGGAGATATTCCTAGTCCAGTACAGGCTCCGGCGGCAATTGTATTTGAAGATGTTACAAAAGGATAAGAGCCAAAGTCAATATCTAATAATGTTCCTTGTGCTCCTTCTGCCAAGATCTTTTTGCCTGATTTAATAGCAGTATGAATATAATGTTCACTTTCAACATGCTTAAATTTTTTTAAGGTAGTTAATGAAGAGAACCAGTCAGATTCTAATTTATCTAGCTCATATTTAAAATCATAGAAATGAAGAATTTGAATATGCTTCCGTTTTAATTTCTCATATTTTTCTTTAAAATTAGGAGAAGAGATGTCTCCAACTCTTAATCCGTTACGACCTGTTTTATCCATGTAGGTAGGTCCAATGCCTTTTAAAGTTGATCCAATTTTTTGTTTACCTTTTGCTTGTTCTGATGCAGCGTCAATTAATTTATGTGTAGGTAGAATCAAATGTGCTTTTTTAGATATTAATAGTTCTGACATCTCAATATTTAACTTATTAATTGCATCTATTTCATTTTCAAAGATCACCGGATCAATAACTACTCCATTTCCAATTAAGTTTATAACTCCTTTGTGAAATATGCCAGAAGGAATAGTATGTAGAACATGTTTTATGCCATCAAACTCAAGTGTATGGCCTGCATTTGGGCCACCTTGGAATCTAGCAATAATGTCATATCTTGACGTTAATACATCAACAATCTTTCCTTTTCCTTCATCTCCCCATTGGAGTCCTAATAATACATCTGCTTTCATCTATTTTTTGAGATTTTATTTTTTTATTTTTATTTGACATTCTTTACAGATTCCATATAGGTTTAATGCATGTCTACTGATTTTAAAGTGCATGTTTTCTTCTATAACATTTTTAATGCTTTGTATTCTTGGATCGCAGAATTCAATTACGTTATCACAACTTGTGCAAATTAGATGGTCATGCTGTTTATTAGAATAAGATTTTTCATACTGCGCTTGAGCCTTACCAAATTGATGTTTTCTTATTAAGTGAGCATCCAATAAGATTTCTATAGTGTTGTATAGCGTTGCTCTGCTTACCCTATAGTTCTTATTCTTCATTTGAATATACATTGATTCAACATCAAAGTGTCCATTGTAATTATAGATTTCCTCTAGAATTGCATAACGTTCAGGAGTTTTTCTATGATTCTTTTTAATTAGATATTCTGTAAATATCTCAGTAACACTATCAATTATATTTGGCTTCAATTTTTGTCTATTGGATTTAAATACAAAATTATAAATTTTACTGATTTAAATATTAAAAAAATAGATAAAGAACTTGAAAGCTAATTATGTTTATAAGTTCTTGTAATTGATGATATAGCTTCTACTTTCTCCAGCTTAATTGTTAGTTCTTTTAGGAATGAAACATTGTGAACTTTTAAAGTGATAATTCCTTCAAAGGTTCCGTCATTACTACTAATATTAATACTTTTAATATTTACATTCATTTGATTAGAAATAATTTGAGTGACTTTGTTCATAAGTCCTACACTGTCAATTCCTTTTATATTTATGGTAGCAACAAAATCTAATTCATCTTTTCTTATCCATTTTGCAATAAGAATTCTGTAAGAATAATTTGCTCTAAGTTGTATGGCGTTAGGACAATCTGATCTGTGAATCTTAATTCCATCAACAACTGTTAAAAAACCGAATATATTATCTCCAGGGATTGGATTGCAGCATTTTGCCATTTCATAATCTAACACTTCGTCATTATCATTAAAGACAATTACTTTTTCTGATTTTGAAGAGTTCTTTGGCACAGGAGGTCCATATATTTTATTTTTAATTGTTTGATACCATCCTCGATTCTTAAGACGAACAAAGTTCTTTATCTCACTATTTGATATTGCTCCCGTTCCAAATCTAAAATATAGTTCTAGAGAGTTTCCAGATTCAAAGTGTCTTATTAATTCTGTTTCAGTTTTATTATTTAATTTAAGTTTAAGATGTTTTAGTTTTCTTTCTGCAAGTTCCTTGCCTATCATAGCAATTTTCTTTTTATCTTCTTTCAGTGCAGATTTAATTTTTGATTTTGCTCTGGAGGTTACAACAAATCTCAGCCAATCTTTTCTTGGTCTTTGTTTCTTAGATGTAATAACTTCAACTTGATCACCACTATTAAGTTTTTTACTTAGAGAAACTAATTTTCCATTTACCTTAACCCCCATACACTTTAATCCAATATCAGTATGTATTGAAAAAGCG
>CEWO01021975.1_pt1 | contig 57433 bp, 49 predicted proteins | sample 361561 | NCBI WGS metagenome assembly CEWO01 (sample SAMEA2623627, study PRJEB7988) | marine metagenome | isolation source: saline water (ENVO:00002010), including
CTCTGGACCAAAGTTAACAGCAGATATGCAGATAACTGATTCAGTAAATTCTAGGCCTAATTTTTCAATTATTGAATATGAAACGGATCTCTCTGGTCTGTTTTCTTTAAACCTTTTCTCCGATGATCAAGATAATGATACCCTAATTATGTCTGCAAATGGAATAGGATTTAATTTAGAAGATATAAATTCGACTTTTTCAGCTAATAATTTTCAAACAGGTCATATTGAAGGTCAATTTAATGTGGATCTTGAATGTATAAACTTCCCATATGAAGATATAAATGAATATAAAATTAATTTTATTACTGAAGATATTGATTACTGCCAAGAATCAAATCCTGATACTATCCAGTTAATTCTTAAGATTAATATTGATGATAATAAAAAACCTTTAATTACAAATGAAAATGAATATGTAATGACAGTCAATAAACCATTTGAGGTTGACATTAATGCAATAGACGAGGATAATGACTTGATTCTATTAGAATTGATTTCTGAGGGATTACCTGGTGATTTTGTTTTTGCTCAATCTTCTGGACTTGGTGAGGTAACTAGTAAGCTCTCATGGAACCCAACATGTGAATTTTTAAATAGTGACTTCTCTTCAAAGGCATATAATCTTACTTTCAGAGTAAAAGATAATAGTTGTCCTTACTACAGTGAATATTCAAAACAAATAAAATTTATATTAGAAAAACCTATAGTTAACTGGGATATATTTGACCCTCCAAATGCCTTTAGTCCTAATGGAGATGGTATTAATGATGTATTCTCATTAACTAATTTATCAATTCCATCACAAAATTTACCTGTGGATGGTTGTGATGATAATTTTGAGTCAATAGTTTTTGTAGATAGGACTGGAGTTGAAGTTTATAAATCAACAGATAAATCTTTTGAGTGGGACGGTAGTGATAGGTCTGCAGGAGTATATTATTATTATATTAAATATACTAAATCAGAATACAAAGGGTCTGTTACAATTGTATTTTAAATTTTGCTTAAAGAATTCTTAATATCTTCAATTATTAAGTCAGTATCTTCTAATCCAATATAGAATCTGATATAGTTTTTTGGAAGAAGATCAGTCTTTGAATAGTATTCACTTTCATTATTATACCGTGAAATTTCAGGAAAAATTAATGATTCGTGACCACCCCAAGATGCAGCCATTCTAAAATGTGATAAATTATCACAGAATTTTTCTATTTTCTTGTCATCATCAGTATTTAATATTACTGTGAATTGGCCACATGCTTTCTTTAAATATTTTTTGACAAGATTTTTTTGACTAAAGTTTTTAGAATGAGGATAAAGGACTTTTTTAATTTTTGACTGCTTTTCTAAGAAATTTACTATTTTTGGTGTGGACTCACTTACATATTTCATCCTGATTTTTAATGTTCTTAACCCGTTAATAAAAAGCCAAGAGTGAAATGGAGATAATACACTTCCTATTAACTTGAACTCAGAATTATAAATATCATTTATTACCTTATTTGAACTACATATAACTCCTCCCATTGCATTGGCATGGCCACCAATGTACTTAGTTGCTGAATGAATTATAATATCAATACCCCATAATGATGGATTACAATTAATTGGGGATGCATAACTATTATCTATTATGGTTGTTATATTATTTAGCTTAGCAATTTTTGAAATTTTTTCAAGGTCTTGCATGTCGTAAATCCATGAATTTGGACTCTCTAGGTATATTATTTTTGTATTTTTTTGTATTTTTTTTTCAAAATTTTCTTTTTTTTCTCCATTTATGAACGTGATATCAATATTGTAATTAGGCAATATGTTTTTCATGAACATATCTGTACCAGTGTATGGCTGGTTAATTGAAATCATATGTTCTCCACTTTTTATTTGAGATAGTATAGCCGTTGAAATTGCTGCCATACCACTACTAAGAGCCAGAGCATTTTCTGTTTTTTCCAATGCAGCAATTTTTTTTTCAAATATTCTTGTAGTAGGATTATGACCTCTAGTATAAAAGGGGATATCATTTTTATTAATCATTGCAGAACGCATATCTTCAACTTTAGAAAATAAAAAATTAGAATTTGAAAAGATTGGAGGAATAGCTGCGTTGAAGTATTCTTCTCGGTTTTCACCGAGTTGATTTATAATATCTTTGGTCATTAGTTAGTTAAGTTGATTTTACGAAATTATAATAATTTTTATAAACTATATTTATAATATGGAAAATAAAGTAGTAGTTATTACTGGTGGTTCATCAGGGGCAGGAGAAGCTTTAGCCTATAAGTTTTCGAATGAGGGGTTTAATATTGTTATAGGTGGAACAAATATAGAAAGGCTAAAGAAAGTTCAATCTAATATAAAATCAATAGGTACTAATTGTGAATTTATTGTCCATGATATTTCAATTGAAAATGATGTGAAAAAGATGATTGATATGACAATTAAATCATTTGGTAGAGTAGATGTATTAATATGTAATGCGGGAATTTCATATAGATCAGTTTTTGAAAATGCAAATTTAGATGTATTTGAAAAACTATTTAAAATTAATTTTTTTGGATCAATATATTCAGTTAAATATTCTATTCCTCATTTGATAAAATCAAAAGGTTCTATAATTGCAATGTCCTCATTAAATGGTTTTATTGCAACTCCAACTAGATCAGCATATGTATCATCAAAACATGCTATGCAAGGTTTTTTTGATTCTTTAAGACTAGAGTTATTAAAAAAAGATATTCATGTAATGGTTGCATCACCTGGGTATTTTCAGAGTAATTTCAGGAAGAATACACTTAAAAGTGATGGTAATAAGGAAGGGAACTCTAGTAGAGATGAAAAAGGAATGATGAGTTCGGACTATATTGCTCAAAAAATCTATAATGGGTATAAAAATAAAAAAAGAGATTTAATTTTTACTTTTAGAGGAAGGCTAGCTCACTTAATCAAGAATTGGTTTCCTAAGTTATCAGATAAGTTAGCTTTCAAAGAAATTCTCAATGAAAGAGAATCTCTTTTGAAAAATTACTAATTAATCATTAATAAGTTTTTCTTCCTGATGTACCTTTTTTTATTATCTATTTTAATCTCATACCAGACTTCTGTCTGACCTGTAATATCAAGTTTTTCTCCTTTATTTATTATATCATAGACATCAGACCCAGAGGATGGATTATACATTATGAATGTGTTATTATTTGAGACTATACCTTTAGAATTATTTGTAAAATTTAAAATAAATAATAATAGAGTATTGATCAAGAAGAAAGATTTAACATAATTAATTTTTCTTTTTTTAAATATCCTATAAGTATTATATGAAAATATAAAAATTGATAAAAAAAGAAGACAATAGATTATATAGTTTTTATAAATTAAAAATTTATTTTCAAAAAAATTAAAGTCAGATTTTTCAAAACTTTTTATATTATTATCATCTATAATTTTTTGTAGCGAGTTATCTACCTCATTATTTTCTTTCCTTTTTTTATAAAATGATAAATAGTAAATACTTTTCTCAAAGTTCCCTAGACTTTCCTCTATAAATGACATCTTTATAAGCATACTATAACTGAACATATTCTTATTATAAAATAAACTATCATAATATTTTTTTGCATCGTAATATTTTTGTTCTTTAAATAAGGAATCACCAACATATAACAGCTTATTCTTTCCTTTTAGAATTATTGGAAAAAATAAAAATACAAATAGGGATATTCTAAGGATTTTGGAATTCATTTATGGTTATTTTTTCTTCTAAAATTACATTTTCTGTTTTTAAAATTAATTTATAATTTCCAGATGAAATAAATTTATTAAAATGGATATAGTATGGCTTCTGACTATTATTTTTTTCAGTTATTAAATCCCATCTAAATTGATTTATACCCTTTTTGCCACTTCCATTCATTCTCCATATCTCTTTATTTTCATTTTCTATAATTAAAGAATATTTTTTTGAATTATTTAAATAAAAGGAAATAGGAACTTTTTCATATGATTCCATAATTGGTTCTCCATGAGTGTCATTAAATTTAGGTAATATAAACTCACCAGTACTCAGAATCATATCTTTATCCTTAATATTATTGCTAGATATTAAATTATGAATTGGGTCTAAATTTATTTTATATATACCCCTTCCGTGAGTGGAAACAATCATGTCATTAGTTTCTTTATGGATTTCTATATCTGAAACACTACTCATCGGGAAATTTTTTCCTATTAGTTCCCAATTCTTCCCTCTGTCTGATGAAATATACACCCCTCTGTATAGTCCAGCATATAATATATTTTCATACTTTAGATCTTCAATTATAATATTTGCAGGTTCATTTGGTAGATTGCCTTGTATTTTTCTCCAATTTTTCCCATAATTTTCAGATTCATATAGATAATTATTTAAATCATCGTAATTAATTCCTGTCATTGACATATAAACCCTGGATTCCACAAAATTGGAAGGATAAATGTTTCTAATGTAACCATTTGATATATTTTTTGAACTTTCGTGCCATTTCTTTCCATCATCTTTTGTATACCAAAACAATCCTCTATCTGATCCATAATATATAAGACCTTTTGATAATTTAGATTCAGCAATTGCTCCACCTGAATAAGAATTATTTTTTTTAGTTAAATCATTGCTTATTACTTTCCAATTATTTCCTTTATCTATTGATTTAAATACATAATTTCCTGCATGATAAAGATGATTATGATTATGTGCAGATATAAAATATGGTGTTATGAAGTTATATTTTAGGGTATCTTCAATCTCTTTAGGTAATTTTGGTTTAATTGATACTGATATGTCATCTTTTAGGTTTTTTCTTCTTATAGCTCCATTTTGCATACTAAAATAAACTGTATTATTATCAGAAGGATCAACCTGTGTAACGCATCCGTCACCTCCGTCCCATGCATCAATCCACAAATATTTCCATTTATCTTCAAAATTATTTTTCCATTCTTTACCTGGTCCATATACTGTAGCATCATCTTGAGTTCCACCATAAATTAAGTACGGTATTCCATTTGTCAACTCAATATCATAAAATTCTCCTGTAGGAATATTATTATAATGAAGCCATGTCTTTCCTTTATCATAACTAACAAATAATCCCCCGTCATTACCTAGAACAATATGATTGGGATTTGAGGGATTAATCCATAACTCACAATGGTCAAGATGTAGCCCTTTTGCCTGACTATTATTTAACCTTTTAACATCACCTCTTATATTGTTAAAACTTTTTCCGCCATCATCGCTGAAAGCTGCTCTTACTCCAAGAGCATATACCTCATTATGATCTAAAGGATTTACATATATGTCTGCAAAATACCATCCAATCCCTGGAAAAATTAATAATTCCTCTTCGTGAGTTCTATACCAATTTCTCCCCCCATTATCACTGGAATATACTTCTGCAGCCTTACTTCTTTCTTTAGACAAATTATCAATTAATGCATAAACTTTATCGGGATCTGAGTAAGAAACAGCAAGACCTATTCTTCCCATTTTATCACCATATGGAAGTCCTTTTTCCAATTTGGTCCAATTCTCTCCATTGTCAATACTTTTATAAACTCCACTTTTTCTACCGCTAATTCCAGGATAATTTTCCCATAATGACGCATATATAATATTTGAATTTGAATTAGATATTACTATATCATTAGCTCCGGTCACTTCATCTATATATAAAACTTTTTTCCAGTTTTTTCCACCATCAAGAGTTCTAAAAACTCCTCTATTTTTATTTTTACTCCAGAAATGTCCCATTACACTTACAAAAACAATATCAGGATTATTTGGATTAATAGATATTTCACCTATATGCCAAGAATCATTCAGTCCCAAGTGATTCCAGCTTTCTCCTCCATCAATAGATTTGTAAATTCCAGTACCTGGCATAGTAAAATTTCTTCCCTTTTTAAGGCTTTCACCAGTACCTACATAGATTATATCTTTATTCGATGGAGCAATTGCAATATCACCAATTCCAATTGAGGGAACGTCATTAAAAATAGGTTTCCATGACATTCCATTATTTATAGTTTTCCATAAATTTCCTGATCCAAATGCTACATACATTGTCCCAGGTTTTGTTTCATCTACTTGTATAGATTCTACTCTTGCAGAATTTAAAACTGGGCCCAATGATACCCAACTCATATTATATGAACTCTTATCTTTTAGTAATTTATATTCATCATAAGAACTTACTAAGGGAGATACTTTCTGTTGAGAAAATGAATTATTTGCTAGTAAAATTAAAACTAGGAGAGGGTAGTATATATTTTTCATTATTTAATATAACAATTTTCAAATAATATTAATCTCATTATTGTAATTTCAATAACATTTTCTAGTTTTGCGCGTTCCAATGTTTACATGATTGGCTAGCTCAGTTGGTAGAGCATCTCCCTTTTAAGGAGAGGGTCCTGGGTTCGAACCCCAGGCCAATCACTTTTATTTCTTATTTACTTACTAATAAGTAACCGCTTATTAAAGCAGCTGTTTCTGATCTTAGTACTTGGTTTCCAAGACTTATTCCTTGGTATCCTTTTTTATTTAAAATTTCTAATTCTTCTTTTGAGAAATCTCCCTCAGGACCAACTAATATTAAAGAATTTTCATTATTGTTATTCTTTTTCATCTCTATTTTTGAAGAGATGTCAGCAACGTATTTATTTGATTTTTTATATTCATTTTTTAGAAATTCATTTAAAGAAATTAATTCATTTACTTTTGGTTTAAATAACGATTTACATTGTTTTAGAGCAGAAATAATTTTTTTATCAATCCTCTTGTAATTAATATTAGATCTTTCAGAATATTTTGTTGAAATAAATGTGATTTCATCTATTCCAATCTCTGTCAACTTCTCAATCATCCATTCTAATCTATTTTGGCTTTTGATTATACTACATACTACATGATTCGTATTATTTTTTTTTATAGTTTTTATTTTTTTTAACTTTTTAATCACACAATGATTTTTTTTTATTTTTAATATTTTTGATTCAAATAAATTACCTCTTCCATCTGTTAAAAAAATATTATCATTTTCTCGATTTCTTAATACTTTAGTACAATGAAAGAACTCATCATCCTCTAAAATAGTAGCGTTGGGGTTTGATGTGTAAAATAGCTGCAATTTTTATATATTTATTTTTTATTAATAATATAAACCTAATTCCTTTCCATTATGATTAAAGTTTCAAACATATTAATTCTTTTATTATTTTTTAATATTTCTTTTGCACAAAAAAAAAATAAAAAAAATAATTTTCCTAAATCAACATCTGCTCAAGAAAGAGTTAACTCTAATTACGGTAATTTAAATAATAATGGATCATTACTTCAAAATATTAATTTTAGAAATATAGGACCAACAGTAATGAGTGGAAGGGTAGTTGATTTAGATGTAAACCCTAAAGATCCTGCAAATTTTTATGTTGCATATGCTTCTGGAGGATTATGGGAAACTAAAAATCATGGTAATACTTTCACACCTTTATTTGATAATCAAATGGTTATGACAATAGGTGATATTAAAGTTGACTGGGATAATAATATAATCTATGTGGGTACTGGTGAAAATAATTCAAGTAGATCATCCTATTCAGGAAATGGTATATATAAGTCTTCTGATAATGGAAAAAATTGGACACATATTGGTCTTGATGACTCACACCATATTGGTAGAATTATAATTCATCCTAATGATTCAGAGGTCTTATGGATCGCAGCTCTGGGACATTTATATTCAGAAAATATTGAAAGAGGAGTATATAAATCAGTTAATGGAGGTGAAAGTTGGATGAAAACTTTGTATGTCAATGAACTAACTGGTGCAATTGACCTTATAATTGATGAATCAAACCCAGATATATTATATGCTTCGATGTGGGAAAAGGATAGGAAAGCCTGGAATTTTGATGGTGCAGGTTTAGGTTCAGGAATTTATAAATCAATAGATGGTGGAATTAATTGGTTAGAGATTTCAGGTGGATCTAGTGGTTTTCCTGATACAGAAGGCACTGGAAGAATAGGCCTTGACATATCTAGGTCAAATCCAAATATCCTATATGCTATTTTAGATAATCAAGATAGAAAAGAATCTCAAAAAGTAAATGATAATGATGATTTAAATAAAGATCAAATTAGAGATATCTCAGTAGAAAACTTTCTAAAAATATCTGATGAAAAATTAAATAAGTTTCTAAGAACTAATCGCTTCCCTTCTATATATTCATCTTCTCTAATTAAATCTATGATTGAAAGAGGAGAAATACTACCATATTCATTAGTTGAATATCTTGAAGACTCAAACACATTATTATATGATACTCCAGTAATTGGAGCTGAAGTTTATATGTCTGAAGATTCCGGATTGACTTGGGTTAAAGTAAATCAAGATGATTTATTTAGTCTTTTTTATTCATATGGATATTATTTTGGAGAGATAAGAGTTGATCCTCAAAACCCTGCAAAAGTATATACAATGGGAGTTCCTCTTGTCAAATCAAATGATTATGGTAAGACATGGGAATCAATTGATTATGAAAATATGCATGGTGATTACCATGCTCTATGGTTAAATCCTAATAGATCTGGTCATTTAATAGTTGGTAATGATGGAGGTGTAAATATTAGTTATGATGACGGATCTAACTGGATGAAATATAATAGTACATCAGTAGGTCAATTTTATGATATCAATATCGATATGAAAAAACCATATAATGTATATGGTGGTTTTCAAGATAATGGTGTTTGGATGGGACCCTCAGATTACACTTCAAGCTTAAGATGGCATAGTTCAGGGCAGTACCAATGGAAGTCAATTTATGGTGGAGACGGAATGCAAACAGAAATAGATTTTAGAGATAATGAAACTGTTTATACCGGTTCTCAGTTTGGTAATTATTCAAGAATTAATACAAGGTCTGGAGAAAGAAAAAGGATTACTCCATCTCATGTTTTAGGAGAGAGACCTTACAGATGGAATTGGGAGACACCTATTTATTTATCTAGACATAATCAAGATATATTATATATGGGATCTAATAAATTTCATAGGTCTCTTAATCAAGGTGATAATTTTGAAACCTTATCAAATGATTTAACTAATGGAGGGATTAAAGGAAATGTGAGTTATGGGACTTTAACTACTATAATAGAATCCGATTTAAAATTTGGATTAATTTATGTTGGTAGTGATGACGGACTTATTCATATATCAAAAGATGGAGGTATATCTTGGGAAAACATTTCTTCATCTTTACCTAATAATATGTGGGTTAGTGGAATTTATCCTTCCAAATTTAAACAGAGTAGAGTCTATTTAGCATTAAATGGTTATAGATGGGATAATTTTTCTCCAATGGTATATGTATCTGAAGATTATGGATTGAATTGGAGTAAAATTGGACATAACTTACCTATGGAACCTGTAAATGTAATAATTGAGGATAATGAAAATGAAAGTTTGATTTATGTTGGAACAGACCATGGGGTATATGCATCTTTAGATTTTGGAAATACATTTAGCCCCTTTTCAAAGGGATTATCCGGTGCTCCAGTCCATGACCTAGTTGTGCACCCCAGGGATAATGACTTAGTAGTTGGTACTCATGGTAGATCTGTATATATAGCTGATGTGTCTCACCTACAAAAAATTGATGAAACAGTATTATCAAAAAGTTTATATCTTTTTAAGAATGATAAGATAAAATATTCAAATAGATGGGGGTCAAAAAACTGGTCTGGTCAAACTATAGAACCTTCTATACAATTTGTTATCTATTCTGATTCTGATCAGGAAATAGATTTAACCATTACTAATAATGAAAAAGCGATTTATAATGAAAAACGTAAATTAGATTACGGATTAAATTTTATTGAAAACAATTTATATGATGAAAATAATGAAAAATATTTATCTAAAGGAAAGTATGAATTACAAGTAACTAACTTAGATAAGTATTCATCAATTATTGAATTTGAAATTAACTAAATATAAAAAAATGAAAAAAACCATTCTATTACCATTATATTTTCTATCAATTGGATTTATATATTCTCAAGATACTAAAACGAAAGCATGGGAATTAACCGAAATTTGGGATCCTGAACCAAAAGTTGTTAATCCAGGAAATTCCTTCAGAGATGCACCTTCAGATGCAATTGTTTTATTCGATGGATTAAATTTAGATAAATGGGTTCATAAAAATGGAGAACCTGCTAAATGGGATATAAAAGATGGATTTTTTACTGTAAAACCTGGAACAGGAGATATATTGAGCAGAGATGTTTTTGGTAGTTGTCAGTTACATGTAGAATTTATGTCTCCAGTTAAAATTGAGGGGGATGGTCAAAATAGAGGTAATAGTGGAGTTTACTTTATGGAAAATACACAAGATGGGGATACTGGATATGAGATTCAAGTTTTAGATTCTTATAAAAATAGGACTTATTCTAATGGACAAGCTGGTAGTGTATATAAACAACATAGTCCTTTGGTTAATGCTTCAAAAAAACCTGGAGAGTGGCAGACATATGATATAATATTTAAAGCTCCAGTTTTTAATGAAAATGGTGGAGTTGAATCACCAGCATATATTACTGTATTTCATAATGGTGTTTTAATTCAAAATAATTCTCAAATACAAGGCTATGTAAAATTTATTGGTTATCCTGAATATAAAGCTCACGTATCTAAGTTACCTATCAAATTACAAGACCATAGCAACCTCGTTAGTTTTAGAAATATTTGGATTAGAAGGTTATGATATGAAATATTTAAAATTTTATATTATTGGTTTATTTCTTTTTTCAATTTCATGCTCTAAAGAAGAGGATGATCTTAATTATCCTAATGAAAAGACTGATCATGAAATCACTTTGCATTCTAATAATAGAGTAAGTTCTCTATTAATGAGTAATAGTGAATATAAAGATTGGATTAATAATGATGGATTTTCAAACTCAGAAAAAAGAAAAGCTATAACTAATGATATTTATAAAAAGTTTCCAGATAAATATGATTTTATTTTTTTTGTATTAAATGAACCAGATATACCTGAAAATATAAATTATTATGGTAAACTAATTGGTGTATCAAATAATATTGAGGGTACTGGTCAAAGTACATACGATTATTCATCTGATTATGGATCTGAAGGAAAATTAAAATCTGTTATGCAGCTTTCAGGATTAGAATATTTAAGGAGTGGTCCAGCTCTTCATGAATTAGCTCATAATTGGGCTAATTTTGGAATCGAAACTCATTATATTAATAGTTCAGGAAGTAATATATCCTCATTTAACTATAGACCTCATTGGGGATTCACAGGTGGTAGTACTAAAGGACAACTTGGTGGGTTTAAGCAAAGTTCACTTATAGAAAATGGTGGAAATTCTTATAAAGTAGAGAGTTTTGGTGGTTTTGCAAATGGAGGAAATAGTGTGCCCTTTAATGAATTAGAGTTGTACCTTATGGGCTTGATTCCTTCTTCTTCAGTATCAGAATTTGATGTATTTTCCGATATAACCTCTTTTTCTTCTTCTGGTAGTGAATTTAATTTTTCAGCTAATTCAAGAATAACTTATGATGGAAAGTCTATTGAGAATTTATTAGGTAAAAGGGTTCCTAACTATAATAACTCTCAGAAAAATTTTAAGTTACTAATAGTTGTGCTTACAAATAAAACATTGAATGATGAGCAGTGGGATAAAGTAGATGCTACTGCAGAATGGTTTTCAAAAAAAGAAGATGATGGAACCCATTTGTATAATTTTTGGGAAGCTACAAATGGAATTGGTTCTATTACAATTGAGAACTAAACTTATAACTAATCTAATTTTTCAAGAACTATATTATGATTAGTATAAATACAAATATCAGCTGCAATTGTTAAACTTTTCTTTACAATTTCTTCAGATGACATTTTAGGGTTATTTTCTTTTAATGCAATTGCTGCAGATTGTGCATACATACTTCCAGAACCAATAGTTGCAATATTATTGTCAGGCTCTAGGACATCTCCTGTTCCAGAAATAACTAGAATTTGATTTTTATCTGCAACTATCATCATAGCTTCTAGTCTTCTTAAGTATCTATCCATTCTCCAGTCTTTAGCTAATTCTATAGCTGATCTTTTCATGTTCCCTCCATACTTTGATAGCTTCTCTTCAAACCTCTCAATAAGAGTGAATGCATCTGCAGTAGACCCTGCAAATCCAGCAAGAATTTTACCTTCATTTAATACTCTTATTTTATTTACATTGCTTTTAGCTACTGTATTTCCCATCGTAGCTTGTCCATCAGCTCCAATAGCGATTTTATTATCTTTAAGTACTGCACAAACGGTTGTTGATTTAATTATTTTACTCATATTTATACTAAAATTTTAATAGGATCTTCAATTAATTCTTTTAGGGTTTTAAGAAAAGATGATCCGGTAGCCCCATCAACAATTCTATGATCACAAGACAGTGTTACCTTCATTAGATTCCCAGGAACAATTTTTTCACCTTTAATAACAGGTGTGTTTTTTATTCCACCAACTGCCAATATACAAGAGTCATTAGGATTAATAATTGCTGTGAACTCATCTATTCCAAACATTCCTAAATTAGAAATAGTAAATGTATTACCTTCCCATTCTGATGGTTGAAGTTGCTTAGATTTAGCCTTTCCTGCTAGAGATTTTACCTCTGAGGATATGTGAGATAATGATTTATTATCAGCAAATCTAATTACGGGAACTAAAAGGCCCTCATCTACTGCAACTGCAACACCAATGTGTACATGATGATTTATTCTTATTTTATCTCCAAGAAAACTTGAATTTACCATTGGATGTTTTCTTAATGCTACCGCACAAGCTTTTAGAATAATGTCATTAAATGAAATTTTTATTTCAGAAGTATCATTAATTTTTTTTCTTCCCTCTATGCAGTTATCCATATCAATTTCCATAGTAAGATAAAAGTGTGGAGCAGTAAATTTACTTTCTGCAAGACGTTTTGAAATAGTTTTTCTCATTTGAGAAACAGGAATCTCTTCATAAGATTCTTCTGAATGAATTTTTGGTAAAACAATTTCACTTTCTTTATCAGTAATTGATTTAGAAGGACTGAAATTTTCTATATCCTTTTTTGTAATTCTCCCACCATCTCCAGAACCTGAAACTTCATGAATATTAATCCCTTTATCTAAAGCTAATTTTTTAGCTAAAGGAGATGCTTTAATTCTAGAATTATTTTCAGAATCAATTATTTCTTTCTCCTCTACATTTGATAAAGGTTTTTCTTCCTCCTCCATAGAAGGGATAATATTTTCTTTACTCTCAATTTTATCTTCATCATCATTAGAAACAACTACTGATTCTTTTTCATTTTCATCTTCTTTTTTTGATTTTAAGTCGTTAAGAATACTTGAAACATCTTCATCTTTTTCTCCAATAATTGCAATAACTCCATCTACAGGAACTGAGTCACCGTCTTTAACTCCTATATGTAATAAGAACCCATCATCATATGATTCTAGCTCCATAGTTGCTTTATCCGTCTCGACTTCTGCTAAAATGTCTCCAGACTTAACTTCTTCACCAACTTTCTTTAACCAACCTGCTATGACACCTTCTTCCATTGTGTCACTCATTTTTGGCATTCTGATTATTTCAGCCATATATAATTTTTGCTCAAATTTAATCCAAAAATTTATTTAAAGGATTTAACTAAAGAAAATTATTATTTTTATCTAATGATAAGTAGATATACTCTTATTAATATTGAATATGTTAAAAACTCTTTTCATCTTGATAAAGGATTAGCAAAATCTATTTATAATGCTTTTCCAACAAAGAAACTACCAATAATTTCAATTGAGGATAATGAAAAAGTTTCTTTAAATTATTGGGGATCTAATGATGAGTTTTCAAGAAATAATTCCTTAGCAAAAAGATTAATTAATGTTGATATTTCTAAAGTAAAAAAAAGTAATATCCTTACTAATCAATTTAAAATTAATAGATGTTTAATTCCTTGCGATGGTTTTTATTTTTGGAAAAACATTAATTCAATTGATAAAAGACCATATTATTTTAAATATATAAAAGATAAATTGACATACTGTATTGGAATAAGAGAATCATTTGAAGATTTTTCAGGAAATAAGTTTATGTATTTTTATTTTTTAACCTCTCCTTCATCTATTGAATGGAAAAAATTCACTTCTCGTGTACCATTATTTTTTGATATCAGATATTTTGATATTTGGTTTAATAAAAAATCAACTTTGAAAAAACTATTGCCATTCACTAGTAATTTAAAGTTTAATGATTTTTCAAATTATATAGTTTCTCCCTATTTTGAAAAAAAAAATATTGATGATAAATCTTTAATTGAACCAAAAGATAGTTTAAATCAATATGGTAATTATTCTCTTTTTGATTAAAAAAAAAAACCATAGTTTTGGTTATGATAATGTCAAAAATAAAAGGGGTTGGGTATTATGTTCCAGAAAATATTATAAAAAATAAAGATTTAGAGAAGTTAATGGAAACGTCTGATGAATGGATTCAAGAAAGGACTGGAATTAAAGAGAGGAGGTGGGTTAATGACAACAAAACATCAACATCATTAATGGGAACCTATGCAGCTGAGGATGCCATTAAAGATGCAGGATTAAAAAATGATGATATAGATTTTATAATATTTTCAACATTAAGTCCTGATTACTATTTCCCTGGATCAGGTGTTTTATTACAAAGAAATTTAGGTATAAAAGAAATTGGGGCATTAGATGTTAGAAATCAATGTTCTGGTTTTCTTTATGGTTTATCAGTAGCTGATCAATATATAAAGTCTGGAATGTATAAAAATATTTTAGTTATTGGTAGTGAAATTCATTCAGGAGGTTTAGATAAAACTTCTAGAGGAAGAGCTGTTTCTGTAATTTTTGGAGATGGTGCAGGAGCTGTAGTAGTATCTTCAAGTAAATCCAATTCAGGTATTTTATCTACACATCTTCATTCTGAAGGAAAATACGCTGAGGAACTTGCACTAATAAAACCAGCTACTACTTTTTGGATAGATAAAATTATAGAAGATAAAAATGAAGATGGAACAGGTTACTCACCTAAAATGAATGGTAATTTTGTCTTCAAGAATGCCGTTATCAGATTTGAAGAAGTTATTAATGAAGCATTAAATTATTCAAATCTTACCCCAAAGGATATATCGTTATTAATACCTCACCAAGCAAATTTGAGAATAAGTCAGTACATTCAAAGTAGATTAAAACTATCAAATTCTCAGGTATTTAATAATATAATGAAATATGGAAACACTACAGCTGCTTCAATACCAATTGCATTAAAAGAAGCTTTAGATAATGGGAAATTAAAAAAAGGAGATATTTTATGTTTGGCTGCATTCGGTAGTGGTTTCACTTGGGCTTCTGCTTTAATAAGATGGTAAATTTTAAGATTAAAATAATTCTAATTGTTTCATTCTTTATTTTAAATACTACAAATAGTTTTTCTCAAAAGATTTTTATTCCGGTTAATGACCCAGAAATAATTTCAATTTATAAATTAGGAGAAAAAGATAAAGATGGGTCATATATATCAAGAGATAGTTCTGGTAATATAAGAATTAAGGGAAAGTTTGATAAATTAAAACCAGTAGGTAAATGGTATCTGTTTTTTGAAAATGGGAAATTAATGTCTAATTATTCATATTCTGAAGGGGGATATCTCGATGGTACATTTGTAGAATATTTTTATGATGGTAAAATTAAAATTATTGGAAAATTTGAGGAAAATATTCAAGTAGGAATTTGGAAAACTTTTTATTTTAATGGTGAGTTAGAGACTGAGGGTCAGATGCTAAATGGAAAAAGGTATAAACAGTGGAAATATTATTTCAAAAGTGGAAATTTAAAAGAAATATCTAATTATAATGTTGATGGATTATTACATGGTGAATTAATTGCTTTTGATGATTATGGTACTGTTGTATCTAAGGCTAATTATATTAAGAATAAAGTAGATGGAGAGTATTTAGAGTTTTACTATAATGGTAGGGTTGCTCTTAGAGGTTATTATAAATTAGGATTTAAAGATAGCGTTTGGACAGAGTTTAGTCAATTTAGAAATATATCTTTTGAAAAAAGATATAAAAATGATTTAGCACATTCAAAGTGGATTTATTATTATCCAAACACTAATATTATTCAAAAGGAAGAGCATTATTATAATGGAATAAAAGATGGGATTTTTAATGAATATTATTTTAACAGGAATTTGGCTAAGTCATATAGATATAAAAATAACTTAGAGGAAGGTGAATATAATGAGTTTTTACCTGATGGCACTTTAAGTGTAAAAGGTAATTTCAAAAATGGTTTAAAGGATGGTTTGTGGGAATCATTTCGTGAAGATGGTAGTATTTTTTCTATAGGTGTTTTTAAAAATGATTTCCAAAATGGAAGCTGGAAGTTCTTTCATAGATCTGGTAATATATCTTCTGAGGGAATTTTTGGAAATGGATTTGAAATGGATCAGTGGATTTATTATTATGACCAAGGACAACTTGATGAAATTGGGTCTTATTCTTACGGTCTAAAAAATGGAATATGGGGTAGATTTCATAAAAATGGCATTTTGAAAATAGAAGAAATATATAATTTAGGTAGATTGATAAATGTAACTGATTATTTCCTTTCGGATGGATCTAGTATTTCTTCTGGAACGCTAAAGGATGGCGATGGAGAGTTAATAGATTATTATGATAATGGCTCTCTTTTTTCAATTTCAAATTATATGGAAGGTTATTTAAATGGGGAATATAAAGAGTTTCATCTTAATGGAAAAAATTCTATAATTGGAAACTATAAAAATAATTTAAAGGTTGGTTATTGGTATACTTACAATAAAAGAGGTTTAGAAGTTAAAAAGGAAAAATATGATTAGAGATATAATAATAGCTATTGATGGTCATTCTGGGTGTGGAAAAAGTACTACTTCAAAATTAGTTGCAGAACATTTTAATTATAAATATTTAGATTCAGGTGCAATGTATAGAGCTATTACATTGTATTTATTAAGAAATAAAATTTCTTATGATAATGAAGATGCAATAAGTAATAATTTAAAGAATATTATTATAACTTTTAAATACGTAGACGGAAACCAAAATACATTTCTAAATAATGAAAATGTAGAGAAAGAAATTAGAGGAGATAAAATCTCAAATAATGTAAGTAAATACAGTTCTATATCAATAATCAGAGAACATTTAGTATCGATTCAAAAAGAAATGGGAAAAAGAAAAAAAATTGTTATTGAAGGAAGAGATATTACTACTGTTGTTTTTCCAGATGCTGAAATAAAAATTTTTATGACTGCTGATATAGAAGTTCGTGCTAAAAGAAGATTTGAAGATATGAAAAACAATAATCCAGAAGTAACATATAGTGATGTGTTAGAAAATTTATCTGAAAGAGATAGTAAAGATTCTAATAGGAAAGATAGTCCCCTACGTATTGCAGATGAAGCAATAGTGATAGATACTAGTGATTTAGAAATCAATGAACAAACCCATAAAATAATTGATATAATTAAGAATAAATTTTAATAATTTTTTTAAAGAAAAAGATTAATAAAAGAATTATTAAGATTATTTTTGTCGCTTTAAGAAAAGAAAATTTTTATATACTTTAATGTCTCTTAAATTTAATCTAAAGAAAGGATTTAACATTAATTTAGAAGGTAGAGCTGTCACTGAAATAGGTGAAGATTTTAATCAAAATTCTTTTGCAATAAAACCTACAGATTTTATAGGAATAACAAGACCAAAACTTTTAGTTGAGATAGGGGAAGATGTAAAGGCCGGTACTCCTATTTTATTTGATAAACTAAACGAATACATTATGTATTGTTCTCCTGTAAGCGGTGAGATTATAGATATTGTGAGAGGACATAAAAGAAGGCTTGAAGAAATTAGAATTTTACCTGATAAAAAAAATAAATATATAAAACACAGAATAATAAATAATTCTGAAATTGAAAATTTATCCAGAGATAAAATAATAAGCCATTTAACTAAAAGTGGCGTTTGGCCTCATTTTATTCAAAGGCCTTTTGGATTAGTAGCCGATACTAATGTAGAACCAAAATCAATTCATGTCTCTTTTTTTGATACAAATCCATTATCACCATCTTATGAATTTATGTACAATGATGACCTTGATGATATTAAGACTGGATTAAATGTAATAAGTAAACTTACTAAAGGAAAGATTCATTTAAATCATAATGAAGATTCTATTAAACAATTTAATTTTAATAATTATCAAAATAATTTATTTTCTGGACCCCATCCTTCTGGAAATGTAGGTGTTCAAATTCATCATATTGATCCAGTAAACAAAAATGATATTGTATGGTCAATATCTCCTTATGGTTTAATTCAAATTGGAAGATTGTTTAATAATGGAATTTATGACTCATCAAAGATTATTTCTCTTAATGGGTCATGTGTTGATAACCCAAAATATTTTAAATGTAATTCGGGATTTTCTGTAAAAGAATTAATTTCATCTAACGTTAATGAGTCTAACTTTAGAGTAATATCAGGTAACGTATTAACTGGCACATCTATTGGCTCTGATGGATACCTTGGGTTCTATGATAATATGATTACAGTAATACCTGAGGGAAATAAACATAGTTTTTTAGGATGGATTATGCCTATATTCAATAAACTAAGTTTTCAAAGGGCTTTTGGTTTATTTTCATTTTTAACTCCTAATAAAAAATTTAATTTAGATACAAATACAAATGGAGAATTAAGAGCTTTTGTGCAATCAGGAGTTTTTGAAAAAGTTCTTCCAATGGATATTTTACCAACATATCTTTTTAAGTCTATATTGGCTGGAGATTATGATGAGATGGAGGAGTTAGGAATTTATGAATTAGTTGAAGAAGATATTGCTTTATGTGAATTTGTTGATGTATCTAAGAATGAACTTCAAGTATTATTAAGGAAAGGATTAAATATGTTAAAAGAAGGATAATGAAATTTTTAAGAAAGATACTTAATAGCCAAAAACCTATGTTTGAAAAGGGGGGGAAGTTTGAGAAATTCCACTATTTATTTGAAGCTGGTGAAACATTCATGTTTGTACCTGATCAAGTAACCCCTAAGAAAGGTGCACAAATTAGAGACGCTATAGATCTTAAGAGGTTGATGATGACTGTTGTTATAGCTATGATTCCATGTTTATTATTTGGAATTTGGAATGTTGGACATCAACATTTTATCTCAGTTGGTTTAGAAGCTACACTATTGGAAAAAATTTTTATTGGTTCAAAACAAGTTTTGCCAATAGTATTAGTTTCATATATTGCTGGTGGTTTAGTTGAGGTAGTATTTTCTACTATTAGAAGACATCCAATCAATGAAGGATTCTTGGTTACAGGAATGCTTATTCCTTTAATAATGCCTCCAAATATACCTTTATGGCAAGTTGCTATTGCTACTATTTTTGCAATTGTAATTGCTAAAGAAGTTTTTGGTGGTACGGGAATGAATATATTAAATGTTGCGTTGACTGCAAGAGTGTTTTTATATTTTGGTTTTCCAAGTGACATTAGTGGTGATGTTTGGACGTTTTATGGAGAACCAAAGGAAGAAATTATTAGTGGTTATTCAGGAGCTACACCTTTATCATTAGGTGCTGAAACAGTAGGTAAAACAAATTCAGAAAGTGTAGTGAATATAATGGATGAGTATTCTGCTGGCATTAGTATTCCAGATTTTTATTCATTTGAAAATATGTTTTTAGGAGCTATACCTGGTTCAATAGGAGAAACATCTACACTTATGTGTTTAATAGGAGCTATTATTTTAATTATTTCAGGTGTCGCAAGTTGGAAAGTTATTATAAGTGTTTTTGCTGGAGCATATTTTATGGGTTGGATATTTAACTTATTTGGACTAAATGAGTTTATGCTAATTCCTCCTCATTATCATTTTGTGATGGGAGGCCTTGCATTTGGTGCTGTTTTTATGGCTACAGATCCTGTCTCTGCTGCTCAAACAGAAACTGGAAAATGGATTTATGGATTTATGATTGGATTATTAACTGTTTTAATTCGTATTTTTAATCCTGCATATCCTGAGGGGATTATGTTAGCAGTATTATTTATGAATGTTTTTGCTCCTCTAATTGATTTTTATGTTATTGAAGCAAATAAAAAAAGAAGATTAAAACGTGCAACAGTCTAATACATATATTATAATATTCACCTTAATTATGACCATATTTTTTGGGACATTGCTTTCTTTTACAAGAATGAAGTTAGCTCCAATTCAAAAGGTTCAGGTAGAAATTGATACAAAGAAAAAAATTCTTGGTGCTGTTATGGATATTTCATCTTTAAATCCTGAAGAAATTTTAGAGACTTATGAGAATAAGATGAGTTCAAAAGTACTTGATATCAAGGGTAATGAGTTTTATCAAGAAGATGGGAGTATTTATATTGCTGAAGAAGTAAATATTAGTAAAAATTATAAGATTAATAAGGATGAAAGATTATATCCTGTATTTATGTATAGTGATGATGGAAGTTCTATTGATTTTTATATTTTTCCAATGTTTGGTAACGGCCTTTGGGATTGGATATCTGGATTCGTTGCATTAGATAAAGATTTAAATCAAATTGTAGGTGTTGCTTTTGATCATAAGGCTGAAACTCCTGGTCTCGGAGCGAGGATATCTTCAGATGAGATACAAGATAGATATAAAGGAAAAAAAATATTTAATGAATTAGGTAATTTAGTTTCAATTAAAATGTTGAAAAAAGAAAATAACGAAATGTTAACTCTGCATGAAGTTGATGGTATGTCGGGTGCAACAATAACTGCCAATGGTCTTAATGATATGTTAAAAAATTATCTAGATTGTTACCTTCCTTTCATAAAAAAAAATCAAAATCAAATTTTACTATCAAATAGATGAGTACAACTGAAATTAAAGAAAAAGAAGTAATTGTAGCTAAGAAAAGTGAGTCATTGCTTTCAAAAAGAAGAAAGAAAATTCTCGTTGATCCATTAGATGATAATAATCCAGTTACAATCCAGGTGTTGGGTATATGTTCTGCTCTTGCTGTTACCATAAAACTTGAACCAACTATTGTGATGTCTCTTAGTGTTGTTTTTGTTATGATATTCTCAAGCTTATTAACATCCTTAGTAAGAGATTATATTCCGTCAAGAGTTAGAATTATTGTGCAACTTGCTATTATAGCAAGTTTGGTAACATTAGTTTCAGAATTTTTACAAGCCTTCAATTATGAGATGTATAAAGTTCTTGGTGCATTTGTAGGATTAATTATAACAAATTGTATAATTCTTGGAAGATTAGAGGCTTATGCTATGGGAAATAAGCCTTATGATAGTGTCTTAGATGCTTTAGGTAGTAGTGTAGGATATGCATGGATTATTCTAACAGTAGCTTTTTTTAGAGAGCTTTTAGGTTCAGGTTCTGTTCTTGGTTATAAAGTTTTTGAGATGATTGGATGGTCTTCATTTCCTACAAATGGATTATTTGTAGATTCAATTGGAGCATTTATTATATTAGGAATCTTAATTTGGATTCAAAGAACTAATAATGGATATATAGAAAATTAAAAAATGACAGATTTAATTAATTTAATTATTAAAAGCGCATTTATGGATAATATGGTTTTTGCATATTTTCTAGGAATGTGTTCCTTTTTAGCAGTATCAAAAAAAGTTAGCACTGCAAATGGGTTAGGTCTAGCAGTAATATTTGTTTTAACTTGTACTGCACCACTTAATTGGCTAATTCAAAAACATATTCTAGCTGAAGGAGCTCTTGTTTGGATAAGCCCAACGTTTACTACTATTGATTTAACTTTCTTACAATTGCTTATGTTTATTGCAGTTATAGCTTCTTTTGTTCAGTTAGTTGAAATGATTATTGAAAAGTTTTCTCCAGCATTATATGGATCTTTAGGAATTTTCTTGCCTCTTATTGCAGTAAACTGCTCAATTCTAGGTGGTTCTTTATTTATGGTCCAAAGAGATTTTAATTTATCAGAAGCTACGGCATTCGGTTTTGGAAGTGGTTTTGGTTTCTACCTTGCTATAGTAGCTCTTGCAGCTATTAGAGAAAAACTAAAATATTCTCATGTTCCTAATGGATTAAAAGGTCTTGGGATTACTATGTTAATTACAGGTCTTATGGGTCTAGCATTCAAGACATTTATTGGAATGACACTATAATTTCTTTAAATTTAATTTTATGAGTAATTTATTGAATAACTTCTTGAGAGGGTTGCTTTTATTAGTTCCTATGGCTGCAGCAATTTATGTAGTCGTGTATTTATATAATTTTCTAGATAATTTGATTCCAGTTGTTAAAAATATACCTGGTTTGAGCTTTGTTTTAGTTGTACTTTTTATAACAATGGTAGGCTCATTTGCCAGGAGGTATAATACAGGAATGATAAATTGGTTTGAAAATATAATAAAAGATATACCTCTTTTAAATCTAGTGTATTCTTCAATAAAAGATCTTATGACATCTTTTATGGGAGAAAAGAAAAAGTTCAATAAACCTGTCTTAGTTAAAGTTGAATCTAGTTTATACAAGCCTGGGTTTGTAACTAGTAATGATTTAAAGGAAATTGGATTGCCAGGTAAAGTATCTGTTTATTTACCGCATTCATATAATTTTAGTGGAAATGTTTTCATTACAGATAAGAAAAATGTTGTTCCTCTAAAAAATTCATCTTCTGAAGTTATGAAATATATAGTTTCAGGAGGTATTTCTGGTAGCATAAAAGCTTAAGATGAAGAGTATTTCTCCAAAAGAATTAAATAATATTATTGAATCAGGTAATTCGGAGTGTCAGCTCATTGATATAAGAGATGAATATGAACATGATATATGTTGTATAGGTGGTGAAAAAATAAATATGTATTCAATACCTGAAAATATTGATTTACTTTCAAAAAATAAAAAAATTATTATTTATTGTAGAACAGGAGTAAGAAGTGCAAATATTGTGAATTTACTTGAAAAAAAATTTTCCTTTGATAACGTATATAATCTAGATGGAGGTATAATGAGATGGAGAGATGAAGTTGATCCATCATTAAAATCATATTAAATGAAAAAATATTTAATAAAGTATGGTTTTGAATTTGTTGTTATTTTCTTAGGTATTCTAATCTCATTATATTTTGAACAATCAAGACAAAATAGAATTGAAAATGAAAGAAAAAATAAATCTATAGAACAATTAATTAAAGTAATTGATCAAGATATTTCTCAAATAGATAATTTCATAACCCTTCAAGAAATATCTCTTGAAAGCTGTTTGGTTTTATATGATAATCTAAATCAAGAACTAATTTTATCAAATGATAAAAAAATGTATCACTCTTCTTCTGTAGGAAGAGCTCTCAAATCTTTTTTTCCTCAAGAAGGAATATTTAATCAGTTAATAAGTTCAGATTTGATAAAAAGAATTAATTCAGAAACACTTAAAAATAAGTTATTTAAATTATATAATGAAGATTTAAGAAGACATGATGTACACACTAAGGAGTACGATGATTTTTTTCTTAAGTTTAATTATAAGTTATCTGAAAAGTTCTTTCTTGAACATAATTGGAAGACTAATGTATCTGAAGTAAATCAAATTGAAATTTTAAAATACAGATATAATAATGATTTTTATTTAAGTGATGAATTCTATGGGAATATTATAGAATCAAAAAAAAATATTTCAGCATATCTTAAAGAATTAGGAGAACTTAAAATTAAGTATCAGGATTTAAAATCATTATGTATAGATGAAATTAAATAAATTAAGTTATTTTCATTTTAATTAATATTATTTAAAATTATAAAGTTGAAACTTTCTAATTTATGAGGATAATTAAGACATCAAGCTATAATAATATCACCATTACTTATTTTGAAGTTAATTTAAAATTTATAATAAAGTTTGAATCTTTTGGAATGGAACAAACTTATAAAGTAGACAAATTAGAATTTTTAAACTTTTCTGATTTAGAGGATAAAATTGACATAAACTTTTTAGGATCAATTGAGTCTAGATTTGATGATATGAGCTCAGAATTAAAAAAGTTATATAATTAGTTTAATAAAACTTTATAATAAATATCTCGTTTATTTTTTCCATGAGATATCTTATGTTACTTATTTTATTAATGTCTTGTTCGAATGAATCCGATTTAATATTTGATAACATTAAAAAAAAAATCTTTTATGTTGATTTTAAAACATCCAATGCTGATGGATATATCACCGATAGACATTCATGTCTTGGTAAATCAGAATTATTTAATTGTAATTTAAAATCAAAATATTTTTTTGAAGGAACAAAAATTGAAATATGGGCTGTGCCTACTAATGGTTATTCATTTAAACAATGGAATGGGAGTATTAATACAAAAGAAAATCCTTTAATAATAGATATTGATTCTGATAAAGAAATAATTGCAGAATTTTCTAATTAGTAGCTTTCATTTTACTCGTATATAATTTCCAATATCTACTTTATTATATATATTAAGTCACTTTAATAATTAATAGTGACTAGAAAACCATTTATTATATATAAGTCCTCTGCCGGATCAGGTAAAACTTATACCTTATCTAAAAATTATATAAGATTAGCTTTAAAAAGTAAAAATAATTACAAGAAAATTTTAGCAGTAACTTTTACTAATAAAGCTGCTGAAGAAATGAAATCGAGGGTTCTTCAAATGATCCATGATATTGCAAATGGTGAAGAAAAAGACTTGATCATTGAATTTTCAAAATTTTACAAGGTTTCTCCAGAGGAAATAATTTTAAGAAGTAATAATTTAAAATCAAAAATTTTACATAACTATTCATATTTTTCAATTACTACAATTGATACTTTTTTTTATTCTATAATTCAATCTTTTACTAGAGATTTAAAATTCAGAGGAAAATTTAATATTGAAATGGATCTTGACTTTGTTGCTAATGAGGTTGTTAATAATTTTTTAACAACAATTAAAAAAGGTTCCGATATTTCTAGGTGGTTAACTGATTTTTCTAAAGATAAAATTATTAATGGAAAAGATTTTTTAATAAACAATGAACTTGTAAAAATGGTTAAAAATCTTTTTTCAGAAGAATTTAAATCTTTATCAAACGACTTCCCAAGTACTGATATATCTAAATGGGTAGATGAGCTTAAAAAAGAAATTTATCTAGTGAAGAAAAATTTTGAAAAAAAAATAAAAAGTCAGTCTTTAAAAATATTAGAATTATTAAAAAAAGATGGGTATGATGTAAATGATTTTAAATTTAAAGAAAAAGGAGTTTTTGGTTATTTAAATAATTTATCTATTGGATTAATAAATTCCCCAGGTAAAAGAGTTTTGTCATGTATTGAAGATAATAGTAATTGGATAAATAAGACTAATCAAAAAAAGGAAGAAATTATAAGTCTAATTGAAAGGAGTGTAAAATCTGAATTATTAATCCTTATTCAATTTTTTGATGATGAATTCTTAAAATATAATACTGCAATTGAATTGAGAAATAATATTTATTCTTTTGGTATTACTGGAATTTTAAAAAATCAGGTTAGAAAATACAGAGATGAAAATGAAGTTATTTTGATATCTGATATTTCAGAGCTCTTATATGAAGTTATAAGAGATGATAATATTCCTTTTGTCTTTGAGAAAGTAGGTAATACATTTAAAAATTTTCTTATTGATGAATTTCAAGACACAAGTCATTACCAATGGAAGAATTTTAAATCGCTAATTGAAGAATCTCTTGCATCCGGTGACGAAAATATTATAGTAGGGGACATAAAACAAAGTATATATAGATGGAGAGGTTCTGATTCAGATATAATGGAAAATGTTGTTTCATCTGATATTGAAAATGATCTTCAAAATATTACTCATCTAAATACAAATTGGAGAAGCGGTGAAAAAATAATTTCATTTAATAATATGATTTTCAGTTCTTTAAATAGATATATAAATCAAAATATTATTAGTGATCATATTGGTAAAATTTATAATAAGTCTTTAGTTCAGAAAACTAGTGATAAAATGCGCAATAAAGGTTATGTCGAAATAGTTTTTGATGAGAATAAGGAAGATAAGATTAACGCTGCAAAAAAATATACTATTGAATCGATTAAAAAAATTCAGGACAACGGTTACAATGCGGGAGACATAGGAATAATAGTAAGAGATAATAAAGATGCAAAAATAATTGCTGAAGTTTTAATTGAGGAGTCAGTAAATAACTCCAAATATAATTATAACCATGTTTCAGCTGATGCTTTAGAAATGAAGACAGCTCCAATAGTTGGTTTTTTTATAAGTATTTTCAATTATTTTTCAAACTTTAGAGATAGACTAGCTTTATCTGAAATAGTTCACTTTTATTATATTTATGTTCTTAATTCTGATAATTCTGACCATTATTCTTTATCAAATGAAGAGAAATTAAATTTATTACCTACTCAGTTTAAAAATAATCTTTTTAGTATATCAAGACTTCCAATTTATGATATGGTTGAGGAATTAATTAGAATATTTAAATTGCAAAAAATTAAAAATCAATTACCATTCCTTCAAGCTTTCACTGATTTAATATTAGAATATAAACAATCAAAGGGTAAAGAGATAACATCCTTTTTAGACTGGTGGGAAAAAAATGGAAATAAAAAATTAAGTTTATCATCTCAAAATAACGCTATTCAGTTAATTACTATTCATAAATCAAAGGGCTTAGAATTTAATTTTGTTATAATGCCCTTTTTTAATTGGACATTAGATAACGATAGTAGAGGAGGAAAAGAAAAATTAATTTGGGTTAATCTAAATAGTTTTAATAAAAAGTTTGACTTTTTTTATCCATTAAAATATAAATCTTCTCACCCTAAAACTCTATTTGAATCATCGTATATTAATGAGAGAAAAAAAGCATATGAAGACAACTTAAATTTAATGTATGTTTCATTTACAAGACCAAAATTAGGTTTATTAATAAATGCTGAGAAGATGATCAGAGAAGATATTAAAAATGTTTCTGATGTGCTCTATTCATCACTAAAAGATAATCTAAAAGATAATAGTTTTATATCTGGTAAAATTATAAATGTTAATAATAGTCATTTTAAAAAAGTATATCATCTAAATAATTATCCTTCATATTCATGGAGAGATAGAATCAGAATAAGAACTTCTTCTGAAAAAAGAATTGACTTTGATAATATAAATAGAGGGAAAAAAATACATGATATTCTTTATTTTATAAATAATTATAATGATTTAAATAAAGGTATAGAAATAGCAGAATCAAAAAATATTATTGAAAAAAAAGAAAAAAAATTTTATAAAAACTTTTTTTATAATCTTTTACAAATAAAGAATATAAGGAAATTCTTTAGTCCTAAAGACACTTCATTTAATGAAGTAGAAATTTTAAGTAAAAATGGAGATATCTATAGATTAGATAGAGTTGTAGAAATGGGAGATAATCTTATTTATGTAATAGATTATAAGACTGGTGAAATTAGAGATTCTTATTTAAAACAAATTGATAATTATAAAAAGATGTTATCTGAAATTTATTTAAAAGAAATAAAGGGGGTAATTATATATGTTGATTTAAATCAAACCATAGAAATTTAATGGCAAAAAAATTTTTTTTAGAAGAGGTCGTTGACTATACATTTAAGAAATATAAAGATTTTAGAAATCTTACTATTATTTTTCCGAATAGAAGAGCAGGTTTATATTTTCAAAAGGCATTATCTAAAAAAATAGATAAGTCATTATGGTCTCCATCTGTTAAAACTTTTGAAGATTTTATTCAAGAATTTTCTGATATTAAAATATCTGATGATATAAGTGACTCCATACTTATTAATCATTATTTATATAAAATAATTCAAATGAAATTAGATAAAAAATCTTCTGAATCATTTGATGATTTTTATTATTGGGGTCAAATACTTATTAATGATTTTGATGATATAGATCAAAGTTTAAAGGATGAATCAAAAATTTTTAAGGTTATTAAAAATCAGAAAGAAATTGACGAGTCATTTAATTTTTTAGAAAAGGAAAATTTAGAAAGAATAAAATCTTTTTGGGATAAGTTTTTCCCTAAAATGAGTGTTAATCAGCAAAATTTTAGAAAAACTTGGAAAATATTATTGGATGTATATAAAGATTTTAAGAAGATATTAAAGGAAAATAAAATAGCATATAAGGGATTAGTTTATAAAGAATTTATTAAAAAAATTAATACTGGAATAATTGACGGTAAAAGAGAATATCTTTTTGTGGGATTTAATGTATTATCTAATTCAGAAAAAAAAATAATAAAATACTTTATTAAGGAAAAAAAATCTATGGTGTTTTGGGACTTTGATAGTTACTATTTTAATGACTATAAGCAAGAGGCAGGGGATGCATTTAGAGTTTTTTCTAATGATAAAATTTTAAATTCAACATTCCCCAAAATAATACCAGATAATTTTAAGACAGTTAATAAAAAAATTAAATCCATAGGTATTGGTTCACAAGTGGGGCAATGTAAAGTGCTTGGGAATCTTTTAACTAAGAAAGTAAATGAGAATAGTTTCGATCAAGATAAGGTTCTGATTCTACTTCCTGATGAAAAATTATTATTGCCTGTACTTAATTCTATCCCAGATTCTATTAAAAATATTAATGTGACGATGGGTTTATCTTTATCTGAGACTCCTTTATTTAGTTTATTACAAATAATCTATAAAGTTCATAAAAGAACAAAAATTAGAGACTTTAAAAAAGTTAATTATATTAATGATATTATTGACTTATTATCTCATCCCTACATTTATCAATTTAATTCAAACTTATTTGATGAGTTTATAATAAAAATAAGAGACAATAAAATTTTATATATAACCCATCAAAATCTTATTAATTTATCAGATATTTTGAGTTCACTTTTTATATCTGAAAGTTTAATTAAAAATATTAGAAATGTTTGTTATAATTTATTTAATTCTTCAAAAGATTTAGGGAAGCTGGACAAGGAGTATATCAAATCTTTTCTAGAAATATTAAACAGATTAATTACTATCGATATTGAATTTAAATCATTAGAAAATCAATCTAAACTACTAAGTCAAATTCTTAAAAGTATTAGAATTCCTTTCTCAGGAGAACCTCTTTCAGGTCTTCAGGTTATGGGAGTGCTTGAATCTAGAAATTTAGATTTTGACGAAGTATATATTCTTTCTATGAATGAGGGTGATTTCCCTAAGAATTTATACAGCGTTTCATTTATACCATATAATATTAGAAAATCATTTAAATTAGATACTGTTGATTCTATGGATAAAGTTTTTAGTTATCTATTTTATAGAGTTATTCAGAGATCAAAAGATATAACTCTTATTCATAATACGACTTCTAGTTTTTCAAGTAAAGGAGAAAGAAGTAGGTTCATAAAACAATTAGAGTCTGAGTCAGATATCAAAATAAAAAATATCTCAGTTTCTGAAAATCTTGATTCAATATCAAGTGATAAAATGATAATTAATAAGAACCAAAATATAATTAAAAGGTTATCCAGTAGATTTTATAAAGAAGGTTATCTGTCTCCATCTGGTGTAAAAGATTACATGGACTGTTCTCTTAGATTTTATTATAAATATGTAGCAAATATTAGAGAAATAAATCCAATTTCAAAAGAAATTTTAAAACCTGATTTTGGTAGAATAACTCATAAAGCATTAGAGTTTTTATATTCAGACATTAAGTCTCTAAACCCTAATTGGATTATTAATAAAAATGATTTTTTTAAAATTAAAAGTAGTATTTCAGGTGCATTAGAATTAGCTACTAGAAAACATTTTAAGTTAAAGAAAAAGAATGAATTAAAATTAGAAGGTAATAATATTATATTATCTGAAATTATGAAAAAATATATTTCAGACACATTATCTTTTGATGAGAAATATGCGCCATTCCAAATTATTGATTTAGAAGGAAATAAAAATTCAGGTTATATAAAAAAAATTGATATATCAAATAAACTTTCTGTTAGGATCTCAGGTGTAATAGATAGAGTTGATAAAAAAGATGATAATTATAGAATTATTGATTATAAGACTGGAGGAGATACAAAAAAAATTAAAACTATTGAAATGCTTTTTTCGGACAAAAAGAATCTGAGAAATGATGCTGTTTTTCAATTATTTTATTATTCATTATTATTAAAAGAAAAATTAAAAAATGATTTACCAATAACTCCTGGTTTATTAAATATTAGAGAGATGAGTAATCGAAATTTTTCAATTAACATATTTATAAATAATAATAAGGTAAATAAAATTAATGATCATCTTGAAGAGTTTGAAAATCTCTTAAAAGATAAGCTTAATGAAATATTTGATATTAAGTTACCTTTTATCGAAACAGATGATAAAGAAAATTGTAAATTTTGTTCTTACAAGAAGCTATGTGCTAAATAATCTATAAGTTCGAATCGATTGATTTAGATAAGGTTTCTTTGGGTACAGCACCTACATGTCTATCAACCAATTCTCCATCTTTAAAAACTAATAAAGTTGGTATGCTTCTTACACCAAATTTAACACTTGATTCTTGATTATTATCTACGTCTAATTTCCCTATAACTGCTTTCCCATCATATTCTCCTGCAAGTTCTTCTATCATAGGAGCAATCATTCTACATGGCCCACACCATTCAGCCCAGAAATCTATTAGAACTGTTTTATTTTTTGAAACTATTTCATTAAAGTTTGAATCTGTAATTTCTAATGCTTTACCCATTTTTTTTTTGTAAAATTAATTAAAAAAAATTATTTATTGACAATATAATCTATTTCTGAATTTGTGGATAATAAGTTTAAAAGGTTATCATCTAGTTTGAACTTTTTTTCTCTTGAAATCATGTCAAGTGAAATATTCTTTCCATTACTATCTGATGATATTGTTACCTTAAGATGACAATTTCCATTTTTCAAATTTTTAAAATTCTGATTCAAATTATCAACTAATTTAGTATTTACATTATCTATATTTATTTTAAGATGTAACTCCTTAATCATTTTTTCTCTAACCTTAGATAATAAATTAATTTCATCAATTTTATACTCTAATTCATCTTCTTTATTCCACTTATTTTTCATTTTACCTCTTAAAAATAAAAACCACCCTTCCTCAAAAAAGTTTTTGTATTTGACATAATCATCACTAAAAAATATAAAATTATATGAATCTGAAAAATCTTCTATGGTTATTGTTCCATATGGTTTACCATTTTTTGAGATTCTATGCTCTACATTAGTTACAATCCCAGCAGTATAAAGATTAGTCTTTCCTATTAATCTTTTTTGATCTTTAATTTCTCTAAAGTTTGAATTACATAAATTTTTAATTTCAAATGAGTATTTATCAAGTGGATGACCAGAAACATATATTCCTAATAATTCTTTTTCAATTTTCAGTTTTTCAATTTCTGTAAATGGTTCTATTTCTGGTAGTTCAGGAGTTATTAAATTACTTTCTTCAGAGTTATTAAATAAAAATGTTTGTTTTGTTTCTTTTTCTTTTTGAAGTTTATTTGAATATGATATAGCTTTTTCTATAAAAGATGATTCATTTTCATTGGAATAAATATATTTTTTTCTATCAATATCCTCTAGAGCATCAAATGACCCTGCTAGAGCTAAAGATTCATATGTTTTTTTGTTAACAGCTCTTGAACTAGTTCTACAAATGAAATCAAATATATTTTTATAATTTCCATTTTTTTCTCTTTCCTCTATTATAAAATTAACAGCAGCATCACCGGTTCCCTTAACTGCTCCAAGCCCAAATAAAATTTCTCCTTCTTTTCCAACAACAAAATTATTATCAGAATTGTTTATATCAGGTCCTAATACTTTAATATGTTGTTTCTTACAATCATCCATAAAGTATGAAATTTTATCAATATTACTTTGGTTATGAGTAAGTATAGATGCCATATACTCAGATTTGAAATTCGCTTTCAAGTATGCTGTCTTATATGCTATTAATGAATAACATGTAGAATGAGATTTGTTAAATGCATATGCGGCAAAAGATTGCCAGTCTGACCAAATTTTTTCTAGTTTTTTTTCATCAATTTTATTTCTTTTTCCACCTTCATAAAATTTAGGTTTTAGCATTTCTAGTAATTTTGCGTCTTTTTTACCCATTGCCTTTCTTAGCTGATCTGCTTCACCTTTTGTAAAACCACATAGTTTCTGAGATAGTAACATTACCTGCTCTTGATATACTGTAATTCCGTAGGTTTCTGACAGAAATTCTTCCATCTCAGGTAAATCATATTTTATTTCTTCTTTTCCATGTTTTCTAGCAATATAATTAGGAATATATTCCATTGGGCCAGGTCTATATAAGGCATTCATAGCAATTAAATCTTCAAACCTATCAGGTTTTAAGGATTTTAAGTGTTTCTGCATCCCGTCTGATTCAAATTGAAATGTGCCATTAGTTTCACCTTTTTGAAATAATTCAAATGTTGCCTTGTCATCTAAATTTAATTTGTCAAGATTAATTTTTTCACCACTCTTTTTATAAATATTTTTAATTGTTGAATTTATAATAGATAATGTTTTTAAACCTAAAAAGTCCATTTTTAACATACCTGCAGATTCTATTACACTATTATCAAATTGAGTAATCAGTAGTTCTGAATCTTTAGATTTAGATACAGGAATATAATTTGTGAGCTTATCAGGTGTAATAATTATTCCGCATGCATGAGTTCCAATATTTCTAATGGAACCTTCTATTATCTCTGCCTGTTTTAAAACCTCTGATTCTAAAGATTTTTTCTTTCTAATTTCTAAGAGTTCAGGTACTTCTTTAAAAGCATCTATTAAACTAATTCCTGGTCTTTCGGGGACAAGCTTAGCTAACTTATCAGTTTCTGAAAGCGGAAGCTCTAAAACTCTTCCTGCATCTCTGATTGATGATTTAGCTGCCATACTACCATATGTTATTATTTGTGCTACTTGATCATATCCATATTTTTCAATCACATAATTGATAATTTTATCTCTTCCTTCATCATCAAAGTCAATATCAATATCTGGTAACGATATTCTATCCGGATTTAAAAATCTTTCAAAAAGCAGGTTGTATTTAATTGGATCAATATCAGTAATACCAATGCAATATGCAACAACTGAACCTGCTGCTGATCCCCTTCCTGGTCCAACCGAAACCCCTAACTTTTTCGCTATATTTGTAATATCCTGTACAATTAAAAAATACCCTGGATATCCTGTATTTTTAATTGTCTCTAATTCAAATTCTAACCTTTCAATTAATTCATCATTTATCTTTCCATATTTATCTTTAGCACCATCATAGGTTATTTTTTTAAGAAAATTGTTTTGACTTTTTTTTACATCATTATTGACAATAAATTTTTTAGGCACATTATAATTTGGAAGGATTACTTCTCTCTCAAGATCATAATCTTCTATTTTTTCTAATAAATTTGAGATATTTATTAATGATTCAGGAATATCACTAAAAAGATCTATCATTTCTTCTTTAGGTTTGAAATAATATTGGTCATTTTGATATCCAAACCTTTTCCCTCTTCCTCTTCCGATAGGTGTTGATTTATATTCTCCTTGTTTTATACACAATAAAATATCATGTGCAGTTGAATCTTCTTTGTTCAAATAAAAAACATCATTACATGCAATTATTTTAATATTATATTTTTTTGAAAAGTCAATTAATATTTTATTTACATGATCTTCTTCTTCTAACCCATGTCTATTTAACTCTAAATAAAAATCATCTCCAAAAGTATCAATCCACCATTTTAACTCACTTTCAGCAGCATCAATCCCAGTATTTAATATTAGTTGTGGAATAATACCATTCAAATTTCCAGATAAAGCAATTATATTTTTTCTGTATTTATATATAAGATCTTTATCTATTCTAGCGTATTGACCATATAATCCCTCCGTGTATGCTAGTGAAGATAAATAGGTCAAATTATCATAACCTTCTTTATTTTTAGCAAGTAATATCTGTTGATGTCTTTTATCTTTATTATCTCTTGTGAATTTTGTTTTTTTTCGATTCTCAGATATAAAAAATTCACATCCTAATATTTTTTTTATACTATGTTTCTTAGCTAGTTTACTGAATTTAAATGAACCAAACATATTTCCTAGATCAGTTATAGCTACAGCATCCATTTTTAATTCAATTGCTTTTTCTATAATTTTTTCTACGCTTGAAGTAGCTTGAAGTACTGAGTATTGAGAATGGTTATGTAGATGAGCAAATTTTATTTTTTCTGATATTTTTATTCTATCTAGATCTGTATTTATTTTTTTATTTTCACCTTTTATATCAAAATTAGATTTTGATAATTTTGGTCCCTGATAAGATATATTTAATGAATTTAAATCTTCATTTGAATATTCTTCCTTTCTAACTAATTCAAAAAAGCATTTAGCTGTTGCATTTACATCATAAGAAGCATCATGAGCATCAGAAAACTTTTCATCAAATAAAATTTCATACATCTCAATTAGTTTTGGCATCTTTAATCCTCCGCCAAAGCCACCTTTTAGATTACAGAATGTTTTTGAAATAAAACCTGTATCAATTTTTTTCTTTTCACTTAATATAGATTTAAATTTTAATCTAAAGTATTCTGCTCCTAGTATATTTATATCAAAATTTATATTGTGTCCTATAATGTATTTTGATTTTTTTAAATCCTTTTCAAATTTTAAAATTGCTTCTTTTAAATCTATACCATTATTACTAGCTATTTCCGTAGAAATTCCATGTATTTTTTCAGAGTTAAAAGGAATAGTGAACCCTTCTGGTTTGATTATTAGGGAATTATTTGATAATAGTTCACCTTTTTCATTATTTAGCTGCCAAGCAATTTGAACTAATCTTGGCCAATTTTCACTGTCTGATACTTCAGCTTTAAAATTCTTGGGTAATCCAGTAGTTTCTGTATCAAAAGTTAAAAACATATTCTATGATTCTATTTCGATGATTTTTTTATTTTGAAAATAGAGGTTTGAATATATAGTATCTATGTTATATATAGTAAACCTTTTATTAATTTTTATCAACTCTTTTTCAACATCTCCACCTTTAAATAAAATGATTTTACCATTTTTTTTTATTGAATTTTTTGACCACTTCAATATATTTTTAATTGAAGACACAGATCTACATATAATTATATCAGCATTTAACTCTAAGTTTTCAATTCTATTATTTATTGTTCTAACATTTTTTAAACCTAGTTCATGAATAATTTCATCAACTGCGTTAATTTTTTTTTTAATTGAATCTATAAGAATAAAGTTATTTTTTTCATAGAATATTGACAACGGTATACCTGGTATTCCACCTCCAGTCCCCAGATCTATTATTTTTAAATTTTTTTCAGGGAACAAGTTTAATTTTATTATTGATAGCGAATGCAGAATGTGATGTAAATAAAAGTTTTCAAAATCTTTTCTAGATATTAAGTTAAGTTGTGAATTAATCCTCTTATAAATATCAAATAATTGATGGTAGACACTTAATTTTTCTTCGGATATATCATCATGATACTTTTTGATAAGATCAAAGTAAACTTGCATCTTAAATTTGAGATTTTTTGTCTTTTAAAATCTCAAAAAGCAACTCTCTTGCTCTAAATAACTGAGCTTTTATAGTCCCAAGAGGTGCTTTTGTTTTCTCAGCAATTTCATTGTAAGACAATTCATCAAAGTACCTGTACTTTATTAAATTTTCATATTTATCTGGAAGTTTAGATACAAACTTTCTAACTAACATGATTTTCTGCTTATGAATGGTTTCCTCTCCCGGATTTTTATCCATATCTTTTACATCTATATCTATATTTTTTCCACTATCATCTTTGAATGTAGTATTTAAACTAGTTGTTTTTAACTTTTTCTTTCTTATAAAGTCAATAGTATTATTAGTAGCTATTCTAAATAACCATGTAGAGAATGTATAGTCTTTCTTGAATTTATCAAGTTTGTTAAATGCCTTAGAAAATGCTTCAATGGTAAGATCTTCAGCATCATCAGGATCCCTAATCATTTTTAAAATTGTATAATATATTGAGTTTTTATAGTTTGCCATTAATTCAGCAAATGCATTTTGATCATTATATGCAATTGCTGCATCAATTAATTCAAAGTCTCTTAACGCTTTTTTTGAAAATTTTCTTTTTTTATCCATTAATGAGTATAATATTGAGTAAAATTTGCTTTACTTCAATATGTTCTTCAAATTAACACATAGATCATCAAAATCAAACGCTAGGGTTGGTAAAATTTTTACTAGTAGGGGCCAAATTGACACCCCTATTTTTATGCCTGTCGGTACTTTAGGGTCAGTGAAAGGTGTTTTTCAGGATGATTTGATTGAAAAAATCAATGCCCAAATAATTTTATCTAATAATTATCATCTTTATTTGAGACCAGGTCTAGAAATTTTAAGTGCTTCAAAAGGTCTTCATAAGTTTATTAATTGGAAAATGCCAATTCTAACTGATTCAGGTGGTTATCAAGTTTTTTCTTTATCTAAAAATGTCAAAATTAAAAATGAAGGTGTTTATTTTTCTTCTCATATCGATGGATCAAAGCATTTATTTACTCCAGAATCTGTTATTCAGTCACAAAACATAATAGGTTCTGACATTTGTATGGTTTTAGATGAGTGTTTGCCTTATCCTTGTGATTATAATTATGCTAAAAACTCTTTAGGTATTACACATGACTGGTTAGATAGATCGATTTTAGAATTTAATAAAAATGAGCCAAAATATGGGCATGAACAATTTCTTTTTCCTATAGTTCAAGGTGGTACTTTCAAAAATTTAAGAACTCAGTCCTCAGAATTTATTTCTGAAAAGAATTTGCCTGGAAATGCTATTGGAGGTCTTTCTGTTGGAGAGCCAAAAGATATCATTTATGAAAATGTTGATTTGGTTTGTTCTATTTTACCAAAAGATAAACCAAGATACCTTATGGGAGTAGGTACTCCTGAAAATATTTTAGAGTGTATTTCTTTAGGTATAGATATGTTTGACTGCGTTATGCCAACAAGAAATGGGAGAAATGGAATGTTATTTACATCTGAAGGTTCAATAAATATTAAAAATAAGAAATGGGAAAAAGATTTTTCACCAATAGATAGAAATTTACAATATCATAGTTCAAAATTTTCAAAAGCCTATCTTAGACATCTTATAATAAATAAGGAAATATTAGGATCACAAATTGCTAGTTTTCATAACTTAAATTTTTATTTGTGGTTAGTTAAGGAGGCTAGAAAAAACATAAAAAAAGATACATTTCATACATGGAAAGAAGTTATAATTCCTAAGCTAAATAATAGACTTTAAAATGAATATTTTAAATAAATATATTCTAAATAAATTTTTGAAAACATTTTTATTTGTTGTAGCAATAATGGTTCTTGTGGTAGTTGTTATAGACTTCACTGAAAAAAATCATAAGTTCATACAAAATAATCTTTCATGGAATGATATAGTTGGGTATTATTATGGATTTATTCCCTATATTATTTCCTTAGTTACTCCCATAACTGCTTTTATTGCTACTGTATATGTTACCGCTCAGTTATCAATGAGATCTGAGTTAATTGCAATATTATCTTCTGGAAAAAGTTTATTTTCTGTAATTAGATCATTTTTTATTGGAGCTCTAATTATTGCATCTATAAGTTTTGTTCTAAATGCATGGGTAATACCTCATTTAAATAAGGATAGGGTATCTTTTGAGGTTATGTATATTAAAAGCCCTTATTATTTTTCAGATAAAAATGTCCACTTTAAAGTAAGTGAAAACTCTTATCTATATCTTGAGAGATATGATAATAATATGGAAATAGGGTATAATGTAACTCTTGAAAACTTTGAAGAAACTAAATTAAAAAGTAAGTTATTTGCTAGACAAATTATTTGGAAAAATGAGTTAAAAAAGTGGCGATTAAAAAGTTGGAGAAAAAGAGATTTGGTTGATAAGGGAGAAAAAATTGAAGATGGTTTTGAATTAGATACTGCTCTTTTAGTAAGGCCGTCTGACTTTGATAATAACTATAGGTTAAGTGAAACTTTTACTATGGGGGAGCTAAATGAATTTATTAAACTTCAATCTTTAAGAGGAGCTGATGATATTGATTTATATAAAATTGAAAAATATATAAGAATAGCTCAGCCTTTTACAGTTATTTTATTAGTAATTCTTGGTGTGATAATTGCTTCAAAAAAATCAAGACAGGGAACAGGATATCTTATTGCTTTAGGGTTTGCATTTGCATTTGCATTTATAATATCTTTTGTGATGTCAAGAGCATTCGCAGAGAATGGAAGTATAAATCCTTTGTTAGCTGTATGGTTACCAAATATAATATTTGGATTAATTACTATATATATCTATAGAATAATACCTAAATAATTAAAAGTAAATAAGCTCTATTTGATTTTTAAAAATATCTAAAACTTGATCTCCATTATCAATCCCCCTAAGGATTGTCTCAAGTTCTTCAGTTTCTTGATACCTTAACATAATGGCTATATCAAGAATTTCCATTATTTCAGTTTTAGCATCATCTTTAGAGATCGAATTAGATTTGATTTTACTCTTGTAAAACCTTGGGCTTATAACTTTTTTAAGAGCAAAATAAATAGGTTGTTTTTCTATTTTAACTAGAGTTGTACTTCTAGTTGGGGTTGGGGGATCTTCCCATTTGTAAGCTAAATCAACTAATTTTACTTTTCTAGCAACTTCATCACCTAAAAAATGTGATTTTATATACTGATAATCTTCTAAAACTGTTTCATCTAAACTTGATGCAATAAAATCAAATTCGAGTTTTTGAGAATTACCATTGAAAGTAACGAAAGAAACAAAAAGAAATAAAAATAATTTTTTCATAGCGACAAAAATATTTATTAATCATATAAAAAAAATAAAAATTGTAAATTATTTAATTTATCAAGTTAATTTTTATAAAGTTAATTTTTTTATTATTTAAATTTTAAAATTAATTTAATTAATTATATTAATAATATAATTATAATAATTTAAGTGCCGGGAGTGTTCCTTTAGCTAATAACTCTAGTAAAGCTCCACCGCCTGTAGATATAAACGAAATATTATTATTATAGTTATTTTTATTTATTGCAGCAACAGAATCTCCTCCTCCAACCAAAGAATATGCTCCATTTTTAGTTGAAGAACATATTGCTTCACTAATCTTGAAAGTTCCATTTGAAAATCTATTTACTTCAAAGACTCCCATAGGACCATTCCAGATAATAGTTTTAGATTCCAAAATAATATTGGTAAAAATTTTAATTGATTTCTCTCCTATATCATAACCACTAAAATTATCAGGAATATTATATGAATCGAATGTTTTTACTCTTTTTATTTCATTAATTGAAATAGAACAAACATAATCTATGGGAAGAAAAATATTAACATTTTTTTCTTTGGCTTGTTTTAATAAACTATCAGCTACATTTAATTTATCTTTTTCGTAAATTGAATTACCTATTTGTCCTCCTTGGCTTTTTATAAAAGTATTAGCCATGGCACCTCCAATAATTATATTATCTACAACTTTTATTAATTTTTCTATTACTCCAATTTTATCTGAAACTTTTGCTCCACCTAAAATAGCAGTGAATGGTGTTTTATTTTGAAATAATAATTTGTTAATGTTTTTTAATTCTTCTTCAATTAATAGACCTATGCATGACTCATCTATCTCTTTTACTATTGCATTAGTTGATGTGTGTGATCTATGACATGTGCCAAATGCATCATTAACATAAATATCAGCAAAAGAAGCCAATACTTTTGCAAATTTTTTATTATTTGCTTTTTCTTCAGAGTAAAACCTTAAATTTTCTAAAATTACAATGTCATTCTTTTCTAAAAATTTATTTATTGAAAAATTACCATTATTATAATCTTTGATAAGAGGTATTTTTATTTTTAATTTTTTTTCCAGATAACTTAATATATTTTCTAAAGAAAACTTTTTTTCATACCCTTCACCTTTTGGTCTACCCAAGTGGCTCATTATGACACATTTCCCCTTTTTTTTTAATATATATTTAATTGATTTAATACCATTATCAATTCTTGTTGTATCAAAAACTTCTAAATTTTCTTTAAGAGGAACATTAAAGTCAACTCTAATAATTGCTACTTTATTTTGAAATTTTATTTCATTAATTTTTTTACAATCTAACATACTACTCTGCTGATTTTTTTAATCTATCATTTATAGTTCTTCCAATAAAATCATTAGGTAATAAACTTGATATAATGATTTCTATATTCTTCATATTATCTAATTTATAAAGTGAAGAGTAAAGGTTTCTACTTGCTTCATTTAGACATGACTTATCTGATAAAACAATTTGTTTTTTTTTATCAACATACTCATATTTTTTATCATAACATAAAATACCAATTTTTTTATCTTGGTAACTTTCACAAAGACTTTTAATATCTCCTATATATAATTTTTTTCTAGGAGAATAATGTTTTTTAAATGAACCAGGATAATTTTCTTCATTATTGAATAATTCAATATCACCTATTTTTTTGATATCATTTAAAATCAAACTTCCTAACCTATAAACTAAAATTTTATTTTTCTTTAATCCTATAATTGTTGACTCTATTCCTAAGTTACAATTACCTCCATCCAAAATATAATCTACTCCATTAGAAAAGTTTTTATGAACATGTTCAATTGATGTAGGAGATATGTAACCAAAAATATTTGCACTAGGTGCAGCAACTGGAAAATTTAAACTTTTAAATAACTCAAGAGTTATTTTTTTTTTAGGAATTCTAAATGCAACGGTATTTAGGTTTGATGTTGTTAGATTTGGAATATTATTATTTTTTTCAAAGATAATTGTCATTGGACCTGGCCAAAACTTTTCAGCTAATTTATAAGCAGTTTCAGGTATTTTATTTACATGCTTTAATATTTTATCTATGGAGTCTGTATGACATATTAATGGATCATTTTTTGGCCTTTTTTTTAGTGAATAAATTTTATTAATTGAATTTATATTTATTGCATTTCCTCCTAGGCCATAGACTGTCTCTGTTGGGATTACTACTATACCATCATCTTTTAACATTCTAGACGCATAATCAATATTTTTTCCTGATTTAATCATTTCTTAAATAATAAAGATGAGTCACCATAACTTAGAAATCTAAAATTTTTTTTTGTTGCGAACTTATAAATTTTTTTCCAGTCTTCTCCTACAAAAGCTGCGATTAATAGTATTAAAGTTGATTTAGGATAATGAAAGTTAGTAATTAATTGATTACAGAATTTAAAATTATAACCAGGTATAATAAATAAGGAGGATCTAAATTTTATAAAGTTTAAGTTATTTGAATTCATATACTTTAAAATAATATTACATATTTCATTTTTATTATATTTTTTGTGATTTTTCATATAGGGATATTGTTCTATATTAATATCTGTATTTTTATTTGATAATTTTATTCCTAGAAAATATAATGATTCTAAGGTTCTTAAACTTGTTGTGCCTACAGCAATAATGTTTTTTGATTTTTTTAAGTTAGAGATATTTTTTTTTGAAATAATAATTTCTTCAGAATGCATTTTATGATCAATTATATTCTTTTTATTTATTGGTTTGAAGGTTCCAATACCTACATGAAGAGTTAAATAATCTGTCTTATTTTTTAATTTTAATTTTTCAATTATTTTTTTTGTAAAATGTAATCCTGCTGTAGGAGAAGCTATTGATCCTTCTTTTTTAGAATAAATTGTTTGGTAATCGTTTAAATCACTTTCTTCTATATCTCTTTTAATGTAAGGGGGTAGGGGAAGAGTTCCAAATATATCTATAATCTCTTTCCAATTTTTTTTTTTATTCCAAGTTAATATAACCTTATCATCTTTTTTTATTGCTTTTAATTTTATAGAGTCTTTTACTAATATTAAATATTCATTTTCTTTCCACTTTCTATTATTTCCAATTAATGCATCTATTTCAACACTATTCTTATTTAAGTTAATGAAATCAATTACTAAAATTTCAATTATAATATTCTGACTTTTATTAAATAAAAATCTGCTCTTAATAACTTTTGTGTCATTAAAAAAAATAGTAGAATCCTTAGGAATATAATTGATAATATTATTAAAAAGAGTCTCAGTTATTATTTTTGATTTATATACTAGTAAATTGGAGTTTTCTCTTTTTTTAGTTGGATATAATGCAATGTTTTTTTTTTGAAGTGAATAATTATAATCCTCAAGATTCAGTTTATCAACTAACACAAATATTATATCTAAGGTCTAAGTTTTCTGACTTCATTTCCTGTTTTCCATAATTCTGAATCTTTTAACTCAGATAATTCCTTATCTAAACCCTCTCTATAATTGCTTTTTTTATTAGCCTCAATAGTAATTTTTGCTTCTTTTCCAGTTTCAACAGACTCATATAACTCTTCAAAAACAGGATAAACAGCATCTCTGAATTTTTTCCACCAATCTAAAGCTCCTCTTTGGGCTGTTGTAGAACAATTTGCATACATCCAATCCATTCCATTTTCAGCCACAAGTGGATATAGAGATTGAGTTGCTTCCTCAACAGTTTCATTAAATGCCTCTGATGGTGAGTGCCCTTTTTTTCTTAAAATTGAATATTGTGCAGCAAATAAACCTTGAATTGCTCCCATTAGGGTACCTCTTTCCCCAGTTAAATCACTAAAAACTTCCTTTTTGAATGTTGTTTCAAATAAATATCCAGACCCGACACCTATTCCAAGTGAAATAACTTTACTTCTAGCATTACCACTATAATCCTGATGAATTGCAAAACTTGAATTTAATCCGTTTCCTTCTACGAAAAGTCTTCTTAAACTTGTTCCAGATCCCTTAGGAGCAACTAAAATAACATCTATATCATTTGGAGGTATTATATTAGTCTGATCTTTGTAAGTAATTCCAAAACCATGAGAAAAATACAAAGTTTTCCCTGTTGTTAAGTGTTTTTTTACTATTGGCCACATTTGAATCTGTCCAGCATCAGATAATAAATATTGAATAATTGTACCTTTTTTGCATGCATCTTCTATTTCAAATAAATTGACACCTTCAATCCACCCATCGGATAGAGCTTTATCCCACGATTTTGAATTTTTTCTTTGTCCTATTATTACATTAAAACCATTGTCTTTTAAGTTAAGAGACTGCCCAGGACCTTGAACTCCATATCCAATTATTGCTATAGTATCATTTTTTAAGTATTCAACAGCTTGTGATAGCGGGTGTTCTTCTCTAGTTACAACTTCTTCAAGTGTTCCTCCAAAATTTATCTTTGCCATATTTATTTATTTAAATGTTTAATTTATTTGATTTAGTTTTTTCTAGTTTTTTAATAAGGTTTACTGTTTTTCTTTTCTTTTTTGATAGTGCTACTCTTCCAGACCTAGCAAATTCTAAAATTTCACCAAATTTTTTAAGTTCATCATAGAGTTTCTGGGTTCCTACTTTTGTACCTGTTTTTTGAATAATAATATGGTCTTCTTCTATTTTTAAAATTTTTGCTCCATATTTTCTAATAATAATTTTTTCAACAAGATCGCCTTTTAAAAAAATTTTAGTAGATAATTTATATAAAGCTATTTCTTGATAGTATATTTCATCTTCCTCATAAAGAAATGCTGCCAACACATCAATAAGTTTATTTATATGATTAACAACTTTTATAATTTTTTCTTTACTTGAATTAACTACAATTGTGAATCTACTTACACCCTTTACTTCAGTTGTAGAGACATTCAAACTATCTATATTCATTTTTCTTCTATTGAAAATAATAGTTATATGATTAAGAAGTCCAGCCTTGTCTTCTGTAAGAACAGATAAGGTATATTCTTTTATATTTTTTTCTGTGTCTTTTAATTGATATAATCCTCTCTTTTTCATTCTAATCTTATATTTGAAACAGATTCCCCAGATGGCACCATAGGAAATACATTTCCTTCTTTTTCCACAATAACATTTAATAAGTAAGGGCCATCAAAATTTATAAACTCTTCTAATACTTTGTTTAAATTTTCTTTTTTTTCCAAAATTTTATTTTTAATACCATATCCATCACTTATTTTGTTAAAATCTGGATTAACCATTTCAGTAAAAGAGTATCTGTTATCAAAAAATAATTCTTGCCATTGTCTGACCATTCCTAAAAAATTATTATTTAAGATTAATATTTTAACACCAATTTTATATTGGGATATAGTAGCTAATTCTTGAATAGTCATTTGGATTCCTCCATCACCTATTATTGCTATAACTTCTCTCTTCTCATTTCCTATCTTTGCTCCCATAGATGCAGGTAAAGCAAAACCCATCGTTCCTAATCCCCCCGAAGTTATATTACTATTTGGTTTTTTAAACTTATAATATCTTGAAGCTACCATTTGATGTTGACCAACATCAGTTACAATTATAGATTTGCCTTCTGTTAATTCTGATAGTTTATAAACAACTTCAGCCATAGATAATTTACTATTACCTCCGTATATTTCTTTTTTTATTACTTTGTCATATTCTATATTATCGCATATTCTAAATTCTGATATCCATTCATTAAAGTTCATCTTATCAACTAAAGAAATTAAATGAATTAAAGCTTCTTTAGCATCAGCATTGATTGCAACATCTGTTTTAATTATTTTATCTATTTCTGACGGATCAATTTCAATGTGAATTATTTTAGCATTAACAGCATATTTTGTTGTGTCTCCTGTTACTCTATCATCAAACCTCATTCCTATTGCAATTATAAGATCTGCTTCGTTAGTTTTAATATTTGGTCCATAATTTCCATGCATCCCCAAGTATCCAACATAATTTTTATGATCACAGTTTATTGCAGATAGACCTAATAGAGTTGAAGCAACTGGAATTCCTGTTTTTTCGGTAAATTTTAAAAGTTCTTTTTCTGCATTTGATAATAAAACACCTTGTCCTACTAGAATAAGTGGTTTTTTTGAATATTTAATTAATTTTACAGCTTCATTTATTTTTTTATTATCTATTATAGGGTAAGGATGATAACTTCTGATTTTTTCACATTTTTTATAGTTAAATTTTACTTTTGAAAATTGAGCATCTTTAGTAATGTCAATAAGTACAGGACCAGGTCTTCCGGATTTTGCTACATAGAATGCTTTTGCTATGACACTCTGAATTTCTTCAGAATTTGTAATTTGATAGTTCCATTTTGTAACTGGCATTGATATTCCAATTACATCAGATTCTTGAAATGCATCTGTTCCAAGAAGTTGAGATGGTACTTGTCCTGTTATACATACAAGAGGGGTTGAATCAATTTGAGCATCTGCCAATCCTGTTATTAAATTTGTAGCACCTGGACCTGATGTAGCAAAACAAACTCCTACTTTACCACTCACTCTGGAATATCCTTGAGCTGCATGAATAGCCCCTTGTTCATGTCTTGATAATATGTGATTTAACTTATCCATATAAGAATAAAGAGAATCATAAATAGGCATTATTGCCCCACCTGGATATCCAAATATGGTATTAACTCCTTCTTCTACTAAACATTTAATTAATGCTTCTGAACCTTGAATGTTTTTCATAACTTAATCGGTAATACATCCTTCTGAAGCAGAGGATACACTATTAATATATTTTTTAACAACACCTTTGTATTTTTTGTGATTGTGTAATTTTATTTTTTTAAATCTTTTTTCAAACTCTTTATCATCAATTTTCAAATCAATTTTATTAGATATAGCATCAATAATAATTGTATCTCCATTTTCTATTATTCCAATTGGCCCACCTTCAAAAGATTCTGGTGAGATATGTCCAACAACAAACCCATGAGATCCACCTGAAAATCTTCCATCAGTAATGAGAGCTACCTCTTTTCCAAGACCAGCTCCAATAACAGCACTTGTTGGTTTTAACATTTCAGGCATTCCTGGACCCCCCTTTGGTCCCGAATTTCTAATAACTATTACATCTCCTTTTTTTACTTTGGATTCAATACCTTTAATGGCCTCAAATTCATTTTCAAAGACTATAGCCTTGCCCTTAAAAATCTCACCTTCTTTTCCTGTAATTTTTGCTACTGCTCCTTCTGGTGCAATATTGCCATAAAGAATTTGAATGTGTCCGCTCTTTTTAATTGGATTATTAAAGGGTTTAATTATTTCTTTATCAATTATTGGAGATATATTTTCTAAATTTTCTTCTATAGTCTTTCCAGTAACTGTCATACAGTCACCATGTAAGAAACCATTTTCAAGCATATATTTCATTAAAGTTGGAGTCCCACCTATCTCATGGAGATCTTCCATTAAAAATTTACCGCTAGGTTTCAGATTAGCTAAAAATGGAGTTTTGTCACTGAATTTCTGAAAATCATCAATAGAAAGTTTAATATTAACTGATTTTGCCATAGCAATTAAATGCAGTACAGCATTTGTTGAACCACCTAAAATCATTATAATAGATAGAGCATTTTCAAATGCTTTTCTTGTCATAATATCTTTAGGTCTTATATCTTCTTTTAGTAAATTGTAAATTGCTTTTCCTATACTATGAGTTTCATCTATTTTATTATTACTTTCTGCTGGGTTAGATGAACTGTAAGGTAAACTCATGCCTAAACATTCAATCGCTGAAGACATAGTATTTGCAGTGTACATTCCACCACATGCTCCTGGACCAGGAATACTATTTTTAATAATTCCCTTATAATCATCATCTGATATATTTCCTTTTATTTTTTCCCCATATGCTTCAAAAGCTGATACAATATTTAAATTTTTATTTTTATATTTTCCGGATTTGATAGTTCCACCATAAACTAGAATTGAAGGTCTATTCAATCTTCCTATTGCCATCATTGCTCCTGGCATATTTTTATCACAACCAACTACAGATATAAGACCATCATAAAATTGAGCATTTACAATAGTTTCTATTGAATCTGCAATTATCTCTCTAGAAATAAGTGAATAAGTCATCCCTTCTGTTCCATTAGTTATTCCATCACTAACTCCAATGGTATTAAATATTAAGCCAACTAAATTTTCATCTAAAACACTAGTTTTAATTTCTTTAGCTAGATCATTAAGGTGCATATTACATGGATTTCCTTCAAATCCGGTACTAGCAATACCTATTTGAGGTTTTTTTAAATCATTATCTGTAAGTCCAATTCCATAGAGCATCGCCTGAGCAGCTGGAAGAGACTCATCTTGTGTTATTTTCTTACTATATTTATTTAGTTTCATAATAAAAAAATCCATTCTCCTAAGGAATGGAATTAATAATATAAATTAGTAATTATATTAGTTTGTTATAAAAGTAGTTATTAAAGTTTTTATTTGAAAGTATGATAACAAATGATGCAGTAATTTTTGGTATATTATTTTCAATACTAGGTTTAGTATTTTTAACGTACAACTCTACATCATCTTTTTGGAAAAATTTTTACACATTTTTTCCAGTTATTTTAGTCTGTTATTTTTTACCATCATTTCTTAATACTACTGGTATAATTAATTCAGATAATTCAAACTTATATTATGTTGCTTCAAGATATCTACTTCCTTGTTCCTTAGTTCTATTAACAATAAGTGTAGACTTAAAAGAAATTATTAAGTTAGGCCCAAAAGCCTTGATTATGTTCTTTACTGGAACTTTAGGGATTTTGCTAGGAGGCCCTTTTGCGTTATTTACCATTAAATTTTTTTTCCCAGATATTTTGAATATTGAAATTAAGGAGCTTGCTAATGGCATGACAACTATAGCTGGTAGTTGGATAGGAGGTGGAGCAAACCAAGCTGCTATGATGGAAGTTTTTAATGTTGATTCCACTTTATTTTCTAAAATGGTAGCAGTAGATATTATATGTGCTAATGTATTATTAGCTTTTTTATTGGTAGGTGTTAATAACAGCAAATCAATTGATAAAAGGTTAAACGCTGATAGTAGTTCCATAGAAGAAATTAAAAATAGAATAGAAAATTATAATCGAAGTATAATGAAAATTCCAGATCTTAAAGATTTAATTTTTATTCTTTCAGTAGGGTTTGGGGTAACAGGATTTTCTCATTTTTTTGGTGATATTCTTTCTTCATTAATTTTAAATAATTACCCTTTTCTTGAAAAGTATAGTTTAGGTTCAAAATTCTTTTGGCTGGTAATTATTTCTACTTCTTTAGGTATATTATTATCATTTACTAAACTTAGAAAATTAGAAGGTGCTGGTTCATCCAAAATAGGTGGTTTATTTATATATATATTAGTTTTAACAATAGGATTAAAGATGGATTTATTTGCTATTTTTCAAAATCCGGGTTTATTTCTTCTTGGATTTATTTGGATAGGTTTTCATTTTATTCTCTTAATAACAGTAGCTAAAATTATAAAAGCTCCATTCTTTTTTGTAGCAGTAGGGAGTCAAGCCAATGTTGGTGGAGCTGCATCTGCTCCAATTGTTGCATCTGCTTTCCATCCATCTCTTGCTGCTGTTGGAGTACTTTTAGCAGTTTTAGGATATGCTGTAGGTACTTATGCAGCATATATATGTGGTATAATAATGCAAAGTATGGTTTAGTTGTAGTTTAGTTCTCCTCTTAAAAACATATTATATTCATCACAAGTTAAAAACCCTTTATTGTCACTAAATGGACAAGTTTTATAAATTTTTGATACTTCTGTTTCTATAATAATTACTGAACTCCCCTCACATATGGGGCATATTTTTCTGTCATTTTCACATTCTATATAATTATATGAAAATAATTGCACATAAACATTTTCAATATCTTTCTCTGATTCTAAAATGTTTTTTGCATTTGAAAGTTCTAAAAACCTAATTGATTCATCTGAATATTTTCCTAATTCCCCTTTCAGCTCTAAATACTTATTAAGCCAATTTATAGACTGTTTATATTTTTTGAGAAAAAAAGAGTTTTTACCAAATAAGAATGTTAACTCAGAAGAAACTTTATTATTATTAATAATATATTTTTTTAGAATCGAATCAGCTTTATAGTATTCTTTCTTTAAAATAAAATTTTCAATCTCTGTTGATTGTGTATAAGAGTTGTATGATGAAAATAAAAAAATAAAAAAAAATATTGATCTCAAATTATTAATTTATTTTATCGAATGACGACTCCTTTTTTTTTAAATACTTGAATTTTAAATTCCTTTCTTATATAAGTAGAAAGTTTATATTGATTTTCAGAAATATTATTCATCTTATTACCAAAAACAGTTATTGAGAGAATATATTTTAAAAAACGATTATTTTGAATCATTTTTTTAGTTTCTTTTTTAAAAAAACGTATCCATCTATTTTTATAAAACTCATTATGTGAACTCCCATCCCATAAAAAACTTAATTGGACTTCACCATAGTTATATCTATATATCGTAGAAATTTTTTTGTAAAAAAAATTCAATTTACTCTCATGATTAATTTCATATTTTTTTAAACTTAAACTGGTTGAATCAATTAAACCAAGAGGGTTTGATTCAAGCTCATATTTAATTATTGATTTTTTTATAAGATTTTTTAAAAGTTGGTTTTTGGTTTTCCTTTGGACCTTTTTTAATATATAATTTTTATCTTGCTTAAATAGCTTAATAGACATATCCAAATTTATATAAAAATTGATTAAATTTAAATATTAAAGCAATTTAGGATTCTAAGCAGTTTTAATAATATTGGTTTAAAACTAAATTAACATATATATATTAAGTTTAAACCTTTGATTTATAACTTTACACTAATTATGAAAAACAATTACAAAATTTTATTACAATTTTTTGTAGTTTCTCTTATTTCATTTACCTCCTTTTCACAATCACTAGTTTCTGGTGTCGTTGTAGATGGTTCATCTAATGAGCCTCTTATTGGAGCTAATGTATCTATTAAGGGAACTACAGATGGTACATTTACAGGTCTAGATGGATCTTTTTCATTTTCTTCTAATGCTTCTTCAAGCGATATAGTACTAATCTCATATATTGGATATGATGATTTAGAATTAAATTATTCTGGAGATCTTGGAACGATTAAAATGAATTCTCTTAACATTTCTCTTGACGAAGTTAGAGTTACAGCTGATTACGGTATTGATAGAAAAACACCGACAACTTTCTCTAATGTTTCAACAAGATATGTTGAAGAGTATGCTGGTACTCAAGAAGTTCCAGAACTTTTAAAAATGACTCCTGGTGTTTATACTACGAAAGAAGGTGGAGGTGTAGGTGATTCAAGAGTATATATTAGAGGATTTGCTCAGGAAAATATAACTGTTATGATAAACGGTGTTCCTGTTAATGATATGGAAAATGGTAGAGTTTACTGGTCTAACTGGAATGGATTAGGAGATGTAACTTCTGCAATGCAAGTCGTAAGAGGTCTTGGTGCTTCTAAATTAGCTATTGGTTCAATTGGTGGTACTATTAACATTATAACAAAATCAATTGATTCTAAGAAAGGCGGTTCATATCTACAACAAGTTTCTGATTACGGACAATTTAAGGAAACAATTTCTTATAATTCTGGTAGATTAAATAGAGACTGGGCAGTATCATTACTTTACTCAAGAACTGATGGTAATGGATATGTAGATGGAACTTATGTGAATGCTAACACTTATTTTCTTTCTGTCACAAAAGAGTTTAATGAAAATAATTCATTAGTTCTTACTGCTATCGGTGCTCCACAGAAACATGGACAAAGAGACCAGTATTTAACTCCTGCTGAAGTTGATCAGTATGGTCACAAGTATAACAGAGATTGGGGTTATTTAGATGGTGAAGAATTAAGTGGAAGAAATAATTATTATCACAAACCTCACATAGTACTTAACCATTATTACAATATGAATGAGAACACTTCTCTAAATACTTCAGTGTATGCTTCTTATGGTAAAGGAGGAGGATCAGGTCCTCTTGGTTCTTATGGTAGATATTATGGAGATCAAGACAGAACTTCAGATGGTTTGATTAACTGGGATGCTGTTGTAGATGATAATGTTGCAAATCAGGGCAATTCTGGTTCATATGGTCTTTCTGCAACAAAGGGTTCTTCTTTAATTTTAAGGAATTCTGTAAATAATCATAAGTGGTATGGAGTTCTTACAAATCTTGAACATGAGTTTAATGATAATTTATCTTTAACTGTTGGTTTAGATGCAAGAACTTATACTGGAGAGCATTTCAGAGAAGTAAGAAACTTATTAGGAGGTTCTCACTGGCTTGAACTATATAAGTATACTGTTGATTATAGTAGAAATTCTGAAAAGTCTTCTTATGGAGATGGTGGAATTAGAGATCATTTAAAGTATGTTAATGAAAATTCAACCTCATTATTTTTTGATAAAACTCCTGAAAATCAAAGAATTGCTTATGATAATGATGGTATTCATAGATATGCTGGTTTACATGGTCAATTAGAATACAGTGATGATAAGTTTTCTGCTTTTGCAGGTGGATCAGTTTCTAGGACTCAGTATGTTAGGGTTGATAGAATGAATTATGCAGGTGTAGAAAATGGAGGAAAAGATCAAACATCTGAAAAAGTTAATATAACTGGACACAATGTAAAAGCTGGATTTAATTTTAACTTTTCAGAAATGAGTAATATCTATTTAAACGCTGGTTCTTTTTCTAGAGCTCCTTTCTTTGGATTTGTATTTACTAACTACCAAAATGTAGTTGTTGATCCCTTAGAAAATGAGAAAGCTAGATCTTTAGAGTTTGGTTATGGATTTAAGTCTAATAAATTTGCTGCTAAGATCAATGCTTATTATACTAAGTGGATGGATAAAGGTCTTTTATCTCCTAGAGTAACTATCAATGGAGTTGCTACAAGATCAGCTATTAGAAATCAAAATGCTTTACATAAAGGTGTCGAATTAGAGTGGAATACTAAATTCAATCCAAAATTAGACATTGGTGGAATGATTTCTTTAGGAGATTGGAGATGGGCAAATGATGTTCAAGGAGAGATAAGAAGTGATGGAGACCTTGATATTATTACTGTTGATATTTATTCTGCTAATTTATATGTTGGAAATCATCCACAAAGTCAAATTGGATTTACAGGTAGATATCAAATTAATAAGGTATTAGATGTAGGTGGACAGTATTTATATAATGCTAAGCTTTATTCAGATTATGATGTTTCTGATAGAGATGATAAAAACTTAGCTAATAGTCAACCTTACCAAATGGATAACTATGGAGTACTTGACTTAAGAGTTGGTGCTAGGTTTAAATTAGGTAATATTGGTGCATATGCACAAGTACAAGGTTATAATATCTTAGATGAAATTTATTGGGCTAGAGGTATTGAAAGTGGTGGATCACTTGGAGAAGGATTTCCAAGTTGGGGAAGGACTTTAAACTTTTCTTTAAAGTTAAACTTCTAGTTATAAAATTTCTTAATAAGAAGGTCATCATTTAAATGATGACCTTTTTTTTTTTACTAATTATATTCTTTAACTTTTATAAATTAGATTTGAGCTATGAAAAATATATTTTTAAATATCACATTTTTTTTATCAATTTTATTTGCATGTAATAGTGTAGATCCAACACCAGAACCTGATGATCCTTTGGATATTCAAGCAAATTTATTGAATGGTACTTGGATTTTAAAAGATGCTTCTTCAGCAGTGAAGGATAATAATGTTATTTCTGAATTTAAAGACTTAACTCTTACAATATCTGGAGCCTCTAAAACTGGTGGTAATTATGCAACTACAAATTCAATTGATTCTGGTGTATGGCCTAACTCCGGTTCTTGGCAATTTCAGAATAACGATAAAAGTAAATTGTTAAGAAATGATAATGTGGTAATTAGTATTTCTGTAACTCAGACAACTTTGCGAACAAGCTTTACAGTTGTAGGTGGACTAAAGGAAGGTAACTGGATATTTGATTTCATCAAGCAATAGTTATAATCCTATAAGTTCTATAATAATATTTTTGTACTATTTCCAGTTAATAATTATCTATATTTTAATTATTTCCGTTATTTTTTCTATTATATCATCGCTCTCATTAGTAGCAATTATAATTCCTTTTTTTTTATTATTTTCTCTAAATAGCTTCTTGTATATTTTTTTACCCTCATCATCTAAATTTGTAGTAGGCTCATCAAGCAATATAAATTTGGAATCAGAATCAAAAGCAATTAAAAGTTTGAGCTTTTGAAGAGAGCCTGAGGATAAATTTCCAATTTTGGTATTTTTATAATCAATAAGGTTATAAGTATTTAACATTTTAATATAATCTGAATTTAACTTTTTAAATCTGGAATGAAATTTTAGAAATTCCTTTACTGATAACTCAGAAATCAACTCCTGATATGGAGCAGCAAAAAATAAATTTTCAGGTATGTTAATATTTTTCTTAATATTATAATTTATTGATCCTGATGTTGGAGATAATAAATTTCCAATTATTTTTAATAATGTGGATTTTCCAGCTCCATTTTTGCCAATTATTGCATATGATTTTCTTTTGAACTTAAAACTGAACTCATTTATTACTTTATTTCCCCCAAATTTTTTTGATACTTTATTTAAAATTATTTCCATAAAGAGACTAGTCAAACAATCCTTTTATAATTCCTCTATCACTATTTTTAATAAAGTCTAATACAACCTTCTTTTCATTTGAATCCTTTATGTCATTTTCTATCTTATTAATAGCTTGAGAAGTGTTTCTTCCTTCTAAGTATATTATTCTATAAATATTTTGAATTTGATTAATGCTTTCACTAGTAAAATTTCTTCTTTTAAGACCTATTGTATTTACTCCTTTAAAGCTTAATGGTTCTTTACCAGCTTTACAAAATGGAGGTATATCCTTTCTAACTAAAGATCCTCCAGCAATCATAGTATGAGCTCCAATTTTTGAAAATTGATGTATTAATGTGCCTCCTCCAACAATTGCAAAATTATCAACTATAACATGCCCACCAATTTGAACATTATTAACAATAACACAATCATCATTAATTATACAATCATGAGCAATATGAGAATATGCCATTATTAAACAGTTTTTACCTATAGATGTTTTTAATCTATCATTTGTTCCTCTACTAATTGTTACAAATTCTCTAATTGTAGTATTATCACCAATTTCAACTGTAGTTTTTTCTCCCTCAAATTTTAAGTCTTGTGGTTCTGAAGATATTACTGCTCCAGGAAAAACTTTTACATTATTTCCTAATTTTGATCCTGGATAAAGAGTTACATTATTTCCTATCCAACAATTATCACCTATAATAACATTTTCTCCTATATAACTGAAAGGATCAATCTTACTGTTTTTTCCAATTATAGAGTCTTTATGTATAAAGATATTATTTCTAATCATATAATTTTTGTAAAGTCGCGGTCATATTTCCTTCTCCTACAATATCATTATTTACAAAAGCTTCTGCTTTCATTTTAGCAATACCTCTTTTTATAGGAGATTCAAACCTAAGCCTCATTACAAGTGTGTCACCTGGTTTGACCATTTTTCTGAATCTAAAATTCTCAATACCAGCAAGATACGGAATATATTTATCAGGTTCATCAATTGAATTCATAACAAGAATTCCGCCTACCTGAGCTAATGCTTCTATCTGAAGTACACCTGGCATTATTGGGTTACCTGGAAAATGGCCTTTAAAAAAAGGTTCATTCACAGTTACATTTTTAATTCCTATAACTTCAGACTCATCTAAGTAAGTAATTTTATCAACAAATAAGAACGGATATCTATGTTTTAATATTTTTTTTACTTCATTTATATCATAGACTGGTTCTTGTTTAGGATCATATTTTGGAGCATTTATATTTTTTTTGTTAATAAATTTTTTCAACATTTTAGCAAACTCAATATTAGATTTGTGACCAGGCCTGGCAGCAATTATATGTCCTTTAATAGGTCTACCTGCTAATGCTAAATCACCTACTATATCTAAAAGCTTATGTCTTGCTGGTTCATTATTATACCTTAAATTGACATTATTTAAAATTCCTTGTTTATCAACTCTAACCTTTTTCTTTCCTAGTAAAGTAGAAATCTCATCAAGTTTTTTATTATTTACAACTTTATCAACTATAACAATTGCATTATTAAGGTCACCACCTTTAATTAAGTTTTTTTTAAATAATTCTTCAATTTCATGAAGAAAACAAAATGTCCTGGCTTTAGATATTTCCTTTTTAAAATTTGATATTTTGTTAAGTGTGTAATGTTGACTACCCAGAACTTCACTATTATAATCTACCATTGATGTAATCCTATAATCATTATGAGGGTAAGCTGATATTTCAACATTATTTTTTTCATCTTTGAAAGTTAATTTCTCAGGTATTTCTATATATTTTCTTGCAGCATCCTGATTTTTGACCCCACATTTTTCTAAACATTTTATGAACTCTTTAGAACTCCCATCAAGAATGGGTATTTCTTCACCATCTATTTGAATTAAAATATTATCAATCTCTAAACCGACAATTGCTGCCAAAAGATGTTCTACTGTTGATATTTTAGCATTATTCTGGGATAGTGTAGTACCTCTTTCAACTGCAATTACATTATCAACATCAGCATTTATTATAGGTTTATTTTCTAAATCTATCCTTTGAAACTTTATTCCATGATTAATCAGAGCTGGAATAAATTTCAAAGTTGCATTTTTACCGGTATGAAGCCCTAGTCCTGAGAGTTTTCCTTGAATATTTATTGTTCTTTGAAAATTATTCATTTCGATTGCAAATTATATAATTTTTCTTCTAATTTTTTAATTTTTTCCTCTATTGAAGGTAATTTTTTAAATATTATATACGATTTAATATATTTTTCTTTTGGGACTGCTGGAAAACCAATTAAAGTTTGATTGCTTTTCATATTTTTAGTCACTCCTGATTGAGCTGCATATTTAATATTATCACCCATTTTTAAGTGTCCTATAATACCTACTTGACCTCCAAGCATATTATTTTTTCCAATAGTACTTGAACCGGCTACTCCTGACTGAGCTGCTATTACAGTATTTTCTCCTATAATAACATTATGAGCTATTTGAATAAGATTATCCATTTTAACTCCTTTCTCAATTATTGTAGATTTTAATGTTGCCCTATCAATTACAGTATTAGAACCAATACTTACGTTATCTTTTATTATAACATTACCAATTTGAGGAATAGTTAAATATTCTCCTTTTTCATTTGGAGCAAATCCAAATCCATCAGAACCTATAACAGAATTAGCGTGAATTACACATTTGCTGCCAATTTTAGTAGAATCATAAATTTTTACTCCAGGATAGATTATAGTATTCTCTCCAATTTCACTATTTTCGCCTATATAAGTATACGGAAAAATTTTAGCACCTTTTTCAATTTTTACATTCTTACCAATGTAAGAAAATGCTCCTATATATACACCTTTTTTGATATTTGAAGTAGAATCAATGAAGTTTGGTTTTTCAATACCTTCTTTTTTAGTAATATTTAATTTTTCAATTTCAGACAAAAGTAAACCAAATGTTGAATAAGAGTCTTTTACCTTTAGATAGGTTAGATTTGAATTAGATGGTAACTTTATATGATTATCAACAATTATTGCGGAAGCATTAGTTTTACTAATAAATTTCAAATATTTAATGTTACTTAAAAATGTTATATCACCTTTTTCAGCAGTCTCAATATCACTTATTCCTTTTATTATAATATTTTTGTCACCAATAATTTCTGCATCAATAATTTCTGCTAAATTTTTGATTTTAAAATGAATATTATTCATTGTAAACTAATTTATATTTGATTTAAATATATTGACATGCAAAGATATAAGATTTTATGGGTTGATGATGAAATTGAGTTATTAAAGCCATATGTTCTCTATTTAGAGGAAAAGAAATATCAAGTTAAAACATTTAATAACCCCTTTTCTTTATTAGACTATATGTCTGAAGATAATAGTTTTAGCTTAATCCTTATCGATGAAAATATGCCTGGAAAAACTGGATTAAATCTAATTTCTGATATTAAGAAAATATCTATTACTGTTCCAATCATAATGATCACAAAAAATGAGGAAGAAGATATT
>CEWO01146707.1_pt1 | contig 56509 bp, 55 predicted proteins | sample 361561 | NCBI WGS metagenome assembly CEWO01 (sample SAMEA2623627, study PRJEB7988) | marine metagenome | isolation source: saline water (ENVO:00002010), including
CTTCTTACTCCAGGCCATTGCTGGATATTTCTTAATAATTTTTCTAACGAATCTGTATTTTCAACATTTACTAATAAAACATGTGAACCATTACCTGTTGTTGTAAAACATTTTTCAATAAATTTTTCCTTAATAGCCTTATTAACAAGACTACTATATTGAGCTGAAGATTCTGAAATAATGGTAATAATAGCCGATACATCTAAACCAATCTTTTTACTGTTAATAACAGCTTTATATCCTTCAATAACACCCAAATCTTGTAATTTTTTTATTCTATCAATAACAGTTGGAACAGACACGCCTATTTTTTCAGAAATACTTGAAGCAGGCTCTCTACCAGAGACCCTTAAAATATCTATTATTTTCTTATCTTTATTATCTAACATATATTAATTTAAATCTGATTTAATAATTTAAAATAAAAAAACAATTTACTGCAAATAATATAAATTATTTTTAATATTTATTTAAATTTATTAAATTTTAAAGTAAATAAAATTAATTATTAAATAAAAATATGAGCATAATAATCTACCATAACCCAAGGTGAAGCAAATCAAGAGAATCCGTGAAGATTCTTCAAAAAGAATTCAATTCATTTAAAATAATAGAATATTTAAAAGAATCAATTAACGAGAATACTATTAAAAACATTTTAAATATTTTGAATATAAATGCTATTGATTTAATCAGGGAAAATGAAAAACAATTCAAAGAATTAAATTTATCTCAAAATGAATTAAACAATACTCAATTATTAATCAAATCAATAATCAAATACCCTAAAATAATGCAAAGACCGATTATTTTAAATAAAAAAAAGGGTGTAATAGGTAGGCCACCTGAAAATATATATAATATTTTATAAGCTTATTATTGTATTTACTATAGCTATAACATCAACAATATTAACAGTGCCATCTGCATTTATATCTGCTGAACATAATTGAGTCTCTGTTGGATTAGATAGCCCGATAATAATATTAACGACACCTATAACATCAACAATGTTCACTGATCCATCAAGATTTAAGTCCATCATAACACATGGCATATCATTTACATTAGTGGTAAACTTTATAGCCAAACCTGTAATCAATGTATTTGGCGCACTAGCCCAAGATGAACCTAATCCTTTATGATTACTAAATAAATATTCTACTCCTATATCTTGATCTGGGGATTCAATTCCAATTGTTGAATAATTTCCATTTGAATCTATATCATAAATTTCTTTATATTGAAAAATTATTTCCCCATCACCCGATGAAGTAGTATAATAATCGGGATCTAATAGAATAACCTGAAATGATTCTTTTATACAATTTGGACAATTCTGATCATCTTCTCCATTTGACACATTATCCCATTCAATAATTAATCTATTATTCTGCATATCATAATAATAATAGACATCAAATGGTTCAGTCCCTTCATTATCATCCAAATCATCCATAAAAGGAGCTATCATAGAAGAAGGACCCATTGGGCTTGGAATAGAAAAATTCCAAAAATAATCTATAAATGTTTCCTCCAAAGATATCCACCCATTTGAGCATACAGTCAAAGGAGACCCAGCTTGATATTCTATACCATAAAATTTAAAATCAAATGGCAATGCAACAGATGTCAAAGTATCATCTTGCAACAATAAATTTTGGGCATTTTCTATTTCATTTAACTCAATCCAATTATAAACAGGATAACCATCAAAATCAGTATCATTACTATCTATTGCCCTATATCCATATTCACATCTTGGAGAAGGGAAATTTTCCAAATAAAGAGATTCATTATCACTAACAACTACCTCAACATTATCTGAAGTCAAATTATAATTAGAACTATCAAATGATGTGCTGAAAATTAATTTATCACCCACATTATAATCTTCTGATACTAAAACTGTATAACCCATTAAATTAACAGCGCTATTTGCTCCAATTTCAAATCCCTCTATTAAAGTATTACTATCATCCATCATAATTGATAAATCAACATTATTTAATGAAAATTCATTGGAATTTGTTATTTCAACATTAAAATCAAACCACTCTCCAGGAACAGCATATAAATCTCCATATATATCAATATCCAATGAAGCTGAAATCATTTCATCTAAAGAATTCCCATTATCTGAATCATAAGAAATATTTATTGATTTTTGAAGAAACTGTGCCTTATTTAGATATAATTGCAAATCTGATTCTTCATTTAATTCAAAATCTATAATCAATAAACCATTTGAGTCTGATACACCTCTATAAATAGAGTTTTCTGAATCATTAAAAGGTTCACCATTTTTAAATAAAACACCAACTAGATCTTCAATAGGATTCCCAAAAGAATCATAAACATATGTAACTATATGAGATGAGAGTAAATTCTCATCTGCATTACCATCATCAGATGAATCTAAATCTGATATAATATTACCAGGTTTTTTCAAAGTAACAGGTAAACTTGGATCACCAATCACGCTATAAACATGATGATAAAAAACATCTATAATAGTTCCCTCAACTGATAAACCAGAAAATTCATCAATTAAAGATTGTTTTCCCAAATGAAGAGCAGGACCTAATTCAGGAGTTAATCCCTCTAATAAACCATCCCACATTACTCCACACATAACATTATTAAAACGAGTATCAGTATCTAAATCTGAAGGCCCTACCATAGCTGCTGCACCTTTAGGTGAGTTAATACTACCTGCCGTTATCAAAACTTCTCCAAAACATTTATCTAAGCCTGTACCACTATAATCATTTCCAAAATCACCTGTATTACATACAAAACTCATAACAACAGGTAATCTCCACTGATTATCAAGAGAAAGTACTTCCTCTCTATGAAAGTAAGGCTTATGCCAACCATTAGCATCTCCCCAACCTCTATAATTTATAACACCAACTCCTTGATTCCATTTATCTTCAATCAAAGGATTATAAGTAGCAGTTTGATAATTATATTGATGGAAAAAAGCTGTATCAACTTGAGCATAACCAAAACCATTCAATTCTTCTTGCAACCACAACGATGTCCAAACTGGAGTTACAGGCCATTCATTAGGAGACACCTCTAGACCATCAGCTGTTTTATAATTACCTGCTACAAGCATAGCATTATTATAAAATTCTAAATCATCACCTGATAATAATAAATTTTCATTAGTTATATACTGTACACTTCTACTTTTAATATTTAGAAATTCAGGAATTGTTCTAATAGGCCACCTACCAATAAAAAATTTAGGCTCATATGGATTATCTGTAAATGTATAAGGATAATCAGTAACGTCAATTTCTTGTTCATTATATGAATTAATTGTAAATGTTGGTATTGTATATTGACCATTGACATCACCAACTAATAATACATATTCTAGCATTCCATTTGACTGTTCATCATATTCAATTAAATAGTTCTTCAATTCTTCAGCTGAAGAAAAACCCTCTTGGTCTAGACTAACAACATGAACATTAAAACCTTGAGTATTTTTAAATTTAACAAAATCTCCTCCCAAACTAGCATTGGGATTTGTCAGGTATGTTTCTAATTGAGACGATGCTAAAACAATAACATAATCACCTCTTCCATAAAAATTGTCATTTAAATTATAATCAAATGCTTTAAATGATATTGGACCTGATAATAAAAAGCCAAACAAAACATATACGATATTTTTTTTCATATTTAATTCTCTAATATATTTTCAACAACCAAGATCAAATCAAAAATATTAATAATATTATCATTATTAATATCCATTAAACAATTAATCAATTCATTTGAATCATTTGATAAAATGCTATCAACAATTAAAATAATATCTGAAATATTTAAATTCCCAGAATTATCAATATCACCTTTTAATCCATTGCACTCATAAAATAATTCAATATAATCAATATTAAATCCTCTATAATTTACACTACCATCAGTTTCTAAAGCTATCTCTAAATATTTTCTTTCATCTAATATATTAAAAGGAATGTAAATATCATGCCATTCAAAATTATGATTAGATATTTTCTCTAAAACAGAATAAGAGTCAGAGTCTTCTGAAGAAAGTCTAAATATCAAGTTATCATTATCCCATTCTAATTCATTCTTCAATCTAACTTTTAAAATAAAATCAAGATTACTAAATTCTGATAAATCCTCATTCATTCTTATCGATTTATTTTGATTATATTGATAATAATTAGAGGCTTGGCTTTTTAATTGATTATCCTCTATTATTAAACCATTACTATTTACCCAATTATTAGAATCTTCAAAAGAATCATAGATAAAAACACCTTTATTTTTCATATCTATATCAATAATACTGTTTTGATTAAGATTAATATTTAAAAATTTGGGCAAGTAAATACTAGAGTTAATGAATAATTTATAATCTCCTGCAGGTAAATTTATTTGCTCATTAAGGTCTATTTCAATTTCATTAAATTCGTTAGTTATATATGCAAAAATATCTTCATCACTATTATAATTCAGCATATTAAAGCTTAAATTATAATAAGGCAGCTCATTTAATGTTATATCTAATTCGGTAACTGAACTACTTGATGGGCTTACTGATGAAATATATGTCTCATAGCCAAAAGAAGAGATTTCAATAGTGTACAAACCTTCCTTTAAAATTCTTCTAAATCTTCCAAAATCATCTGTCAACCTAGGCTTAAGCATTGAACCATGATTTTCTAGAACCTTAACTTCAGCACTTACAGGATTTCCATTTACATCTCTTACTAATCCTGAAATTTGATAAACATCTGGTCCATTTTGAATAGAAGTACCTGCACCTTTTTTAAGCAAATGCAAAAGACCCTGCATATTTCTTCCAATAGTATCTTCAATTACACTAATATCATCAGACTGAATATCACTTGTTCCAACTTCAATTAAATATTGAATGCATCCTGTATTTGCATAGAGCCAATCATGCGCATTTCCTCGCATACTTTTACTATTAGTTGGATAATAATAACCTAAACCATCCTGAGTTGGTATTTTTTGTGAAATTTCAATTCCTAATTCAGATATAACATCTATATCAGGTGCACTTTTATCATCTTCCCATATCCAAGGATAAATTACTTTTTCAGAAACACATCCAGACCTAGAACTATGATAAGCAATAGATAATAAAAAATTATTCTCTAAAGTAAAATCTCTTATAGCTCTAATTTCAGGCTCTGAAAAAGGCTCAGTACCTCTATAATAATCAAAATTTGATAAATAGGATGGATTAGTACTACAACCACTATCGAGCTGATTAAAATCATCACCAAAGACCCAATTAAAATCATAATTTCTATTTAAATCAACGCCATCAATATCATCCCCGATACCTAAAACAAAATCAAAAACTCCATTCATATTTGCATCAAATTTATTTTTTCTAAATGATTCATCCTGAAGCCAAGTATTATTAATATCATAGTATCCATGTACAACTTCTAGACCTTCAGGATTATGAGTAGGGACAATCCAGACTTCTGAATTAGACATTATTGAAAATATTGATTGTAGATAAATTGAATTTTCAGAATTAAAAGGGTTTAAAAACCATTCTATAAGTTCAACAGCAATTTCTAACCCATAAATTTCTTCAGCGTGACATTGACCCAAAATTAACATTTTAGGCTCATCTTCATCAACGTCAGCATTAAATGATAATTTAACTGCCCATATTGGCAAATCATCTACACCTGAATATCCTATGATTTCATGGTGATATATAATTCCTTCATCTTGGATTTGTGGAAATGGATCAGAATTGGAACCAAAATTATTATTCCATTCATTTAATTTTTGCTCTAACTCATTATAGGTAGTATATCTTTCGGATAATGAGCTTTGACATAAAACTAAAGAACTAAAAAATAATATTGAAAATAAATGCTTCATTATAGTTTTCTAATCTATGATAGAATAATATTTATTAAACTTATAATATCAGTAACATTTATAATTCCATCACTATTTAAATCAGCTGCACAAAATGCATCACCTTCTAAAGTTGAATTTCCAATTATATGGTTAACTGTTGAAATAACATCCACAACATTAATCACACCATCTCCACTTACATCTCCAGACAAACAAGAAGAATCATCATTAATTGTTATTGATTGGGCATAAATATTAACAAGATCAGCTTTTCCTGAACTTCTTAAATCATTCCAGTAAATTAAATAAGAATTTGAGCTTTCATCATATAATTCAATTTGCGGATTATTTTGAGAGAAATCAGCATTACAAACAGGAATTCCATTTTGTTCAAAAACTATACCATTAGATCCTATTTGCTGTAAATAGATATCATCATTTGGAGCAACAGTTCCAGCATAATTTCTAGAATCTTGCCAAGTCACTAAATAACTACCATCTAAAGTAGTATATACAAATGGACTTATTTGATTTGAATTAACAGTATTCGCTATTTCAATAACTGATGATTCATACAAAGTAGCTGTTAAAATTGCTTTACAAGAGATATCATAATAACTATTATTAATATAGTCTTCCCAACAGATTAATACTTCATTTTCTAATAATTGATCATTATAAGCAATTGAAGGATTTTGTTGATAACTTTCATAAGCAGCTATTGCTATTCCATCGGATTCTCCTGATAAATTTCCATTAATATCAATCATTTGTCCATATATATCATCGCCATCACCTCGACCATCATTCCAAATAATAAAAATACCTTGATCTGTAGTAACAGAATCTAGATAATCTTGATTTGAATTATAGTCACATACATTAACTCCATCTTCCCAGCCCTGTATAACATTACCATCATAATCAATAGCCATTAATTTTACTTTTCTACCTGTCAACCAGCTTTCAGAATCATAAATTACAATTAAACCTTGCCCAGGTATTTCATGTATCTTTTTTACATTTTCATCAGCTGAAAAGTTTGTTGTTAAAGAAATGGGAGATGAAAAAATACTACCATTATCATCAAACTTTTGAATAAAAACATTAAAAGCTGCAAAATAAACTTGTTCTGAAAATGCTAAAAATGTTCCATTATCAGTATTTACTAAACTAAATGAATTATAAAACTGAGGTGAGGAAGAACTTGGGTTAACTAAAGAGGACTCACCACCTATTAGATCCAAGTTTTGATCTAATACTTGATATTTCAACTTAACTTCTCCTGATACATCTGGGAAAACATGAATAATATTATCATCTAAATTTTCTAATATAGGATAATCTTGCGCATCTGCATTACTTAGAATATATCCATCTGAAACATTAGAGTTCAACCAACCACTATAAATCTTTTGACCAAAGTTTTTTAAATTTTGACCAAATCTTTGATCTGTCCATGAAACGACAAGCTGATTATTTCCCATATATAATGCTGAAGGTTTATTAGCATAACTACTTACAGTATTGCCATCAATCCCCCAATAAAATTCCGTACCATCATTTAACATCGAAGTAGTCCCATTATCATAAATATGTTGAGCATAGATACCTATACTCCCATTCCTTTTATCACCCCAAACAACAAAAGCACCACCTGAACCATCACTCCTCACTATTGGACTTTCTTGTCTTTTATTTGCACCAGAAATAATTAATCCATTTTCACTAAACATAGTTTCTGCATTACTATTTATTAACTGCAATGATATATCATATTCACCTTCTACATTACTATCATTCATCCACGTTACATATGCATTACCATTTAAATCTGTAGTTAATCTAGATTCTGTATTATCTGGAATATATGATAAATCTGTAAAAAAACTACCTCTTGCTACAGCTAACTCATTGTCCCATTCAACTCCATTTTCAATAGTCACCCTCTGTATATATATATCATTATTAACTGGAGTAGCACCTAAATTATCTCTTAAATCATACCAAACAACATAAGCACCTAGATTGTTTGCTTTAACTCTAGGTTTATACTGCCTATCAATTGCAGAAGAAACCAAAATACCTGAAGAATCATATAAAACAGAACCATTCATATCAATAAATTGTGCATATACATCATCATCTCCGAATCTATCATCTTCCCAAACAACAATTGAATATTCTTCATTATAATAAGTAACTCGGGGAGATTCTTGAATACCTTCACCCTGATAAAAAGGAATTCCACCTTCTTCTGGAGTTGACCATAAAGTATTACAGGAAGTATCAATTCTTTGCGCATATAAATCTTCATCATTTGATCCCATAGTATAAGACCACACTAACATTGCAGAGCCTGCAGAAGCGACTTCCAAACTTACTCCTCCATATGATAAATCTGAAGAATTTAGTAATACTCCAACACCAGGGTTTAATACCTCAGAACCTAAATGAGTTCCATATAAACTAGGTATTCCAGAGCCTAAAGATTCATCTTTCCATATGGCAAATGCTCCTCCTTGTCCATCAACACATAAATTTGGTGAAGTCTGTTTCCCTGCTACTGTTGTTAAAGGAACACCACCAGCATCCCATGCTAATGAACCATCAGAAAGAATATGCTGGGCAAAGAAGTCTCCATCATCTGGTTCATATCTATAATCTTTCCAAATAATATAAGCTCCACCATTATTATCTGATACTAACTGAGGATCTTCTTGTCGTCCTTCTGCTTTCACTATAACCTGGCCATCAGAATCCCATAAATCATTTCCATTTTGGTCAATTTTTTTACCATAAATATCTCTACCACCATCTCTAGTATCTGACCATGCAAATATTATCTCTCCAGAACTTCCAACATCAGCTGTCCTTTGCCATTCTATATGATAACCCTGTCTTAAGGCTGATCCATTATCATCCCAATCAAATTGACTAAACAAAAATGATACTAAAATTAAACTTATTTTTCTTTTATATGTTTTCATAATTATAAATTTCTACTCCATATTTAGTTGCAATAACAATATACTTTCCATCAAACATTCTAGCAGTATAAGCATGTGAAGAAACAACATGACCTAAAAAGTTAGGGTTAGCACTCAATCCATTCCAATTATATATCAATACCCCACCACTTCCAGCTGATAATAACAAAATTTGATTAATTTCATCATAATAAATATCATTAACAGTAAAACTATTCGTACCTTCTAATTTAACCAAACTATTTGTATTATCTCCAAGTAACGTAATGTAACATCCATCATCATAAAGACCAGCCAAAATATAATCGTTGAAACTATAGATAGATTTAACTTTTGAAGGAGTTTCAATATCATAATTAAAATCTATATAATTGCTATTAGAATTATAATCATAAACAGAGAATGTACTTGTCATTTCATTAAATAAACTAAAATTTTCACTAGTATTTAAGTCAATCAATGTACCGCAATTACTATCAATATTAGATGTAATAATCGAGTATCCAATAACTTTATTACCTGAAATACCGATTGAATAATTGTTATTACTACTAATTTCGCCCTCAAAACAATCAGAAGGATATTGAATATAATTACCATTATCTTGAAAATTAGAGCAATCAACATTACCACTTATAAATGAAGATAAATCTCCTCCATAAAGATTAAATTCAAAATATCCAATTTTATTTTGAGTATTATATAATAACTCACCATTATCCGAAAAATAAATTGAATTATCTGGCAAATCACATCCATTAGCTACATCTTCATACTCATTATTTTTATAATTAAGATTCAGATAATTTCCTGATGCATCTTTAAATACATACTCACTATAGGGATTTGCTATAAACACTTTATTATTTTTAAAAAAAATATCAGTAATATTGTAATCAAAATGAGGGCTAATATCTGGAACATATGTTGTAAAAAACAAACCGTCACACGCAGACTCTGGACCAAAAGCTGTTGGATCAAGAGCAAAAGAATAAGCACCTAATTTAGATGAAGATGTTTTTAGTGGTGCTGGAAGATTTTGCTGTGAAATAATATTAGAATTATATTTAATTAAATATAAGGCTTCATCAAGATTCCCTATATTTGATTCATCCATAACAATCTGAGTTGAGTGCAGGTTTGAAATATCACTAAATACTGTAAATTGAATAGGGTCCCAAATTAAATTTGAATCATAATCATAACACTCATCGCTATATGATTGAGTTGTACTCTCTAACAAACCAGGCAACCATCCATTATAAATATATTCAAATTTATCTAATATATATAACATATTTGAATCATCAGAATATAAAAGCGTTCTTAATTCCAAATCATTTTCAAGACTAGACTCATCTAAAACCTCAAAACTATTATTTTGATATATTTTATTCAAATAAACAGAATTTTCTTCTTCAATAATTTGATATACTATCAAACCTTCTTCATATTGATTTGCAACAATCAATAAATCATTTGGTTTTGAAATGCAGCCTTGGTCATATGAACACCACAGATCATTATTGCAATCTTCTTCATTTAATAAACTACAATTATAAACATCAAACTCTACATCTTCTAAAACTATTATATCTCGAGATTCACCCATTAAATTTTCTTGGTATGCAATATTATTAGACCCTATAAATGGATTTGACTGTTTATCACATCCAGAATAAATCAAAATTGAAAAAATAAAAATTATATATTGAAAAAAATTCATTTATTTAAAATTCCCTTTTCTTTAAAAAAATAACATATTCAAAAATTAACTTATCAAAAGTTTTTAAGTCTGCAACCCATGAATAATCTGAACTTGTATTTCTTTCTCTATATTTTATCATCAACTTACTCTTATTGCTACCTAAATGAAAAAAACTATACCACATAGATAGCTGTCTATCAATATGTGTTCTATTATAATGTAATTGATCAGCAATTAAATCAGAACTATATTGTCTTAAATTTTCATTTATAGAAAATCCAATTTTCTTTTTATTTAATTTATGCTCATAGCTTATAAAGAAGCTAAATTCCTGATAACCTCTATCCATATAATCAGTAGATATTGTTTCATCATTTATAGTTACATTCTCAGCATCAAATAAAGTTAATGAAACATTATGCTTATTATATTTATTATTATTTGAATATTTAATTTTAATTCCATTAAGCTTTAAGTCAAATTCTGTAAAATATTTATTATAAAATTGAGTTTGATATAAATAATAATAGTTTAACTTCGATTTCTTTTTAACTAATGGAGCTTCATATCCAATACTATACTTACTAAAATCAAAATCACAATCTGTACCATCATAAATATAATTTACAATTCCTTGATCTACATCGACATATTCTCTTAAATAAATATCATTTATAAAATTATATGAAAAATCTAAAAATTTATAATCTCCCAAAGGCTGTTTAAGCTTTAATGAAAAACTATAATTAGATTTTTTATTATTATCTAAATAATAATTTTTCTTAAGAATAAAATTAAATCGTGTAGATCTTTCTAAAATTTTTAATTTTGAGGATAATGTTTTTTGTGTTGATATATAACGAGAAAACAAAATATTTTCACTATCTGAATATTTTAAAACATTATTATCATATCCAAAATAATAATTACTTTTATAATCTAAAGAAAAAATCCAGTTAACAAGTACTATCAAGAAAAATAAATATATTTTTTTCATTATTTTAATTCAACTAAATCTGATTCAATTTTAACTAATACATTACCGTTAGATTTATTAGAATTTTCAACTAAATAATAATTCAATCCAGGAGGGACATTAAAAAACATAGTATTAAATCTAGTTAAATTTCTTTTTCTATCTAATGAATCAATATAATAAGCATCTTTTTTAGATTTAGCAATCTCATAACTTTGACTTATCATAGTTCTTCCATTTTCTTCAATCTTAAAACTATAAAAAACATCTTCAGAATTAAGATTATCTGTTCTCGATCTTATTTTTAATAATGCTGGGCCTATAATTTTAAATTGAAAATCATTATTTTCATTAATCAGATACCATTTTTTTGATTTTACAAAAGTTGTATCTCTTAAAAAATATACATTATTTGGCTTTACAACATTAACTGGAGAAATATCAATTTCAAATTCTTGCTCTTTAATTTCATCATAAACTAATCTTATATCAACTTCAGGGCTTCCTTTTAATGGCTCTATTAATAGCTTGACCTTTGATGGATTAGCAATCTCCTCTAACCAAAAACCTGCATTTGTATATGAAAAACCTCTCTTATTAGGAACCTTTGATAGTGAAACTTTCTTTTTATATTTCAATTCTTTAACAGTTGTATCTTGATTATTAATAATTTTTAAAACAAATCCAAAAGATTTACTTGAATTACTATTTTTAGATATTTTTGTTCGAGAAATTATTTTAATTGTATAATCTTTATCTTTATCTAAGAACTTGCTAAAATTTGAATATTCCAAATAACCTCTTTTATCTAAATGATAATATGTTCTTGTTTTATTTTGATCAGAAATTTTAACAATTTCAAGATCTTTACTATTATTTGGCTTAACTGGTAAAGAGTATGCAAATGTTATAACTAATAAAATTAATTTAAATAATCGAATCAACCTCATCCTCCTTCATTTTTTTTCTTATTTCAAAATGGCTATACAATCCTACAAATAACGACATTAAAATTGAAACAACAAAAGCAAACCAAACAGTTTTATCATTAAATTTTTCAATATCATAATATAATTTTCCTTCTCTAACTACATTCTGATCAGGATTTAATAAATAATCCAATCCATAATCATATAAAAGTGAATTTATATTTTTAATGTTGATTACAGGAATATCATTATCTAAGAATCTATAAGATATAGATTTTCTAAAATCTTGAGCAAATAGCTCCAAATTTTCATCATTAAAATAAATTTCAGAATAATCATCTTTTAATATTGGATTAATTATTCCCCCCTTTATAAAACTTTTTCCTTCTCCTGGCCCAAGTGAAGAAGCACTTCCACCTATATTAACAAAAGCAGAATAGTTGTTTATATTTTTATATAACTCAATTTTTTTTAGAATATTTTTTTCAAGACTTGATTCATTTATAAAATCAATATCATAACTTGCAATCACTTCTTCAATTAATTCAATCCCTTCATCAGAAAGATTATCTCCTATATCATTTTCTCCACCTATTGAACAAGCTATACTTTTATAATTAATTATATTATTATCATTTAATTTTTTTTCAATTTCTAACCATGAATTATTTATTGTATTTGCTCCCCATGATGATGATCCTATAGATGAAATTATAACTGGTTTTAGATTTAATACTTTGCAAGCAGATAAAACAGCTATATTTGCTCCAGGAAATGACCCTGTCATAGATATAGCAATAGAATCTCCTGATTTCAAATTAGTTTCTTCAAATAAATCAATAATGAAAGCACTGAAATTGGGATTTGAGGTTACTACTTTAGATTTCAAAATTAAACTATCAGTATACTGAACTGTAGTTATATCTGAATTCTTATCTCCAATTAAACCAGTTTTATAAACATCTTCTTTTGAAATAGATTTATTTTCTTTAATAACTTTTATTGATTCTATCATAGCATCAACTGCTAAATATTTTTTATCTATATTGAAATTATTAATATAAGTTTTTGAATTAGATACGATATAAACTAGAACAATACTAACTATTGCTAATATTAATAAAACTCTAGTCTTCTGTATTTGAGGCCTAAACATTTAAATACTATATATATAAATTAACATTAAGAAAAAATGGACAATACTTGATTCGATTAAAACTACAGATACAGTTCTTATTATACCTTGTTTATCCATCCAAGATGCTATAAGACCAGGAATAATAAAACCAATATACTCTAAGTAAAAATAGTCTCTAAAAAATAAACCAATTAGAAAAGCAATTAATAGAGATAGGATAACTCTTCTTCGTCCAAATATAATAATATATCGCGATAAGATCTTTACTATTAGAAAGCTAAAGATACCAATAGAGAAAGTTATTAATACCGAATAAAAATCTTGTAAATGCAATGCAAAATAACCGGGAACAATTAACCCACCTCCCATTACACCCATCGTTTCACTAAAAATCAATCCTACAAGCATACCTATTCCTATAGCTAAATAAACATATTGAGCATATGGTAAAACAAAACTATCTATATGTAATGCAAAATTCATATTTTAAATTTTTTTAATCTATTTATAAAATCTTCACCCCATCCAACTATATTGCCTATTCCAACTACAGTATATTGATTTAATTTTAATATATAATTTATAACATCATTTTGATTTGATTTCATTGTAAAATTTTTAATTTTTGTTTTATTACCATGCTTAGCTATTTGCGCTTCCACATTATCTGCTCTTATTATAAATAGATCAGGATTAATCCTATTTAATACTAAATCAATTAATTGATTAGTTCTATATCTCCTATCATCTCTAGAATTTAGAAAAAAGCATGTTTTATTTTTTTCTTTTGATTTAATAAGCTCCCATACTTTAAAAGTTGAGTCAGGATCATTTGCAGCAAATGCGCTTATAAATTTATTATTATTTTCTAAATTCCAAATCAATAATGCACCTGGGTCAGGCTTAGTTTTAAGCATACCATCTAATGCTTTTTTTCGTTTTATTCCAACTTGCTCACAGACAGCTAAAGCCAAATTAACATTTTCTTTATGTTCTAAGTAAGGCATTTTATCCATATAATCTGAATCAACATTATAATCAGTGGAATTAATTATTTTTGAATTTCTCTGATTTGCTATATTTTCCAAATATTTTAAAGATAATTTTTCTGAAGTTAATACCTTAGAATTAAAAGGTATAGTATTAGAAAGAGAATAAGCGATATCTTCAATAGTATTTCCCATTTCATCAACATGATCTCTCCTTACATTAGTAATGACTCCTAATGTAGACTTTACAATTTTATGTTCAGAAATCCATTGATACTGTGGATTTACAGCCATACACTCCATAACTAGCGCATCTGGAGATTTTTTACCAAAAAATCTGATTAATTTAATTTGTTCACCAATAGTAGCTGATCTTAATCTATGCAATTCTAAATCTTTACCTTTTTCATTAATAATCCGTGGTATAGTTCCAGTTGTTTTAGCAAAAGTTTGCAATCCACCCTCTCTAAGACCAGCAGCAATCAGTCTAACAACACTTGATTTTCCTCTAGTTCCATTAACATGAATTCTAATTGGTATTTTATTTATTGCATTAATATGCAATCTTGATTCAATGATACCAAGTATCAAAAGAATTATTATTATACATATTAAAGCATTTATTGATATTAAGGTTAATTCCATCTATTATAAAGAAATGAGCTTATGAATTAAGAATTATATTTATAATCAAAATTACATCTAATATATTCACATTACCATTTCCATCAACATCTGCAATATAAATACCCATAGAGTCTAATTGTTCAGCATTTATAATATGATTAACCGTGACAATTACATCTAAGACATTGATTTCTTCATCTTGATTTGGATCACCTGATAAAGTTTGTATTGGATTTCTTGTTGTAATAAATATTGCTGTTTCATCACTTAATATCATTGAAGTTTGAGGATATTGATTATTAAAAGTATATTGCAAACCATCATTAGATAAATGATTTTCTATACCAACGGTACAATACGCTCCGTGAAGAGGTGTTCCCCATCCTCCATAACTACCCGTGGAAGTATTATTAAATTCTTTATATTGAATTTTAATTTCATTATCACCTGTTGGAGTTAAATAAGTATCATCATATAGCACCATTTGAAAAGTTTCAACTGAATTGTTATTTTGAGTTCTCATTTCTGACCACTGAATAACTAGATAATGGTCACTTTCATATTTATAAATTTCTGCATTAGAACTAGTTTTTAAGTCATCCCAAAAAGCTGCAATCATAGGAGATGGCCCTCCGGCTCCTGGGATAGGATAATTTCTGAATGAAGTTATATTTGATTCTCCAAAAGTAACCCAACCATTTGTATTTATTGTTATTTTATTATATTCTATTCCATAAAACTTAAATGTAAAAGGCAAATCTATAGTATGCGAGCTAGTAGATATGCCATTACCATTACCACCATCACTCATGGGCAAAACAGTACCTAACCCTCCATAATCTTGATCAATTTCAATCCAATCATATATTGGGCACAAATTATAACCAAGATCATTAGAATCATATATATAATAACCATGTAAATCTGGACCTAAAGGATCATTAATATTTGCTTGACCTACATTTAGGGGGAAATATATATCCTGATTATAGCCTTCTTCACTAGAGATACTAGCATGCATATTTATTGTTGAACCATTTATTGTATTAGAATCAATTAAAACTCTAGCATCAATAAAAGATTCTGATACTTCACCAGATAATATGCTCCCAAAGTCTGCAATATCTTGAATTATATCAATAGAATACCCAGAATGCAATAAATTTAATTGAACATTATTTAAATCCATATTACCAATGTTTTTTAAATAAATTTTAATATCTGATTCTACACCGGGGCTTAACTCTACATTTTCGACTAAATCCAAGTGATCGAAAACTATAAATCCACCATGAACATCTAGATTAATATTTGATTCCCAGTTATTACCTGAATTATCAGAAATATTTAATCTTAATAATAAATCTTCACCATCAATAATATTACTATCTAATTCTAACAAAAATGAAACATCTTCAGATTGACCTGAATTGATTTGATTATTAATATTTGATACATTTACAATATTGACTGAATTTAACTGAGAGTTTAGCTGTGACTGAATATCATATGCAATCTCTTGACTATGATTAATTAATGGTATTGTTAAAGAAACTGTTTCTCCTGGATTTAAAATTCCATCACCATTTCCATATGTCGTTTGGCTAAAAGAATCATCAACAATAATATTTTCATGAATTACACTTATAGATAGATTATCATTATTATCAATATTAAAACTATTTTCAATAGGAATATAGTTTTGCTTAACAGCTGTTACAAAAACCTCACCAGAATTATCATAATCTAAATCAAAACTAACAAAGCCAGTATCATCAGTATATTTTGAAACAAACACTTCATCATCACCTTTTAATAAAGTAATAAGAACATCGTCAACAGGTAATCCATCATTATTTGTAACGTTAACTTCAATAAAATTTGTTCCATATGAAATATTTTCATAATGATTCAAATTCATCGTGCTAGGCGTATCTGACCATAGCAATAATGCTGGGTCTCCAATTAAATTATTCCAAAATGAAAAAATACTAACTCTATCACTCGGGTTATCAGGATAAGTGTTTAATAATGCTAGCTTTGCATTAGCAACAATTGCTCCTGCAAGCTTCATATCTTTTGAAAAAATACCATCATACATTCCCATACCAACAATATTATTAAACATAGTATGAGTCCCTGTTGTAGCTGTTCCAATAGAAGCAACAGCACCCTTTGGATTGCTCACTGAACCCGCTCTAAAAAAATCTTCACTTAGACAAGTTGAATTATAATCTCCTGTACCACAAGTTAAAAAAGTAGCAAATGGTGTTTTGTAATAATTATTTGCAGAATTAATATTATTAGAACCAAAACCACTTGAGCCATAATATCCTCTATAATTCATATATAAACATCCATCTTCTAATTCATTTTCCATCCAATTTGCATAATTACCATTTCCATAATTAGTATTTATATCATCAAATCCATATTGATTCATTATATTTTCTATATACTGATTAGTAATAATCGTAGATTGACCTGATGAACTTGGGTCACCACATAATGCAGCACGTTCATACCAATCTGTTCCAATTTGAGATAAATATGTTGCTTTTTCATAAGCAATTGTTTTGTTGATAACATTATTTAAATCACTATTAGAATTAACAGAAATACGTCCAATTAACACCTCAGGCAACAAATCAGTTCCATCTAACTGAGTATAAGGCAAATCACCTGCGCCTCCATATCCTGACCAATTTTCTGTATAATAGCCAATACTATAACTACCACCAGTATCTCCTATCAATCCGACTATTTCAGGCGGATTTTCCCAATTATCATAAGCATTTTGAATATAATTTTTTACACTTGATGAACTGGAACCAATTTCATCTGTTGAAACATGATTTACTATGTATCCTGATTTATGTCTCCAATCAAATAAATCTTGGACATATGAATTATTATATGATGAACCACCACATATATATAAGATTGAAGGAGATTGATATTCATCATTTCTACTACTACTTTCATAATTAATAATTAAATCTTGATAAAAATCCTCAAACAATTTTGATTTTTTTTGCTCTTTATATTCTCTATTTGTTTGTGTTTGATATTCTTTAATAAATATACTTGCATTTTCTATAGACTCTAATTCACCTGTTGATAAATTGACTCTAAAAGGATAAAATGTAATCTGTTTTACAACTAATCCTCTAAAAACCATATAATCAGAAACAATTAAATTATTTTCAGGAAAATATTGATCTTGTAAATTGACATTATTAATAATTTTATTTTTACTCTTATCATTCAAAAAATCAACAGATATATTTTCTAAATTATAAGATACATCAATATCTAAGCCATCTTTAATTTGATAAAAAGTTGAATATGAAGGCAAAATAGTCTCCTCAAAACTTATCTCATTTGAGTTTAATTGACTTTTTAAATCATGCATTTTATCTATATGATCATCTAATCCTAATTCAAATTCACCTGAACTATTATTTTTTATTGTAAAATTTGAATTAGATATAATCAAAGATAAAGAAAACAATACAATTATATAATTTTTACAAATATTTATCATTTAATAAATTCCTATTTCCATACTAATTTATAGTATAATTGACATTATCATTAATATAACTTTGTATCAATATGTAAATATAATTCTAAATGATATAATAATTAAAATATAATTATTAATATCTACGACGATTATTCACAGTTTAAATTATTTATATCAAATTAACATGTTGTTACATAAATTATGTATATAAAATAATGACTATAACATAAATTTGACTTTATGTCCAATACACAAGGTTAAACTTTAATAAACGGGGAGATAATATGATTAAAAATCTTAAACAAAGATTACAAGAGGGTTTTACTCTTGTTGAAATATTGATTGTTGTTGTAATTATTGGAATTTTAGCTGCAATAGCTATTCCTACATATTTTGATTATGTAGAAAGAGGCTATGCTTCAGATGCCAAAGTTCAAATGAAAAATATATTAGAAAATTCAAAACTTTATTATTCTGAAAATGCAGAATTTCCTGAAGATGTTGAAACAATGAATTCAGAAGGATATGCTAATGTACCAAGATCTACACTTGACAAATGGAATTTTACTATAGACTTAAGTTATGATGATACTGAAGGTATTACAGGTCAAGTTACTGCTGAAAGCACTGATAAAATGAAAGGTGGAGCTGGTCAAAGTATCATTTTCGAATTAAAAGATGGTAAATTCTATGGTTATGGTGCCGAAGAACAAGAAGGCAGCTAGACAATAAAATGAGTCAAATAAATGAATTATTAGAATACTCCATGAAATCTGGAGCATCAGATCTTCATTTGAGTGTGGGTTCTATTCCTATGGTAAGAATCCATGGTATTATGAATAAATTAAAGTTACCAAAAATGGATGGTAATACCATGGAGACAATCAAAAAAGATATTCTTAATGAAAATCAACAAAAAATCTTTGAAGACAGATTGGAAATTGATTTTTCTTATGCTTTGAAAGATTTGGGTAGGTTTAGAGTTAATTTTTTCAAACAAATCAATGGTCTCTCTGCTGTATTTAGAACTATACCTGCATCTATAAAAAGTAGTGAAGAACTTGGAATTGCTCCTATTGTTAATCAATTAGCAATGAAAGAAAAAGGGTTAGTTTTATTAACAGGACCAACTGGCAGTGGAAAATCAACAACCTTGGCAGCTATGATTGATCATATTAATGAAAATAAAGCTTGCCATATAATAACAATTGAAGACCCCGTTGAGTATTTTCACTCATCAAAAACATCCATGATTAATCAAAGAGAGCTTGGCCAATCTACCCACTCGTTTGCAAATGCACTTAAATCTGCACTACGTGAAGACCCAGATGTTATACTGGTTGGAGAAATGAGAGATGTTGAAACTATTCAATTAGCTTTAACTGCTGCTGAAACTGGACATTTAGTTCTATCTACCCTGCATACATCTAGCGCAGTAAAAACAATAGATAGAATAATTGATGTTTTTCCATCAGGTAAAAAAGCTCATATTCGCTCAATGTTATCAGAAAGTCTTTTAGCTGTAATTGCTCAAAAACTTTTGCAAACCAGGAATCAGGACGGAAGGGTACCTGCATGTGAAATAATGGTAGCGAACTCTGCAATTAGAAACTTAATAAGGGAAGATAAAATTTATCAAATACCTACAATTATTCAAGCGGGTGCTCAAGAGGGTATGCACACACTAGATCAAGACCTACAGAGGTTAATTCAAAAAGGTAATATAGATAAAGATTCTGCTATTAAAATTGCTGATAATCCCGAGGTTTTTGAAAAAGGGATTTTTTAATGTATGAGAATTCAAAAAAATATATATGGATTCACTCTAATTGAAACATTAATTGGTATACTGATGACAACAATAATTTGTTCAACTTTATTTTTAGGAATTACTCAAGCTAAACTTTATTTAGAATCAATTAGAATTAAAGAAAAAGCTTTTATTGAATTAAAAAACTTTACAAACGAATGGAAAAGCATGATTGCAGCAGGAGTAAGTAATTTTCCATCAGATTCAAACTCAGGCAAAAAGGTTGCATTAAAAACTGATGAAAATGGAAATACCACAATTGAAGGAAATCTATATAAAAAAATAACTAAAGCTACAAATTCTGGGCAATATTCAATCTATTACAATATTCAGACATATATAACTTGGGATAAAAAAAATCTTTTCTTCAATAAAGAACGTGGCCTTTTAGATACATTATCATTTAATACATATCAAATTCAATTTCATATAGAATGAAAAAATATATACATATAACACCAAATGGTTTTACACTAGTTGAATCTCTAGTAAGTATATTGATTGTATCCTCAATTTCATTTTCAATGTTTTTTGCATTTTATCAAATACAAAAAAACTTAGTAAATGAAGATTATAAATCTGATATGATAAATTATGGAAACAGGATCCTTGATGATATGGAAAATGAAATAATGAAATCATACCAATTAGTAAAAATCAATCAATCATTAAGTAATACTACATTAGAACTATACTATAATAACACGCAAAATAAGACTAAATATTTAGTAAGCTTAGAAAATGGTATAAAAAAAAATAATGGGACCTCAAACAGATATACTCCTATAGATATATATAATCCCAAAGACGATGAGAATAGATATAAATATAAAATAACTAATTTTGAAATATCTCAACCTACTTTAACAGCTGGTGATGTTTGGTCTTATGAAGCAAACATGGCACGATATGCTTCTTATGAAATAACATTAGAAATTGATTTATATAACTATCCAAATAATCAAGTGATTGAAACTTTAGAATTTAATAGAAGAATTTTTTCTCCAGCAAAATTTATTTATAATAAAAATACAAATAATGCTTAAAAAACTAAATAAATATCAATCTGGAATAACTCTGCCTATTACAATTTTATTTTTATTTATAAGTTCTGGAATACTTTTTTCTTTTATTTTAACTGTTTATGAAAAAGATTTTCAGGTTGAATATAAAATAGCTCAAACCAAAGCACTTTATAATGCTGAATCTGGGATAGCACTTGGTGCATATACAACTTTATATAAAAAAGATTATATACCAAATGAAACGGCTGATTCTTCAAGTTATATTTATATTGATGATATGGGATACTATTCAATTGGACTATTTGAAGGTATAGATCCCGAATTATTTCAACCTATAAGAGGTGCAAATTCAACAGGCTATGCTAAGGTTAAGCATGTACTTGGTTTAAAGGAAATAGAGATACAAAGAAATAAGGTATTAAACTTAGGTCACAATTCATCATTATCAGATTATTTATGGCTAACTGATTCTGAATTAGCTGGTGGTGCTCCTTGGTCTTTTGATAATGGAACTCCTTCATTTAATACTAGGAGAGAAAATAATTGGGGCTCTGGAGATCAATTAAATGCAAGTTGGGAAGGTGATCCTATATGTGATGTTGGATTCAAGACTAATGGAACATTTGTAACAAGTCAATTTGGTGTTCCTAGTTTTGATATCACAGTAAGCGTTGTTGAAGATGAAAATGGAGATGTCCATTATCCTGATATCCAATCAGGAAGCGCTTCACAAATATTTCAAGGTGAACCAGCTTTAGATACAGTTAAGACTACTTGTCTCCCACCTCCAGGATATGAAACAATGAAAAGAGTAATTGAGAATAGCAATGAACATTTTACTTTTGATGCTACAGAAAAATTAAACTATAATTCCGCAACAGGTTCTAGAGATACACTAATAATGACAGATATAGAATTTTTTGTTGAAAATGCAGTTCACGGTTTTAGAGTTAAACAATTTTGGTTTTTAAAACCTCCTTATTTTAAAGAAGATTACAATGTAGGATACCCTTATATGTTTAATCTACTAATAGAAAACTTTTCTACAGATTGTCCTACAATTGGTGGTCAATATGATATAAGAACTTGTCCAAATTATATCGAACAACTTGAAAATTTTCATAGTAAAACAATAAATGTTTTAACAGGTGATGATTCGTTTATAGCTCCAGATTATTGGGGTATAGTATCAAGCACCCATGGTTTCCATCACCATGATTTTCCTTATTTATATAATACTAATGGTCAATGGATATCACAATTTGAAATTGATCAAGAACAACCTTTCAACAGTCCTGATCAATTACTTCCAGAATATATGGCTGGTGGTGGTGTTCAGACTTATAATTACTCTCAGCCAACAGCAATTTATGTAAAAGGCGGTCCAGTTAGGGTTCATGGAAGATATAAGGGTAGATATACTGTTGTTACAGATGAATATACTCCTTATCATCGACATGCATGGCTTTCTACTATGGGAGCAACAAAAATTGATACTCTATGGAATAATATTTGGATAACAGATGATTTAATCAATGATGATGCAGCTAATGGAACCTATAGTTTATTTAATGCTCAACCAGATGAAGAATGCAATGATGGAACAGAAAATAATATGGGTTTAGTCTCTGGTGCAAATGTTTTTGTAGCTAATACAGAAAAAAATGGTGCTCATGATGGTGGATATAATAATTGCAATGATAACTTCTGCGATATTAACATACATGCACATATCATTGCATTTAATGAATCTTTTGCTGCACATTATTGGCAAAATACTTATAACTCTAATAATGGTTATTATTCAAAACCTCCTTATGGAGATGGACAAGGGATTCAAATCTATGGGAATTCAGGCAATGATGATACAAGAGGAAAAATTAATTTATGGGGTGGTGTTGTTCAGAAATTCAGAGGTTATATTGTAAGAAATAATCCAGGACCATACAATTTACCTCAAGGTAATATTGGATATGATAGTAAAGATTATAATTTTGATTGTAACTTAAAGTGCTCTTTTCCACCATTATATCCAGAAAATACAACGTGTGATGAGAGCGCAGATGAATTACCGTGGAGTGTTACAGCATATTATTAAAATAAAATTATGAGTTTTGCATTAGACATAGGAAAATTTAGTATCAAAATAGTCGAGCTTGAAAAAGTTAACGATAAAATTAAAATTGTTAATCTTGATTCAATAACTATTGTTGAAGATTTAGATACATACAATATAGATAAATTATCGAAATCTCAAATCTCTGCTTCAATTCAAGATTTATCATCAAAGCTTAATATTAAACCAAAAAAAATAAAAAATCTTATTAGCTCGCTACCTGGAACATATGTTGATACTAGGCAAGTATCTATACTTGACATGCCAGATAATGAATTATTACAAGCACTTGAACTTGAAGCAAAAAAACATGTACCTCTAGATGGAACAGAAGCAATTATAGATTATCATCATATTGGGAAAGATACTCATGAGCTTGATAAAATAAACCTATTATTAACTACTACTACAAAAAATCATATTAAAGATCATGCTGAAATTTTAAAAAATTCTGGATTTAAACCAGGAATATTTGATACAGACCCAATTGCTCTTTGCAATTTATTACAATTTTCATATGATTTACCAGATACTGGTGCAAATGTAATTCTAGATATTGGACATTCTTCAACTAGCCTAATTGTTTTTGGTAATAATACCTCTTATTTTTCCAGAGAAATTGATATTGCTGGTAACCAAATAAGCAAATCATTAGTGAGAGATAATAGCATTAGATATAGTGAAGCTGAAGAAAAAAAACACAAAGAAGGTATAAATGCTTTTGATTCTGAAAACGAAGATTCTGAAGATACCATTTCAGTTGAAAAAAGAACTATATTAAATGATTTAGTTGATGAAATAAGAAAAACATTAAGATTTTATATGAAAAATAATTCACAAGCATTCTTCAATCAATTTTATTTATCTGGGGGTTGTTCAAAAATGATTGGTCTTGATGGTTTTATAGCTGATAGTTTAAATGTTAAGGTAGAAATAATAAACCCTCTAAATAAAGTAGAATATGATAAAACATTAGACAATCCTGGAGAATTTTCGATAGCAATTGCATTAGCTTTAAGAGGTTTATTATAATAATGGAATTAATTAAAATAAACTTAAATCAAACAGTTAGCAAAGCTCAAAAAGATTTTATTGAACAAGAGCAAAAAAGATGGTATGCTTTTTCATTTATCTGTATTGCTTTCATATCAACTATAATTTGGCTATTCTTTATTAATTCAAGAATGCAATATGTAATAGATGAAAGAAATAAAACTATAGATAATATTATTTCAAATACAGCTAAACTTCAAAGTTCTGGACAAATTAACTTATCTAAAAAAGATATAAATAATTTATATAAAGTTGAATCGGATAGAATTTTCTGGACAGAAAAACTTATTGCTCTATCAAAAATAACTCCTGAAGATATGGCAATAACAAAAATAGAATTCAAAGGTAAAAAATTATATATATCTGCAATATCTAATATTGGTTCTGGGGAAAAAGAATTTACTGTTGTTGAAAATTTTATGAAAAAGATAGACTCTAACAATGAATTTAATAAAGATTTTAAAGATATAAAATTTGATTTTCTTGATAAAGAAAAAACAAAAAATGATGAACTCCTTAAATTTAAAGTTGAGGCAAAATTAAGATGATTTTAAAAAGGAGTATTATATTAATTATACTATCATTTTTTTATTATTTAATTGGCTCATTATTATCAAATTTTATGGTAGAAAATAAAGAAAATACAATATCAACTCTTGAAGAGAAACAAAAAACAGTTAATGAACAATTTATAACAGCACAAATTCTATCTCAAAAATTAGATAATGTATATAAAGTATTTGAAGAGAATTTAGCAAACTCTATTAAAGATGATAAGAACAAAGAAGCATCTATGGAATTTTTAAAATATTTAACTGATGTAATGGAGAAATATTCAATAAAGTTAAATCAAATAATTCCTGATAAGAGAATAAAAAAAGGTTTATTAACAAAAATACCATATACAATCAGTTTCTCTTGTGATTATGAAAAATTTGGTCAATTTATTAATCAATTAGAAAGTGCAGATAGAATAATTCTTATAAAAGAAATTATTATGAAAAATAATATTGATAATTTAAAAAATAGTGACGAAGGTACAGATATTGAAATTGAAATGGAAATAGAAACTATAACTATTAATAAAGCTAAAAGAATTTAAGCATGAATTTAAGAGAAAAATTTATATGGAACCTATCTCTGGCTATTGCTGTCATTGTATTAATTCTTAGCATGTATAATTTCTTCCAAATAGGTACAAATGCTAACGAATATTATGATAAATTTAAAAATGAAGAAGTAGGTACAGATAAAGAACTAGAAAATAAAGTATCAGATTTAGAAAATAATTATAAGTTTAGAGATAATTTAGTTTTTAATATTTCTAGTGATCCAGCAGATTTAAATAGAGTTGTTTCTGTTGAGGGCTCTTCAAGAGGAAAAAAACGTAAAAGTCTTTGGGTCTCGGGAATAATTAACAGAGGGAATAATAATAATATTGCAATTATGAATTATAAAGATCAATCATTCAATGTTGTTAAAGGAGATTCTGTTGCAGGAGGTGTTATAGAAGATATAACTCCGACAGTAGTAATTTTTAATAAAAATGATAAAATAATTAAATATAACCTTAGTATACAAAATACTTTAGATTAAAATTTGGAGAAATTAATGATTAAAATAAAAAAATCAATAAAATTAATTATATTAACTACACTTTTTTACTCAATGATATTTTCACAAGAAAATATAACTGAGGATATAGATGAAGTTAAAAAACCTTTAGTATCAATTCATGCTGAAGATACACATTTACCATCTATATTAGCTATTTTAGCTGAAGAAAGTGGCTATAATATAGTTACAGGTCCAAATGTTCAATCAAAAAATAAATTAACCATTCACTTAGATGAAGTTCCTATTGATCAAGCTATTAATTTAGTCATTAGAGCAGCTGGATTAAGCTATGAAATAGTTGGAAATTCAATTTTAGTTGCAAATCAATCAAAAATCAACGAAGATGTAGGAGTTTCTCCTGCAGTTATCCCCCTTCAATATGCAAATGCAGAAGAAGTAGCCTTATTGCTTGAAGACATTACGGAAAAAATTTCTATCGATGCAACTGGGAATAAATTACTTGTTACAGCTAGTCCTAAAAAAATAGCTGAAGTAGAAAAAATTGTTAAAGAAATAGATGTTCCTTCAATCCAAATTATGCTAGAAGCTAGACTAATTGAAGTTGCATTAAATGAAACAGAAGAATTAGGAATAGACTGGGAAAGACTTGCTTCCACTACACTTATATTAGCAGAAACAGGGGAACCTCAAAATATTACTGAAAGTCTTGTAACAGGTTCATATCTACCTGGATATGTACCAGAGGTTGTAGAAGGTGCTGATGGTGCAAGTTCATTTGTTTTTGAACAAATTACAGGAACAGCTACTGGTGCAATTCCAGATCAAATGGCTTTTACAAGATCCGGAGGAGTTAATTCTTTTGGTAGGCAATTAACAGCCTTTGATGTTACTCTTGATATGCTGCTAAAAGATAATAAAGCAAATATACTTACAAACTCTCAAATAGTTACTGTAAATGGCCATGAAGCTGAAATACAAATGGTTGACGTTATTCCATACCTTGCATCAAATGGTGGATTTGGAAATTCAAACTTTCAGGTTTTAAAAGAAACTGTAGGGATTAAATTGAAAATTTTACCTTATGTAAATACAGATGGATATATAACAACACAAATTACACCTGAAGTAAGCTCAATTCAATCATGGACAGCTCAAGGCTATCCATGGACTAAAAAAAGAGAATCAACTACGACTGTTAGGGTTAAAGATGGCGAAACAATTGTTATTGCAGGATTAATTACTACTGAATCAATAAATACGGATACAAAGGTGCCTCTACTATGGAGAATACCATTTATAGGTAAAAAATGGTTTACTCATACGGAAATGCAAGATAAAAAAACGGATTTAATTATTCAAGTTACACCTTCGATTGTACAAGATAATTACTCAGGTATTGATAAAAAAGATTACCATAAAGATGCTGAAGAAAAAGCATTTGAAGAAGAAAATTAAAAGGAGTTTATATTTATGAAATTATTCAAAAATAAATTATTTATACTATTATCAATGTTTGTTATTTTCAATTTAGCATGTGATAGTGAAAGTCCTACACAAGCAAATCCTGATGCTGATCCATCTTCATATTGTTTGTCGATGTCAAGTGTTGTTGAGGGTGGTGAATATGATTATGTAGATGATACCGCTACTCAAAGAGCAATAACAATTACTCTTTCAAGTTCAGAAACAGACTGCAATTCAGATAATTTATCACCTGTATCTGGAGCAAATTTAACTTTTAATTGGACTATTTTAGATGGTGACGGAAATGAATTTGAATCAGGATCTGCTGAACCACACTTACAAACAATTCCAAATAGTGGACAGACTGCGACAGATATATATTTAAATCAATCTTATGCTACAGATGATTCTGGAGAAATCGAATTTTATTGGATTGATGATAACCAAGAAGGCTGCATATTTTTATATTGTGATTACACACACTCAGATGGAACTGTATGGTCTTTAGAATCACCTGGAGATGATTGTATTAATTCCAACAATAATCCTTTCGAGGTTAAAGCGGCTGAAGCCTCATATGAAAATATTTCATTTTTTACATTAACATCTTCTATTGATACTCTAACATATAATGATTTACCAAGCAGTGTTGATTCTACTGAATCTGTTACAGAATTAAACTTAGATGCTATTGTTAAAGATGCTGATGGTGTTGCACTGCAATATATTCCTGTTAAATTTTCCAATACTACTCCAAATTTTGGAACTCTAATTAATTCTGAAATTATTAGCAATTCATCTGGATTAGCTCAGAATCAGCTTGTTAATATTTATCCTGATAATTTAATAGATGGTTTAGGAACAATAACAATAAATGCCCAAGTTATAAATGAAAATGATGAAGAAATAGTGTCAGAGAATAAAGATATATTATTTGTTGCAAAATCTCTTAAAAAAACATGGGATGTTGCAAATTTAGATGCTGTTTTTTTACAAAACATATCGCTTATAAATAATATCAATTTATCTTTCTCTGATTCAATCATTGCTCAAGTATTAGATGAAAATGATACTCCTGTAAATGGTGTTCCAATTCAATTTAGTTTAGTATCAGATGATGTGGGTTATTTAGAAAATCAATTGCTATATAGTGATGAACAAGGATTTGCAAAAACTGTTTTTCATATATCTCAAGCAGATTTATTAGAAACTTCAGACAATATAGAAATTGATATAAATGTGTTTGTAAGTGATAATCATAATCAGATTCTAGAGAGAACATATGTAATTAATGGCAATGCAAATATTGAATATGATGTAGATCAATTTAATTTTTATCCACAATCTATAAGTAATTTAGATTCATATGCTTCTGCTGGAGAAAATATTGGAGAATACGAAGGAGTTAGAGAAGTACTTCCATTTATTGTAAAAAGTGAATCTGGACAAGGAATTGAAGGAGTACCTGTACAATTTGAACTTTTTGAACAAAGTAGAAATAGTAATGGATCATTAAGTACGGCATTAACTTATACATGTTGCAGTAGCTCTTCTAGCGATGAAGGAACAAGTGATGATAGTAGTTCTGATGATGGAAGTGATGATAGTGGTGGTGATAGTAGTACAAATGATGGCTCAAATGCATCAGGAAATACTTTATATGATTGGAATGGAGATGGAAATGCAACTATTGATGAAAACATGGGAATTGCAACAGTTATATATAACAATTCTGTTCCAGGTGCATCAGATAACATTAGAGCTTTTATCTTAGACCCTCAGAATCAAACTCAATATATTGATGCAAATGGAATGATGCAAGGTGGTTTTGAAGAATTTTCTATACAAACTAAATATGCTGATGAATTAGCTCAATCAGTACTATTAAACACAATCCCTTCAAGTTTAAACTTTGGTGATAGTTCTACAACAGTGACTGATGATGGAGGAACTGGAGGTGCAACGACAGGTGGTGGTGTTGATGATACAGCAAATCAAGATAACTGTGCAAAAGTTTATGCAATTGCATTCAATCAATATGGAGGTGTTCTTAATGGAGTGCCTGTTAACTTTTCATTAAATGATATTTCAGATGCTCAATATGGTATTTTAACTGAATATTATGCTGTAACGGATTCTATTGACGTTGCTCCTTATATAGCTGCAGAAACTTCATTCTGTACTTTTGAAAATACTGCAATAAATTTAGAAGAAGATATCAATATACAAATAAATGCAAATTTATCTAATAATGATAATATAACTATCAATCCAACAAATATTACTTTAACACAAAACAGTAGTAGTCTTGGCATGGTTTCAAATATAGAATACACTCAACTCCCAAATAATTCTATTGAAACATCAACAGTAAGTGTTACAGTTACTGATAATGATGGTTATGTCATTGAAAATACATTAGTACAATTTGAAAGTTTAACGCAGGATGATAATGGAGAGTTAACTCAATCTATTGGAAGTTTTGATCCAACCTACTCCTTTACTGATGTATTAGGAACAGCCTCTTCAATATTTAATATGGGTAATGATGTAGGATTAGCTACAATAATAACATCTGTTCCAGAATATAACTTATCAGATACATCTTATGTATCTATAACTGCTTCTGATGCAGAATATATCCAAATTTTACAACCATACCCTAATGAAATCACAGTTTCTGGTGGTGGTGGTCTTGAATCAACTGAATTAACAGTAGAAGTTAAAGATGGTAATGGTAATTTAGTTTCTGAGCCATATTTAATTTATTTTGAATTAGGAGATAATACTCCAAATGGTACCTTTGTTAATGTTGAAGGACAAAGCTATGGTTGTATTGAATCCAGTAATGGAACTGGTTCTGTAACTTTAAACTCAGGGACTCAGCCTGGTTCTATTCCAGTCCATGTTGAATTATTCAATTTAGGTATTCCTGAAGTGCCATGTGCAAGTATCAATGGGACACCTTTAGATGTACAACCTGATATTGGTGCTGAATTATGTGCTTCAATATATACTAATAGAAATAATGGTCTATATGATGAGTGCGAACTTGCATTTTTTGATGCAATACCTGTTACTGTAGTTACTGGAGCTCCTCACTCAGGAGAAATCAATTTTAGTTATGTGGATATCGCTCCAATTGGTGGAGGTTTATACCAAGTACCTTTATCAGTTCAGCTTGAAGATGAATGGGCAAACCCTGTCCAGGATTCTACAAATGTATATATATGGGTTGAAGGATTTGCTCGTTCTTTTGATAATACTACAGATTATCCAAATGAGGGAGCTATAACTGACACTGTTAAATGGGGAGTTGAAATTGATGGAAGTATTGATATTAGAGATAGTTTAAGATATGTTCTTCAAAGACCAGATCAATTTAGTTTAGGGGAAAATCCAAATGAAATGAATTCAAATATTATCAATAATTCTTGTCAATGCTATAAAAGTCAACTTCTAAATGAATGTAGCGCTGATGGTATTACTACTGACTGTATTTGGGAAGTTATCCCAAATGAACCTGGTTCTGTTGTTGGTGAAGCAAAAACTGGAATGCTTTCACCTGATAATGCATACGTGCCTGGAGTTGCATGGTCTTACGTATATTTTGGTACAGGAGACATGTTTGAAAGAGTTGTAATTAAAGCACTAACCTATGATGCAAATGGTAATATTTTATTAATTGATAGTAGAGTAAATCATCAGAATAGGCCCCTTACTCTTCCCTTCTGGCCTGGTACAGTAAATGTCAGCTCTGCTATAGATGCTTGGGACTTTGGAGTTCAAGGAGCTGGCTCAGAATGCTATGAACCAGATTGGGTTAACGATGGTACTTTAGGAGATGAATCAGGAAGCACACTAGCATTCCCTAATGAAGGTGTTCAAATTATAGCATCTATTACAGATTATTATCAATATCCAGTAAGCGGTGGAACTATTCTACTTGATGCTGATTTTTCTACACCAGATGAAGGTACCTATAATTATTGTGATGTTGCTGAAGCAGAAGAAGACTATGATGATTGTTTTGTCCCTCTTGGAACTCAAAATTCATGTACAAATACAAGTGCAACAAATATAGATGATTCTGATACAGCAGCAAATGCTCACGATTGGATAGCATGTGATCCAATAGATTCTGATGGTGATGGAATAACAGGTGATTGTGATATAGATGATTTTGATAATCAATGTAGCTTATGTGTTGGGAATGGTGGTGTATGGACACCTGATAATGATGATGCAATACCAGGATCATTTGATGATAACCAAACTGTTTGTAAAACAAATGGAAATGGTCAGTGTTTTTGGATAATTCATTATAATGAAAATGTTATCCCAAGACAAGAAAATAATGGACAATTTACATATCAAGATAGAATATCAACAATTATAACTACTCTTCAAAACCCAATTCAAAGTGCTAGTGAAAGCATTGATATTATTTTAGAAAAAAATCCTTAAAATTTATAAATGGAGATATATTTAGATGGAAAATTTTAACCCACAATTTCAAAAAATAGGTGACATACTTGTTCATCAAAAAATAATTACATCTGAACAACTTGAGAATGCTTTAACAGAACAAAAATCAACAAAAGATAAGCTTGGTAATATTCTTATAACTCAAGGTACGATAACTGAAGAAGAATTAGTTAATGCATATTCTATGCAATGTGGACATCGTTCAATTACTAAAGATGAAATGCTTAAAGTCGATCAATCTATAGTATCCTTACTCCCTGAAGATTTTGCTAAAGAAAACAATGTACTTGCTTTAAGTAAAAAAGATAATTATTTAGCAATAGCGATGGAAGATCCTGAAGATTTATCAACTTTAGATTCAATAAGAAAATTAACTAACTTAAGTCCAGAAATATTAGTAGCTGGCAGAAGTTCAATTAAAGATGCACTTGAAAGTTTATACGATAAAGTAAAGAAAAGTGGTGAAGTCGAAAGCGCTATATCTAAAATAAGTATAGTTAGAGGTGATGAAGAAGATGGAGATGAACTTGATTTAGGTTCAGAAAATGTATCAGCTGAAGATGCTCCATTTGTTAAATTAGTCAATTTAATGTTAACTGAAGCAATAAAAGAAGGTTCAACTGATGTACATATTGAACCAGGCAGAGATACTGTTAATGTTAGAATTAGAATTGATGGTGTACTTGTAACTATCATGTCTCCTCCAATCAATTCTCTAAATGGTATGGTTACAAGGATTAAAATACTATCAAAACTTAATATTGCTGAGCATAGACTACCCCAAGATGGTAGAATGAAAATTAAAACAGATTCAAAAGAAATTGATGTTAGAGTTTCTATCCTTCCAACTGTACATGGAGAAAAAGTTGTATTAAGACTACTTGGAAGCGGAGGAAAAACTTTAACTTTAACAAATCTAGGATTTCCTGATGATAAACTAAAAGTATTTAGAAAATGGATAAATCAACCATATGGTATGGTTATTATATCTGGTCCAACAGGTAGTGGTAAATCAACAACGCTTTATGCTTCTTTAATGGAAATTCAAAGCGAAGGAATAAATATTACAACAGTTGAAGACCCTGTTGAATATCAAATTCCAGGGATTAATCAAGTTCAAATGCATGATGATATTGGGTTAAATTTTTCTTCTTCATTAAGATCAATTCTTAGGCAGGACCCAGATGTGTTGCTAATTGGTGAAATTCGTGATGAGGAAACAGCAGATATAGCTGTTAAATTTGCTTTAACTGGGCATTTGGTATTTTCAACAGTTCATGCAAATGATGCTCCTTCTACAATTGCGAGGTTATTAGATTTAGGTATCCCCCCATTTTTATTAGGCTCATCACTAAATTTAATTATGGCACAAAGATTAATTAGAACAATAGATGAAAATGAAAAAGAAGAATATATTCCAAGTAAAAATGAAATTGATAGAGTTGGACTTTCAAATGAGAAAAATTTGAAATTTTACAAGGGAAAACCTGTAGCATCAAATCATAATACTGGATATAAAGGTAGAACTGCAATTCATGAAATACTAGAGATAACAACAGATATTAGGCAATTGATATATGATAATGCAAGTCAATTAGAAATGAAAAAACTTGCTATTAAAAATGGGATGACTCCTCTTAGAGAGGCGGGATTAGAAAAAATAAAAAATGGTTCAACTACTATTGAAGAAATTTTAAGAGCTACAGTTGAGGAAAATTAATGCCTAATTTTGATTATATAATTAGAAATGAATCTGGGTCTAGAAAAACAGGTTCAATTAAAGCTGATAACTATAATCAAGCTGTTGAAAAACTACAAAGCGATAAAAATACAGTTGTTAAATTAACTGAATCTGATACTTCATTTGATTTTATAAAACCATTTATAAATAGACTAGCACTTGAAATAGAAAAGTTTAAAAATAAAATCCCTATAACAATCCTTGTTTTTTTTACAAGACAATTATCAACAATGTTTTCATCAGGTTTGACGATAGAACGTGCACTTCATTTTTTAACTCAAGAAGAGAAAAACAAAAAATTTAAAAAAGCTTTAGAAAAAATAGAAAATGATGTAAAAAAAGGTCTATTATTATCTGATGCGCTAGAAAGACATCCTGGAATTTTCTCAAATTTATATATTTCTTTGGTTAGAGCAGGTGAGGTTAGTGGTAAACTATCAGAAACTCTACAAGAATTATCAAGCTATTTAGAGACAGTTGAAGATACTCAGCGTCGTGTTAAGTCAGCAATGTATTATCCTGTATTTATTTTAATCTTTCTAACTTGTATTTTGTTTGGAATTTTTTATTTCTTAATTCCACAATTTTCTACTGTATATGAACAATTAGGAAGTGAACTACCATATTATACAATCTTGTTTGTAAACTTTTCAGTTTGGTTAAAAAATAACATTACAAGCCTTATTCTTACGATCCTATTGTCATTAGTTTCTATATGGTTTATCACTCTTACTGATTATGGTAGATTAGTAAGAGATAAAATATTATTAAAACTTCCAATTTTTGGAAATTTAATTCAACAAAATATTCTAAGTAAATTTGGGAAAACCTTTGGAATTTTAATTAGTGCTGGAGTTTCAGTAATGGATTCTATGGATTTACTTATAAAAATTGTAGATAACAGAGTATATGAATTAGCTCTTATTGATGCTAAAAAAGAAATAGAAAATGGTATAAGTATATCTCAAGCCCTAAAACAAACTAATATATTTCCCCCTATATTTATTCAGCTTTTAATTACTGGTGAAGAAACTGGAGAAATTGATAATTTGGCTTTAAAAGCATCTGACTTTTATAGTAAACAAGTTTCAGCAATTGTTGATAGACTAACATCACTTATTGAACCAATTTTAATAGTAACAGTTGGTGCTGTAATTGGCATAGTTTTAGTTGTTACTTATTTACCTATTTTTAATTTTGGTTCTGCTTTAGCTGGTTAGTTTAAACTATATGCAATATTCATTTTTTTTTATAATAGGAACAATATTTGGTAGTTTTTTAAATGTAGTTATTTATAGAGTCCCTAATCAAATATCTATTATTAAGCCAAGATCTCATTGTCCCAAATGCAAGAAAATGATTCCACTTTATAGAAATATACCTATAATTTCATTTTTATTACAAAAAGGTAGATGTAATAACTGCAGTATGCAAATTTCTTTAATTTATCCATTAACTGAGTTTATAATAGGATTATTTTTCTTAATTGGATTACATTATTTCCAATATATTGAATCTTTTTCATTTATTATAGTTGCTAGCTTATTATATACAATATCTGTTATTGATTACAAATATTATATAATACCACTTGAATTATCTTTTATTACTTTAATAGCGTTATTACCCAATATCATAATATCTACCAATTCTTTATTCTATATTTATGGTTTATTAGTAGGTCTAGGTTATTTATTATTTATTTATACAATAACTTGGGCTATAACAAAAAAAGAGCCTCTTGGATTAGGAGATATACAATTAATCGCACTTTTAGGTCTATGGCTAGGCCCTCTTAAGATATTAATAACCATTTTCTTATCAGCGTGTATTGGAATAATTTATTGGATAATGTTATATTTTATAAGTGGATACGAAAAAAATAGAAAATTACCATTTGGTACATTCTTATCACTATCAGCTATAATTATCTATTTAACTAAATTAGTTTGATAATTGCCTTTGCCTTTCAAATAAAATAACACTTGTAGCAGCAGAAACATTTAGTGAATCTATCTTACCATTCATTTTTATTGTAGCTAAAAAATCACAATTATTTCTAATTAATTGTCGAATGCCTTTACCTTCACTTCCTAAAATAAATACAATTTTTCCCGTATAATCTAATTCATACCACTGTTTTGCATCTAACCCATTTTCAACACCTACAATCCAAAATCCTTTAGACTTCAAATAATCAATTGTTGATTTTAAATTAGTCTGTACATAAATATTAGTATTTACAAATGCACCTTGACTAACTTGTAAAACAGCATTTGTAATTTTGACTGAATTATTTTTAGGTAATATAATACCATCTACTCCTGCACATTCAGATGTCCGGATAATTTGTCCTAAATTTTGGGGATCATTTATTTGATCAAGCATGAGTAAACACTCATTATCAGAAAATTCAGTTTTAAAAAATAAATCTAAATAAAAGTCATAATAAAAATCTATTACAATACCTTGAGTATGTTTATTGATATATTTATTATTAAATGAATTTCCATCTAAATAAGATATTGGGTATGTTTTTTTATTTAAGATTTCATTGATATCTTTAAAATGTGATGATTCAATTGATTTATTTAGAATAATTGATTTTATACTTACATTTAATGAAGAATTTAATAAGCTTATACAATTATTGATACCATATATACTGAAAAAATTAGAGTTCTTATTTTTCATTGAGGTTTTTCACTAAGTAAAACTTCAATATTATATATTAAATCAGAATACATATTTGGATCATACTCTCTTAATATAGCCCCAGGATAAATTCTTTTTATTTTATTATTTTTACCCAGAAGGAATGTTGTTGGTATTGAATAAACTCCACCATAATCAAATACAATTTTATCAATTGATTTTTGATCTCCATATAGTACAGGATAATTAATTTCATAAACCTTTAAAAAATTTTCTAATTGCTCTTTTTTATCTGAGATAGAGATACCAAGTATATTAAGACCTTTAGAATTGTATTTTTCATACAAATCATTAAAGTCAGGTATTTCCATCCTACATGGTCCACACCATGTTGCCCAAAAGTTAATTAAAACAACATTTTCTTCCATTTCTCTAAGCGTATAAATGCTATCTTCTCTTACAGAGTTTAATGAAAAATCTTTTGCTAAATCTATATCATCTGTTAAATTTTTTATTTTATCTAACTGTTCTTTATTTAAATCACTTGAAAAAATAAGTGATGATATAATTAAAAAAATATATTTAATTTTCAAATTTCTCCTTAGATTTATTTAAAAATTCTATGAAATTATCTTTATTCGTATCCATCCCAGGGAATGTCCCAAGTATCTTATCATCTGGACTTAATATAACATAATATGGTAAAGCAGCAGTACCAAACCTATCAATCTCTAATTTTCGATTTTTTTTATGTATATCCTCTTTTCCATCAGTATACAATTTAACTAAAATAAAATCTTCAAAAATAAGTTTTACATCTTCTTCTTCAAATATATTTATTTCCATCCATCTACAATTAGTACATGTATAGCCTGTAAAATCAATAAACATAGGTTTATTTAATTCTTTTGACAAAATATATCCCTCATCTATATTTTCTATCCAATCATCTTCTTTATCTGGTGGAAGATATGATTCAATTAAACCATGAACTTTATTATTACTAAACAAACCAGTAGATAAATAAATACCAATTAATAAAAATATTATACAAAAACCAATTCTAGAAAAACTCCATTTTTTTATTGGACTATCAAATGGCATTTTTATTAAACCTATAAGATATAATCCCATTAAAACAAATATTACTGCCCAAATAAATAAAACCATATTTCTATCAAAAACACCCCAATTCCAAACTAAATCAACATTGCTAATAAACTTAAATGCAGCAGCTATTTCTAAAAAACCCATAATTACTTTTACAGAATTCAACCAACCACCACTTTTAGGTAATTTTGATAAATATTGCGGGAATAATGCTAATAAAAAAAATGGCGATGCAAATGCTAATGAAAAACTAAGCATACCTATAATAGGCCAAAAAACAGCTCCTTGACTTGCTGTTGCTAACAATGCACCAACAAAAGCAACTGTACAAGTAAATGAAGTTAAAGTAAATGTTAAAGACATAAATAATATACCAAGCACACCTCCTCTACTTTCTTGATTTATACTAAATTGTCTTATAAATGAAGGTGTTTGTATTTCATAATAGCCAAATAAACTAAAAGCTAAATAAATAAATAAAGAAGCAATAAAAATGTTTATCCATGGATTTGCAGCCAAATCTCCTGCTCCAGAAGCTCCAAGCGTAAAAGATAAAAGTAACCCTAAAGTTGTAAAAATAAATATTATTCCAAGCGCATATAATGATGCTGAAAATATAGGATTATTATCTTCTTTTTCACCTTCTTTTGTAAAATATGAAACAGTTATCGGAATCATAGGGAATACACAGGGAGTTAACAGTGCTAAAAAACCCATTCCTAAAGCAAAAAGAATAAATGAAAACAATCCTTTATTTATTTCAGTTTCAAGCTCACTTAAAGGAATGTCAGAATCATATTCAAGTGGAAACGGTTCCCAATCAAAATTTTCTCTTTTGTTTCCTTCAAATATTTGAAATTCAAAGCTAAAATCATCCCACCTAGGAATACACATACTTTCATCACATGCATAATATTCAAATACTCCATTAATTAAATATTTTTTATTTTCAAGATTTTCAATTAATTTTAAATTTTTTACTAATTGAATATCATTCTTATGATAGTAGATATCTTGATTGAAATTTTTATCAAATTTCTTTAATGGTTTAGGCTCATTTATAATACCTATATGAGAAAAATAAACAGAATCTATTATATCAACATAAGATGGGCTTAAGCTTTTTTCAGGATGAACAGAGTAAATATGAAATCCTTCATCTATTTCGATATTAAATTTTAAATATAAATTTTCACCTCCAAAATAAACTTTTCTATCAACCTCAACATCAAATTTAACACAATTTTCTAAGGCCAAATTATCATCAGCAATGGAAATGCTAAATAAAAAAAATATAAATAAATAATTAAATCTAATTAGAATCTTTTTCAAAGTTTTCACTCTCCACTCTTACTTGAATTATTTTTACAGGTCTTTTTGTTCTATGAATATTTTTCAAACTATTATTTACGTCAATTCTAAACTTATTTTTATCCTCGTTCAATGGGATTTTTATATATCTTTTTCTATTTTTATAGTTAAACTCTAAAAAATTATTTTTTTCAGCATCAGGTACTTTACTAACTGACCTATCAATTATATAGTCTGCTTCTGATTTTAATTTTTCTATTTTATCTAATACTTCATATCCACTTAATAATTTCCCAAATACTGTATATTTATTATTCAAATGAGGAGCATTATCAAAACATATAAAAAATTGACTCCCAGCAGAGTTAACATCTTGAGAACGCGCCATTGATAATATACCTTTTTCATGAGAAATATTATTAAATTCTTGATCAACTGTCCAACCGGGATTACCTCTTCCATCATTTTTTTTATTTGAATCTCTAGTTAAAACATCTCCTCCTTGAGCCATAAACCCTGGTATTATTCTATGGAATATTGTTTCATCATAAAAGCCACTGTTAGCTAATTTTTTAAAATTGTAGGAATGATTAGGTGCTTCTTCATTATAAAAAACAAATTCCATAATTCCAAAATTTGTTTCCATTATAATAATATCATTTCCAGTAACAGGATTAGGCACAAAATCTTTTGCCTTAGATTTAATTAAATCTATTTCAACTGGAGATAAATCTTTAGGTTCTTTAGGGATTAAATTTCCCTTCATATTTACACTAAAATTTAAACCCTTTTTAGATAATAGTGGATTATCAATCATTAAGGAATCTGATAATAAAAATGATACAAATATGATATATACTATGACCATATTATTTGCCAGTACTTCCTGGTTTTGTTATATCAATTTTTTGAAGCCAATCCGGAATATTATTTTCTTCCCAACTTTCTACAGATAATTTTAATAAAGAAATAAAAGGAAAACCAAAATCTAGCTTTTTGTTACTTCTATCTACCAAACAAACTATACCCTTAATATTTACATTATAATGTGATAATAATTTAATTAATTCGATTATTGATCCACCTGTAGTTACTATATCTTCAACTATTAGTACATTAGAATTTTCTTCGACAATAAAACCCCTTCTAAAATCCATCGACCCATCAACTCTTTCACTAAAAATATGCTTACAATTCAAATGTTTTCCAACACCTCCAGATAATAAGATACCTCCAATTGCTGCGCCTACTACTAGATCAATATTATCCTCATTATATTTATTTGCCATAGTTAAACAAATTTTATCTAGAGCAATTGGATTTTCTAATAATCTGAATTTTTCAATATATGTATCACTATGTCTACCTGAGGTCAATTTAAAATGTCCTTTCATTATAGCTCCGGTCCATTCTAATAAATCCATTACTTCATTACTCTTCATAATATCTCTCTAATTTGATTTGTATAATTTAATGTAGCTTCTCTGATATCAGAAATTTTTCTATTTTTAAAATTTAATATTCCTCTAGATACATTAACCAATGGAAGATAATTTTTTTCACCAACTAATATCGATTTTTCTAAATTTCCTCCTTGAAAACCAATCCCTGGCATTAGCCAAGGAAGAGAGCTTGAAACAAAAGAAACTTCATCAAGTTCTTCATCATTAGTTGCTCCAATAACAAGACCAACATTATTATACCTATTTAATTCATTACACATTTCAATTACATATTTATATAATTCTTTATCATTTATATATTTTTTTTGAAAATCATTAGATCCAGGATTTGAAGTTAAAGCTAAAACAAATACACCTTTATTTTTATAATTAACAAATGGCTTAATTGAATCTATACCCATAAATGGTGAAACTGTAACACTATCATATCCTAAATAATCAAAAATTGATTCTGCATAAAATTTTGATGAATTACCTATATCTCCTCTTTTAGCATCTGCAATTAGAATAGATTCTCCATTAACATATTCTGGAATTTTTTCTAGAATCTCGTATCCTTTTGATCCATGTCGCTCATAAAATGAAAAATTAATTTTATACACTGGACAAAGATCAACTGTTGAAATAATAATATCCTTAATATAAGAACTCATATAATCTAATGATTTATTTTCGAGAGAATTCTTATCAATATCTAACCCTAAACAAAGTCTATTATTTTTTTCATTACACTTTATTTTTAATATTTGATTAAAATTCATCTATTCTTATTTGTTTTTTTTGTTATCTATAATATAAATTTACAATGATATTATGAAACAATTATCATTAAATATAGTTAATAAATCAAACTCGGAAATAGTTGCCTCCTCATCTTATGATTATAAAATTGAACTAATAAAAAAAATTGGTTCAGATGATATAGACAATATTCTAAATATATCTAAAGACTTATCTAAAATCTATGGTAAAAGATTAATTATAAGTGAAGATAATATTTTAAAATATTTCAATAAAGATACTCTTCCTTTTATTGCTAGATATAAAAATAAAATTATTGGTTATATAATAGGAGTACCTTTAGAGTATTTTTCTCAAGAAAGCTGGTCGCATTTTGATACAAATATAAATAAGAAAAATACAATTTATACATATGCTTTTTTTATGAAGAAAAAATATAGAAAAAAAGGTGGATTTTCTAAGACTTTAAAAATGATATATTTAAATTGGGCAAAGAAAAAAGGCTTTAAATATGTTTCAGGCCATGTTTCTGAAGGAATATCAAAAAAATTTTCAAAAAATACAGAAATTATAAAAATATTCCCAAATTGGTATGGTCTAAATAAACCATATGAATATTATAGGAGAATGTTATAAGTTAATATTATGCTTATTATAATCTTATTTATAAATCTTAATTTATTTTCATATACGCTTCAAGAAATATATGATGATGCAAATTCTTATGAAGAATATGATAAATATCTAGTTCTATCTCAGAATAATATTTATACAGGTGGATTAGGACTTTATGATGGAAATACATATATAAATTGTAACGGTGCAATCATTGATCTCCAAGAAGGTAATGGGATTTGGATATATGCAGATGAAAATAATGCCGCTAATTTAGATATTGAAGAATGTATTATAACTAATAGCTTATATTATGGATTAAGCTATAGTGGAGAATCTACTGGCAGCATTAATAATTGTAATTTAATTAACACAAATTTTGGTGTTAAACTATTTGATAATTCTAATCTAATTATAAATAATTCTATATTTGCATCAAACAATTCTATGGGAATCTCAATTTATACTGAAAATCCTATCTTAAATATTTCATATTCTTTATTTTGGGAAAATGAAGATAATCACCTTGAAAACTGTCCTGGTTGAGGGAATATATGGACTCAGTTTGAGTTAAATCCTGGAATTGGAATTATATATAATGATCCAAAATTTATAGATTCAAATCATTGGAATTTTAATATCGATTCAATATCTCCATGCATTAATTCTGGAAACCCTAATTATTATGATTCTGATGGTAGTATATCTGATATTGGAGCACTACCATATACTACAAATTGCTTACAAGAAGGTGATATAAATAATGATACAGAAATAGATGTATTAGATATAGTAGTTATTATAAATTGTATATTTTTAAATGAATGTTATGAGTGTTCTGATTTAAATGATGATGGAACTATCAATATCTTAGATATAGTAGACATTGTTAATATTATTATTAATTAATTTATAATATTTTTCCATTTTTCATGATTTTATTAATTTTTGTATAAGAAGAATCAAACCAATAAGGCAATTCATCTAATTCTTGAATATCCCAGAATAAAATATCAGCATTATATTTAGGTTTAATAAGACCTAGTATATGTTCTTTTTTTAATGATTTAGCTGCATTATATGTAACACCCAAAAAGGATTCTTCTAAAGTTAAACCACAATGTTGCATTGCTAAATACATAATATTAGTTAAAGATCTTATAGTACATGTTCCTGGATTAAAATCTGAGGCTAATGCAACAGAACAACCATTATCAATTAAACGCCTTCCATTAGCATATTTATTTTTATTTAAAAAGAATGTTGTTCCAGGCAATAACGTCGCAACTGTATCAGAATTTGATAAAGCTTGAACTCCCTTATCATCTATCACCATTAAATGATCAGCTGATAATGCTCCTATTTCATTCGCAAGTTCTGAAGCGCCGAAAGATTTAAATTCATCTGCATGAACCCTTGGTAACAAGCCATATTTTTTAGAAATTTCTAAAATTTTTCTAGTCTGATCTAAATCAAAATATCCCTCTTCACAAAAAACATCGCAGAAAACTGCTAATTTCTCTTCAGCAATTTGAGGAATCATCTCCTTACATATTAAATCTACATACTCTTCCGTTTTATATCCATCTGGGACAGCATGTGCTCCCAAAAATGTTGGCAAAATATCAATAGTTAATTCATCATTAATTTTTTTTATAACCTTTAGAGATTTAATTTCATCTTTAACTGATAATCCATATCCTGATTTAGCTTCTAATGTCAATGTTCCAGAATTAATAAATGGTTTAATATTATTTAAAGAATATTTATATAATTGATCAAATGATGCATTCCTCAAACTCTTAATTGATGATAAGATACCACCTCCAGCATTATTAATATCTTCATAACTACTTCCATTTAATCGCATCTTAAACTCATTAGATCTATTACCTATAAAAATAGGATGAGTATGAGAATCAATAAAACCTGGTGTTAAAATACATTGCTCAGCATCAACAATATTACAATTATAACTATTAAAATTATTTTCTATTCCTATTATAATATTATTTTCAACTAATATTTCCTTATTTAATAATATATCTAAAGAATTTGATTCTTGATTCCAAGTTATAATTTTACTAATATTAATAATTTTTGTCTTCACAATTAGGAAGGAATATTAAGTTTTCTATCTTTTGCTATTTTTATAGCTTTATCATAACCAGCATCAAAATGTCTTGCAACACCTAGTCCTGGGTCATTTGTTAATACTCTATTAATTCTTTCTTTCATTTCAGATGTTCCATCAGCAACGATTACTACTCCAGCATGAATTGATAGCCCCATCCCAACGCCACCACCATGATGTAATGAGGTCCAACTAGAACCTCCTGAAACACTTAACATTGCATTAAGTATTGGCCAATCAGCAACAGCATCTGAGCCATCTATCATTGCTTCAGTTTCTCTATTAGGAGAAGCTACTGAGCCACAATCTAAGTGATCTCGACCTATAACAATAGGTGCTTTTAGCTCACCTTTTGCAACCATATCATTTATAGCTTCTCCAAAAATATTTCTTTCTCTATATCCTAACCAACATATTCTAGCTGGTAGTCCTTGAAATTTCACTTTTTTTTGAGCTAATGTTATCCACCTTTTTAAAGCCTTATCTTTCGGAAATAATTCTAATACTTTTTTATCTGTTTTATATATATCTTCAGGATCACCAGATAAAGCTACCCATCTAAAAGGACCTTTTCCTTCACAAAAAAGTGGTCTTATATAAGCTGGAACAAAACCAGGAAAATCAAATGCATTTTTCAAGCCACCATTTTCTTTAGCTTGCCCTCTAATATTATTTCCATAATCAAAAACTACTGAGCCCATACTTTGCAAATCTATCATTGCCTGACAATGAGCACTCATTGATTCATATGAAAACTTAATGTATAAATCTGGGTTATTCTTTCTTAATTCTAATGATTTTGCATATGATAATTGATGAGGAATATAACCATTCAACTCATCATGAGCCGAGGTTTGATCTGTTACAATATCTGGTATAATTTTATTTTCTACAAATTTGGGGAACAACTTAGCAGCATTTCCTAATAAACCAATTGAAATTGCCTTATTTTTATCTTTGTAATCAAGAGCCATTTTTATTGCTTGATCAAAAGATTTAAGTTTAACATCTAGATAACCTGTCTTAATCCTTTTATTTATTCTATCTTCATCAATTTCAATGGATATATTTACACCTTCATTCATCGTAACAGCTAAAGGTTGGGCCCCACCCATACCACCAAGCCCTGCTGTTAAAGTTAATGTTCCCTTTAAACTTCCATTAAAATTTTGTCTAGCTACCTCAGCTAAAGTTTCATATGTACCTTGTAAAATACCTTGCGTACCAATATATATCCAACTTCCAGCTGTCATTTGACCATACATCATTAATCCTTTTTTATCTAACTCTCTAAAATGCTCCCAGTTTGACCAATTAGGAACTAACATTGAATTTGAAATAAGTACTCTAGGTGAATAAGGATGTGTCTTAAATATTGCTACGGGTTTACCAGACTGAATTAATAAGGTCTCATCATTTTCAAGATCAACTAAAGCCTTATTAATTTTTTTAAATTCATTCCAATTTCTCGCAGCTTTTCCAAGACCACCATATACAATCAAATTATCTGGGTCTTCAGCTACACTTGGGTCTAAATTATTATTTAACATTCTCATAGCAGCTTCTTGATGCCAACCTTTACAAATTAATTTATTCCCTATCGGAGATTTTATTTTTTTCATTTGTTTAATCTATATAAAAATTTAATGTTCTATAAACTGGATCATACCAATTTGTTGTATCTTTATCAAGACTATAGGGAAATAAAGAAAACTTATTAAAACCATCTAACCTTGTTAGTAAAATTTTATTTGATATCATTGATTGACTTTGATTGAATACAGATATTCCAATAGAAATTTTATTTTTATCAGAAATTCTAGAATTTAAAATTGTATTAATTGAATTGAATTTATTAAAATCTTCATAATAATTCATTACTACACAGAAATCAATAATATCTTCATTTATCCAAGATTCCCAATCTTGATACCATCTATATTTTGCTTCTAGGATATCTGGTTTAACAGCTGCACTAAGTTTAATATTTAATGAATCATTTATAATTAAATACTTAATAGACCTAACAAACTCTGTTATTTTATCAATTTTAAATTGCTCCCAATTTACTTCCATAGAATCAACATATTCTGAGGAATATCCAAATCTTTCTGATATAATTCCTCTTTTTAAATCTATAGGATTAATAGAATATTTTTTTTCAAATTCAATCAATCCTAATTTATTATATCCATAAAAACTATCTTGATATCTTAAATAATCAAAATGCAACCCATCAATCCTATAGTTTGAAATCAATTCATTTACAACATCTAATAAATGCATATTTACTTCTGGATTTAAAGGAGATAAATATATACCTTCCCAAGATTTTGAATGTATTTGATGCAAAGGAATTGAAATGTCTGACTTTCCATTTAAATCAACTTCAAAGCAATCCTCACAATTATAATATAGATGATTTTCATCAATAGGTTTAGTATCAGAAGACCAAATCACATAAGTATTAAACCATGCATGTATTTCAATATCAGAACCTTCAACTTTTTTTAATATATAATTTAAAGGATCAAAAATCGAATCTAGCTTTTCATGCTTTGGAACTATCGTAGAATTATATAGAGCATCTCCTCTATACCGTACTTGATAAAAAAGTTTGTTTACTTCATTTTTAACTGCAAAATTATAAACAGAATCTACTGAGCTACTATCTAAAATGCTTGTAGATTTAACCCACAATGAATTATCAGTTATTTTAGGTATTAATGATTTAGGGAATATATTAAATGAAATGAAAAAGAGAATAATAAAAAATAATTTTATTTTTCTATTGGAGAAACTAATCAAATTTATTTTTTATCTTCTATTATTTCAGCATCTTTACTTATATCATCTGATGAATCAGCTTGGTCATTAGATTTAAAATCAACAAATTCTAAAATTGAAACTTTTGCATCATCATTTTTTCTATTTCCAAGCTTAATGATTCTTGTATATCCACCAGATCTATTATCATAATTTGGTGCAATCTCATGAATTAAAGTATTAGCAATTTCTTTTTTATAACTACCTTTAACTTTTTTAAGAATCAATCTTCTTCCATGAACATTATTCTTTTTTGCATATGTAACTAATCTTTCAACATATTTTTGTACTTCCTTTGCTTTGGGAAGTGTAGTAGTTATATGCTTATGTTTTATTAAAGAACATGCCATATTACTCATAAGAGCTTTTCTATGACTAGCAGTTCTATTTAATTTTCTACCTTTTTTTAAATGTCTCATAAAACTTACCTATTTAATCTTTCATATATTGACTAATATCCATACCAAATCGCAAATTAAGCTCACCTAATTTTTCATTTAATTCAGTTAAAGATTTTCTACCAAAATTTTTAAATTTCAACATTTCACTTTCATCTTTACTAACTAAATCTGAAATTTGATTAATTCCAGCAGCTTGCAAACAATTATGACTTCTAACTGACAACTCCATTTCATCAATACTCTTTAATAAAGTAGCTTTAATCTCGATTGCTTGATTTGCTTCTTCATTATCAATTGCTTTAATTTTTGTTGCATCATCAAACATAAAAAATGAAAAATGTTGAATTAGAATGCTCCCAGCATGATTAATACAATCTTTAGCTGATGTTGAACCATCTGTATCAACTTCTAAAACTAACCTTTCTTCTCCTTCAGTTGATGCAGGGATAGGTATAACTTCCCAAGCAACATTTAAAACTGGATTAAAAATTGAATCAATAGCTATAGTTCCTAAAGTATCATCAGATCTTTTATTTCCCTCAGAGCCAACATAACCTTTACCTCTTGAAACACGAATTTCCATTTCAAAAGAAGATTTCTTATTAAAAGTCATTATTGGTAACGAACCATTTATAACAGAAAAATCATTTAAATATTTATTTAATTCCTCTGCCTTTAAAACACCCTTATCATCAAATGATACTTTAAATGTAATCAACTCACTTGTTACATCATCATTCATTTTAAATCTAATTTTTTTAAAATTTAAAATAATATCAGGCAAATCCTCTGAAACACCTTTTAAAGTTGAAAATTCATGTGATACTCCATCAATTTTTATTGATGTTATAGCAGCACCTGGCAAAGTAGTTAACAATGTTCTTCTAAGGGCATTACCAATAGTTACAGCATAACCCCTATCAAAAGGCTCAACACTAATCTTAGCATAGTTTTTTTTATCTTTTTCAAATTTTATATTTAAATCATTAAAATATTTTACTGACATAGTTTTTTTCCTTTATTTTGAATATAATTCAACTACTAACTGTTCATTTAATGGCTCTGATATTTCTTCTCTTGTAGGAGCTTTATCAAAAACACCTCTTAATTTACTTTTATCAAGAGTTAACCAAGGCATTGGATTATCATTTTTAATTCGTCTCATAGAATTAAGAAATATATCATTTTTTTTACTTTTACTTCTGACTTCAATTATATCTCCTTCACTTAGACTATAAGAGGGGATATTGACTACTTTATTATTAACTAAAAAATGTTTATGAGAAACTAATTGTCTTGCTGCGCTTCTTGTATTTGCAAGTCCTAATCTATAAACAGTATTATCTAATCTTGATTCTAAAGATATAAGAAGATTATCACCAGTTGCTCCATCTCTATTAAGAGCCTTTTTAAAATAATTTCTAAATTGCTTCTCTAAAACACCATATAAATATTTTATTCTTTGTTTTTCTCTTAATTGAACACCATAGTTAGATAATTTTCTTCTTCTAGATTGACCATGTTGACCAGGAGGATAATTTTTTCTAATTGAAGAAAATTTTTCTGATTCAAATACAGGAAATTCTAATCTTCTACATATTCTTGCTCTTGGGCCTCTATATCTTGCCATTTAATTCTCCTTTAAACTCTTCTCTTTTTAGATGGTCTACATCCATTATGTGGAATTGGAGTTAAATCCATGATTCCTGTAACTTTCAATCCCGAAGCCATTAATGCTCTAACTGCAGCTTCTCTACCTCCACCAGGCCCTTTAATCATAACCTCTATCGTAGTTAGACCTCTAGCCATACCATCAGCCGCAGCTTTTTCTGCTGCTTGCGCTGCAGCAAATGGAGTATTTTTTCTAGAGCCTTTGAAACCAACCATTCCTGAACTAGCCCATGAAATTGTATTACCATATTTATCAGTTAAAGTTATAACTGTGTTATTAAATGTTGATTTTATAAAACCTATACCTTCTGGATCAACTTTTGCTTTTTTCTTTTTTAATTGTTTCGCCATAAATTAAACCTTTATACCGCCTTTTTCTTATTTGCTATAGTTTTTTTCTTACCTTTTCTTGTTCTAGAATTATTTTTTGTGTTCTGACCATTAACTGGCAAACCTCTTTTATGTCTTAGACCTCTATATGCTCCAATATCTACTAATCTTTTTATATTTCTACCTACAGCACTCCTCAATTCGCCTTCAACAATATAATTTTCAGATAATTCATTTCTAATCTTTAAAATTTGTTCTTCATTCAATTGATTAGTTTTCATTGTTGGATCGATATCAATAGCTTTTAAAATTAATTTTGACTTAGCTAATCCAATACCATAAATATAAGTTAAACCAATTAAAATTGATTTATTTGCTGGTAAATCTACTCCTGATATTCTTGCCATACTATCCTTGCCTTTGTTTATGTTTAGGATTTTCACATATTACACGTACAACGCCACTACGTCTAATAATTTTACACTTAATACATATTTTTTTTACTGATGATCTGACTTTCATAATATTCCCTAGTATCTAAAAACTATTCTTCCCTTACTTAAATCATATGGAGACATCTCAATTTTCACTTTATCTCCTGGCATTAATTTTATATAATGCATTCTCATTTTACCTGACACATGAGCTAAAATAACATGTTCATTATCCAAAACAACCCTAAAAGTAGCATTTGGTAATGTCTCTTGTATCTTTCCATCAACCTCTATTGGTTTTTCTTTTGCCATAATTTTCTAATCAATTTGTTAAAACTCTTACTTTATTATCAATGATTGCTATAGAATGCTCAAAATGAGCCGATGGTAATCCATCATTAGTACATATTGTCCAACTATCATCTTTAGTATGAACCTCATAACTGCCCATATTAATCATTGGTTCTATAGCTATACATAAACCATTCTCAATCAAAGCTCCCTTATTAAATTCTCCAAAATTAGGAACTTGCGGCTCTTCATGTAATTTTCTTCCTATACCATGCCCAACTAATTCTCTTACAACGCTAAAACCATTTTTTTCAACATAATTTTGAATTTTAGAACCAATATTTCCAATTCTAGCATTGACCTTAACTTCTTTAATGCCTAAGTTTAAAGATTCTTTAGTTATTTCCAATAATTTTCTTTTTTCATCAGAAATTTTACCAACAGCAAATGTTTTAGCATGGTCTCCATAAAAATCATCATAAATTGAACCAACATCAATCCCGATTATTTCGCCTTCTTTTAAAACTCTATTACTTGGTATTCCATGAACAACCTCATCATCTATTGATACACACAACGTACCTGGGAACCCATACAAACCCTTAAATCCAGGAATTGCTTTATTTTTAATAATAAAATTTTCTGCAATTTTATCTAATTCAAGAGTTGTAATACCTGGTTTAACATACTCTTCAACCAAAAATAAAGTTTCCTTTACAATTTGTCCTGCTCGATACATTTTTTCAATCTCAAATTTATTCTTAAGATGAATCATTGTTAGTATCTTCTAGATCGTCCTCTTATCTTACCTTTATTCAAAAAGCCATCATAGTTTCTCATTAGCATATGAGATTCTACTTGTTGCAAAGTATCTAATGCGACACCTACAATTATTAATAAACTTGTACCACCATAAAAACTAGCCAAAGAATAACTTATATCTTCATTAAAAGCCCTAAATAATATTATAGGGAAAACAGCAATAAGAGCTAAAAAAACAGAAGAAGGTAAAGTTACTCTTGTTAAAATTTTATCTATATAATCAGATGTAGCTTTACCAGGTCTTACTCCAGGAATAAAACCACCTTGCTTTTTCATATTATCAGCAACATCGATTGGATTAAATGCAATAGCAGTGTAAAAATATGTAAAAATAATAATTAAAAAAGCAAAGAAAATCGAGTACACAAAATGTGTAGGAGAAAAATATGTTCTCAAAGCATCTCCAAATCCACTATCAGGCAAAAAAGAAGCTATTGTATTTGGTAAAAACATTAAAGCCTGAGCAAAAATAATTGGCATTACTCCTGCTGTAAGTATTCTTAATGGAATATGAGAAGCTTGGCCGCCATACACTTTTCTTCCAACAACTCTCTTGGCATACTGAACAGGTATTTTTCTAACTCCAGTATTTACTAAAACAACTATAAAAGTTATTGCAAACATCAAAATTGCAAGGAAAATATATCTATAAGGATTTGCTGTAATGTTAAACCACTCTGCTTGAAAAACAAATGGAGCTTGAGCTAGAATTCCACACATAATAATCAATGAAATACCATTTCCTAATCCATAATCAGAGATTTGTTCTCCAAGCCACATAATAAAAATAGTACCTGTTACTAATGTTATAATAGTAACAAAATAAAAATAAAAACTACCATCGGGAACAACGGAAGCACCATTATTTAACTTAATACTTGATAAATATACTGATACACCAATAGATTGCATACTCGCTATTAAAACTGTTCCATACCTAGTTAATTGAATAATTTTTCTTCTACCTAACTCACCTTCTTTTTGTAATTTTTGGAAATAAGGCACAACAGAACCTAACAACTGAATGATAATAGATGCGGATATGTATGGCATAATTCCTAAAGTAAAAATAGAGGCTTGTGAAAAGAAACCACCTACAAAAGTATCATAAAGTCCTAAAAGTGAATTTTGTTGAGTTGCCTGATCCATAAAACTTTTCAATACACCTTTATCAACTCCAGGCACAGGGACTTTACCTCCTAATCTATAAATTAATAGCATAAAGCCTGTAAAAGCCAATTTCTTTCTTAAATCACTAATCCTAAATATATTAAGAAATTTATTCATTATATAAATATAGCCTTTCCACCAGCTTTTTCAATTTTTTCTAATGCTACTTTACTAAAAAAATTAGCTGAAATTTCTAATGGCTTATCTAACTCACCTTTAGAAAGTACTTTTAAAGGAATATCTTTAGACTTGATTAAATTATTTTTATATAAAAAATCGTGATCAATTTTAGAACCTTTTAAAGTTGATATTTTTTCTAAATTTATAATTTGATAATTATTTTTATATCTATGAACTTTTGAGAAAATTTTCATTCCTCTCTTAGGCAATCTTCTCATCAATGGAGTTTGTCCACCTTCAAAATGAAATTTTGCTTTTGTACCTGAACGAGACTTATATCCTTTATGACCCTTACCTGATGTTCTTCCTTGACCAGAAGCATTTCCTCTACCAATTCTTTTTCTATTTGATATTGAACCTTCTTTATATTTTAAAGTATATGCCATTTTTATAATTCCTTTATTCGAATTAAATGTCTAACCTTATCTATCATTCCAATATGAGCAGGGTCATTATTTACAACAACTGGAGAATTTAATTTTTTTATTCCCAAAGCTTTAATTGTTGCTTTAGTCTTTTTATTATAACCAATAGCACTCTTAAATTGTATTATTTCTATTTTTTTTGACATTTTAATTAAATAATTCCTTCATTGTTATACCTCTGTCTTTTGAAACCTGAAGAGGATCTCTTAATTCTTTAAGAGCTTTCTCTACTGCTCTAACAACATTAAGAGCATTTGTTGAACCAGTATTTTTAGTTAAAATATTTGTAATTCCAATTTGCTCCAAAACAGCTCTAACAGGTCCGCCAGCTATAATACCAGTACCAGGTGAAGCTGGCTTTAACATTAATTTCACAGAACCATACTTAATATCAACTCTATGAGGTATTGTCCCTTTTATAATAGGAGCTTTAAAAATACTTTTCTTTGCAATTTCTTTTGCCTTATTTACTGCAGCTGCAACCTCATTTGCTTTACCAAAACCTATTCCTACATGGCTATTACCATCACCCACTACTACGATAGCATTAAACTTCATTCTTCTACCACCTGTAGTAGATTTTGAAACTCTGTTTATTTGAACTACAAATTCATCTTGTAGCTGTAAATCTGTTGGACTTATAATATTATTCATTTATTAATTACCTATTAAATTAAATACTAATACCTTTTTCTTTAAGAGCATCTACAAGAGCTTTAACTCTTCCATGAAATTGATATCCATTTCTATCAAAAACTACTTTTTTAATTTTTTCACCTTTAATTTTTTCTGCTAACATATAACCTACTTCAGTGCTTTTATCCATTTTACTTTTAGATTTAAGTTTTTTTCTTAAATCATTATCCATTGAAGAAGAAGAAAATAAAGTTAAATTCTTGTTATCATCAAGAAGTTGGCCATAAATATGCCTATTTGATTTAAAAACAACTAATCTTGGATACTTACCTAAATTACCCAAAGATTTTTTTGTTCTTAATTTCTTCTTCAAATATTTTTTTCTTTTATCATTTACAGACATTTTATTTTATCCTAATATTTAATACTAACTTGCACCACCTACAACTTTACCTGCTTTTCTTCTTATAATTTCATCAGAATATTTTATCCCTTTACCCTTATAAGGTTCAGGTTTCCTCATAGACCTTATTTTTGCTGAAAAATCACCAACATTTTGTTTATGATATCCCTTCACAACTATAGTTGTTTGGTCTGGTGTACTTACACTAATGCCATCTGGAATTTGAAAATAAATAGGGTGAGAATAACCTACATTAACCAATAAAAAATCGCCTTTTTTCTCTGCTGTATACCCAACACCTACTAAAAGCAATGTTTTTTCAAACCCTTGAGAAACACCTAAAACCATATTTTGAATAAGTGCACGATACAGCCCATGCAATTCTTTATCTGTTCGCTGATCAGTACTTCTTTCAACTACAATAGTATTATCCTTATTTGATATACCTATTCTAGAATTAAAACTCATATTAAGCTCACCTAATTGACCTTTAACTTCAATAGTATTATTAGATACATTAATTTGCACATTTTCTGGTATTGCAATTGGTTGTTTACCTATATTTGACATATTTATAAAAAACTTACCATACTTGGCAAATTATTTCTCCTCCAATATTTAAATTTTTTGCTTTTTTATTTGACATTACACCTTTTGAAGTTGAAACTATTGAAATACCCATACCATTTAAAACTCTAGGCAATTTATCAACAGAAACATATTCTCTACATCCGGGAGTACTAATTCTTTTTATCCCTCTAATAACAGGCTTATCATCATAGCTATATTTCAAATAAACACGCAGCATACCCTGTTTATTATCTTCAATTTTGACATAGTCTCTAATAAAGAATTCCTCTTTAAGAATATATAATATTCTAATATTTATATTAGAACATTTTACATCCACCCACTTTTTAGATACAGAACTAGAATTTCTAATTCTTGTTAATAAATCTGCTATAGGATCATTCATACTCATATTTATTTTTCCTTTACCAACTTGCTTTCTTTAATCCAGGAACTTTTCCTTTAGTAGCAAGCTCTCTAAGAGATATTCTTGATAAACCAAATTTTCTATAATATCCCCTAGGTCTTCCAGTTAAATTACATCTGTTCCTTATTCTTATAGGATTAGCATCTCTAGGCAGCTTTTCTAATTTCATATAAGCTAATCTTTTCTCTTCAATAGAAGTCTTAGGACTTTTTATAATTGATAATAACTCCTGTCTTTTTTCTCTAAATCTTTCAACTAACTTCTGTCTATGAATATTTTTTACTACTTTAGATTTCTTAGCCATTATTTACCTTTTTTCTTTTCTTTATAATCATTAATTGGAAATCCAAAACTTGCTAATAATTCATACGCATGATAATCATTGTTAGTACTTGTCATAATAGTAATATTTAATCCTCTTATAGTATTTACCTTATCATAATCAATTTCGGAAAAAATTATTTGTTCTGAAATACCAAAATTATAATTACCTCTTCCATCAAAACCCTTAGAAGGAAGACCTCTGAAATCTCTAATCCTTGGAGATGAAATAGAAATAAATCTATCTAAAAATTCATACATTTTACTTCCTCTCAAAGTGACTTTTACACCAACAGGATCACCTGCTCTTAATTTAAAATTAGAAATTGCTTTTCTTGCTTTTGTAACAACTGGCTTTTGACCAGTGATAATAGTCATCTCTTCGATTGCTTGCGATAAACTGTTTTTATTATCCTTAGCATCTCCTATACCCATATTAAGAACAATTTTTTCTATTTTGGGTAATTGCATAACATTTTTAATATCTAATTTATCTTTCAATGATGATTGGATATCATTCTTATACAAATCAAATAATCTTGGGCTATAATTTTTCATTAATCTATTTTATTCCCATTTTTTTTATTAATTCTAAATCTTTTACCTTCTTTATCAATTCCAAAACCAACCTTAACTACCTTACCTTTATTCATTAAAGCTAAATTTGATAAATTTATTGATAATTCCTTATCGATAATACCGCCCTGCGGATTATCCTGAGTTGGTCTAACATGCTTTTTAGCTTTGTTAATACCCTCAACAATCGCTCTATTTTTTGCAGTTAATATTTTAATAACTCTCCCAGATTCACCTTTATATGAACCTGCTAAAACCATAACCATATCTTCTTTTTTTATCTTATTCATAACTATATAACCTCAGGAGCTAAAGAAAGAATTTTCATATATTTTTTTTCTCTTAACTCTCTTGCAACAGGACCAAAAACCCTTGTTCCTGCAGGTTCATTTTGATTATCTATAATAACTATAGCATTATCATCAAATCTTATATAAGAACCATCTTTTCTTTTAGATTCTTTTCTAGCTCTAACTACAACAGCTTTACGCACTGAACCTTTTTTAACATTTGAATTTGGAATAGCTTTTTTTACAGTTACAACTATCACATCACCTAACCTCGCATATCGTTTTCTAGAACCACCCAAAACTTTTATACACAAAGCCTGTTTAGCTCCTGTATTATCTGCAACATTTAATCTAGTCTCTTGTTGAATCATATTATACTTTAATTGCTTTCTTTAAAATTTTCTTTACACGCCATCTTTTTAATCTACTTAAAGGTTTTGATTCTTCAATCAATACAGTATCGCCCTTTTCACAAGTATTTTTCTCATCATGAACATAATATTTCTTTGAAAATTTTACGTATTTTTTATACACAGGATGAGGAAAACTCCTAACAATATTTACAACAATTGTTTTATCCATCGAATTGGAATGCACTAAACCACTTAATTCTTTTCTATTATTATCCATAAATTTATTTTC
>CEWO01178766.1_pt1 | contig 56185 bp, 61 predicted proteins | sample 361561 | NCBI WGS metagenome assembly CEWO01 (sample SAMEA2623627, study PRJEB7988) | marine metagenome | isolation source: saline water (ENVO:00002010), including
TTCTTCTTCAGTTGCTACTTCTTCTTCAGCAGGAGATTCTTCAGTTGCCGCTTCATCTTCAGATTCTTTTTTTAGCTTTTCAGCAAGAGCAGCTTTTTTAGCAACAGCTTTCGCTTGTTTTGCTTCAATTTTTGCCTTGAACTCTTCTGGACTTAGTTTTGCCTCTTTAAGTAATAGATTAACTCTGTCACTTACTTGAGCTCCTTTTGAGACCCACTCTTCTAGCTTTTCCACATCTAAACGAAGTCTTTCTTCCTGACCTTGAGCGCTAGGATTGAAGAATCCAAGCCTTTCAATAAAAGCTCCGTCTCTGGGGCGTCTTTCATCTGCAACAGTAATAAAGTAATAGGGATTTTTTTTAGCCCCGCTTCTTGCCAATCTAATAATTACCATACTAAATATATATAAAAATTTGTTTAAAAAGATGTGTATTTTAGGTTAACCTTGATAATATTGATAGTATTATTATGCAAAGTTTTAATTAATCTTATTTATTAATGAGTTTCATTGTCCAAGTAACTATAAGTATAGTGATCTATTTTTTTATTAGAATTTTTTCTAAGTCTGAAAGATCTCTTTATGTTTCAGTATGTTTTTCTGCATTTGCATATATTTTAATATTTCTAAGCATTAATGGCTTATCAAATACCAACTTAAATGATGCTCATAAAATGGTTACTGGCTTAAGTCTATTTTTTCTTTTTGTTGCATATAATGAAATTATCATACTTGAAAGAAGGGTTAGAAAAATTAAAAAAGGTCAAATTATTAACAATGAAACATTCCCTATAGAAAAAGGTTACAAAATTGTATTTAAAATACTGGGTATAGGGTTGACTCTCTTGTCTTTAGTTGCTGTTTCTGGATTAAGTATGGAATTCGTATATTCGACCGAACTGATATTTAAAGCAATATTTACATTCATAGCATGGTTGATTTATCTAGTTACACTAATAGGAATAAAATTCTTTAATTTCTCAACTAGATATGCAACCCGAGGTTTATTTATTGCAATGTGGGCAGTCCTTGCTGCGTATTATATGAATTCATATCTTGTAAATTTGTAATGCCAGAAGAAACTTCTCTCTTATTTTTAGTCTCTATTTTAATTTTCTTATTAATGCTAAGCGGGTTCTTCTCAGGCTCTGAAACTGGCATGATGGCTGCAAATAAAATCAAATTAAAGAATTTATCTAAAAAATCAAAAATTGGTGCAAAAAGAGCTCTAGAGCTTTTAAAAAAACCCGATCAGCTTTTATCAGCTATCTTGGTAGGAAATAATTTTGCAAATATTTTAGCATCCGCAATTGTCACAATAATGATGATTAAATACTTTGATGGAAATGTTTTGCTTGGATCAATCATTCTTACTATTGTAATTTTAATATTTTCTGAAATTACTCCAAAAACTATTGCAGCCATTAAGCCTGAAAGTGTTGCAGCTAGATCTTCTTTTTTTCTTAAATCACTTATATATATTTTTAAACCTCTTATTTTCTTAACTAACTCTATAAGCAAATACATTCTTAAGATTTTTAAACTTAATCCAAAAGACGCAACATTAAACGATAATTTAAATACAGAAGAACTTAAAACTTTGCTAGATGAATCGGGAGATTTAATTCCTAAACAATATAGAAAAATGCTCTCCTCAGTTTTAGGTATGGAAGAGCTGGTTGTAGAAGATATAATGATTCCAACAGCTGACGTAATTGCAATTGATATTAATAAGGGGCATCTTAATGGTATTAAAATTATTGAGTCAACTGAATATACAAGATTGCCAGTCTTTGATGAATCAATTGAAAAAATCATTGGAATCCTTCATTTAAAAGACTCTCATTCATTTTTAGAAAAATTAGAGAGGGGAGAAGATCTTAAAAAAGTGTTAATGAAATCATATTTTGTTTCACAATCAACTGCTCTTATGAAGCAATTAAGAGAGTTTCTTTCTAGAGATCAAACTATTGCTTTTGTGGTTGATGAGTATGGTGAAATTCAAGGAATTATTTCTATAGAAGATATTTTTAAAGAAATAGTCGGGAAGTTTGGGTCAGATAAAGAAGAATTAGAAAAAGAATTTATTAAATTAAAGGATGGATCTATTTTAACTGATGGTAACTCTAGGATAAGAGAGCTAAATAATCATCTTAATTGGAAAATACCAGAATATAATTCAAAAACCATTAATGGTTTAATAACTGAGCAGCTTGATCAAATTCCTCAAGCAAGTCTTTGTATTGAAATAGGAAAATATAGATTTGAAATATTGGAATTAGATGAAAATCTTATTTCACGAATAAAAATTAAACAGATTTAAAATTTATATAAAACTTTTCCAATAATATTACTTTTTTTATAGATACGATCATAAGTACCTGAATAGTATTCTTTGTTATCTCCTGTTACTTTTATTTGATCATTTTTTAAAAAATGAATTCTTTTTAATACAACGCCATATTTAGGATCATCTAGTATGACTACATCATTAACTTTTAGGTTGATTAAAAGTTTAGTTGTTAATATTAAATCTTCATTATTAAAATTAGGGGTCATACTTGACCCCTTAACTCTAAAAAAATTAATCACCTAGAATAGGAACTATCATCTGCATATGTGGAGGGTTTAGTGATTTTTTAATTTCAGTACTTACTTCTTTTGTTGCCCAAAATATTTCAGCAAATCTATTAACTTTTTCAATTAAATCAATTCCATTTTGCCTTTCAATTTCTTGTTTACATTTTGAAGCGGTCATCATAATAGAATGTGCTAAATCATGTATTTCTGGATATTTCTCCATATGTGGTTTTTTAAAATAATCTCCCCATATTGTTCTTACGGCATCTTTAACCTCAATAGCGTGATCTTCCTTTTGTTGAACTAACCTAGATAGATGGGTTAAATCTTTTTTTGAATCAAGATTATCTGGCATTTCAGCTATCAAATCTAAAAACCTTACAACACTTAAAGCTGCATATTGTGCAACAGCAGGGTCATAGACAGCACATGGAATATCGCAATGTGCTTTTACTTCTCTTATCTTCATATTAAATAAATCTCCTTAGAAAAATTCTTAAAACATTTAAAGTGATGATTGCTGCGATCGCATAAATTAAATATTCTGCATTATGGTAATGAACAAAATTATTAGGATGTGCAAGCAAGCTCACAGAAAACATTGGTAATAAATAAATGATCTTCATCTTTTTAACTCCAAAAAAAATAAAATATATACTAAGTCCTATATTAAATTAATAAAATAAAAATGGGGCAAAAAGCCCCATTTTTTTTAAATAATTTTATATTACATCATTCCGCCCATTCCGCCCATTCCGCCCATATCAGGCATTGGTGGCATTGGAGACTCTTCTTTCGGTATATCAGTAACCATTGCTTCAGTAGTTATCATCATTCCAGCAATTGAGCCTGCTGCTTGCAATGCAGTCCTAGTAACTTTAGCAGGATCAAGAATTCCCATCTCAATCATGTCACCAAATTCACCAGAAGCAGCATTAAAACCAAAAGAATCTTTGCCATCAATAACTTTATTTACAATTACAGAAGGCTCTTCTCCTGCATTTGCAACAATTTGCCTTAATGGTGACTCAAATGCTTTTCTTGCAATATTAATTCCAACATTTTGATCCTCATTTTCACCTTTAAGTTTTGCTACAGACTCCAAGCACCTTATTAAAGCAGAACCACCACCAGGCACGACGCCTTCTTCAACAGCTGCTTTAGTAGAATGAAGTGCGTCTTCAACTCTAGCTTTCTTTTCTTTCATTTCTATTTCAGATCCAGCACCAACTTTAATAACTGCAACACCGCCAGCAAGTTTAGCTACTCTTTCCTGTAATTTTTCTTTATCGTAATCAGATGATGTCTCTTCAACCTGAGCTCTGATTTGATTAACTCTAGTTGCAATTGCATTTTGATCACCAGCTCCATCAATTATTGTTGCATTGTCTTTATTTAAGACAACTCTTTTGGATGTGCCCAAGTCTTCTACAGTTGCTCCTTCAAGAGAAAGACCAACCTCTTCAGAGATAACAGTACCTCCTGTTAATATTGCAATGTCTTCTAACATAGCTTTTCTTCTATCACCAAAACCAGGCGCTTTACATGCGGCTGCTTTAACAATTCCTCTAAGATTGTTTACAACTAATGTAGCAAGAGCCTCGCCCTCGATATCTTCTGCAATAATTAATAATGGCTTTCCAGCCTTAGCTACTGATTCAAGTAATGGTAACAAATCTCTAATATTTGATATTTTTTTATCAAAAAGTAATATGTATGGAGAATCTAATTCAACTGTCATATTATCTTGATTCGTAATGAAATAAGGAGAAAGATATCCTCTGTCAAATTGCATTCCTTCAACAACATCTAATTCATTTTCAATACTACTGCCTTCTTCAACAGTAATAACCCCTTCTTTGCCAACTTTTTCCATAGCTTCAGCAATAATCTCACCAACAGCAGTGTCTCCATTTGCAGAAATTGTTCCAACTTGAGAAATAGCTTTGTTATCTGCACATGGAACACTTAAACCTTTAACGTATTCAACTGCACTAAGGACTGCCTTATCAATACCTCTTTTTAGATCCATAGGGTTCATTCCGGCAGCTACAGCTTTATTGCCTTCATTTAAGATTGATTGTGCTAAAACAGTAGCAGTTGTTGTTCCATCACCAGCCTCATCATTTGTTTGAGAAGCTACTTGTTTTATCATCTGTGCTCCCATATTTTCAAATTTATTTTCAAGCTCAATTTCTTTAGCAACTGATACTCCATCTTTTGTTACAGTTGGAGCCCCAAAGGATTTATCTAAAACGACATTCCTTCCTTTTGGTCCAAGTGTTACCTTTACTGCATTTGCAAGAGTATTAACTCCATCGAGCATTTGTGATCTTGCGTTATCACCAAACTTTACATCTTTAGCTGACATATTTTTATCTCCCTATATAAATTTATTTTTCAACAACACCGAAAATATCTCTTTCACTAAGAATAAGAAAATCTTCGTCGTTTAATTTAATTTCGTTTCCACCATATTGTCCGAAAATAACGGTATCACCAACAGAAACATTCATTGTTACAGAATCACCTGATTCAGATACTTTGCCTGGTCCAACAGCAACGACCTCGCCTTGAGATGGTTTTTCTTTAGCAGAACCAGAAAGAATAATGCCTCCTGATGATGTTTCTTCTTCTTCAGTTCTTTTAACAAGAACATTGTCATGTAACGGTCTTAATTTCATTTATCTCTCCATATAAAATAACTAAAAATTATCTTAAACAATAATTATGGGCTAAAAAATATAAATCAATAGCTTATGTTATTTTTTTTAATCTAAAAATTAGAAGCGCAATTGTAACCCCAATAAGGTTTGCAAGTAAGTCAAAATACTCAAAATATCTATACGGATGAAAAAAATGAATCAACTCAATTATTAGACCAAAAGAAAAAATAAGACTTATTAACATTAATTCCGATAGCTTGAATCTACATTTGAGGCCTATGTATCCTAAATAGCAATAAATTATTCCGTGTACTACTTTATCTGATATGAATGACATAACTGCAAAGTTAGGGATTTCAGAAGCTGGCACAACACTTAAATAAAATACAAGAATCAAAGAAAATAAAAATACTGATCTAATTGTTGTTATCATCTTTTAGTATGAAAAAGTTTCTATTTAAAAAAATCATTAAAATGGCAGGTAGTGCAAGAAAAGAAGTAAAAATATAGAAGCTCATCCATCCGTAATTAAATCCATATAGATTTTGTAAATTTTCTACCAATACACCAGAAAAACCCTTGAGAGCAAATCCAGGTCCAGCCATAAATCCAGTCAATAATGCATATTGAAACCCAGTATATTTTTTTGAAACAAGGCTTGTTAAAAATGCAATATTAACAGTTCCCACAATGCCAGCTGCAAGGCTATCCATTCCCACAATAATTGCTAAGGAAATGATATTTTTTTCAGTTACAGCGACATATGAAAAGCATAGGTTGGTTAACATAACTAAAAAAGCACCTATTATTAATCCTTTATAAATACCAATTCTTTTAATAATAATCCCGCCACTAAATATGCCTATTACAGAAGCCACTAAAGCAACAACCTTAACTACAGCACCTATCTCAGTAAGAGTAAATCCCATATCGATATAAAACGGAGATGCCATTGGACCCATTACAATATCTGTTAATCTGTATGTAGCTATGATCAGAAGAAGTATAGATGCCATAAATAAACCAAATCTTGAGAAAAAGTCTTTTAAAGGTTCTATTATTGAATTAATAAAATTTAATTTTCCTAAGTTTTGATTTTCTTCCTCTTTAGAAAAAATAACGCCAAGAAGTCCTAAACACATTAAAGCTGACATTAATTTAAATGTTAATGACCAACCATTAATGTCGGCATAAATTAGTGCAAGAGAGGTTGCTGCAATTATTGCCAATCTATAACCAAGTTGGTAAGCAGCTGCTAAATTACCTTGATCTCTTATGTCAGCATACTCAATTCTGAAGGCATCAATTGCAATATCTTGAATCGATCCAGCTAAGGCAATTAAAAAAGCTGCAATACAAAATAATGTGAAGCTAGATTGGGGGTCTATATCTGAAATGATTAAAAGATTTATAAATATAATAATTTGCATTAAAGCAATCCAGCTTTTTCTGTGGCCGTATACACTTAGAATTGGAATTGAAAATCTATCAACTAATGGCGCCCATACAAACTTAAAAGTATACGCAAATGTTAGCCATGCAAAGAAACCAATATAGCTCAAGTCAATCCCAACATCTCTAAGCCAAGCAGTAGCTGTACTAATTACTAAAATATAAGGAAGTCCTGATGCAAATCCTAATGACAGCATTACAAACATTTTTTTTATTTTAAACATTATTTAAATATCTATTCCAATCAAATGAATTTCCTGGATCAGTCTTGCGACCAGGCGCTACATCAGAATGTGCTTTAATATTTTCTTTACTAATAGAATTATACTCTTTGAGTATTATTGATGTTACTTCACAAAGACTTTTGTATTGTGCTTCTTCAAAAATATCCTTATCAGAGCCTTCAAGCTCTATTCCTATAGAATAATTATTACAGTCGGCAACTCCCATGTAAGAGGATTTCCCGGCATGCCATGCTCTTTTATTAAGTGGAACAAATTGGATTATTTGCCCATCTCTTTTAATATACAAATGCGGTGAAACTTTTAAATCTTTAATCCTCTCAAAATATTCATGATCTTTTATATTAAGTCTATTTAAAAAGAAATCTTCTACATAAGTTCCAGTATAGCTATTTGGTGGCAAGCTTATTGAATGAATAACTATTAAGCTTACTCTTTCTTGGTCTGGTCTATCGTTGAAATTTGGTGATTCTAAATATTTAATTTCTTTAAATAGTCCTTCTTCTATTTCCATTTATCTCAGTTCTGCAGGTAGTTTAAAATATATATTTTCATTGTCATTTCCATATTCTAATATTTCTGCTCCAATATAATCTTTAAGTGATTCTGCAATTTCAATTACCCTAGATTCAGGTGCAGAAGCTCCTGCTGTTATTGAAATATTTGTATAAGCAGAAAGCTCTTCTAAATCTAAATCAGCAAACTCATCTATTAAAATTGATTTGCATCCACATTTTTCGGCTAATTCTTTTAATCTATTTGAATTAGAGCTATTTTTTGAACCAACAACAATCATATAATCTGATTCTAAAGCCAATTGCTTTACCGCATCTTGTCTGTTTTGTGTTGCATAGCAGATATCATCTTTTTTAGGAATATTAATATTTGGGAATCTATTTTTTAAAATCTCAATTATGGATTTTGTCTCATCAACACTAAGGGTGGTCTGAGTTACTAAAGCTAGATTTGTTCCATTTGCAATTTCAATATTTTTTGCATCTTGTTCATCTTGAACTAGATATATTGAACTATTTTGGGAATTTATATGACGCCCCATAGTCCCTTCTACTTCTGGATGGCCTTGATGCCCAACTAAAATAATGTCTTTATTAGCTTTTGCATGTTTGATTACTTCCATATGAACTTTTGTAACAAGTGGACATGTTGCGTCAAAGTAATTCAAATTTCGAAATCTTGTTGTTTCTTCTACTTGGCTTGAGACACCGTGAGCACTAAAAATTACTAAAGATTCATCAGGAATCTCATTAATATCTTCAACAAAAATAGCTCCTCTTTGCTTTAAATCATTTACCACAACTTTGTTATGAACAACTTCATGTTTTACATATACAGGCGCTCCGTATATGTCTAAAGCTTTATTAACTATGTCTATGGCTCTATCAACTCCTGCGCAAAAACCTCTAGGGTTGGCTAATTTTATTTCTTTAGTCATTCTTTGGTTTATAAATAATTTCAAAGTATATAATTAAAATCGCGCCTATTGTTATAAATAAATCTGCCAAATTAAAAATAAAAAAGGAAAAATTCATTATTTCTAGATGTAAAAAATCGGTTACTTTTCCGTCATTTAATCTGTCAAAAATATTTCCAAAAGCTCCTCCGGTTACAAAAGAAAGTGCTATCTTTTTATTAAAATCTTCTTCATTGTAAATTAACCATATTAAATAAAAACTTATCAGAAAAGTTAATACCAATAAGAAATATGATGCGTAGATCCCTTTTCCATCCAAGATACCAAAAGCTATGCCTGAGTTATAAGTTAGCAAAAGATCAATAAATGGAAAAAACGTTTCATTTAGTTTTCCATATTCCAGGTTGCTCAATGCAAGATTCTTTGAAAAAAAATCTAGAAATATAAGCAGAATAATAAATAAAGTAATTTTTATCTTATACAAAACTTCTTTGCTCGCCTTCTTCACTGATATTAGTAATACATCTTTGGCAAATTTCTCTATACAAATCATTCTTTCCTACTGAAACATCTCTGTGCCAACATCTTGTGCATTTCTCGTGCTCTGAGTTATTAATAGTAATCTTTAGTGAGTCTGCTTTTTTTATATTTGTATTAGAAGATATAAAAAGAAAATGAAGCTCAGTCCCTAATTTTTCTAAAATTGAGAAATCCGCTTCATTTGCTTCAATATTCACAACTGTATCAAGTGAGCCTTTTATCTTGTTATCGTTTCGAAGTTTTTCTATAGATTGATTAACAGAGTCTTTGATTTCGAATAGCCTTTTCCATTCCTCATTGTTAATCTTCAGGCTATTTTTATTTTTATTGCTAAAATAATTTGTAAGGAATACTGATTCCTGCTGATTATTAAGATTTGGGCATGATTGCCAAATTTCTTCAGCTGTATAAGAAAGAATTGGCGCTATTAGTCTTATTAAAATATTTAATAATTCTTCTAGGCTGGTCTGACAAGATCTTCTTGCCAATGAATCAGTTTTACTTGTATATAGTCTATCTTTAACTATATCTAGATAAATACTACCTAGTTCATTTACACAGAAATTATGAATACTTTGAACGGCTTTGTGATAGGAATAAGAGTTATATAAATCTAATACTTTTTCTTGAAGTTTGTTTGCTTCAACAATTATCCATTTATCAATCTCAACCTGGTCTTCAAAATTAATTTTATCTTTGTTTGAGAAATCATTAATATTGCCAAGAATAAACCTAAAAGTATTTCTTATTCTTCTATATTGATCAGAGGTTTGCTTAAGTATTTCATCTGAAGCAACCATCTCACTCCTAAAATCGGAGGATGCAACCCATAGTCTTAATATGTCTGCACCTAAGTTATCCCAAACCTTTTGAGGAGAAACAACATTACCTAATGATTTTGATTGTTTTCTTCCATTCTCATCTACTACAAATCCATGAGTTAATACAGATTTATATGGAGCCCTGCCTTTCATTGCAATACTTGTTAATAATGAGGATTGAAACCAGCCCCTGTGCTGATCTGATCCTTCTAAATATAGGTCAGCTACAATACTTTCATCAAAATGCTTAGAAGAAACTGCATAATGAGTTACCCCTGAGTCAAACCAGACATCTAAGGTGTCCTTAATTTTAATATAGTCATCTGCATCAGATATAAAATCCTTTAGATCTAATTTATCCCAAACTGAAATACCATTTTTCTGAATTGCACTTGCAAAGGATTCAAATAATTTTGATTGATCTGGATGAATTTCACCAGTTTCTTTGTGAACAACTAGAGTAATTGGTACTCCCCAATTCCTTTGTCTTGAAATACACCAATCAGGTCTGTCTTCTAACATGGACTCAATTCTTTGAAGCCCCCATGAAGGTTCCCAATTTACATTATTTATTGTTTTTTTTGCTTCATTTAGTAAATTATTTTTATCCATTGAAATAAACCATTGAGGAGTAGATGTGAAAATAAGTGGGGTTTTGTGTCTCCAACAATGTGGATATGAATGGTTATAATCCTCAAGATTTATAAGAGATTTCGATTCTTCTAATTTATTTATTACTAGTGGGTCTGCTTTTATAGCAGGCAATCCCTTCAAAAAATCAATTTCATCTTTAAAAAATCCCAAACTATTCATCGCTTTAATTGGCTTAATGTTATTTCTCTTACATATAAGATGATCATCAATACCATGAGCTGGTGCAGTATGAACACATCCTGTTCCTGTTTCAGTGGTAACATGATCGCCATGTAATAATGTTGACTTTCTCTCTAGAAATGGGTGAAAAAGTTGAATATCTAAAATTAATTTACCTGATACTTTGGATACTTCTTTTGCTTTCTTTCCCCATCTTTCCATACACTGATCAATCATTTCAGTTGCAATAACTAAGTATTTATTATCAACAGCGATTAATGAATAATCTAAATCTTCATTAATACAAACTGCTACATTTGATGGAATGGTCCATGGTGTTGTTGTCCAAATCACAAAAGAAATTGATTCAGGTTTATTTGTCTTAAAGACTTTTTTAAGCTTGGATAATGAGTTTTTATCAGCTTCAAATGATACATCTATAGATTTTGAAGTTTTATCTAAATATTCTACCTCAGCCTCAGCAAGAGCTGAGCTGCAGTCCTGACACCAGTGAACAGGTTTCTCGCCTTTTTCTAGGTGGCCAGTATCATAAATCATCCCTAATGCTCTAACGACATCTGCTTCAAAATCTGAATCAAGAGACATGTATGGATTTTTCCAATCACCTAGTACTCCTAGTCTTTTGAAGTCATCAAGTTGATTATTTATTTGTGATTCAGCATATTCCTTGCAAGCCTTTTGAAAAGTTTCTTTATTTTTAACTAAATCACTATTTTTGCCATGCTTCTTTTCAACATTTAATTCAATAGGAAGACCGTGACAGTCCCATCCAGGAATAAATGGTGCATTAAGACCTTGAAGAGTTTTTGATTTAATAGTGATATCTTTTAAAACTTTATTTACTGAATGTCCTAAATGAATAGAGCCATTTGCATAAGGAGGACCATCATGAAGTAAAAATAATTCTTTACCTTCATACTTTTGTCTAATTTTTTTATAAAGATTTGTTTTTTCCCAAAAATCTAGAATATCAGGCTCTTTCCTTGGCAATCCAGCCTTCATGGAAAAATCTGTTTCTGGTAGATTTAATGTATCTCTATAATTAGTTGTCATAAGAATTATTTAAAAAAAATTTTGCAATTGAAATATCTTTTTGAATTTGCAATTTTAACATGTCTAAATTATCAAATTTCTTTTCATCTCTTATTTTTTTAATAAATTTAACCCTCAATCTTCTGGAATAGATATCATTATCAAAATTAAATAGATGTATCTCTAAGACGGGCTTTTTACCACCAACTGTAGGCCTTAAGCCCATATTCGCAATTCCTTGATATTTATTGTTCTCAAGACTACATTGAACTGCATAAACCCCCTTTATTGGCAGCTTTTGTTTAGGCAGCCATAAATTTGCAGTTGGTGTATCAATAGTCCTACCCAAGTGCTGACCATGAACAACTTTTCCTGAAAAGGTATACGGTCTTCCAAGCAGTTTTTCTGCAAGATTAAAATCATTATTTATAAGAGCTCTTCTTATTCTTGTGCTACTTACTCGTTCTTCCTCAAACATTATTGTTTCTGTGTTTTCTACAAGTATATTTTTCTCTTTTCCCCAAACTTTCAATTGATCTGTATCACCCTCTCTATTAGCCCCAAATCTGAAATCATCTCCAACAGTAAAGCTTTTAAGGTTAATAGAATCTAATATTTTTGAGATAAAATCTTTTGGAGGCATAGTTCTTAGCGAATTATTGAATTTTAGGAAAAAAGCAAAATCAATATTATTTTTCTCTAACTGTTCAAACTTTTCTCTCCATGAACATATTCTTGGTGGAATTTTTTTATCGATATTCTTTATAGTTGCAAAATATTCGGATGCATGTGGCTCAGTAAAAAATACAATTGTTTTTGAATTAAATGTTTTAGAATTCTTTTTTATCTTATTTAAAATAGCTTGATGACCTAAATGCAACCCATCAAAATTTCCAATAGTGCCTGAAAGTTTTACGTCTTTAAACCTAGATTTAAATAAATCAAGATTGTGCTGTCCCCTAATTAAATACATATCAATCAAACATTTGTTTTAATGGTCGGTTAAATACAAGTCGAGAAATAGAAAAGTAAATAGCTATAGAAATTGTTACCTCTATTAATAAAAAGAACACCCTTTTAATCTGATTTAATTCCATAAAATTTATCCAAGAAGTATAAATATAAAGGAATGCAACAAGAGCTGCGCTTGAAAGCAAGATCATCAAATTAAATTTGTTAAAAATACCATTCATTTTTAAAAAACCATCTTTATATAAGATTGCTTCAAGAATAATAACACTTACCAATGCTGCTATTGAACTCCCAATGGCAATACCTACATGACCTAAGCCAAAAGTAAATGCCAATAAATAATTTAAAGAAGCATTTAAAAAAAGCGATATGATTGCAACATACATGGGTGTTTTTGTATCTTTACGAGCAAAAAAAGCTGGAGTTAATACTTTCATTAACATAAAAAATGGCAATCCGAATGAAAATGCTATTAAGCTATATGAAGATTTAACTACATCTAATTCAGTAAAGGCTCCTCTATAAAAAATTGTACTTATTAGATCTTCTGCGCAAAACATTAAGCCTATAAGTGAAGGAATGCCAATGAATAAAACAAATTTTTGTCCTTTTTTTATAGAATTTATAAAAGTTAGTTTTTCTTTACTTACATCTAATTTTGATAGCGTTGGTAAAAGTACGGTTCCAATAGCTATTGCAAATATACCCATAGGAAATTGAACTAGCCTATCAGAAACGTATAGCCATGTTGGACTGCCTGTTTCAAGCAATGATGCAAAAATGGTATCTACAAGTAAATTAATCTGTATGATTCCTCCTGCTAGAATGGCGGGAAAAATTACTATAAGGAATTTTCTAAGGCCTTCATTGTTAAAATTGAATTTTGGTATAGGCAGTCTATCAATGTTTCTTAAGGGAGCTATTTGAATCAATAGCTGGATAAAACCAGCAAGTAAAACACCCCAAGCTAATACATATATTGGCATATCATATTTTGGAGCTACAAATATAGCTGCAATAATTAGGGATAAATTAAAGATAACAGGCGTGAAAGCTGGAATAGAAAATTTTTGATGAGTATTTTGTATTCCTCCAGCAAAAGCCACCATTGATATCAATGCCAGATATGGAAACATTATTCTTAATGCTTTAACTGACAAATCTTGTTTAATCGGATCAAAATAGAATCCTGGTGCAAATATAAGGATAAAGATTGGTGCAAAAATCAAAACCAAAGTCGTAAATACAAATAATGTAAATAATAATGTTCCGGCTACAGCATTTAAAAAATCATTTGTTTTAGTGTAATTATTAGTTTTTTCATAATCACTATAAATAGGTATGAAGGCTTGATTAAATGCTCCTTCAGCAAAGAAACGTCTGAACAAATTTGGAATTTTTAAACAAATTACAAAAATATCATGAAAAAAAGTTGCCCCAAGTAAATTTGTGGTGCAAATATCTCTTATTAGCCCAAAAAACCTTGAAACAGTTGTCCCAGATATAACCTTTCTTAGATTAGTAAGTAACCGAGGAGCAGCATCTGCATTGCTATTAATTATCTTGTTCAAAATCTAAGGAAGCTGAATTTATACAATATCTTAAACCAGTAGGTTGAGGACCGTCATTGAAAACATGTCCGAGATGGGCATCGCATTTTGCACACTTGACTTCGATTCTCTTCATAAAGAGTGAATTATCTTCAAATTCATTTATAGAGCTTTTTTTTGCAGGTATAAAGAAACTTGGCCATCCACAACCTGCATCAAATTTTGTATTTGACTCAAATAAATTTTCACCACAACAGATGCATTTATATGCTCCCTTCTCATTAAAGTTCCAATATTTGCCAGTAAATGGTTTTTCTGTTCCAGACATCCTAGTTACTCTAAAACTTTCTTCATCTAAAAGGGATTTCCATTCATCCTTACTTTTAATAAATTCAGACATATGCTAATTGTAATTAAAAAGAACTTATATAGGTAGGGCTTCTTATACAGGCTTCGACTTTGAATAAACATTTTCTGTATAAAAAAGAAAATCATTCAGAAGAAGTTCAGTTGGCTTATATATTCTTCTTCTTCTATCAATAATAGATGGAGTTTCACTAATATAGTTAAGCTTGACAGCATGTTTTAAAACTTGGAGACGTTTGATCCTAGAGGCATACTTTTTTGGAACTAAAGATATGGCATATTCTTGAGATATCTCATTACCTTCAAAATGTTCCCACATGAAGCTCATTAAGAAGTAAAACCTATATGCATCTGTATAAAAAAAATTTAATGAATCTGCGCTCTCTGGATTATGAATAGTTTGATTTAGAATATTTCTAATTAATTTTTTTGCATTTGTAATAGAATTAATTTTTTTAATCTCGCTCACAATTACCTCTTGTTAATGTATATATAAAATATGTTCTTTATTAACTTATATATGCAATTTGTGTGCCAGAATTAATATTAAAATTAATAAATAAAGAATTAACTAACTTTAACATATTTGGTCTAAAAATTTACTTTCAATTTATAAGATAAGACTTTTGAAAAAATTTAGATTCAAATTTTATATTTAGTGACTTTGATCTGGATGAATTAGGCTTTTAATCCAATTTATAAATGAATTATTCTTAAGTGTATGTTTGTCTAACATATCAAAATCATATGCAAGTTTTTTGGGATCCCTAAAGAAGTCTTTTCTAGTATTAAATTCTTTTGCATCAAGCTTCTTGATAAATTTAGCTGGATTTCCAGCATATATGCAATTTTCTGGTACATCTTTGGTTACAACTGATCCTGCTCCGATGATGCTATTTTTACCAATAGTAACTCCTTTACAGACTATGGCGCTATCACCGATCCAAACATTGTCTTTTATATTTATTGGTTTTGTTGTTCCAACTGGTTGAGCTCTGTCATATATACCATGCCAGTCTGCATCAGATATATATGCGCCATGGGCAATCATACAGGCATCACCTATTTCAATTTTTTCAGCAGACATTATTCTTACACCTGGAGTTATTAGAGAATATTTCCCAATACTGATTTTGCCTTTGTATTCGCCAATATTCCATGATGTTAATTGAATATTTGCATCGCTTGCTCCTATTAAAGTTGGAAAATCATCGACATAAATATTATTACCAAATACTTGGATATATCTTGGTTTAAAGTATGCGCCTCCCTTCCCTAGATATTTAAACTGTGGTTTTAGAAAATGTCTTACATATATTTTATTTATCTTAGTGGCATATTTCTTTAGCCAATATGGTCTATTATCTTTTCTAATACAAAACTCCTAATTAATATTTTTCTTATGCTAAAGTAGCAAAAACATTTCCAATCAAAATTGAATAATAAATACATTATAGAGTTTAAAAACTTAGTCAAGATAGGTATTCCTATCTTTGGCTCTCAAATGTCTTATATGCTCATGGGTGCAACAGATACTATTATTGCTGGGAGAGCTAGTGCTACTGATTTAGCTGGTCTAGCTGTAGGCACTGCATTTGCTAATACTTTATGGTTTGCCGCTTGTGGTGTGATCTTTTCTGTTACTCCAATAGTTGCACAATTATTTGGTGCAAAAAAATATAAGGAAATAGGTCAAAAGCTAAGAGAAATTTTATGGATTGCAGGTTTACTAGGTTTTTTATTAGCTTGTATTATTTATAACTTTGATTTCTTGCTAAAATTTTTACCAATAGAAGATTCTATTACTAGTGTGACAACTGGATATCTTAAGGCAGTAGCACCTGGTATAGCATTCATTACTATTTTTACGTGTTTAAGATGTTATAGCGAAGGAATGACATTAACAAAACCTATATTTATTATTGCCTTTACAGGAATGTTATTAAATATTCCTCTAGATCTAATTTTTGTATATGGTTGGTTTGGGTTCCCTCAGCTTGGAGGAGTGGGATGCGGAATTGCTACCTCAATTGTTTCATTACTGATGATGGTAGTTCTTTTTATATATATTGCTTTATCAAAAAATTACAAAATGACTGATCCTTTTTTAACTTTCACACCGCCTTCAATTGAGACAACTAAAGAAGTTTTTAAACTAGGTTTGCCAATAGGTATAGGGATTTTTATTGAATTAAGCATGTTCTCAGGAGCTGCAATTATATTAAGCGTTCTTGGAGAAGTTGTTGTGGCTAGCCATAGTGTAGCAATAAACATTGCTAGCTTATTTTTTATGGTTCCACTTGCAATTGGACTAGCTGCTGCAACTAGAGTTGGAAATTTGATAGGAGAAAATAACCCTTATCAAGCAAAAATAGCATCTTTTTCAACAATATATCTATGTGTAATTGGAGCATTGATAAATGTTCTAATTATTATTGCATTTGGTTCTAAAATTGTAAGCCTATATACAACTGAGCAACTTGTATTTGAGCTTGCTCTAAGTTTAATTATTTTTGCTGCAATATTTCAAATACCTGACGGAATTCAAATGGGCGCTCTTGGCAGTTTAAGGGGTTATAAGGATACATTTATTCCAATGATTTTACTTTTAATTTCATATTGGGTTTTTGCTATGCCTATTGGTTTCTATTTAACAAATTATGGTTTTGAAAGTCCATTAGGCGCTAAAGGCATGTGGTTCGGTATGATAATTGGCTTAAGTATTTTTTCAATACTATCAATCTTGAGACTTAGATGGATTATAAAAAAGACTTTAAATTTTAAGAGTCAAGAACCTCAGCAACTTTTGACCCAATAGAGACTAAGTTATCTGCTATATGCACCCCGCATGAGGTTAATTTCTTTATTTTGTCTTCAGCAGTACCTTTTCCACCTGAGATTATAGCTCCAGCATGGCCCATCCTCTTTCCTGCAGGTGCAGTTTGACCTGCGATATATGATATAACTGGTTTAGATATATTATTTTGAATGTATTCTGCAGCAGATTCCTCAGCATTTCCACCAATTTCTCCTACCATTACAATAGCTTCAGTTTGAGTATCATCTTCAAAAAGTTTTAGCATATCAATAAAAGAAGAGCCTGGAATAGGATCTCCACCAATACCAACGCAAGTGCTTTGTCCAAATCCTAAATCAGTGGTTTGTTTCACTGCTTCATATGTAAGCGTTCCTGATCTAGAAATAATACCTATAGAGCCAGGCTTGTGTATATTTCCTGGCATTATTCCTAATTTTGCTTCTCCAGGTGTGATTACTCCTGGACAATTTGGTCCTATTAGCCTAACCCCAAGGTTATCAATTCTTTTTTTAACATCTAACATGTCCAAGGTAGGAACACCTTCTGTTATGCAAATAATTAATTTTATGCCTGCTTCAGCAGCTTCTAAAATAGAATCCTTACAAAATTTTGCAGGTACAAAAATTATGGAGGCATTTGGCTCTTCTTCCTTAATAGCTTCTTCAACAGTATTAAATACTGGTCGATCAAGATGTCGTTGACCTCCTTTGCCAGGAGTCACGCCACCAATGATATTTGTCCCATACTTAATGGATTGCTCAGAATGAAGCGTTCCTTGCGATCCAGTAAAACCTTGAACAAGCAATCTTGTATCTTTGTTAACTAAAATACTCATTTTGCTAATTCTACTGCCTTATTTGCAGCCTCTGCTAGATCATTAATGCTATGAATTGCTATATTTGCTTCAGATAAGATTTTTGCTCCTAAATCAGCATTATTACCCTCTAGTCTTACAACAACTGGAATATTTACATCAACTTCTTTTATAGCTGCCACCACACCCTCTGCAATTAAATCACATCTAACTATTCCACCAAATATGTTAACCAAAACAACTTTAACCTCTGGATCTTTTAAAATAATCTTAAATGCCTTTGTTACTCTTTCTTGTGTAGCTGTGCCTCCAACATCAAGAAAATTAGCAGGATTGCCTCCATAAAATTTGATAGTATCCATTGTGCCCATTGCTAATCCAGCGCCATTAACCATACATCCAATGTTTCCATCTAGTGATACATAGCTTAAATCATTTTTTGCAGCCTCTGCTTCTTGAGGATCTTCTTGTGTTTCATCATACATTTCCTGCAAATCCGGCTGTCTAAAAAGCGCATTAGAGTCAATATTTATCTTTGCATCTAGACAATACAAATCACCATTTTTATTGATTACAAGTGGATTAATTTCAAGCAGGCTAAGATCTTTTTCTACAAACAACCTTAAAAGATTTTCAAGCATAGGAATAAATTGCTTAGTTTGAGAATCATTAAGCCTAAGAACTTTTGCAATGCTAATCGCATTCTCTTCTGTCTTTGAATTATCTAGATCTATGCCTTGATAAATAATTTTTTGTGGAGAGTTTTTAGCAACATCTTCAATATTTACTCCTCCCTCACTAGAGCCAATAAAAACAATCTTCTGGGAATCTCTATCAACTACAGCACTTAAATAAAGCTCCTTTGATATATCTGTGCATTCTTCAATTAAAATTGAATTGACAAGCTGTCCTTCTTTATCTGTTTGATATGTTACAAGTCTTTTACCTAACCACTTTTTAGCAAATTTAGTTGCCAATTCTGGTGAATCAATTAACTCAACACCGCCAGCCTTACCTCTTCCTCCTGCATGAACTTGAGCCTTAACGACCCATTTAGATCCACCTATTTCGTTACATACATTTTCAGCATCGCTTGATTTAAAAATAACTTTTCCTTTTGAGATAGGAAGGTTGTATTGGGCAAATAATAATTTACCTTGATATTCATGAAGGTTCATTTGCTGCTATTTCCTATATGAATGGCCTGATTATTTGCAGCTAATGCAGCTTCATGGAAAGCCTCTGAGACTGTTGGATGACTAAACATTGTCAATGCTATATCTTCAGAACTGGCTCCAAATTCCATTGAAATAAGTGCTTGTTGAACAATTTCAGCAGCAGCAGGACCAAAAACATGAACACCAAGTATGGTATCAGTTTTCTTGTCAGATAATACTTTTACAAAGCCAACAGATTGATCTACAGCAAGAGCCCTTCCAGAGGCAGCAAAAGGAAATTTTCCAACTTTGTAAGAAATATTCTTTGACTTTAATTCATCTTCATTGTTTCCAACCCAAGCAATCTCAGGATGAGAATAGATCACAGAAGGCACAAGATCATAATTCACTTGTGCATGTTTTTCGGCAATTCTTTCTGCTACCATTATGCCTTCTTCGCTTCCTTTATGAGCAAGCATTGGGCCTCTTACCACATCCCCAACCGCCCAAATGTTTGAAACTGAAGTTTGGCAAAATTCATTTACCTCTATAAAACCATTATTTACGGATATATTAAGCGTTTTATCAATTACTCCAGAAGAGTTTGGATATCTGCCTACAGCAACAATTAATTTATCAAATTTTTTCTTAACTTCTTTGCCTTTATATTCATAACTAACAGAAACAGAATCTTTCTGTTCTGAGGATTTAATAACTTTTGAGCTTAGCTGAATATCTAAGCCTTGTTTTTTAAATTCTTTTAATGACTCTGTTGAAATATCTTTATCTGCCATTGGAAGAAATTCATCAAGGGCTTCGATAACAGTAACTTTGGATCCAAGTCTTGACCATACACTTCCAAGCTCCAAACCAATAATTCCAGCTCCAACGACTCCGAGAGTTTCAGGTACCTTTTCAAAAGAAAGTGCTCCGGTGCTATCAACAATATTCTCACCAAAAATAGCAGATGGAATTTCAATTGGTTTAGATCCAGTTGCTATAATTATGTTTTTTGATTCAACATTCTCTACTGAGCCATCACTCTTTGTTACTTCAACTGTATTGGTAGAAGTGACTCTGCCTCTTCCTGAAATTGATTGAACTTTATTTGCTGAAAATAATCCACTAATACCTCCTGTTAACTTATTTACAATATCATCCTTTCTTTTCATCATTGAATTAAGATCTAATTCTAACTTCCCAATCTTAATACCATGTTCACTTAAATTTTTATTAGCCTCATAGTATCTATGAGATGAATCTAAAAGAGTCTTTGAGGGAATACATCCTACATTTAAACAAGTTCCACCAAGATTAATTTTACCTGAACTATCTATTGATTCTTCAATACATAAAGTTTTTAGCCCTAATTGAGAAGCTTTGATTGCAGCAACATAACCTGCCGGACCACTTCCTATAACGATTACATCAAACATATTTTTCCTTTATTATAAATTTAGTAATAGCCTTTCTGGTGATTCAAGTTGTTCCTTAATTGATACTAAGAAAGTAACCGCCTCTTTGCCATCTAAAAGCCTGTGATCATAACTCATAGCAAGATACATCATAGGTCTGATAGCTATTTCACCATTAATTGCAACTGGTCTTTCTTGAATTGCATGCATACCCAAAATTGCCGTTTGGGGCGCATTTAAAATAGGTGTTGATAATAGAGATCCAAAAATACCGCCATTTGAAATTGTAAAAGTCCCACCTTGCATGTCTTCGATTGATAATTTTCCATTTCTAGCCTTTTCTGAATAACTTAATATAGACTTTTCTATTTGTGGTAATGATTTTGTATCAGCATCTTTAATAACTGGGACAACTAGGCCTCTTTCTGTGGAGACGGCAACTCCAATATCTTGAAAACCATGGTATACAATTTCATCACCATCAATTGATGCATTAACTAATGGAAATTTTTTTAAAGCTTGAACTGCAGCAATAACGAAAAATCCCATAAAGCCTAATTTTACTCCATGCTCTTCTTTAAATTCAGCGCCATATTTAGATCTAAGCTCTTTAATAGGCAACATATCTACTTCATTAAAAGTGGTCAGCATAGCCGTATCTTGTTTTACAGATACAAGTCTTTTTGCAATAGTTGACCTTAAACGAGACATTGGAACTCGCTTTTCAGGTCTATCAGAGCCTAAGGTTAGATCTTCAGAAACAATATCATCAGATTCATGCTCATTAGAATCTAAGTGATTGATTACATCAGCCTTGGTTATACGTTGGTTCTTTCCTGATGGTATGATATTTTTTGGATCTATATTTTCTTCTGAAATAATTTTTTTAGCTGCTGGACCGATCTTTTTAGGATTTGATGTATCAATTTTTTTATCTTTTTTTGGTTCTTTTTGTATAGTTTTTTTCTTATTTACGTTGGATAAAGTTGCAGAATTTTCTTTAGGCTCTGTTTCTGAAAACTCTCCTATTACTTCTGCACTAGAAACAATTTCACCCTCTGACTTTACAATCTTTGTAATTACCCCATCTGATTGCGCTAAAACCTCTAAAACAACTTTATCTGTTTCAATTTCTGCAATAACATCATCTTGGTTAACTTCTTCTCCTTCCTTTTTTAACCAATTAGCAACTGTTCCATCTGCAACAGATTCTGGAAAAGTTGGTGATTTAATTTTAATACTCATTTACAGATTGCCTCTTTAACTAATGTTTCTTGTTGTTGAAGATGAAGTTTCATTAGCCCAACTGCAGGAGCTGCTGCTGCTGGCCGACTAACCAAGCTTACCTCATTACCATTTCCGAATCTATCTAATACTCTTTGAATCCTATGTCTATGGCTAAACCAAGCACCTTGATTGAGTGGCTCTTCTTGGCACCATACAAATTCTTTTACATTTTCATACTTTGTAAGCGTTTCTTCAAGATCATCATAAGGAAAAGGATATAATTGTTCTATTCTTATGATAGCGATATCCTGTATATCATCTTCATTTCTTTTTTTTATGAGATCATAAAATACTTTTCCAGAACACATAATAATTTTTTTAATGTCATTTTTATTTTTAAGAGGGTCATCTATAACACATTCAAAATTTCCATTAGTTAGTTCATCAATACTTGATATAGCATCTGGATTTCTTAATAAGCTTTTTGGTGAAATAACCACTAATGGCGTTCTCATCTTTCTAATAACCTGTCTTCGAAGTAAATGAAAAATTTGTTTTGGTGTACTGGGAACACATACTTGAATATTTTCTGATGCACATAATTGTAAGAACCTTTCAATTCTTGCGCTACTGTGCTCAGGGCCTTGTCCTTCATAACCATGAGGAAGAAGCATGACTAGTCCTGATAACCTTTCCCATTTATGCTGTGCAGAAACTATAAATTGATCAATAACTACTTGAGCGCCATTAGCAAAGTCACCAAATTGTGCTTCCCAAATAGTCAAGCCTGAGGGCCAAGTTGCAGAATATCCATATTCAAACCCCAGAACAGCCTCTTCAGATAATAATGAGTCATATATGTCAAATCGTGTATTATTTTTTTCTGCAATTTCTGACAAAGGTATGTATCCCATGCCAGATTCAGCATCAAATACGCATGCATGCCTGTGAGAAAAAGTTCCTCTTCTTACATCTTGTCCAGTAATTCTTATTGGATAACCTTCCTCTAGCAATGACGCATAAGCCATACTTTCTGCATATCCCCAATTTAAAGGTATTTCTTCATTAGTCATTTTCAATCTATCTTTAAAAATTTTTAATGCTTGTGATCCAAGACTAAAAGAATTGGGGACATTGCATATTTCTTTCCCAAGTTTTTTAAATTTTTTTGTATCAAAACCTGTTTCAACTTTTGGCCACCATTTGATATCCAAATATGGCTCCCAGTCAAACCATAAAGTATCATTTGGTTTTTGTGCTAAATTCTTTGCAACTGTCTTACCACCTTCAAGTGACTTTCTATATTTTGCTTTAATAGATTTCGATTGTTCGGATAACAAAATTTGTTCTTCTATTAGCTTATCTTCGTACTGTTTTAGCACGGATGGATGTTTAGATATTTTTTTATACATTAAAGGCTGTGTTGCTGATGGGTCATCTGCTTCATTATGACCTCTCCTTCTGTAACAAAATAAATCAACAACAATGTCTTTTTTAAATTTGTTTCTATACTTACATGCTATTTTTGCAGCATTGACAACCATCTCAGGATCATCTCCATTCACATGAATAACAGGGGCTTGAATTATTTTTGCGACATCAGAAGAGTAATCAGTGGACCTAGAGTCACTAGCATTACTGGTCGTGAATCCAATTTGATTATTAACAATAATATGGATTGTGCCTCCAACATAAAAACCTCTCGTTTGAGACATTTGAAGTGATTCCATCACAACCCCTTGACCAGAAAATGATGCATCTCCATGAAGTAATACAGGTATAACTTTTGATCTATCTTTATCTTTTATCCTATCTTGTCTAGCCCTAACTGAACCAATAACAACTGGGTCTACAATTTCTAAATGAGATGGATTATTAAAAAGTGAGACATGTACTTCTCCACCAGGAGTATTAAAATTAGATGAAAATCCTAAATGATATTTAACATCTCCAGTACTTGCGCCTGCTAATGTAGAATCTTCATCAAAAGCTGCAAATAATTCAGATGGTAGTTTTCCAAGAACATTTACGAGAAGATTTAATCTTCCTCTGTGAGCCATACCAAAACAAATTTGATTTGCGCCTATAGAACCACAATTCTGAATTATGCTTTCAACAAGCGGAACTAATGATTCCGAGCCATCAATGCCAAAGCGTTTCATTCCAGGGTATTTTGCTGATAAATATTTAGCTAAGCCCTCAGCGGAGTTCAGTCTTTCATAAATATTAAGCTTTTCATCATTATTAAAACTATAGCCTTGAAGTTTTGATTCAAATTTTCTTTGGAACCATCTTCGCTCATTTGAATTCATAATATGATTGCACTCAATACCTATTTTTCCACAATATATTTCATCCAACTTTCTTATTATTTCTCTTAGAGAAAGCTTTGTAGATCCAGTCTTAAATGTATCTGTATAAAATTTCTCATCAAGATCTTTATTAGATAGCCCATGAAATTCAATGCTTAGATCTTCAACTAGTCGTCTTTCCATCATGTCTAAAGGGTCTAGCTTGGCCATGAGGTGGCCTCTATTTCTATATGATTGAATAAGTCTTATAACTTTACCCTGTCTTTCATCTACGGAAATTTTAGAAATAACTTTGCTTCTAGAAATATTCTTAAACTCTCTTATTATATTTTGATGAGAAATCTCTCCATTAGATTTTGGATGGCCTGGAAGATCAGTAAAAAAATTTAGCCATTCTTCAGATAACTCTTCTGGATTATTTATGAATACTTCATAAAGATTTTCTAAATAGGCAGCATGTCCTGCTGAAATATGTGAACTTCCCCAAAGCTCTTTCAAAGATAAACTCATTTAACGCCTCTATTTATACTCCGTCTGAGACAATTATATCCTTTTTATTTTTATGTAACATTGATTTTATCTCTCCAATTGCTTTATTAGGATTGAGTCCTTTAGGACAGACACTGACACAATTCATTATTCCATGACAACGATAAACACTAAATGGATCTGAAAGAGATTCTAGCCTTTCTTGTGTTTTTAAGTCTCTCGAATCTGCTAAAAATCTATATGCTTGTAGTAAAGCAGCAGGGCCAACGAACTTGTCTGGATTCCACCAAAAAGAGGGACAGCTTGTTGAACAGCATGCACACAAAATACATTCATATAATCCATCTAGTTTACTCCTTTCTTCTGGAGATTGAAGTCTTTCTTGTTCTGGTACAGTTGTTTCATTTTGCAAGAAAGGTTTAATCTTTTCATATTGCGCATAAAACTCAGCCATATCTACAACTAAATCTCTTATTACAGGAAGTCCTGGAAGAGGCCTTAGCTCTATTTTATTTTTTTTAATAACTGAAGAAATTGGAGTTATACAAGCCAATCCATTTTTTCCATTAATATTCATACCATCAGAGCCGCACACGCCTTCTCTACAGGATCTCCGATAAGAAATAGATTGATCATCTTCTTTTAGTAAGTGTAATAAATCTAAGACCATAATGTCTCTTTCAGGTTTATTGATAGTATATTCTTTCATATATGGGAATTTATCTTCTTCAGGATTGTAACGATATAGGCTAACTTTTAATTTCTTATCAAACATTAGTATGACCTTACCTTTGGTGGAAAAGCTTTAACTTTCGAAGGACTAAAATTAACTTCTCTTTTAGTCACAGACTTGGAAGTTGGATTATATATTGTATGGCATAACCAATTTTTATCATCTCTATCAGGATAATCATCTCTTGCATGCGCGCCTCTGCTTTCTGTTCTTTGATATGCAGAAATTGCAGTTGCTTCAGCTACTTCAAATAAATTTTGTAATTCTATTGCTTCAACTCTACTAGTGTTAAAAGCATTACTCTTATCTTTAAGATGCAGATTTTCTACTTTTTCTTTTAACTCATTTAGTTGATCTAAACCTTTTTTCATAAACTCACCACGTCTGAAAACCCCAAAATAATTCTGCATACATTCTTGAAGTTCTTTCTTAACATCAGCTGGATCAAAGCCTTTTGATGACTCATTTAACTTATTAAGTCTTTCAAGAGATACATCTATATCATCTTTAGTTGCTGGATCTATTCCACCACCAGACTTTAATTCATTTTGTATGTGCATTCCTGTAGCCCTTCCAAAAACCACTAAATCAAGCAAGGAATTGCCACCAAGCCTGTTAGCACCATGCACTGAAACACAAGCAGCTTCACCTGCTGAAAATAATCCAGGTATTAAATGATCTTTATCATTTATTCTTGTGAAGGCTTGTCCTGATACATTGGTTGGAGTTCCTCCCATCATATAATGACATGTTGGAACAACTGGAATTGGTTCATATATAGGATCAGCATGAGCAAATGTTCTTGATAGCTCACAAATGCCTGGTAATTTAGAGTTTAAAACATCGGCCCCTAAATGGTCTAGCTTTAAGAATATGTGATCACTTTTCTCTCCACACCCTCTTCCTTCAAGAATCTCAAGAACCATGGATCTAGCTACTACATCTCTTCCAGCTAAGTCTTTTACATTTGGAGCATATCTCTCCATAAACCTTTCACCATCTTTGTTTATAAGATATCCGCCCTCGCCCCTACAGCCTTCAGTAACAAGAGAACCTGCACCATAGATTCCAGTAGGATGAAATTGCCACATTTCCATATCTTGAGCCGGATAACCTGCTCTTAAAGCCATTGCCAAACCATCACCAGTATTAATTAAAGCATTTGTAGTGGAAGCATAGATTCTTCCAGCTCCTCCAGTTGCCAAGACAGTTGCTTGAGCCTTCAAGTATGCAACCTCACCATTTTCTATTGAAAAAGCAATAACCCCAGTAACTTCATCTTTTGAGTTCTTTACCAAGTCAACTGCAAACCATTCATTTAAAAAGTTTGTTCCTTCTTTTACATTATTTTGATACAAAGTATGCAACAAAGCATGGCCAGTTCTGTCTGCTGCAGCACATGTCCTTGATGCTTGACCACCTTTACCAAAATCTTTTGATTGTCCTCCAAAAGGACGTTGATATATTCTTCCGTTTTCAAATCTTGAAAAAGGAAGCCCCATATGTTCAAGTTCAAAAACAGCCTTAGGGCCTTCGGAACATAAATATTCTATAGCATCTTGATCGCCAATAAAGTCAGCCCCTTTGACTGTGTCATACATATGCCATCTCCAATCATCATTTGGATCTGCGCTTGCAATAGCGCAAGTAATACCGCCTTGCGCAGAAACTGTGTGAGATCTAGTTGGAAATACTTTAGAGACAACTGCTGTTTTTAAGCCAGATTTTGCCAATTCAAGAGAGGCCCTCATACCAGAGCCGCCACCCCCAATAATCAGAGCATCAAATTCAATTGTCTTAATATTATTTGTAAAAATATTGTTCATTATTATTAATAGTTATAATTATATATCATTATTGTTTATATCCAAATAACATATAAAGTAATTGTTAAATAACTAACTCCAATCAAAAGAAAGAAAAAAGAGTATATAGTTCTTAATGCTCTGGCCCTTCTAGCTAATGATTTGTTAAGGAAGCCTAACACTCGATTTGTAAGATAGTCTGTTCCAACTGTCCAAAGGCCTATAAAAGAATGCAGAAGAATCGATATAAAAACTAATGAAGTAAGAATTCTTATTTGAAAAGATAAAAAAAAGTTTGACCATGAAAAGAAATTTAGATCATGGGTAAAAATAAAGAAAATAAGATATGACAAATATGAAAGGATAAGCAAGGAGCTGTATCTTTGAAGCTTCCATATCATCGAGCCTTTCATATAAAAAGATATCCTAAAAAAAGTAAATAGCTTGTCAACCAAAAACAAATGACAAAAATAGAAGAATAATTAGCTCCCTTAAGGGACTCACCAATATGAAAGAAATCCATTATTAGATGCCTTACTCCAGTCAAAATATGATACCAAAAGATTGAAATGCTTATATAGAAAATAACTGAAAATAAAGAGATTGTATTTAATTCAATAAGCAATCCCTCAAAACTTGACTTTGATACCGTTGATTTATTGATTACATATAGTAATAAAGGCAAGGTTATAAAAAAAATATAAATACCAGAGAGTCTATGGGTAATAGATAAAAATGCAGACATTGGGAGCCTAATCTTTGTTAGGTCAAGATAAATTGGTCTTTCTTGCATTGTGTGCTTTAAGAATAAATATTAAGAATTTATTGTATTTATATGGAATTATACAGCAGTTCTATAAATAACTATGTTTAAAAATATTACTTTTTAGATTTTTTATTATGCTTTATTAATCGTTGTCTTTTTTTTGACTGTCTTTCTGATAATTTATTTTTCTTTCCTTCATAGGGATTATCTGCTTTTCTAAAAATTAGTTTTAGCTGAATGCTAGACAAACCCAAACTTGAACGAAAAGAATTCTCAAGATACTTTTTATAATTATTTGGTATTTTTTTGTCTCTATTTGAATGAACTATCAAAGTGGTAGGACAGATTCCACCAAAGTGAACATGTTTAAACTTGAGCTGTCTCCCGCCCACTGAAGGTGGAGAATTTGATAATACATATTTTCTAAGTAAATTGTTTAGCATTGATGTTGAGTAACTCTTTTGTGAAAGATCAATAAGTTTATTGGTTGAATTAAATACCTTCTTAAAACCTTTTTTGTTTATTGCAGATATTTCTACTTTTATAAGATTTGAAATAAATTCAGATTGCATTTTTTTTGTAATATAAATTTTTTCAAGATCTGAATTTGATACAAGGTCGGTTTTATTTAAAGCAAATAAAACTGGTTTACCATTTTCGATAATCATATTTAATATTTTTAAATCCTGATCCACAAGACCTTCGCTTGCATCGCAAATAAAAATCACAATGTCGCTTTGTTCAATTGCATGAATAGCTCTTACATATGAAAAATACTCTACTTTATGATTGTATTTATATCCTTTTCTTATTCCAGCCGTATCGATGAATATAAACTTTTGATCATTAAATTCAAAAGGAACACTAATAGAATCGATAGTTGTACCTGCGATCTCACTTACTATTAGTCTATCTTGATTAATAAGTTTATTTATGAAAGTTGATTTTCCTGCGTTAGGTCTTCCAAGTACAGCAACCTTTTTGCCTTCAGGTAAATTAATTACTATGTCAGGTACTTTATCTTCAAGAGTTGATTTTAAAAGATTTAAGTTTAAAGAATGCTCCGCACTAATTTCAATATACTCAGTAATGCCGTTTTCAGACAGATCATCAATTATTGATGATTCAGATTTTTTATCTATTTTGTTTAGGACTGTAATAAATTCTTTGTTTAATTTTCTTAATTTATAAATAATATCTAAATCTTCCTTATTAAGATTTTCAGACCTATCAAATATAAGAATAATTAGTGACGATTCTTCTACGGCTAACCATGCCTGGTATGAAATTGCTTCTTTTATGGCTTCTTTTTGATTAGCTATGCCTCCTGTATCAATTATTAAAGTCTTTTTATTCTTTAATTTTATAAACCCATGATTCCTATCTTTTGTAAGACCAGGAAAATCTGAAACAATTGCATCTCTTGATTTAGTTAATTTATTAAATAAAGACGACTTTCCTACGTTAGGACGCCCTATTATTGCTATTGAAGTAAACATTTTTATATGTCATTTATATATTAATGGAAAATAAATTAAATGCCTCATCAACAACATAAAGGCTATTGCTTCTGCTAAATAATGTTTTAATAGGTTTCTTCGATAATCTTTTTCTGCCAATTGTTTTTCCATTTAAAGGATCAATGATATGAACATAACCCTGAAAATCACCAACAATAAGGTTTCCCTTATAGCTAACAGCATTTGATAGTCCCCTATTTAAATAATCTTCATTAATCCATGACTCTTCCAAAGATTTTAATGAAAATGATCTTATTTTAGAATTAGCTTCCACAATTAATAACATTCCTCTCATGACGACTGGTGAGTAAAAAGAAGATGTTTCATAAGTCCAGACAGACCTTTTTTGCGCTATATCAAAAATATTTAATTTACCTTGATAGTTAATCGTATAAACTAACCCACCTTCAACCACAGGACTTGAATCGGAATCAATCAAATTTTCAAGCTCAGATGTTCCGCTGACATATGATATAGCCCCATCCCATAGAGGAAATCCTGAAGCTATTTCAAAAACACCTAATCTCCCATTATCAAATGTTGTATAAATCTTGTCATCTGAGATTATTGGGCTACTACTTCCTCTTACCGTGAGTGCTGGTAATTTAGATCTATATGACCATTCAATCGTTCCAGTATTTTTATTTAAACCTATTAACTCTCCTGAACCTGTTTTAACTGCTACTATTTTAGTATCAATTGCTGCTTTGCTTAAAACTTCTCCCTTAACATTCGTGCTCCATAGTTTTGATCCATCATCCTGATCAAGAGCTATGACATTCCCATCGATATCAGATACAACTAAAATACCAAATCCTACAGCTGTTCCAGAAGACAGGAAATTTAAATTAGTTGACCAATTATTGTTGCCACTATTAATTGCCATAGAAGAAACAGTTCCTTGGGAATCTGAAAAAAATAAACTTTGTGAGCTAAAACCAGGCTCAAAATTTCCTATTTCATTTTCACCATCAAATGCTAGCTCCCAAATTAATGAAATATTCTTAATCGCCGAAAAAGTATTTAACTGCTTAGGTTCATCAGGATCAACATCATCTGTTTCCCAAAATCTTAAACCATCAAGTGAAGAGCATGAACTCAGCAAAAAAACTGTTGGTAACATTATAAAAATATATAGTGATTTAATTTTCAATTTGATTTCCTATATTTGCTATTTTCATAGAGATGATAGACTTAGAGGTCTCATCTGAATACTTATCAGCTGCATTTTTATACTGGGCTAAAGCTAAATCAATTTTATTTTGCTTTGCTAAAATATCTCCAGTTAACTCATGAATATATCCATTGGTCGAATTGGAAGAAAATATTTCAATCATGCTAAGCGCTTCGTCATATTTTTTTTCTGCAACGAGTATTCTTGCAGCGCTAACTCTTGCAATTTTGTTATAAATCTTACTTCCATTAGATTTATCTGTAATGCTTATAAGTTCTTTAAAATTTTTTAAAGCTTCTTCAAGTTTATTAGTTTGCGCATCTAGGCTTGCCTTATTTAATAAAGCTATTTGGGCGTAACCTGTGCTTCCATAATTACTTAAAAGATCGTTTAAAATTAAATTAAGAGTGTCCTCATCTGGATTTTCAGATGAAATTTCTTCAGACCAGTTTCCATATATTAGGGCTGCTGATTCGTTTTTTTGCTTTGCAATCTGATTCGTAATAACGAAATAACTAACAACAAGAATTATAAATACCACGATAGAGATCAATATCTTTTTATGCTTTTCTATGAATTTTAATAAGGGCAAAAATCTCATATTATTTTCGTATACATTATTCATAAATAACTTCCCTATTTTATTTCTTTAATAAAATTCTCAATGTCCTTAAAGTTCATTACTATTTGTTCTGAATCCTCGTCTAAAAGAGATTTCACTATGATAGTCTCAGATTTTAACTCTTCATCTCCAATAATTAAGGCATATGTTGCGTTATCTTTATTTGCTCTTCTTAGTTTTGATTTCAGACTAGCTTCAGATAATTGAACATCTATATTAATCGAATTATTTATAGACCTTAATTTGTGGGCTATTTTATATGCTTTTGGTTGTATATTGCTAGATATAATTATTAATGAAACCAAAGTCTTTATATTTTCTTCTGTTTTAACCAAAGAAGCCAAGCGCTCAATACCAATTGCCATTCCAATTGCAGGAAGACTTTTCCCACCAAGATGATGGCAAAGGTTATCATACCTTCCCCCACCAAGATATGCGTCTTGTGCCCCAAGGTCTGATGAAATTGCTTCAAAAACAAAGCCAGTATAATAATCTAGACCTCTTACCAGATTATGATCTACTTCAATAATACAATCTTCAGAAAAAGTATTCTTAATTAGATCTAGAATATCTAATGATTCTTTTGGTATATATTCATTGATTTTTGGTCCCTTGCATAAAATTTTTTGCGTTTCTTCATTTTTCGTATCAAGAATCCTTAAAGGATTCTTATCTAACTTCTCTAAATCATTTTGAGAAAGTTTTGAAGATAGGGGTCTTAAAAAATCTTCAAGAGCCTGACAATAATTCTTTTTTGATTCATTATCACCAAGATGGTTTATTTTTAATATTGGATTTTCTAATCCTAGCTCTTTATTAATAGAACAGACCATTGAAATGATTTCTAATTCTGCTAGTCCTTGCGGATAACCAAGCATCTCAACACCTGCCTGAGTAAATTGTCTATACCGTCCTTTTTGCGGGCGCTCATATCTCCACATTGGACCCATATACCACAGTTTATGAGATTCATTATCTATCTTCTTTTCAATTATTGACCTAATTACACTTGCAGTACCTTCAGGTCTTAAAGTAATGCTTTTATTATTTTTATCAAAGAAGGAAAAAAGTTCTTTGTTAACTATATCCGAAGTATCTCCCACAGATCTTTTAAATAAACTTGAATTTTCTAGTGCTGGTGTTCTTATTTCTGAAATTGAATAATTTTCAAAAACTTTTCTAAGAACTTCTTCAGTATAAAAAACCTTATCAGCAATTTCATCTTTGCTAGTTTTCTTAGCAATTAAATCCATCATGCCTGTAAGAGAGTGAATTTTTTCCAATTTAACTCCTTAGAATAATCTTTTCAGATTCTATTTTATTTTTTGTTACTTGCTTTCTTACCTGATCTTCAAGTTCATCTACCAGGTTAGTATTAGCAATTTTTTTATTAGGCGTACCATTAACATATAAGAGATTATTTGGACTTGCGCCAGTTAATCCAATATTAGCAGCTTTACTTTCTCCTGGACCATTTACATAACAACCAATTATAGCGACCTCAATATCATCTGAAATATCTTCAAGACGCTGTTCAAGATCATTTACAACTTTAATGACATTAAAATTTTGTCTAGAGCAGCTTGGGCATGCAATAATCTTTACTCCCCTGCTTCTTATATTAAGACTTTTTAAAATATCCCAGCCTATTTTTATCTCGTCAACTGGATCGGACGCTAAAGATATTCTAATAGTATCCCCAATACCTTCCGATAATAACATTCCTACTCCTATTGATGATTTAACTGTGCCTGCTCGATAACTTCCTGCTTCTGTAATTCCAAGGTGTAATGGTTGATCTATCAATTTAGAAATTTTACGATACGCTTCAACTGTCATTTCTATGTTAGAAGCCTTCAAGCTCATTTTATAATTTTGGAAATTAAATTTATCTAAAATTTCAACATGTCTTAGTGCGGATTCCACTAATGCGTCTGCATTAGGTTCACCATACTTTTTTTGAAGATCTTTTTCTAAAGAACCAGCATTGACTCCAACTCTTATTGGCACATCATTATCAATAGCGGCATTAATAACCTCTTTCACACGATCCTCTTTACCAATATTCCCAGGATTTATTCTTAGGCAATCCGCAGTATCTGCTACTTCTAAAGCAATCTTATAATCAAAATGAATATCAGCAACTAAAGGAATATTTGTAGCTTTTTTAATTTCTTTAAATGCTTTTGCTTCATCAAATCCTGGAACTGAAACTCTTACAATATCAGCCCCTGCTGATTCTAGATCTTTAATTTGCTTAACTGTAGAAACCACATCACAAGTATTGGTATTGGTCATTGATTGGATTGAAATAGGGTTACCAGCTCCAATAGGAACATTTCCCACTTTAATGACTTTAGTTTTTTTTCTTTTAATCCAGTTACTCATTAAAATTAATTATATTTACTCTAGTAAGTCTATTAGCATTGCTAATAAAATCAATGTATTGACCATTATATGTACCTTTAACAAAATCGGCATTTCCAATAATAATTTTAAATGGAGGATTCAAATCTTTAATATATTTATCGCCCTTTTTAAATAACTGAGCTTCAATTAATTCCTGATCTATATATAGCTCAATCCAACATTCACCAAAAAACTCAAGTGTGAGACCTCTTTCCTCGACAAATACAATATCCTTTATGTTAACTGGATCTTCAAGTACGAAATTTTCTGATAAATTGATATTTTTTGTATTCAAAGAATCTTCTTCAACCAGCTCAGCATCCCTTAAAAAATTATTTGAAAAAAAATAGATCAAAACTATAGATATAGCCAAAACAAACGAAATTAAAAAATAAAAAATATAGGTATCTTTAGAATCATTAAAACTGATTTCAGAAGCTATTTTTTTATGTCTTTTTTCTGGTTTTAATTCAAAAATACTTGGAAATTCTGTATCAATTTTAAGAAAATTAATATACTTTTTAAAATAAGCCTTAGCAAAAGACTCACTTGGAAAAATAGCATAATCACCATTTTCTATTGCTGTTAAATAATCCTTATTAATAAATAGTTTGTCAGCCATCTGGTCAGTAGAAAAGCCCATTTCAACCCTTCTTTCTTTAAGTTTCTTTCCCGTCTTTACAGAAGTATCAGATTTAAGTTCGTTTGCCATTACAATGATTTATGAGATATTAAATGTTTTCCTTTTATTGAATTACTAAGATTTCCTACAAGCTGTCCGCATGCTCCGTCAACCTCATCGCCTCTAGTGACTCTTAAAGTTGTGATATAGCCTTTATTTACTAAATAGTCTTTAAATAATTTAATCCTTTTATTTGTTGGCCTTTTGTAACTTGAGCCTGAAAAACTATTGAAAGGTATTAAATTAATTTTGCATGGTAAAGAAGACAAAAGTTTTGTTAACTTTTTTGCTTGATCAATTGAATCATTTACGCCTTCTATCAGAACATACTCAATTGTTATGCTCCTTTTATTTTCATATTGATTCAAATAATCTTTACATGCTTTTAGTAAAGAGCTGATAGGATATTTATTATTAATTGGAACTATTTCATCTCTTAATTTATCATCTGGGGCATGAAGAGAAATGGCTAGTGAGACATCTATTTCTTCGTAAAGCTCTTCAATTTTTGGCACTATACCGGAAGTGCTAATAGTAATTCTCTTTCTTGATAATCCATAAGCTAACTGATGCTTCATAATTTTTGCTGATTCGATTACAGGATTAAAATTAAGCAGTGGCTCTCCCATACCCATAAAAACTATATTTGTAATAGGTTTATTATGTTTCTTATGAAAATTTGAAAGCCAAAGTTGACCAATAATTTCATGACTTTTAAGGTTTTGTTCAAAACCTTGAGCCCCAGTTGCACAAAAAGTACATTGAAGCGCACAACCAGCTTGCGATGAAATGCATAACGTTCTTCTTTTCTTCTCTGGAATCTCGACCATTTCAACCATAGAACCAGATTCAAGCTCTATAAGATATTTTATAGTACCTTCTTTAGAAACATGCTCTTCATGAATAGTTGGGGGCTTAATAAAAGCTAATGAATTAAGTTTTTTTCTAAGTGCTTTGTTGAAATCGGTCATTAAATTAAAATCTAATATACCTTTCTGATGAATCCATTTTAAAAGCTGCTTTGCTCTAAACTTTGATTCATTGTTTTCTATAAAAAAACCTTCTAGTGACTCTAGAGAGTAACCTAAGAGATTTTGCTTGTTCTGCAATTTATTTATTCAATATTTCTTCAGACGAAAAGAAATACTCAATCTCCCTTTTAGCACTTTCTACTGAATCAGAACCATGGACAGCATTAGCATCAATACTCTGTGCAAAATCAGCTCTTATTGTTCCAGCTGAAGCTTCTTGAGGATTAGTTGCTCCCATTAATTCTCTGTTTTTTTGAATTGCGCTATCACCTTGAAGTACTTGAACGAAAACTGGGCCAGAAGTCATAAAATTTTTAAGGTCATTAAAAAAAGGTTTTCCATCATGTTCTGCATAGAAGCCTGATGCCATTTCATCATTTAAATGAATTAATTTTCCAGCAACCACGCAAAGACCATTATCTTCAAATCTAGAAATAATTTTTCCAATAATATTTTTTTTAACTGCGTCAGGTTTAATAATTGATAATGTTTTTTCAATAGCCATAGTTATATCCTTAATTTAATGCGTATTATATTAGAGTTAATCGTATTCTTCTATCCAATGCATTTGGATAGCTTCAAGTATCTTTTCATTAGATTTATTAGGGTCGCCAATAAAACTATCTAGATCATTAACTTTTTTGTACAAATCTGGAAAACTTATCCATTGAGGATCAATTTCTGGATATTTTTCACATAGCTGAATAGCTATTTCAAGAACATCTACCCAATCAATTTTTTCTAGTTCCATCAATGATCCTCTGACACCATATTTATATTGTATTTTGGTAATTCGATCTCTATCTCTTCATCTTCAGGGGGTATTGCTTGACAGCTAAGTCTTGAAGTTTGTTCAAGTCCCCAGGCTTTATCTAATAAATCTTCTTCGATGTCGCTAGCCTCATCCAAGGTTTCAAAACCTTTCCTCACTATACAATGACATGTTGTGCAAGCAGCAGACATTTCACATGCATGTTCTATCTTTATATGGTTTCTCAGAGCAGCTTCACAAATGGTTTCGTCTGGAAGAGAAACAATTTCTGCTCCATTAGGACAAATTTCCTTATGAGGCCATATCTTTATTTTTGCCATAACTTAAAGGGTGAAACTTTCGCCGCAACCACAAACTGCTTTAGCATTAGGATTAATAAACTTAATTCCTTTATTCAGACCATCATCTTGGTAATCAATAAGACTACCTTTTAAAAAACTGAAGCTTTTTGTGTCGACAAATATCTTAAATCCATTCTTTTCAAAACTAATCCAATCATCAGTAACTTCATCAACAAAATCAAAAGTATATTCATAACCAGAACATCCTGCTTCTTTGATACCTATTTTAATTCCTTTACCTTTGCCTCTATCTGTGAGAACTTTTGAAAAATGCTCGACTGCACTATCAGAGAAGTTAATATCTGATGAATTAATAGTATTCATTTGAATGACTATTGTTTTGCTTCGTAATCTTCTATTGCTTGCTTGATTGAGTCTTCAGCAAGTACAGAACAGTGAATCTTTATTGGTGGTAATTCTAGAGCATTAACAATTTCAATATTTTTGATAGCTTTGGCCTCTTCAAGAGTTTTTCCAATTAACATTTCCACCAACTCACTTGAAGAAGCAATAGCTGAACCACATCCATATGTTTTAAACTTTACATCTTTAATAACATGTGTATTTCCTTTGGCTTCACATTTTATTTGAAGCTTCATTACATCACCGCAAGCTGGGGCTCCAACCATACCAGTTCCTACATTAATTTCTTTTGGATCAAACTTTCCAACCTTAAAAGCCTCTGGGTTATTTAATGTATTTTCAAATTTTTCTACAACTTTTCTGCTATAAGCCATTTTTTTCTCCTAGTGCATATTCCATTCAACTGTATCTAGATCAATTCCATCAAGATGCATTTCCCATAAAGGTGAAAGTTCTCTGAGCCTATCAACGACATTACCAAGTATATCTAGAGTTTTATTTACATCTTCTTCGCTAGTAAACCTTCCAAAAGAAAATCTGATAGAACTATGAGCTAATTCATCTTTCCTTCCTAATGCTCTTAAAACATATGATGGTTCAAGACTTGCTGAAGTACAAGCTGATCCAGAGGAAACTGCTATATCCTTAAGACCCATTATTAATGACTCTCCTTCGACAAAATTAAAACTAACATTCAAAATGTTAGGTACCTTATTGTTTACATCTCCATTAATATAAACATGATCTATTTCTTTAACTTTTTCTAGAAACTTTTCATGAAATGCAGATATTTTAGAGTGGTCTTCCTTCATTTCATTGTGCGCCAATCTAAATGCTTCACCCATTCCAACTATTTGATGAGTTGCCAATGTTCCAGAACGCATACCCCTTTCATGACCTCCGCCATGGATTAATGCTTCCAACCTTACCCTTGGTTTTCTTCTAACATAGAGAGCGCCAATACCTTTTGGACCATATGTTTTGTGTGCTGAAAAAGACATCAAATCAACTGGAATATTCTCCAAATCAATATTAGTCTTCCCTGTACTTTGTGCAGCGTCTACATGGAAAAAGGCACCACTATCTCTACATATATTGCCGATCTTGACTAGATCATTTACTGTACCTAATTCATTATTAATATGCATTATAGATACTAAAATTGTGCTATCTTTGATCGCAGACTTAACAGCTTCTGGGCTGATAATACCTCCCTCATCAGGATCTAGATATGTAACTTCAAAACCCTCCCTTTCTAATTGTCTACAAGGATCAAGCACAGCCTTATGTTCAATTTTTGAGGTAATTATATGATTTCCCTTAGATTTATAAAATCTAGCCACGCCTTTAATAGCTAGATTGTCTGCTTCTGTGGCACCAGAGGTCCAAACTATTTCTCTTGGATCACAATTAACAAGATTTGCAACATGCGATCTTGCTTCTTCAACTGCTTCATCTGCTTTCCAGCCAAATCTATGTGACCTTGATGCAGGATTACCAAACTCCCCTTCAGGAGTTAAAAATTCCATCATTTTTGAAGCAACTCTTGGATCTACAGGAGTCGTTGATGCATAATCTAAATATATGGTTGATTGTGTGCTCATCTAATTTATCTCTCTAACCCTTATATTGGGGCTTTTATTTGTTTCTACAAGATTATTTATAGTAATTTTATCTAAATAATCATCAACTAAGACATTAAGTTCGTGCCATAAGTCATGCGTACTACATTTTTTACCATTATGACATGCTGAAGTACCATTGCACTTTGTTGCATCTAGAACTTCATCTACTGCATGCATAACTTCTTTAATCGAGATATCAGCAGGATCTTTGGCGTATAGATATCCACCATTCCTTCCTCTAATACTTTTTACAATTCCAGCTAGGCGAAGCTTTCTGAAGATTTGTTCTAAATAAGTAATCTCTATATTTTGATTTACAGAAATATCACCTAAAGATACTGGTCCAGAAGATTGCAAAAAGCTCAATTCAGTAAGTGCGCTAACAGCATATCTGCTTTTTGTCGTTAATCTCACGTGGGGATTATAAATACCTGACTAATTTAGTCAAGTTTCTATATTCATTCCTAGCCTGTCTGCTACTTGGTGATAGGATTCAACAACATCACCCAAGCCTTGTCTAAAACGATCTTTATCCATTTTTTTCATAGTTTCTGAATCCCACAATCTACAACCATCTGGAGTGAATTCATCAGCTAAGATAATTTTTTCGTTGTAGACACCATACTCAACCTTAAAATCTACCAATATAAGGCCTGATTCCAAGAAAAGCTTTGAAAGTATTTCATTAACTTTGTAAGTTTGTTTCTTCATCTCTTTTATTTGATCAATATTAGCCCAGCCAAATGAAAGAATATGCTCATCATTTATTAGAGGATCACCTAAACCATCATCTTTTAAGAAAAATTCAAATAATGGGCTTTCTAATACCAACCCATCTTCAGTGCCAAGCCTTTTGCAAATTGATCCAGAGGCCCTATTCCTTATTACGCATTCAATTGGAAACATATCAAGCTTATATACAAGAGAGTCTGTGGTATCAATTACTTCAATTAAATGTGTATCGACACCATTTAATTTAAGATGATTCATAATAAAAGCATTAAATTGATTGTTAACTGCACCTTTTCCAAGCAGAGCTTCTTTCTTTTTACCATCAAAAGCAGAAGTATCATCACTAAAATGCATTATCAAGTGATCATTGTTGTCGGTGGTAAACATTGATTTTGCTTTACCTTTTGTTATCTCATTTATTTTTTTCATTAGCTTAAAGATTCATTAATTTTTGATAAAAGTTGTTCAGAATCTTCAATGTTACCATTTTTTGATACTGCTCTAACAAAAGTTCTACCATTGTCTTCGATAATTGTTATTTCAAATTGTGATTCTTCACTAAAGGCTGCTTCTTGTAAATCATTATTATCTTTTGAGCCAAATAAACCAAAGAGCCCTCTTTCTACCTCCTTAGCGTAACTTACAAAAAATATACCATTACTCCTATCCCTATCATTAGTAATTATATTTGCAGCTAACAAAGCTCTACTAACAGAAGACCAAGCACGATCAAAGTTTAGATCTAGTGCTATTACTGTTTTGCCATCCTCTGTGAATATATTAGCCTTCTTCATCTCATTAAGATTTTGTGCTGCAAGAGAAGTGCCTGAAAAATTACTAATTGATTCAGCAAAATATTCTACAATTTTTTCTAATTCTTTTTGGATAAATTCTGGATTACTTACAATGTCTCCAGTTTTTTTATTTATTTGATTTAAAAATAGTTCGGAGGATGCTTCCTTTATCCCATGTTCAACCTTCATCTGAAGTATAGTTTCCATATCAAAATCGATTTCAATTTCGCCAGTAATAGGATCAGCATTAACTACTTCATATGTTGATGTATCCCAATAATTCTTTGATATAGGCCATGAAGTGGACGGAAGAGTTTCGATATATATCCACATTAATTCACCTAACCGTCTCAGTTGAACAGAGCTATTTCCAGATGAAGCAAATATCTGCCTTGGTTTAGGGACTTCAAGAATACTATCAATATCTTGTATATCAATTACGGGATAATGATTTTCAGAGTTGGGATCTGAAAGAGATCCCGGCAATGCAACGTCATTTTCAACTTCTTCTTCAAAAAAATCATACTTTCTATCAGGGAAGTAACCGTTAGGTCCATTAATTATTGAACAAGAGCTTGCAACCATAATTATTAAAAAAGTTAGGTAAAGTTTTTTCATAGCAATTTTAATTTTAACATTTCAGACATAATATTTTCTTGATATTTTTTATCAAGTGCAACTAAGGGTAGTCTAATTGAATTCTTTATCATATTCATTTTATATAACATCCATTTTACAGGTATTGGATTTGATTCAATAAAAAGTAAATCATAGAGACTAGATAAGCTTTTATTTTCTTTGATAGAAAGCTTTAGTCTATCTTCAAAAAAGTCATGGCATATATTGGAAATACTTCTAGGAACAACATTTGCAGCAACAGAAATGACGCCATGACCTCCAAGCATTAATAAGTCTAAAAAGGATTCATCATCCCCAGAAAAAATGTAGAAATAATTAAGTCCATCATCATTAGAAAATTTAACTAATTCTTTCATTCTTGTTTTATCATTAAGTGCTTCTTTAATACCAATAATATTTTGATGTTTTGACAAGATTTCTACTGATTCAGGAATCAAATCGCATGCTGTTCTTGAAGGAACGTTATATAGCATTTGAGGTATCTCTACAGAATCTGCTATTTTTGTATAATGTTCAACTAAGCCTCTTTGGTTTGGTTTATTGTAATAAGGGGTCACAAGCAAAGCGCAATCAGCTCCAACTTTCTTAGCTTCTTTTGTTAAATCTATTGCCTCTGATGTTGAATTAGCTCCAGTTCCTGCAATAACTGGAAGGCGCCCATTAACATATTTCACTGTATGCTCAATAATATTAATATGTTCTTCAACATTGATGGTAGCTGATTCTCCAGTTGTACCCACTGAAACGATGCCATTAGTACCTTGATCTATATGCCAGTCAATTAATCTATCTACTGATACAAAATCTATACTGCCATCAGGCATCATAGGAGTAATTAAAGCAACTAAACTTCCTTTTAAGGCTTGCATCATTTTATAATTAAGTAAAAATAAGACTATACACTATTTTTTTAAAAAACTTACATAAGGAAAAACAATGCAAAAAAAACTTGAAGGAAAAAAATGTCCTAATTTTAATGGACAATGTACAAGCGATTTGGTGATGTCAAATAAAGATTTTATAGGTAAAAATTTAGTGGTTTATTTTTATCCAAAAGATAGCACTCCCGGATGTACAACAGAAGGTCAAGATTTTAGAGATAACTACAAAAAATTCAAGGACTTTAATACTGAAATAATTGGAGTTTCAAGAGATAGCATAAAGTCTCATGAGAATTTTAAGTTAAAGCAATCGTTTCCTTTTGAACTTTTATCAGACCATGATGAAAAAATGTGCAAAGCTTTTGATGTTATGAAAATGAAATCAATGTATGGAAGAGAATATATGGGAGTGGACCGATCAACATTCTTAATAAATAAAAGTGGTAAGGTTGTAAAAGAATGGAGATCAGTAAAAGTTAAAGGACATGTTGATGAAGTTCTTTTAAAAGTTAAAGATCTTTAATAAATTGCTACGTTTAGTTCAGATTTATTTGTAATACTTCCTCTAATCATTCCATCTGTATTGAATGGTGTTGATATGTTGGCATTTTTGTCGATTGCAATTAGCCCTCCACTTGCTCCAATTTTCTTTAATTCCTCAATTACATTAGTTGAAGATTCCTCTAACGACTGATTTAGATACTCAATCCTAGTGCAAACTTCTTTTGCTACTTGAAATTTAATAAAAAATTCGCCATGCCCGGTTGAAGAAACGCCACAAACTTCGTTCTGAGCCCATGTTCCAGAACCTATGATTGGTGTATCTCCAACTCTTCCAGGCATTTTGTTGGTCATGCCTCCAGTAGACGTGGCTGCTGCAATATTGCCTTGTTTATCAAGAGCAACAGCGCCGACGGTTCCAATCTTATCTTGGATTAAATGATTTTGAGTAATTTTACTTTTTAACTTTCTCAATCTTTTTAAGTTTTTATCAGAATGGAAATAACTTGGGTCTACTATTTGTTCTCCAACATCTTTTGCAAATGATTCAGCGCCATCACTTACCAGTAAAACATGTTCTGTCTCCTCTAAAACTTTTCTAGCTAAACTGATAGGGTTTTTAATAGTTTTTACTGATGCAACAGCTCCTGCAGATCTGTCTAAGCCAAACATAATCGAAGCATCCATCTCTTGGATTTCATCAAAAGTATAAACAGATCCTCTTCCTGCATTAAAAATAGGTGAGTCCTCGAACTCAGAAACTGCAAATTCAACAGCGTCAAGACTTGAGCCACCATTTTTAATAATTTCATATGCCAACAAAAGCGTTTTTGATACTTTTTTTTCTATTTTTAATTGTTGCTCATTACTTAAATTCGATAGAACTCCTGCTCCACCATGAACTACTATTCCAAAGTTTTCTTCAGCCATAATAAAATTGTAATTTAGAAGCAAAACTAGGCAAAGCCTATTAATCATTAGAAATAGAAACTCCAGGCCATGAATTCCACACAGCTTTTATAAAAGTTGCCAATGGTATAGAAAAAAATACTCCCCAAAAACCAAACATACTTCCAAATAAGAAAACAGCAAAAATAATTACTAGAGGGTGGAGCTTAACAGCTTCAGAAAAGATGATGGGCACTAATATATTTCCATCAACAAACTGAAGTAAAATATATAAACCAAGCAATAGATAAAACTGAGAACTAAGTCCAAACTGCAGCAAGCCGATAACAACTATTGGAATTGTTACTAGAAAAGCACCTACATATGGAATCAATGCAGAAATACCAACCAAAAAAGCTAAAAGAGCTGCATACTTTAATCCAAATGAATAAAATAGTATTGCTGCGAGCAGGCCAACTATTATTATTTCTAATGCCTTTCCTCGAACATAGTTACTTAATTGAACATCCATTTCAGACCATACTTTAGATAACATTGTTCTATCACCGGGAATTATTTTTGTAAGTCCATTGATTATATTTTTTCTATCAAAAAAGAAAAAATATACCAATATAGGAAACAATATAATATATAAAAGAACTGAAATAGTGCTTTGAATGCCAGCAATAGAAGACTTAACTAGATTTTGTGTAATAGATGATAGCTCAGATGAAACTGACTGAAAAAACAATGATATTTGGTCAGAATTAACAAGATCTGGGAATGTAACAGACAATGTAGTCATAAAGTTTATAAATTCATCAAACAAACGCGGTAAATCTAATACAAATGATTGAAGCTGAACATAAATCAATGGAATTAACCACATAAACATTGCTGCACCAACTATTATAAAAATAGAGAATGCAAAAATTGCTGATAATGACTCAGATATATTATATGACTGTATCTTTTTTTGGAGTCCTACTAACAAATATGCAACAACTACACTGATAATAAATGGAGTTAATATCGCGGCAAAAAGACTAAATAGTATAAGTACAGATACAATAACTAAAGAAAATATAACAGTTTCTTCATTATTGAAAATGCGTTTAAATAATTTGTTAATATGCTCTATCATTATCCTTGTGTATATTATATATAAGATTTAGTGTAAAGATGTCAAACAATCCAATTGTTTAAAAATATCTAAATATAATAAACTTTTCTTATCTAATTAGGTTCTAAGTTAAAATTAGGATAATTATATTGAAAATGAAAATTAATCATCTAACACTTAGTCTTTTGCTTTTAACGAATATTCTTTTCAGTGATGACGAAATTATATTACCAGAACTCGGGGACAGAGTTTCTGGTGCAGTCTCATCATCTCAAGAAAAGGCTATTGGAGAAATGTTTCTTGAACAAATATATTCTCAGGCTCCTCTGATATCTGATCCTCTTTTATTTGAATATACAGAACATTTGATATACAGATTGTCTGAATATAGCCAAGTTCAGGATAGATATTATAATATCTTACTAATTGATGATGACTCATTAAATGCTTTTGCAGCCCCGGGTGGTGTTATTGGGATTAATGGCGGATTATTTCTAAATGCTGACAATGAAGGACAGTTTGCTTCTGTGCTTGCTCATGAATTAGCGCATTTAAGTCAAAGGCATTTTGCAAGAAATGTTCTTAAATCGCAAGATAGTAATTTAACATCTGCATTAGTGATGGTATCTTCTATCGCAATAGCACTAATAAGTAATAACCCTAATGCTATATCTGTTGGGCCTGCTTTCCTTCAACAACAAAACTTAAGATATAGCCGCTTGTTTGAAAAAGAAGCAGATAGAGTTGGTTTTATTAATCTCATCAATGCTGGATATAACCCGAAATCAATGGGCGAAATGTTTGAAAATATGAATGACATCAGAAGACTTTCTGGAGACCTTCCTCCTGAGTTCTTGCTAACTCACCCTTTATCATCATCTAGAATTAGTGATGCATTCAATGCTGCTGAAGGAGTTTCTGAAGAAGGAACAAAAAGGGATTCCTTGGATTTTGGTTTTATGAAAGCAAGACTAGAGGTTTATTATGAAAACATTCCGCTGAACTCACTGAGATTGTTTGAATCAAAGATGGATCAGAATCCCTCAGATGCAAATATTTATGGTTTAGCTTTAGCTCATGAAAAAAATAATAACTTTGATGAAAGTTTGGCATTATTAAATAAGTTAATACAAAAATACCCCAAAAATCTAGTTATAAATAATACTAAAGTTGATGTGCTTCTTTCTTATGAAAAATTTGATGCTGCTCTTGCTTTAGTTAATAAATTTTTAGAAATTTCGCCAAAAAATTATCCTCTTTCAATCTCAAAATCAAAAATACTACTCGCAATGGAAAAATATTTTAAATCTGAAGAGATTGTTAGAGATCAAATTTTAAGGAAAAATGATGATCCTGAATTATGGTTATTACTGTCTGAAATTCAAAGAAACAGTCAAAATATTGTTGGGTATCATCAAAGCAGAGCTGAATATTTTCTTCTGCTTGGGCAGGATGAAAAAGCATTGAATCAACTTGAGTTTGCTTTGCAACTTACTCAAAACAACTTCCAGGTTTCTGAAAGCATTATGACTAAAATAGTAGAAATAAAGAAAGAACTAAGTGGATCTAGAGGTCTTTAGTTTTTATATTTTTTGAAATTTTAATGCCTAAGAATGATAAATAACCAGCTATTGGTAGCGCTATTAAAGGAAATGAATTTGATGCAATGCTTGTAAGTTTACTTAATGCAATAAAACCGCTACCACTTAAATCACCAAATCTTGAAATGAATGTATCAATAAAAACAGTAGATTTATACCTATCATTCTTTTCAAAGGTGCTAAAAATTGTTTCTCTTGTTGGTTTATTAATACCATATTCAAAAATCCTCATAATTATTGTAACTAGAGCAACTGAAACAATAGAGGGTGCAAACCCATATGCTACAAAAGCCACTAGAAATAACAGTCCATAAGAAAACATAATATTTCTTATGCCAAAATTTTTAATTATGATATTAGTTAAAAATAATTGAACAATTAGTGTGAGGGGTGAAATGATTTGTTCAATTGTTGCAAAAAACCATACTCTTTGCTCCGGATCTTTAGACCAATCTTCAACAATACCTATTGCCGTAATCCATTGTATAGTCATTAGGCCAGTCCAAATCCATACATATACAGCAATATTTCTTATTTCGGCAATATTTAAAGAATTCTTTATTGCATCAAAGCTGCCTCCTCCAACCCTTTCAAGCCTTGATGTATTATCATTTTTTGATGTAGATAGCATATAAACTGCTAATATCATTGCAAGAAATAAAAATAGAGCTGAAGAAAGGCTAAATAATTCTAATCCATATTCGTTAAAGGAACCTGAAAACTTTTTTGATATTCCTGATCCGAATAGAGCACCCAAAGAACCGCCAGCCATTATTACTCCATAAAAGGCTCTTTTTTTAGAATCTCTGAATAAGTTAATTATGATTACCCAGAAAATTGAAACAACAAAGAAAGAATAAATATTACACCAAACATAAAATATTCTTCCTAACCAAATCGAATCACCAAGAGCAAATAGCCTCCATGAAAAAAGAAAAAATATTAGATTTAATATCAAGAATGAATAACAGAAAATAACAATCTTTTTCAAATCAGATCTTGATGCAATCCATGAATACAACGGGTTTACCAGCAACATGGCAATAGCACCAGCTGCAAGGAGATATGGTAGTTCATTAACATTGGCAACTGCCATCTCGTTTCTTACTGGTCTTAAGATATACCATGAAGACAGTACTAGAAAAAATAGAACAGCGCCTAACAAAGAATCTCTTGTAAAAGATTTTTCAATATGCTTCGTCAAAAGAATGTCCAAATTTGCCAAAAGAATCTCCAAAAAATGGTGGGTCGCACAGGATTCGAACCTGTGACCAATTGGTTAAAAGCCAACTGCTCTACCAGCTGAGCTAGCGACCCAGGATGATACATTCACAAAGATTGTGATTATTCCATATTTTTCAATAACTGCAAGGCCAAGGATGATGCAGTGTCGTTAGGATATTCTCTAACTACAAAATTATATTTATCTTTTGCTCTTTTTAAATCATTAGATTTTAGATAAATATCTCCAATTTTCTTGTGAGCCAAAGGAATTCTATAGTGATTTGGATACGAGCTTATTAGCTCCATAAAAAAATCCTTTGATTGTTCTAGATCGTTATTAAGAAAGCAGATTTCTCCAAGCCAAAAATATGAAATAGGTCTTTTTTCTGCATCAGTAAAACTTTCAACAAAAAAATTAAATAATGTGAAAGCCCTATTAAAGTCTTGTTCCTCTAAGGCTTTGATGGCTGCTTTATAAACTTGATCCTTGCTTTTAGGATCTTCAATACCTTTGAATCTAATATCAGAATCCAGATCAAGATCTTTAATACTGTCAGGATCATTGTTAGACGAAGAATCCAAAGATTCTCTAATTAATTTTTCTAATAAATAGTTCTGAGATTCTATTTTATTTCTTAATTCAGCTATTTCAGATTCTAGCTCTTGAATTTTAAGAAATAAGATGTCAGTTTTTGCGCTTTCATTTTCATTGGCAACTAAAGAGATTTGAAAAAAAGTAAGAAAAACAAAAAAAGTAAAAATTAACTTAATATTCATTAATTAATTAATTTCTACCCTTCTATTCTTTGCATAGCTCATTTCATTCTGACCAAGAACAGCAGGTTTTTCTTCTCCAAAACTTTTAACAGATATTCTGTTCTTATCTATACCGTTGAGGACAAGGTAATCACTCACTGCCTCAGCTCTTCTTTGACCCAATGCTAAATTATATTCTCTGGTTCCTCTTTCATCAGCATGTCCAGATAGAGTAACTTTTATTGACATATTTTCATTTAATGCATTGACAGCACTTTTTAATGTTTGGATAGACTTACTAGTTAATTTTGATTTATCAAACTCAAAATATACTGTTGCATTTGCAAAGACAGCAACGCTATCAAAGCTAATATTTTCAGCTTCAGAAGAAAATGCTTTGACAGTTTTTACATCTCCCGAATATACATTTTCTTCAGTAACATTCATGCTTGAGCAAGATGATAGAAAAATTATTGCTATTAAAAAATTTAATTTGTTTCTTAAAATAAACATATCTACTCCATTTAAATTATCTTAAAAATCCTGACCATGCTGGCTCTCTTACGGCCCCATCAGATGCAGGAAGTCTGAATTTGGCCCCGCTTAGAGTAACTCCTGAAAGTAATCCCATGTCCTCATCTTTAATAGCATAGACTATAACATTTCCGTTAGGCGAAATACTAGGAGATTCATCCATTTGTGATTCGGTTAAAGGTCTTATAAAGTTTTCATCAAAATATTTAAGAGCTATCTTAAAATTTATATTTGATCTATGAACAAATACTATTCCTTCTTCATTGGGCAGGTAGGAACCTTTAGCATTATAGTTTCCATCAAATGTAATTCTTTGAGGCGTGGCATTAGATCTCCTTAGATTCAATTCATATAATTGTGGAGAGCCGGACCTGCCAGATGTAAACATTATTTTTGAGCCCTTGGGTGACCATACTGATTCAGTATCAATAGAATAATGATTGGTTAATCTTGTTAGATTTTTATTATTTAAATTCAAAATATAAATTTCTGCGTTACCATCCTGATACATAGTTAATGATAGAAAATTTCCATCAGGAGACCATGCTGGCGAGCTTATTTGGGATGAGTTTTCAATTACAAGATTTCTTTCTCCAGTTGCTATGTCTTGAACAAATACTTTTGCCATTCCTGTTTCAAAGGATACATATGCTACTTTTTTTGAATCTGGTGACCAAGATGGTGAAATAATTGGCTCTGGGCTATCCAATAGCGTCTGTTCATTACTTCCATCTGCATCAGACATAATAAGCTTAAAATTTTTATTTTCTGTGACATACAAAATCTTTGTAGCAGCAATTCCCTTAATTCCAGTTATTTCTTCATAAATACCATCACTAATATAATGGGCTAATTGTCTATTTTTATTTGGAATACCAAATACTGTTGAAGATCTAACCTTTAAACCCTTTCTTATATCAAAAACTTCATACTCTGCAGTAATGCTTGAACCATCTTCTAAAATGTTGCCAATAATAAGATAATCTATATTCAATATCTTAAAATCATTAAAAACTATTTCACTTTCTTTATTTGGAACCGTTAATAAATCATCATTATTAAAAATAGTAAATTCTCCAGTTCTTGCTAGATTATTTTGAATAACTGCATCTATTTTTTTTGCAATCTTTTCATTCCCGCCAAACTGAACTATGGCAACTCTGTAAGGATCTTCTGTTCCCTGGGTTATTTCTAAAACAAGCTCTGAAAGAAGAAAATTTGAAAAGAATAATAATGCTAATATTTTTTTCATGACGGGTTAAAGGTTATTACTATATTCTTAAAATTTGAGGAATAAATATTTAAGGGGATTTCATTAAAAAAACCAAACGTTTCAACTCTTTGAACTGCCTTCAGAGCAGAGTTATCAAATCTTATATTTCCACTACTCTTAATTAGATTTGCACTTAAAACTCTTCCATTCTTATTTATTGTTAATCTTAGATTGCATACAAGTCCATCTTGAATATTAATTGGTTTTCTCCATGCGGATTGCAAGCTTTGGATAACTAGCGAGCTAAACATTTCTATTTGATTTTCTTCGGATTCCTTGGAGATAAGCTCATCTTCTTTTATAAGATCTTGGATGTTGCTTGAATTAATAAGTGAATTAAATGAAAGCCTATTGTCGACGTTGTCATCTAAAATTAATTTTTCTGATTTTTCAACTATATCAACTTTTTTCTTTTGAGACTGATTGATTTTAGTTTTTTTTTGAATCTCCTCTTTAAAAACTAGATTAACATTTATAGGCTTGCTTAATACAGACCTTGGTTGACTTTCATAATAAAAAAAATCAAGTGAATATAAAATAATAAATGCATGTATCAAGAATGATACGAAAGATGCTTTAAGGTATATCTTATTGACTCTCATAACCAGAAGTTACAATACCAATTTTTGTAATCCCCACACTTTGAACAGACGCCATAGCTTTTGCAACAAAATCAAATGACACATCTTTATCACTTTGAAAAACAACTTCAATTTCTGGGTTTGCTTCAAAAATAACTGCTGACTTTCTCTTTAGCTCTTCAAGATTAATTGGTAATGACTCTTCTCCAACATTAATAAAATAACTTCCGAATTTATTTATAGAAATCACTAATGGTTCGCTTTGAACACTCATTTTTGTTGTATCTGTTTTAGGAAGATTAACTTCAATACCTTGAATCAAGAGAGGTGATAAAACCATAAATATAATTAATAAGACCAACATTACATCTATATAAGGGACTACATTTATTTCTGCTTTAAGATTTTTTTTCTTAGCCAGTCTGTATATCATTATTTTTTAATAGACTGTTTATAAAAAATGCTAGCCAATTCCTCAGCAAAAATTAATGTTTTTTGACTTACGGCATCAGATTCAGAAGTAAATTTATTGAACGCAATAACTGCTGGAATTGCTGCAAATAATCCCATACCAGTAGCTATTAGAGCCTCTGATATACCTGGCGCCACTGCATTTATGGTAGCTTGTGTTGCATCAGAAAGTCCTTGAAAAGATGTCATTATTCCCCATACGGTTCCAAGCAAGCCTACATAGGGACTTACGGACCCAACATTTGCTAGAAAAGGCAAATGTTTGTTCATCTCTTCTTCATCTGAAGCTATCGAAACTCTCATTGATCTATTTATACTTTCTAGATCTAATTTCATCATAGTTTGGTCTGAATTAATAATTTTATATTCATCAAATGAGCTCTTAAATAAATTCATAGCTCCATACATAGAATCATTTTTAGATATTTCTTTATAAAGACTATCTAGATCTTTCCCGCTCCAAAATTGTTTAAGAAAATTATCATTTTGATTTTTAATCTTCCTAAAGAAATTATATCTTTCTACTATAACTATCCAAGATAAAATAGAAGCAATAAACAAAAGAATCATAACAATCTTTACAACTAGGCCTGCTTCTAAAAAAAGATTTAAAACTGAAATATCATCCATAATTTATCCTATTTAAAAATTAACAATAAGTCATCTGGAAACTTTTGAGGTTTTTTTGTAATTAGATCTATAAGACAAACCTCTATCCTTCCGTTTATGAACTCTTTATTATCTGAATCAACAACTTTTTGAAAGAAAATCATTCTTGCATTCGATGATTTCTTTACTGATGATTTGACAATTAAAATATCACCAAGTTCGGCAGCAGATATAAAATTTAACTGAACTTCTTTTATAACAAAGGCCAGATTAAGCTTTCTAAGACTTTTTTGAGATATTTTATTTATTGAAAGGAATTCTGATCTTGCTCTTTCAAAGAATTTTAAATAATTTGCATGGTAAACAAAACCCTGAAAATCAGTATCTTCAACATAGATTGTGACTTTTAAATCACTACACTTGATAGTTTTGTTCATGCAATTCAATATCTTTTTGAAAAAGTTCTAAAATAATCTTTATAAAATCTGGCCACAACAAATCAATAGTAATAAGATTATCTCTGATATCTTGATTAATAGATTTTGCAAGAATCCTAACTTTTATTGGTCTATTATTAAATTTATATACAAGAGCTGGTTTTAATTTCTTGTCTTTGCATGATGCAAGTACTTGCTCCCACCAGTCTGGTCTTGGTTCAGCACCTGAACCATATGCTTTACATTCAATACACCAGCTCCCTAACATAAGATCTGGTAACTCTTTTGTTCGCGTTTGTTCTAGTATTCTTTTAACTGGGTTTTTAAGATTAAGATCTTCGATCAAAGCATTTGCTATCTGCCTTTCAAAGGCAGCACCTTTATTTCTAGAATTAATCGACATTAGTTATCTTTCACCTCAAAATCATCTGGAAATTCAGCATTTGTGTGGACCTCTTGAACATCATCTAAATCGTCCATGAATTCCATTATATTTAAAACTTTCTCTGACATTTCATGATCTATATTTACAGAAGTTTCGGCGCGAAGGCTTAATTGTGCATTAATATAATCAACCCCATTTTTTTTGAAAGTTTCTAATACTTCATTGAAATCATTTGCTTCGGAGGTTACTTCATAAAATTCTTCCTCCTCTGTGTAATCAAGTGCACCTGATTCAATTACTAAATCCATTAATTTTTCATCTGAGATGTCTTTTGAAACATGTATTAATCCAAATTTTTTAAATAAATATGCTACTGATCCGTCTGTTCCAAGATTTCCACCATATTTTGAAAATGCATGTCTTACATCTGAAACAGTTCTATTTCTATTATCAGTCATGGTCTCAACTAGAATTGCAACCCCTCCAGGACCATATCCTTCAAAAATTATTTCCTCCAATATTCCGGTTTCGCCAGTTCCTGAACCTTTTTCAATTGCACGCTTAATTGTGTCTTTTGGCATATTAGCTGAGTTAGCTTTTTCTAGGGCTAATCTAAGTCTCGGATTATCGTCAGGATCTGGTCCACCTTTTGCAGCAACAGTGATTTCTCTTATAACTTTCGTCCAAACTTTTCCTCTAGACGCATCTTGTCTAGCTTTTCTGTGTTTTATGTTAGCCCATTTTGAATGACCGGCCATAAATTATTCTTCCTTATGGGTGCTTAAAATTTTTAATTCTTCGAGTTGCTCTTTCTCTACTTTACTTGGAGCATCTGTTAAAAGACATGCAGCGCTTTGCGTTTTTGGAAAAGCTATAACATCTCTAATATTTGAAGTATCTGTTACTAACATCACTATTCTGTCTAACCCAAAGGCAATTCCACCATGAGGCGGGCAACCTGATGATAAGGCTTTTAGGAGGAATCCAAACTTATTTTCTGCCTCTTGTTCAGATATTTTTAAAATATCAAAAATTATTTTTTGCATCTCAGCATCATAAATTCTAAGTGACCCACCTCCTATTTCATATCCATTAAGGACTGCATCATAGGCATGTGCTATTGCATTAACAGGATTATTAATTAACTCTTTTGCTGAGCATTTAGGTAAAGTAAATGGATGATGTAATGGTGTAAGCTCACCTTCTTTATTATGTTCAAACATTGGGAAGTCTATAATCCAACATGGCGCCCATTTTGAAGTGTAAAGATTTAGGTCTTCTCCAAGTTTTTTAATTAAACTGCTCATCGATAAATTAACTACCGACTCTTTACCAGCGCCAAAAAATATTAAATCATTTGTTTTGATATCTAATGTTTTTATTATATTTTCAACTGTTTCTGATTTTAAGAACTTTAATATGGGAGATTGAATACCATTTTCTAAGTCATTAACATCATTAATTTTTATATATGCAAGTCCTTTCGCACCAAGCTTAGAAACAAATTTTGTGTATTCGTCTATCTGTCCTCTTGATAATGAATTGCCATAAGGCACCTTTAGAGCAACTACTCTTGAATTATTATCTTTTGCTGGTTCAGAGAAAACTTTAAACTCTTCGTCTTTTACTTCATCTGAAATATCCACAAGTTTTAAAGGAATTCTTAAATCAGGCTTATCACAGCCATAATCACGCATAGATTCATGCCAATGTATAACCGTAAAATTATCTAGAGATTCATTACAGAATTCTTTAAAGATATCTTTAATCATCTTTTCACTAATTGACATAATCTCTGATTGATCGACAAATGACGCCTCTATATCTATTTGTGTAAATTCAGGTTGTCTATCGGCTCTTAAATCTTCATCTCTGAAACATCTTGCTATTTGATAATATTTATTTAAGCCGCCAATCATAAGGAGTTGTTTAAAAAGTTGAGGAGATTGAGGCAAGGCATAGAAGCTACCAGGCTGAACCCTGCTAGGAAGAATGTAATCCCTAGCCCCTTCTGGTGTTGCTTTGGTTAAAATAGGTGTCTCGATTTCATTAAAATCATTTTTATCTAAATAATTTCTTATTAGTGAAGTTATCTTAGACCTTGTAATAATTCTGCCATTCATTTCAGTTCTTCTTAAATCAAGAACTCTATTTTTTAATCTTACATCTTCATTTACTTCTTGGTACTCATCAATTGGAAATATAGGAGTGCTTGCTTTGCTTAAAATATTTAGATGCTTAACTTCGATTTCAATCTCACCTGTATGCATGCTTTTATTAATTGTTCCTTCTAATCTTTTTCGCACGCTACCTTTAATTTGAACCACATACTCATTCCTGATTGATTCAGCTAACTTAAAAGACTCTTCGTTATCAGGGTTTACTACAGCTTGGCATATACCTTTTATATCTCTAACATCTAAAAAGATCACACCTCCATGATCTCTTCTTCTGTGAATCCAGCCACAAATTGTTACTTCTTCTTTCAGATTTGAAGATGTTATTTCACCACAATAATCAGATTTCATTATAGATTCCTATTTAATCCTTAATTTTATCTTGTTTAGAGCCTTTCTTGGGGTTTGTTTTAGAAGTTTCTTTAGTTTTGTTGTCATTTGAGGATTCATTTGTTGAAATATTCTTCTTTTTACCTGTTTTAAAGTCCGTTTCATACCATCCACCCCCTTTCAATCTGAAAGATGGAGCAGAAATAAGCTTCTTAAGACTTTTTGTATTGCATTTCGGGCAAGCTGTTTTAGGTTTGTCGCTTATTTTTTGTATTACTTCAATTTCATGTTCACAATTTGAACATTTGTAATCATAAATGGGCATAAGTCCTCAAAAAAAGATAAAATTATAAACTATGTTATTTTCAAAGCTACTAATACCTACATTAAAAGATGCTCCAAAAGAAGCTGAGATCATTAGTCATAAACTAATGCTTAGAGCAGGGATGATTCGTAAAGTAGCTTCCGGCATTTATACATGGTTACCTTTGGGTTTAAAGGTTCTTAGAAAAATAGAAAATATTGTTCGAGAAGAAATGAATGCGTCTGGAGCACAAGAAGTCTTCATGCCGATGGTCCAACCAAAAGAATTATGGGATGAGACTAATAGGTGGGAAAAAATGGGCCCAGAGTTATTAAGAATTCAAGATAGACACGAACGAGATTTTTGTCTTGGTCCAACTCATGAGGAGGTTATAACAGACATAATTAGAGATAATGTAAAAAGTTATAAAGAACTTCCTCTGAATATTTATCAAATTCAAACAAAATTTAGAGATGAGGTCAGGCCAAGATATGGGATTATGCGAGGAAGAGAGTTTCTAATGAAAGATTCCTATAGCTTTAATATCGATGAAGAGTCTCTTCAAGAAACTTATCTAATAATGAGAGATACTTATAAAAAAATATTAGAGCGAATTGGGCTTGAATATAAGATATCAGCTGCAGACTCTGGAGCAATTGGTGGAGATAGTTCTGAAGAATTCCATGTCTTAGCAGAAAATGGAGAAGACACTATTGCTATCAGTGACTCATCTGAATTTGCAATAAATACCGAGCTTCTTTTAAAGGAAGGTGAAGATATAAATTCACTTGAAGGCAAGCCGTCTCCAGATGGTATTGGAACAATACAAATCAAAAAAGGTATTGAAGTTGGTCATATTTTTAAACTTGGAAAGCTTTATGCTGAATCAATGAAAGCAAATGTCTTAAATGCTGAAGGTAAAGCTTCGACATTGCATATGGGCTGTTATGGCATTGGTGTTTCAAGACTGGTTGCAGCTGCTATAGAACAAAATTTTGATCAAAAAGGAATTATTTGGCCTCACAGCATAGCTCCATTTGATATTAATATTGTTTCAATAGGTTTTGATAAAGATAAAGATATTTCATCTGCATCAATAAAATTACATGATGAGCTAACTGATATGGGTTATGACGTTCTGCTTGACGATAGAAAAGATGGGTATGGTGCAAAAATGAAAGATTCAGAACTCATAGGAATTCCATTAAATATTGTGATTGGTAAAAAATTCCTAGAAAACAAAGAAGTGGAATTAAAAGGAAGAGATGGGCAAATCTCATCTAATTCAATTACAGATATAAAAACAATACTAGACTTCTTTAAAGATAAAAGGCGTTAAAAAGTTTATTCACTTCTCTTTATAATCGTTGCATTTGCTGTTCCGCC
>CEWO01102502.1_pt1 | contig 55218 bp, 58 predicted proteins | sample 361561 | NCBI WGS metagenome assembly CEWO01 (sample SAMEA2623627, study PRJEB7988) | marine metagenome | isolation source: saline water (ENVO:00002010), including
TATCTTCAGTATAGATTTTAAGTGTCGGAGTGCCATTTTCCAGAATATATTCGACATCAGTCCCATCTACTGGTTTTGCTGGAATATTCGCATTCCACGTCAACCAGAATTTGCGGCCATAGTTTTCACCAGGGGAGGTAACAACGGTCGTGAAATCTTTTTTATTTTCACTTACCCATTCTAGTTTGACGGTATCTTCAAGATAAAACCGGGGCGGCCCGGACTCGGTGAGGGCGCTATTGGGTTCCTTGTTGTTCGAATGCATTTTAAAGGTATCAGCATCTTTATTCATATGCCATATGGATACGAATTTATACTGAAAGCCTTGTTCCTCTGGTAGGACATATTGGATCTTGAGCTTGCCACCCTCAACCTTCGCTCTAATACTGCCTATGCTTTTCATAATGTTCACGTTGGTGGAGGGCGGCATTGGAGTCACCTCGTTTTCGAAATCGTCATCCAATACGTCGGTGGTATCGATATTAAGAGTCGCATCGGTGAATTGTTTCAAGTCGTCCTTCCAATCCCAGGTAACGACTGCATTAGACGTGGTATAGGAGAAATTTCCGATGGCGGCTGAGCCTTGTCGTTTGACTTCTTTATAGTTTCTATCCTGTGAATTTCCTAACGTAATCTTTATAGGTTCTGACAAACGTGGGCCCTTATCTACTAGTCCTTGTGTAAAGTGGTCTCTTTTATAATTATTTGCAAATCTTAAGTTGTTTCTTTTACTTCTTAAAAGTTGTTGAGGCATCCTTATTTGTTGTTATTATTACTAATTATTTTTTTTTGTAAATTTGGTTACTAAATATTTTTATTAAAATTCGTAATCAACATTAATGTCTTTCAAAGTTTTGTTGTTATCCAACAGATTTAGTTGATTCTGGATATTTTGCAACTTTTTCGTCTTTTGTTGTATATCAAGAGCAGCATTTTTAAGAGAGTTCTCCATCTGTAATATTGTATTAATGCTATTGTAGTCGCCTTTCAGAATAGCGCTACCTATAATAGCGAGCTGTAGGTCTCTCTCGGTAATATAGGGCCCGCTTCCCGATACATCGCCTAATAATAAGTTAAGCTTAGCATCGAACTCATTTAAAATGATTTGCCAATTTTGAGAGAAATCGTCAACTTTAGAGTGGGGAAAATTGTCGGGTCGTTGCGTAAAAAGTTCTTTATTCTTAATGTTTTTTCTTGAATTTTTTTTAAAAGCTAGAGGCATATTATAATTAATAAATATTATTTTATTCTGGTCGTATTAACCATGCAAATATATTTGGTATCTTTACATTCCTAGGTGTTAATGTACCAAATAGCATGAAATAAACAGCAAATGCAAGCAATAAGTTAGTTGTAAAATCGTTCATAATTTATCAATAATCAAATATTTTAATCAAAGACCTATTCTTCGTAAAATCTTTAATTTTCGTCTTAACCAATTTATGAACGGATTTTGCTTGGTAAAACGGTTCTTCTAATATCCAACCTGCGCTATTTATAAGAAGATCTCTAATAAAATCGAATTTATAACCAGAACGCATAGATATTATAGCAGAATCCAATTGAGCGCCCGTCATTACAATTTCGAAGGATTTAACTATAGAACCGACCCCGCTATCGCTTTGAGATTCCCATACTATTTTAACGGAGCCGTTATACCAAGATTCACGAGGTTCAGCATCTAAATAATTGTCATTTATTTTAACCAGCTTATTTTTAGTATCAAAATTCAAATTTATCGCCTTTCCACCCGACCATTTAGTCAATTTTGCACACCATACGGTTTTTTCTTTGTTTTTCCAATGAGGAGGCACAAATTCATAAGGAGATATATTCATCTTAAAATTTTTGTACTCTAACACGCTTTTTATAATTTCCCTTCCAGAACCTTCTTTTGGACTCAGCAAAAGACTTAACTTAAAGGTGCTCGTCTGACAATTTATAAAAAGTGTATTGTCGCTGAGATTTTCTGAAATAACAGTCGTTTCGAGTTTTTTACTTTGCCCCGAATCCTCTGCAAAAAAAAGAGAAATGCAATTTTCCAATTCCGCTTCTGGATAAAAAAATATGTCCAAATCGTACTTTTCCGAAATAGCGACCTGGGCGCACCATTTTGGTATGAGGCCCTTCTTAATATATGATAGTTTATCGTAGGTATTATGGGGATGACAAGTTATAAGAATAATTTTCCAAGGGTCCAATTGAATCAATGGTTCCTTGAATTTATTTGTAAAATACGATTCCTCCGCGTAAGATACATCTTCGCAGAATTTATTAGAAATAGCATATTCTCTTCTGTAAGCCATTAGACCAGCGGTGGAATGATATCGTCCGAACCCTTGGCCTTTATTTCCCACAATTTTATAGATAGTCGGTGTTTTTGCAATTACGGGGTCGGAGACTTTTAAGTTTGAAAATTTCTTTTCTTTGGTTCCGTCATCGTATTGGATTACTGCAAAGTTTGATTCTTTAGACTGGACGATTCCGTTATTTTTAAAGGCCAATAGTGAATGAGTGCTTCCAGCGATGTTTATTTTGGGATTTGAATTTAGTTTTGAAACGGTGTGTTTTATTCTTTCGGGATGATGAAGATCGTCGTCGTCGAAGCAGATTATGATGTTTCCTATAGCTAATCTATTTATTACGTTTCTTTTTTTCCCTATCCTATTCCAAGTGCTGGACCAGTAATAATAATACGGGAAGCTCAATTTTGAATAAATACCTGTTCTATTTTCGGCATCTTTGTTTATTTCGGGGCTGTCATCGAATATAACCCATTCTATTTCGTCGTGATTTACTGATTGCGCTTTTATGCATTCCACCAATTTCTCCATAAAATTCGCACGTTTATATGTCGGTGTTATAATGCTTGTCGTTATATTCTTGTTGATATCTTTAATTATATCGTAAATAACAGAGGCGTGTTCTTTGCGTTCTTTAGCGCCAAGTTTCGAACACTTCATGATAATTCCACAAATTCTAAATAAAGCAGATATAACCAGATTAAGACCGTGTTTTTTAACGAGTCGCTCCACTTTATTAATATTAAAGTTCCGATCTATCAACATATTCAAAACTTTCTCTGAAAAAATAACGGGACTTTCCAAAATCATAACGGGAAATTCCACGTTTTCTACACAAACAAGAGCCTCTTTATCAGCAACCCACCCCGCCCCCATAGAGACAGCTCTATTCATACTTACCTGTAACCAACCGTCATTTATCCACATACAATCGAAATCTTCATCCTTTATCACATCTTGTTCTGATTTAATAACATATATCTTCCCCGTTTCAACCACATTCTTTCCATTCTTCAAAAATTCCAAAACATCCAACGCCCTCAGTTCAGGAGAAGTCACCTCGCACGGCTTCACGTGACGCTCTATACCCAACTTGTCGGCTACATCGTACCACGCCGTCCTTCTATCGCTTACAGATTGAAGGTTGTCTATTTCTCTGCCTGCTTCTTTCCCTTTGGGTTTATCTTCGTCCCGCGGATTTACGGCTACGACGCAATCGAAAATGTAAAATGGCTTTATTGGAGACCACAGTAAATGTCGATACAGGTGATCTATGCCCCATCCTACTAATTTTTCCGCGTGTTCCTGGTAGAAATTCATAAATTTATAGAGTGCGCGAGCTTCGAACAGTGGCGCCGTTACTTCTACGTAATTTGTTCTTCTTAATTTACTTCCAGGGACGTTTTCCATTATGTCCAAGGTCGGGCTTATTTTTCCCGCGACGGAATCGAAGCTCGGAGAAGAAACTGTGGCTTTGTATTTTTGCGCGTTTTCGAACAGAAGTTCTATTTCGTCGGGAGATAGCGCTATGTCGTCATCTATTACAAAAACGTATTCGTATCGTTGAATATTAGTTTCGTCTCTGCGAATCCATTGGAGGAGGTTCTGAAATTTTCCAGCCTTGTTGAAAAAAACGTCGTGCTCCGTTATTTCTCCAGAATATCTAACCTGAATAATGTCGTAAGAAGCGTCCATGCATCTCCACTTTTTTGGAGCAGTCGTGTTGTCTCCCACCGAGCTAAATAGAAGGTTACTTTTCTGAGTGAGCGATTTTATAAAATCACAGGGTTCTTTTTCTTTTTGTAATTTTGTGAATTGCGCGTTTATATCGTCGTGGCTCGCGTGAATTGTGCTATCGACATTTTCGTTTGGAAAAACTATAGGGCAGGATAATACGTATGTTGCCGTGGTGTTGTATATTAAATGGTCGGATACGGGATACGAATTGAAACAAAGAATTCTACCAGGTTCCGTGGCTCCGCACGCTTTTAAGCATCGTATAGCTCCATTTCGCGTTATAACATAAGCTATGGACGAAAATAGGTGTCGGGTCCATTTAATAAAGGGTCTATTATTGTCATTTGCTATTTTCATATTTTTAATGCTTTTGGGATCTCTGGGAAAAGAAAACAGCGAAACAGTTTCTGCTCCTGGGGGAGCTCTCTCCATAATTCTTCTGCAGTTTAATTTATTCTCGGGTAAAGTTGCGTCGTCTTCCAGTATAATGCCGTATTCCCTGCCTGATTTAACAAATCTACGCAAAGCTTCCATGTGGCTGCAAAGAAGACCGAGTTCGAATTTTCGTTGAGGGGGTCCGTCTTCTATTTCCGTTAAATTGCCTTTTAAATTGAAGCGAGAATCTATTCCAGATACTTTATCCATTTTTTCACCGTTTGGTCCTCGGGCTGGGATTCTTTCTGCCGATACGGAGAGTTTTTTGAATTGAGATTCCATAAATTCTCGTCTATCTGTATCTTTTTCCAGGTTTATGTAGGCAACGTAATCGGGCATTAAAGCTGTAATTTATAGGTTTTTAAATACATTATTCTAATATTTAAAAAGTATTGTGTTATGCATATAAATGACAGACTTACATCCACTCTCAAATACTTGGAAAATATGGGAACACCGAAACGATTGCGAAAATTACGAAGATAACATAAACGCCATCGGAGAATTCGATACCGTGGAACTTTTTTGGATATACTGGAATCGCATTCCAAAACCTGGCGCATTTTTTTTCAATAACAAACAGAACAGAGGCCTAGTAGGAGGAAGAAGCGTCGTAAGTTACAGTGTTTTTAAAAAGGGTATATTTCCAAAGTGGGAAGATCCCGTGGCGTGTCTGGGCGGCGAATGGAGAATAAGGAGATTCAAAAATATAGATGAACTTGACGAAATATGGGAGAATGTCGTTCTACTCACAATAGGTTGCAGCTTAGAAATGAGCGATAGTATTTTAGGCGTTCGTGTAGTAGATTCAAGCCATCCCGAAAGCAACAAAACGATGTATAATGTTGAAATATGGTTTGATTCCATGGATCACGCTGAAGATATAAAGAACAATTTCGGAGAAGCTCTGGAAAATTTAGATATTTCCAAGCTTTATCTTAGAAATCATTCGGATTAAATGGAGATTTTTAACAAATATATAAAGATTTAACTAATATTATTTACAATAATGGATAAAAATGAGCTCGAGATCATGTTTTCAAATTTCTTAAAAAGAATAGAAGACAGACTGGGATGCCTATTGGATATTTCTGAAAGATTGATAAAAGAAAATATAAAGCTTCACAACGAACTGGATAATATGAATCGTTGCAAGCTAGAATCTAATAATTCAGCCGTACTTCACGAATGCACCCAATTCTGCGTTCAAGACGAAACTCCTCAAAAAAAGAAAGTCCTCTTGGATCCCATGATCAACGGAGAACTCAAATTTTACGGAAGCGGCACATTCGACGCGAAAGAAATTATTAAAACATTCGGCGATGCTCGATTCGATAAATCAACCAAAAGCTGGATAGTTTCTAATCCCAGCGTAACCATGCAATTTATTATAGAAGAATTATCAAAAGAATTCGACTTCCAACTTTTACAATAATAAAGCGATACCCCATATTTTAACCAAAATCATGCCAAGAAAACGCGACAAATACATAGACATCGCTTTAGATATAGCAAACAAAAGCTCCATGTCAAAACAACACGGCGCAGTAATTGTCCTCAGGGGGAAAATATTATCAACTGGCTACAACAAATATCTAACCAGAGCCATAAGCGGAAAAACATGGAGAGACGAATTGCAAATCCAACTTCGCAAAGAGTGGATGGAAAGAGACATACAAACATCCTTTTCCACCTTTTCAAACGGAGGATGGGGAAAAATGAGCTGCTCTCTTCACGCCGAAATGGACGCAATGATAAAAGCAGGAATTTCGTGCAATAATAACGGGTCCGTTCTATACGTAACTCGCAGAAGCGCCATCGATGGCCGAGCTCTCAATTCAAATCCCTGCAAAAGATGCACTAAAGCCGCTTTTCGCAGGGGGATTAAGATAATTTACACGTAATCAGCACCCCAAAAACTATTTAAAGAGCTCCCGCATACTATAATATCTTAAAACACACACACACTCACAATGGCAACTTTCGATAACAGCATTCCTATTAAGCCTTCCGATTTCACACCAGCACTACACGCACCGTACGCAAAGATTAAGTCCCACGCAAATGGAGGCAAATATATTTGGGCAAAGGCAAAGGTTAAGGTTCCAGTTATGAGACTTGCTTTCGATTATAACGAACACGATGACGAGAGGTCTGGTCGCAAGAAGTACGATATTTCGCTCTCTTTTTTGGGAAGCGACACTAACACGAAGATAGAATCATTTCTAGATATGTGCAAGTCTCTAGACCAATACAATATTGATTGGGCCTGTAAAAACAGTACCGATTTGTGGGGCGAAGATTTGTCTACGCCAGAAAAGCGTGTAGTTGTTGAAGACCGCTATACTTCTATGATTAAGATGCCGAAGAAGGCCGAGTACTCTCCAACTTTTAAGATTAAGCTTATGACTAACTATAACACAGGCAAGAATGAGTTCCAAGTCTTTAGTAATACTAAGGACGAGTCTGGAGGTTATCCGGAGATTGATATTTGGAATGATGAAGAGAGTCAGCTGGATCTTACAATGTTTAAGGCGAAAACGGAGATGGCAACGCTTATAGAATATACTGGTATGTGGGTCGTAGGTAAGAAGATGTATCCTGGGTGGAAGTTGGTGCAATGCCAGCCGAAGTCTTCTGGTCTTCAGGAGAAGAAGTTTGCTCTCGCCGATTCCGATGACGAGGGTGAAGACGGGGATGGGGGTGAGGTGGAGCAGATTTTGGATGGGGGCGAGGATGCATTTGATGAATGAATGGAATAACTGAAATAAAAATTAAATAAAAATTAAATACCCACAAAAAGGGCGGGAAACCGCTTATTTTACTTATTGATTATAATAAGTAAAGTAAATGGTTTGTTAATTTATAATTTTATCGATGAGTTCATGAACTTTGAATGCGTAATTAAACTTGTTGTTTAAATCTTGTTCGTTCAAATAAAATTCCATGTATGATTTTGTGGCAAGACCTTCAGTGGAGCCGTTGCGGGCTTCTGTATTCCAGTCTATTTCTTTCAAATAGACCTGAAAACTACTCGCAATACGGGAAAATAGGACAATATCGGGAAGCGAACCGGTTTTTTTACATTCTTTTAGTAGATTAAACGTCTTATAGAGATTATCGCGTTCGTCAACATCAAAAATGCAAGGCGATTTATCTAAAAGTTCGCACAGTTCTTCCATTTTATAAAAAAAAAGAGCTATTTTTTTAATACAAAAATAATTAAATCTTTTATCCAAAAAATCAACGTGTCAATTTAAAAAAAAATCAACGTGTCAATTTTCAAAAAAATAAAGTATATACATATTTGTATACACATTTATATATGACAAGTTGCATACCTTTACCGAAATGTATCCGTGAAATGGATAACGATACCGTTGAAAAAATACAAGGTTACATCGCAATGGGCGGAATGTTCGTTAAAATACTTATGGCTTCTTTCCCCATGATGTTCGTACCTCAGCTATGCGACGGAGAACCTTGCAGTATGTCCGACAAATTCTTAGGATGGAATTGGCTTATGCTCGTTAACGTAACGACGTTTTGTTCTTTTTGCAATTTATATTACATTCAGGCAAAAAGAGAATTTTTTATGATAGACTACTTCGACGAAGACGACGATAAATCCGAAAACGCTCTCTTCGACGAAATAGAACACTACCCTCTTATTAAAAGAAAAATTAATAAACTAAATAAAAAAATAGGCTCTGCAAATACCGCCTGTATAGTATTTTTCGCAATAAATACAATCTGGAGCAGCGGCTTTATTCTTGCGCAAAGATATCTCGACGCAACCACAATCACTGTACTTCTCACAAATTCCATATTAGTTCAAGGAAAATTAATGCAAATAAGAGACGCTCACTTGAGCGAAGATTTAGCTCAAAGTAGCGTAGGAACCCGGCCCAAGAAATACAACATTATCGACGTGGATAAGCGCAATTTAGAATTGGGTATTTATCCCGCGATCGCAGATTCTAAAGAAGAGGCTTCCGCTTCTCCGCAAATTAACATGTTAGATATCAGCGTTCATGACTCTAAAGACAAAGAGTTGTATAAACTTGGCGAAGAAGGTAATTTTGATAATACAAAAGCTTTGCCAGAGAAAGAATTAAAAATCATAATAGAAAATAAACCCGAGCTTATGAAGAGTCCCACATCTAGCCCTACAAGCAATGTTGCAAGCAATGTTTCAGAAAAATCAGACAAAATACCTGAAGTTTAAGATTGTTCTTTATGCGTCCTCTCGTAAAGTATTATGTAAGTATTTTTAATATGAGACGGCAACTCTTTATAAATATCGAGAGGGCCTTGAATATTTTCGTCGCTTATGATCCACCATTTTGAATTTTTATTGATACAGCAATAATAATGTCCGCAATTTATGTTGGGTCCAGTGTGAAACCCAATCCCTTTCATTTCATATTTGCAAGACTTGTGCAAAGTTTCGCTAACGAAGAGCTCTGTACTTATTTTGGATAGGCTCTTATTTATAGTATGCAAAATTAAAGTTTTTGGAAAACGCCAAACTTCTATCTTTCTGGTAGCAGTTTGACTTTTTTTGCACTTTTCGCATACGTAGCCCTCTATTTTTTCGTTTTTAGAAAAAGTGTCCGACCAATCTTTAAAATTTTTGTGAGACGTATTCAGAGAAATGTTATTAAACAGTTCCCACTTGTTATTTTCAACTTTGCACGACTCACAGGTCGTGGAACTGTGATACATTCCGTGGAAATTCTTTACGAGAGGGTCCATCCTGTAGGTGTATTCATCCCACCAGAATGCTCCGAAAGAACGCATTATTTCGGAGTAGTCTTTTCCGAGAGATATTTTTCTTTTGTTTCTGGAAAGTTGGATTGGTTTTTTTAGTATTTCGTCTATTAAATCGATAAAGAACATGAGACACTCGTGGCAATCTTGCTGCATCCCGAGCGTATATCCTGGATACTTATTTCTCAATTCGATCCACAATTTTTTGTGAATATCGGATAAATCTGCAGTTTTATTGAGATTTGCAATCGAACTAAAATTACAGATTATTTTGTCTGACTTTTCCATTTTTGAAATCGTCGACATAAAACGCGACGATGAAGTTATTACTTGCAGCGCAGTGTTAAAAAAACAGGTGTTACCATAATTATACATAGACATTGGCTTATCTTCTGTATTAATCTTGGGTTTAAACGGTATTTTAACAACGACTTCGTTAGTTGTCATTTGAAAATAAATGACACAACTTTTTAAGTACCTATTTTTTTAAAGTTTCCTTTGTTATTATTTCGTAGAGTTTTTCAAAATTTTCAATGTTTCCCTTATAATAATGCTTGGCTTGTGAGATAGGTCTCAGCATTTTATTGGAATTACTCTTACCATAAGCAATAATAAGAAGCGCGTATATTTTAGTATCATAACTAAAGTTTTTTATTTCTTTAGAAAAAAAAGGCTTTTCGCTTTTATAATAGTTCTCCCTCGATTTTTCGCTGTTTATTGACATCATTATCAACATAGCACAATACAGTATGTCCGTGATGCTTGTTTTAGACCCCTTAATATGGTGTTGGTACTCCTTTTTGAATTTGTCTGGAACGTACAAATTTTCTCCAAACGCGCAAAAATCTTCCCCGAAATCTATCAACTTGAAATTCCACTTTCCGCGTCCCTCCTGTCTAGCAACCGCATTTCTAAATTTTAAATCGCTGCAAAAAATACCTGCTTTAGCCATCTTTTTAATAGGAATCCTCAAACTCATTTCTATTACCGAAAAAGAAGGTCTATCCTTCTTTGCGCGCCCTATCAATTCGCGAACAGAATACGGAAAATACTCCATCACCAAAAAACCTCGGTTTTTAGAATCTATTCCTGCACCGTAAACCTTCGGTCCCGCACCGTTATTAGACATCTTAATCGCCATCTTTATCTCTTGCTTAAAATAGCTCACGTCATCCAAACTATCCTTTCCAACCCTATAAATTACTTTGGTCCCGGAGTCTTTGCACTTATCTTTGACGGTCGCGGGATACACCACGTTATAAGACCCCGAACCCACCTTCTTCTTGTCAATTTTCAAATAGTTACCGTAATTCTTCTTCTTAACGACAAAATTCTCGTTTTTCACGGGCTTCAAACACAACATATTTACTATTCGCATATATTTAAAATCTCCACCTATTCTCGCAACACAAACATTTCGCGAAAATAGTCATCGGCTCATCCGCAGACCTCGTCTGCATTTCATAACTTGTCGTTTTACTCATTCCGCACTTCCCACAAGTCAGCATGCTATCCGGAACTTCTACGACCTTTTCCACGTATTTCCCAGCCATTTCGTCGTATTCTTCCGTAACATCGTAAGGGATTTTGATTTGGATGCCGTGCTTTCCAGTTCCAGGTTTCCATATTCTGCCCGATTTGTCTGCTTCCAGTACCTTTTCTCTTTCTCTTTTTGCCGCATAACAGTTCGGGTCCAACTGAAAATGCGTCATACCTCCCAGTTGATCTGGGAAAGTTTTTTCCTCGCATAGTCTGTCTAAAAGTTGATCGGCGCCAGAGTTTGTGCTTAAAGCGCAGTAAACTTTCCAACGTATGCCCTCGTAGACTTTCGTGAATGGTTTGGTTTTTACGGTCATAATACAGGGGCCCGACGGTTTTCGGTGTATTTTCGAGGAAACCTTATTTACAAATTCTGCATCCAAATCGTGTTCTAAACCTATGGCTTCTTTGCTATCTTTCGACGCTTGATATATACCCTGTTCTATATCAACGACCCATTCCAATACATGGTCTGGATCCATATTCATCTTTTTTTCGAGCAACTTTCTAAAGCATTCACGCGTTTTAGCTCTAATATCAGTCATCGTTTTTATTTAACTATAAACTACTACTATTTCTTAAGCACTCACCTCACGGTATTTTTTCACCGCGGCCATTTCCAATTTTATTAGGATAAAGCATTTAAAGACGATTCGCAAATAAAATTATTAACTATGTCCGCTGCTCCCTCCACTGATACCCCCGCAACTAACCAATCCTCAATCGATGCCGCTCCCGTTGTATCGAACCCAATCGTCGAGTCAATCGACAAAATTCTTAAGGATTACGACGAGCTTGCCACTTCCTGGAAGGGCGTTCTCGAGGTCGTCAAGAATAACCTTAAAGAGACAACCGCCATTAAGAACGCTCTTGTTCGTGTAAGACGTGACGTAGATAAGGGGCTTCGCAAGAAGTCTAAGACCACCAGGCGCATCGCGGACCCGAACAGGCCAACTGGATTTAAGAAGCCCATCGAGATCTCAATTGATCTCGCTAAGTTTTTGAAGGTAGAGCCTGGCACAAAGATGAGCCGCACCGATGTGACTAAGGCCATCAACATTTATATCAAGGAGCACGACCTCCAGAACCCACAAGCAAAGAGAGAGTTTGACCTCAACAAGTCTCCAGCTGGAAAGGCCCTTTTCAAGCTTCTTAACCCAACCGGAGAGGCTGCCGTCTCTTATTTTAATCTGCAGCGTTGGTTAGCTCCTCATTTCCCCAAGACACCTCCAGCAGAGGCCGCTGATGCACCTGCCACGCCTGCCACGCCTGCCACGCCCGCAGCAGGAGGCGCGCGGCGTAGAGCTCCTGCGAGGAAGGCCTAAGTTAAAAATACCGCAGTAATATCTTGTAAAAAAACACTTAAAAAAAATAAATAAAGTCATTCATAGACCTGGAATGTCGTTAAACTTAACCAAAATGTTACGGCTTGGCGCAGAGGTCATAGGATCGAAACCTATAGTCGTAACTAAAAATAAAAATGCGTTAAATTATATTTTATTGCATTTTTGTTTTTTATCATCTGTCTAATTACTATCGCAAGTCAAGCATTTCGCATAAAACAAACACTTCTTGGCGTGTTTTTTATTCTTGCGGCCAAAATCCGACAATTGTTTTAGCACCGCGGCTTTAGAAGAACGCTTTGCGGCTCTCCTCAAAATTTTTCGACCAATTCGCATCATATTAGCAATTTCATACGGAGTCATAACTCTTCCCGCGGCAGGAAGTTGGGGTTGTATACTTCCTTGGCCTGCTAATGCACTCATATGTCTTTGTCGTTCTCTTTCTTGGGCCATTCTTTCGGCTTTTTTTATTTTAAGTTTTTCCTCCTGCTCGTCGTATGTTCTTGGAGATGATCCTGGCGAAGTTCCTCTCATCTCGTCTACATCATTGTGACTCTTTTTCAATAAATACTCAACAGTCGAAGACTCAGATGGGGGGGGTTTATCTTCTTGCATTACTTATAAACATAGAAAAAAAGATTTAAATGTAGGAATATGAAACTGGCTTACAGCCTTGGCGAGCTCATTCAATTTGCGACCATCCTCCTAATAAAACTCACAATCATCGGTATCACGTATAATACGTTTGTCCGCAAAGAGTTCGTGGGGGTTTTAGATACTGCAAAATCGAACATGCACCCGTTTAATACTTTTCGGGAGTACAGCGCAACCATGCATGCTGCGTAAATTATCCAAATGTCAGAAGGAGGTAGAACTAGCGCTCCTACGTATACGGATACTGCAAAACCTATATGGCCGATATCCATTAGCAATGCGGAATCGATTAATATGCCAATAATGTTTATTATCTGAATAGCTGCGCACATACGATAAAATAAATATGGTCGTCGTATGTGTAGAGCGATGGTCGCGCACAGAGCAAGTGCAGTGAATATGAAAAGAATATATGTGTGTTTTTTTTTTGGATCTTTGTCATCTTTTTCGGGAGTTTTATTTAGTTCGACCATATTATTATTATATCAGAAAATATTATAGCTGAACGCGGATGTGTTTATATACCCTTGCCGCAGGTGCAGAATTTGTCGCAATTTGCGCAGCAAGTTTTTTGAGAAAACGATTCGGCAGAGCACAAGCTGGGAAAGAACATTGTTATCAAAAACCAAATACAGACACCTATTACGATTCCCTTTAAAATACTAATAACTTTTTCGTCTATTTCGTAAATCGGTTTAGATGCGGCGGTCATTATTACTAAATAACTACATTTTATTTAAAAACTTGAGGTTCTACTTGCTCGGACCATCCCCACAAAATAATAGACATCCTCGGCGGTGATTGCGGGTGCCCCTTTAGAATGCCGTGTTTCCACAAAACATTAACCTCTCTCCCAAAACTGTAAATATAACCATCAAGCATGGGAAAAGAAACAGTAGATTCCGTGGCCGCATTTTGAAAACTAACCTCCCTACAACCTCCAAAATTTATTGCAACAGTTATATTTTGGACTTTTTTCATATTATCTTTAATAGCAGCAGCGTCGTGATGATAAGGCTTCCAGTCGTTGCCATCTCTGTATAGATTAACTCTGGTAGATTTGACCTCCATTTTAAACATACTGGCAATGGTATTAATGACGCCGTTTATTCTGTGACAATCGTTTTTCCACTCTCCCTTAGATATTCCGTCATCTGCTATAAGATGGCTGTCTCCGTGCCAAAGTTTCATAAATTCTTCAGAACTATCTCCGCAGTGTTTCTTTTTAACGATGTCGATTTCTTCTTTTATAAAATCAAACCAAACAGATTCGGTTGCTCTATCGGGTAATGCGTGTTCTTTAGCGACAGCTTTATTAACTTCAACAAATCCCAAACCAGGAAAGAAGGGATCCAAAATTGTAAGATCGTGACTTGTTAGACCGTTATTAACAGCCGCACAATGCGCCATCCACCCCGTAATAATCCTCATATCTGAAGCGCTTTGTTGTGGCTTGAATGAAGTTGTATTTTTGGGATGTCTTTTAGTTGATGTGGCAGAACTCTTTTTATTTACACATACGAGTTCTTTATTTTCTGGTGCCCTTATATCGAGAGCCTTTAGTTTTCCGTTGTCGTCGCTTGAAGGTGTGAATACAACTTCCTCGTTATCTATTAGATAAGTTCTGACGGGTACGTTTGTTTTAATGTTACTGTGGTGTGCGAAATACTCGGTTGTGCCAGATTCTTCGCTGGTATATGTTATGATACCAAAACCTTTTTCTGCAGTAAACCATTTAACTTTTCCGTTGTATCGGATGGGGGTATTGGAGGAATCTTGGGTCATTATAATTAACAAAACTTTTAACCTTTAAATAATATAAAGTTACGAATCTTTCAAATAAAATGGCGAATAGTATAACGATACCGCATGTATTTATTGTAAAAGACGAGTATTTTAAAGGTGGAAGTGTTGGAGTTTCGGATAATGCTTTTATTATGGTGTCTGATGATGCGTCTTCTGTTTATTTATCGTGGATTGGAGATAAGATAGAGGGTGTTTGTCGATTAATTTCTAAAGAAACGGACAAAAAAATTTGGGAAAACTTTGATAAAGTAATTTCGTGGTTGAATCACGGCGAAGAACGCGCCATTAGATACGGAGATTGTTCTGGTACTTGGCATTTAGTTTTTTCGGAAAAAGTTGATTCGGAATTTATTGTGTTAAAAAATGTAAAGAAATCTACTTGCACTTATATGAATGAAAATGGACGCAGCCCCATAGAAGTGTTCTTTAAAATACAAACAGAACCAGATAACGACCTGTCGCGAGAACGAGTGGCTTATATTAATAATATATTGGAAAGCGCGCACACTTTTGATGATTACGAACGAATACGGCTTTCTGCGTTAAATGCCGCGAACACAATAAGCTTTTTTAGCGATATTCGGGACTCGCCCAATAAAAAATCGGTCGTTGATATAGAAATACAAAAACCGAATGTTCTCAAAATAGAGAACTCGCACGTCACAATTATATCTCACGGACTCCCCGACAAAGAAATAAAAGAAAACGTAAAAACAAAAATAAACATCGCAAAATTAAAAGAATTCGTTAAAAACACAAACTCAAAAACACTACAATTCATCATAATGGGAAACAACATGCCCCTCATCATAAAAACAGACAACAAACAACTATTTCTCCTAGCACCTTACACAGACGATTTATATTGCGAAAACGCAGCAGGCTTACCTGTTACCGACATATTAGAAGAGGATGCAGGCGATGGCGTATCAGACATAGAAGGCGTATCAGCAGACAATGTAGTGGGAGATGGAGTAGCGGGTGTAGAGTTAGTAATTTCAAGTGGTTCTGGGGTTAATGTTACGGGTGTTATGGGTAATGGTTGTGGTGTAGATGTAACTGATGGGGTTGTTGTTATAGAAACGGCGGAACCAGGGGAACCAGGGGAATCGGCGGATTTAGTTGGATAGACAAATAGGCGTTTCATGAGAACAAGAAAAACGAAAGGTAAAAACATCCAGAAAAAAGTCATAATGTTTGGTAATTTATTGGTAAAAAGTTTCAATGTTAAGTATATAAGAGTTGCGTAATTGACCCATCTGAATATTTCGTAAATGGCTCCTCCTACGTCAATAGTTTTATCTCCGAATTTAATGTTTAAAACAAACGAATCTTTCGGTATAAGTTCTTCAAACACGGGGTCGAATACTTTTACTTGAAGCTGACTCACAAGTGAATATGAAATACTACTCAATAACATACCCGTACCCAACGTTTGTTCCTGAGACATATATTCAAATACATTACTTGGTTTTTCACCTTTAGTCATATTAATTTAAGAATATATTTTATTTTTTAATTAATATTTCTGGAATATTTGTCAGGCCAGTTACATCTCTGGAATTGCACGGAACCCAATTAAAATGCTCTCCTGTCTTGATTATTTTAGCTTGTTCTATAGAATGCGGCAATATTACACGCTTATCTAATAACAAATATCCACCTTGTTCGATGGACCAATCTGTCACATCGTCGCAATTCCAAACAAAAACATAGTCACTGTCATTGTAACAGCCAGAAAATGTTTCTCCCTTCTTAATCAAGATTTCCCTCAAATTAGGATACTTGATTAACAAATTCCCATCGGGATTGTTATCGGGAATTTCCTTTTTTTTATTCGTATTTAAAACCGCCACCAAAATTGAGACCGAAACAGCAACGCTTAAACTTATAATCTTAATTGTAATATTCGCCATTTTATTTTATTCTAAATCGCTTTTTTTTAATAGACTTATATTTATCCTAAACATTCTCATCCTGCGGAACATTTGACACCTCTTGCTCAACAAAATCCTCTATAACCTCCTCCTCATGAGGGATTTCGCTCGACAATACATCTGGAATTATATCCTCCTGTACGCGATGATGGTCAATACCATTATCAGCATTTCTAAACAACAAATCTATAACCCACACGTTCGTCTGCGGCGTTTTCGCGGGGGGTTTTACAAATAACCCCATGGGTTTGTAATAGGCTATCAAATCGTTCTTGATTCGCCGCTTTTCCAAAAAGCGAGCTCTCGAGAATTCGTGCCTTTTAGCATTTACCAGCGTAAGAACAATAAAATCTCTCTGTTCCCCCAAGTCCAGGCTGATCCTGTATCTGTTATGGAGTGTTTGACCTGGTACTGTAGCACTATTAGCAGTTTTAAGCTTTTCTATGGTGTTGAAAACCTCTTCGGCGGGCTTGCAAAGTTGCTTAAGCAATATTTGGTAAGCCATTTCTATAGCTTCCTTATAATCGAGCAAACCTTTTGTTTCCAAAATGTTTCTGGAAGAATTGTTTGAGATATCAGTTTGTGTGGGATAATCGTTCGTGAAAGTTGCCATGTATAATAATATTATTTATACGACTAACCTTTAATACTCTTTTTCCTCTTCTTTCCGTTAGATTCTTTTACGCTCTGCAACAACTGTTCGGGGTTCAACTCGGAACCCCCGTTTTCTTTGGCTTCTTCCATCAAAAGCTCAATCGCAGCCTTATCGGCAGCAATTGCCGCAGGAGAATCGTCTTCTTCTTCTGTTTCTTCTCCCGTTTCGTCCCCCTCGACTTCTTCGAGTTCTTCGAGTTCTTCTATATCAGAATCTTCGGATTCTGAACCGTTTTCCGTAGAGCTATCCTCTTCGTCAGAATCTTCATCCGAATCGCTGCTGTCGTCCATATCTACATTTTCATCGTCGTAAGGGTCTTCCGCTTTATCTACCGTAATTTTGTAGGGTTCTACACCAGATTCTATAAGCTTATTTACGTTGCTATCTTTGCTGCTAGAGGTTTCCGCTCCAGTTTCCTGGGTGCTGCATATCTTCTTAAGCAATTCAAGATTCTCGTCGTCTAACGTCTTAGGCAACTCCAAATCGAACTGAACGTACAAATCCCCGTACTCCTGTTTTTGAGAAGTCGCCGCTTCCCGATTTTCGTCGTCTTCTACCAGCCCGTCATCGTCCTCGTCTTCTTCTCTAATTGGCATTCCCGCGTTTTTGATGCAGCGAAGTCCTCCGTCTGCGTGCAAGGGTTCCCCCGATTTGGGAGCAATTTCTATCAAACGACCGTCAAGATGAACGAATTTGAATCCTCCCACGTAAGATTCGTAAAGGGAAACCTTGTTATTCAGAATCCAGAGATCGTTACCCTCTCTTTCAAAGACGTCGTGTTGGTCCTGAACGATGCAGGCTATTATATCACCAGTTTCGCTGCCTTCCGCGTGGTCCGACTCGCCCACGAAATGGATGAGGTCGTCGTCTATCATACCTGCCTCGAGAAAGTCGGAAATGGGAAGCTTGATCTTCACGTTATCGTATTTGTAGGCTCCTTCGGGTGGATCTTGGTTGTTTTCTTGTTTGTAGGCCTCGCGGTCCTCGTCGGTTATATCGACTCTGCGGTCAACGCGCACAGTGAGTCTTTTGGATGTTTTTCCGCTAAAGAGCTCTTCCAGGGAAAGGTTGAGTTGGTACTGCTTGTCGGGTGTGCGGGGTTTCTTTTTCTTTGCGTTACGGTTCTTTTTCTTTTTGGATTTTTCTTTTGATTTGGTGTTGTGTTGTTGAGGGCCCGTGGGCGGAGGTGGGGGCATATTGCTTGGCGAATCGTCTTTCATTATTGCGTTTAGGATAGCGTCAGGTGAAGATTTTTTGTTATTATGTTTGCCGTTACCGTCTGATAGTGCATTTTTGAAAATACCTTCGAGATCTAAAGATTGAACCTTTTCGCTCGTGGCTTTGATGGCTCTTTTCATCTTTTTTCTTTCTTCGGGCGGTAGCTCTTTCATTCCAGGCATTTCGCCAATCAACGATTCTAGCAAGTTTGACATATCAGGCATACCTTTTTGCGAATTGTTGGAGGCTGGCATCGAATTCTGGTTACTTAACGTTAAGAATTTAAGAGCCCTGTATTTTCCGCGCTCTCGTTTATTTTTCTTTCTTTTTGCAATTTAATTAGTTTGAAGTGGTTTTGTCTCATGTTGTAAATTAGATCCTCGTTTGCTTTTATTTTTGCGTGCAGATGCTCGTGGTTTTGCCACTTGCCGTGATTTATCTGAATCTGATAATCCTTAATGTTCCAAAATTTGCAAAACTCGGATATACTGTCGAAAAAATCCTTGAGCTCATCCGATTTAAACTCCGCCACCGTATTAATATGCCTAATGGGTGTCGCTATTAATAATGGCCTATTACACATATCGAAGTGAAACTTTACTTGCCCATTAGAATTATACAAAATCGTATGCTCCTGCGCCAATCTTTTAGGAAAGCACGTGTAACATTTTCTCGTACCGTAACACGTATTTATTCGCCGCTGTTGGGTAACGTTTGTCGGCTTACGATATTTTTCGGGAATCGCTGAAATATTGTTTGTGGTTCCTTCTCGTTTCAGTACTTCTATGCCAAATAACGAGGTTATGTCCGAATTGTGTTTTTCCAAATCTACTGGAACGGGGGCGTATTGACTATAGTTAGTATTAACAGGCGCGCTTGGTGAAATACCGTCCATATACACTTTTGCAACATTTAATTAAAGGCTATCTAAACTCAAAAGGATACTAATTCAACTTTCTCCTCTCTGCTTCTATATTATCTAAAGTAAGCCCCGACGACGTGTTTCCTGATTCTGTGTAATTTTCGTGGTCCATCCCTTCGCTACCCTGCTTTGCACCTATAGAACTATACATATTTGTAGAAATTTCATTGGAAAGACCATTGCTCAATTCGGAAAATCCCGTAAAGGCTTCTTCCCCCAAATGACTAAATTGTGGCTCCAATGAATTATCTCCCTGTCCGTTCTTTGTCACTGTCGTTTCACCCCTTTTACGATTGTCTAGCCAATCGAATAAAGCTTTGCCAGATAAAAGGGTACCGTCTTTAGCAAGACATGGTACGCCGTGTTGAGAAAGCCAAGGATTGTCCTTGAGCAACGAATGGGGATCATCGTCGAAATTTATCAGGTTTATTTTGCTTCTTACGCTTTCTAATTTTTTTGCTTCGGCAATGAAGTTCATGCATGGAGGAGACCTTGGGCTGTAAAATAAAAACCACTCTTCTGATTCTTCAGATTTTCTTGAATTCATACTTTTTGCGGAAGGTACGGGAGGTGGTAGCATTTGCGCTTTTTGTTCGTAGGGATTTTCACGTGGATCCATTGTTATTATTTATAAACAGATGTTTATATTATTATTTACAAAACGCAAAAAAAAACCCTATCTATATATAAAATGACCCAAACTTCCGATATATTAACCAAAATCGCATTCTCCGGAATGCTTATTGCTTTACTCAACTTCCTTTGCACATACAAATCCGTTCCCGACGATTTCAAAATAAACCCCGAAAAATTCAGACCTTTCCAACCTCTCGGAATTATACAACCTAAAACATACGAAGAAGTTATAAATATAGCATTCCAAAAAATGTCATCTGGAGAAAAGGTCCCCGACATAAAATGCGCTGTTAAAATGGACTTAACACCAGAAGAAATTAACAGTCTAAAAACTTACATTCTATCCGAAATTAAAAAAACAATAACCACGCTACCCACTCCAACCAAAGTCGCCCCTCTCGTCGGAGAAGAATTCTCCATAATCGACGTCGAAGGCTATTTTGTTAGAAATACCGCCGTTATTACCTTCATGCTTTTCCACAAGAGACGCCACTTCGGTATGAATTGCAGAGTTATCGCAAATAAAAATACCGACCCCTCCAACGAAAATAATAACCCACCTTGGTTTATACACAAAATACAATACGCTTCCGAAGATATTTACGATAAAGAATCAAAAGTAACCGGGTTTCCGTACGCAAAGAATATAGGAACAAAGATCCCCCCTAAACTCTCAGTCCAAAACGTTGGCTATCCAGAAACCCTCGAACCTCTTCTTAAACATCTCCAGGATTCCTTATCGGAATACGGAGACACCTCGTTATCAACTTTAAGCGTAGACAGCAATTCTATAGATATGAAAAACACTCCTTTAAATGCTAACTACTTGAGCGACTCCAAATCGTCTGTTCTAGGAAATAATATCGCACCCTCCGAAACGGCATCAGCAGACCACAGCAATATTCCGTCGTTCGCCGAGGCCGCTAAAAATTTTTAAACTTTTAAAAAAAAAGACCAGCGGCAGTTTATCTAAGGATAATATCACTTCTATAAGTACCTAATCTTTTATATGAGCCATTTGTCATTACACACAGATCTTGATGAACTCAGTTTACGATTTCTACAAACAGGAACATGCGAAATACAACACAATACAACCGACAAATGTTACCGCGATACTCCCGTATACGATCCATTTACAGACGGATGCACAAATTGCAAAGCAGACCCAGAATACATAAGTGAAGATACATCGCAAGGCTTCGTTATTTGCACACAGTGCGGCATTGCTCTAAGAACACAAATACTTGTTGGCGGTACCATGAGTTACACAGACGACCAAGGCAAATTAAACGATAAAACGCATTACAGAACAGTAGGCGATTCTACTAACCCCTTTGATGACGGCGCCTTACCTAAATATCCAAAGGGATTTAAGCAAGAATTTATAGGTAAAGACGGTATTAAAAGATCATACGATATGTCTCGTCTCAACGTCAGATACATATCCCACAAACAAAAGGATTTCTGGATGGTTAGCGAAATGCTAAAGCACGCGTGCGTGTTGCTCGGTAATTCCGGAACCCTAGAAAAAGCTAAATACATATGGTCCATCATTGCTAAATCCGATACCGTATGCAGAGGAGCAAACCGAAGAGGTCTCATCGGAAATTGTCTGATGTTTGCATCCCACCACTGCAATGTATGTCACACTCAAGACGAGGTAGCGGCGGCTCTAAGGATAAACACCACCGAAATAACAAAGGGTAGGAAGATATTCAGAGAAATAATGCTAAAAGAGGGCAGAGAGGACATCATAAACATCGTGACCCAGGAAAAAACCATGTTCTACAAGCTCAGTTCCAGAATCGGCGTTCCCAAGAGCCACTGGAGCTTAGTATCCAAATCCGAAAAAATGTACGACAACTACAAACACGAGCTATCTACTTTGGCTCCAAGTTCTGGCATCGCTGGCGTACTGTATTATAACATCATCAAGGCGGGACTGAAAGTTACAAAGGGACAAATAAAAGACATTTGCGAGGTATGCACGCCAACTTTAAACAAGGCGCTCAAAATACTCGAAGCCGTGATCAAACGTGATAATAAAAAATCTACGTAAAATACTAATAATGACTGCGATGATGTGGGAAGCTACTCGCGCTGGAAGCGACAGAAATACAAAAATGCTAACTCTCGACTCTGGAACTTTCTTCTTCGGACAATCTGGCGCTACCGCTTCAAGTTACGAAGTTACCCTCGAAAATCCCGTCGTAATCAGCAATCCCGCCAAAATATACCTAGAAGGAGTTTACATCGGGGGCTTCAAACTGTCTGCCCTTCAAGGAACTGCTTTTCCAGGGGATGGCACAGCTCTTAACACTTCTGTAGTAACTCATTTTAACATCGATATTCCAGAATTCGACATCAACAGCTTTGCTGGTTCCGCTAGTTCCGACGGCGCGCACGCATTCAACGGTAAATTTACTCTTCCCAATGAAAAGGCAATTTCAAGATCAGGGGCGACGAATGCAGTTTCCGGAGATTACAAGCCTTTTATTAAGGCGTATCTCAGCAGAACTGCCGTTTACGTGAGCTCTATTAAGCCGACCACTTTGAATAATGTACATGTTAACATCACCGACCAGAATGGAGACAGCATATTTTTGGGAACTGGTGGTACTTCACCCACGAATCCAAATCCACCAATAGAGACCAGGCGCATTGTGTTGCAGTTTATAATTGCCGAAGAGTCTTAAAATAATCAAATATTATTGGTAAAAGACATGAATACGAGAATCAGCTCTTTATTTATTGCTCTTGCGCTTTCGGCGAAGGGATTTATTAAGTTAATATCCCCGAAAGTGTATCCGAACAGAGTGACGCAATTAAATTCCAATATCCCAGATAAGGTAGTCGTGATTTTTGACCACGGCGATGCCGTTTCCAAATTCAATCGCTGGGAAAGTTACATATCGAATAAAAAACCAGGCTATTACCCCAAGGTTTCCACCGAAGCTGTTGTTTTAGGTAGACAGTTTATTCGTTCACGGGAAACGCCATATGTAATGGAGTGGTGTCACATGGTACCAGCGTTGAAAACGGATTTGGCGTCTGAAGTTTTTTATTATAAAGAAAAGTATTATAAAAATATGACGAGTCACGTGTGTTTGGGGGAAATATCCGTTCCGAAAAGGACGTATTTTATACACGGGATCGTTGAAAATCCGGAAAATGTCCTGTACGAATTCAGCATTCACGGGTTTTTACGGAGGTTGCAGCAAAACGGGTACAGAAGCAGCCCGCCTATTAAAATAAACATATCGAATCTTAAAGATTGGTGCTACGGAATTTACCACTTTTCTTTGACCAGAAGTTTCGAAAAAAAGTCTTAACATATTAATAAAACAAACAAAATGTCATCCAACTGCAAAATATCCCAAATCATATTCTGCGCTCAAATAATAATGATGCTCTCCTGCAACCAACTACCAGAACTCGAAATATTCAAAAACCTACTCACAAAGGGCCAACTCCAAATATTCAAAAAAATTCAAAGAACTCGCCTTCTCGTATATCTCTACGGAGGAATGTTCGGCGCCATCCTCGCCAAATTACTCACGCAGGAGTTCTGCAGTCAAGCTCTCTTAATTATGGTTATCCAAACCATTTTCTACTTCAATTACCCTTGGGTAGAACTCATGGTCGACTACCTCGACACGCCTCAACAGAAACAAGCCTGGAAAAATCTTAACAACAGAGTCGGTAGAATTTACACCTACTCTCTATTGGCAGGAGGACTTTCCAGCATACTCAGTGTCTACCTTTTTTAACTCCCCACAACAATAAATCAAAAAAGGTTCATTAAATATAAAATGAACTTCTTTTGTTTTTATACCTCATGTTCTTTATCATACCCCCCTCTTCATTCCTCGTCAAAAGCTCCTTGGAACTCCACCCCTCGAGTCACCGATACCTCCAACATCTCATCCTCTGCATCCCGCTCCTCCTGCGTCTTCATCCGCCAACCACCCCAGCATTCCCCGTGTTTCGTTCCGTCACACGGTCTGGTATAAGCCGTCAGTTTGAATTCCTTGGGGCTGTACTGCTTCGAGCCGTAATAAGGGCCTAAGCCGCCTCTTTGACTCACGTCTTCTATCAAATCTTTTACCTTGTGCTTGTAGAGAGCCTTGATGTCGTCGTTCATGTGGGCCTTGAGGTGCCTGAAGAATAGGACGCCTTGAGGGTCTGCGACGCAATTCTCACTTATCCAAGGCTTTATCACGTCGATGTTATTCGTAAAGTCGTCGAACATACTCATCATGACTTTGGATTTTGGATGCTTCTTGCCCTTGCCAATCATCTTCTTTCCTCCTGGTGCAATCAAGGCTTCGCCCGCGGGAGAGTTAAAAGCCACGTAATACTCCAACAGCTGATGTATTATCGGCAACTTCCAATCCACTATCTTCTTATTCAACTCTGGGTCTCTGGGTTGGACGTCTATACCTTTCCACTTTGGATCCTCCGTGTCCTCCACGAATTTCGCCAAAAACGGGAAAAATTTAAACCGTCGCAATACGCCACCATCAGTCGAATCAGGAAAAGGTATCTCATTCGTCAAAACAATAGGCTTAGCTTGAGATACAAACGTCTGATTCGACCCGTACAGTTCCCTCGCCGATATCTGATCGCCTCCCGTCATCCTCTTAACAAAGCCCATCTTAAATGTTCCGTTCTTACCGACCTGCGGCTCGTCAAAAAAAGCTAAACGGAGCCCCTTTAAGCACATCATGGCGCTATTTGCTTGGTGTGCTCCAGGCTCGGTTTGCGTAAGGAGTTGTGGGCTGCACGTTCCACAGTAATCACCAAATACTTGCGATATAATGTCCTTGAACTTCGATTTTCCGTTTGCGCCGTTTTGGTACTTACTTATTCCCGTCCATATGTAAATCTCCTCGTTATTTATCGAGCCGTCCAAACACGTCGCCAAAAAATATTTCACGGCTTCTCGTTCCTCGTCTTCGGGAAACACCTCTTTCAAATATTTGTTCCAGTTCTTAAGATGTCGCACGTAGGCTTGGCGTGCTGCGATATTTGTTTTTTTTTCGTCCATTATATCCGATTTACTTATGTAGTTGTAGCCGCACGATTTGCTGACAAATTCCATCTGCGGTTTTCCGTTCTCGTCCTCGTACTGCTCGGGCTCTCTGAGTTCGAAATCGGAAACTTCGCGGCGCACTTTTTTTATCTTGTTTCCGTTCTCGTCAATTCTCGGCTGTCCGTCGTAATCATACACGGTGTCAATTACGGGGTTGCCGTCTTTGTCAACCACTGGTTTGCCTTGTAAATCGATTATACCGTTGTCAAATGCAATTATCGTGGTCCGCTTGTCTAGATTTTCAACGAAGCCTGGTCTAGCCAAATATACCTCGAGAGGATACCTGTCTTTGCCTAATCGACCCGCTTGCGTAATGGATTTTATCTCGTTATACGTATCTAAACGCGCAGAGTTTATTGCCTTGCTTTCAAGATCTTCGGGACTTAAGTCTCCACCCTTTGCGTTATCCGTAATTTCCATGTTTTTTGCCTTCAAAACCTTTATTGTCTGGTCCAACTCCCTGTGAAAGTCGTTCATTATTAACTCGCCCAGCCGCCTACAATTATCATCTATTATCCAGTGAATGCCCTCCTTGTAATACCACTGCTTTGCGTCAAATACAACCTTCTCGGAAAATAACGTCTTTATCCCTTGCGCAATGCTGTTGTGACCTGAATCCATTCTGGAAATGCAAAACATCTTCGCGTTTTCAACAGCTGACGGACAGCGCTTGCGGACGTAATTGAAAAACATCTCGGGGTCGTGCATGTGCCTCTGCGTTCCGAAATAGCGCCACTGCTCCTTGAGCTTCTCTTCCGGGTCTGGTTTAGAGCCCATGTTGCTGAAGTTTATCCACACTTCCTCCTCGGCTCCCGCTGATTTCAATAAACGCCCAATCTTAATCCAATTTGGTTGTTTATCCACGTAGTCCTTATCCTTCTCTACCAGCGACCTACACATATGCAACAATACGTCATTCTGCGAGGCCGATGTCGGCAGAGCGTCTGGGTTCTGTTTTACGGTCTCTTTAACTATCTTGAGATCTTGCGCTCGTTTCTTCTTTAGTTGGCGCATATCAACTTTAAGCTTCTTCATCGTGGCTGGCACGTACGTTATCATCGATTCCAGTATCATTTTCTTAAACTCTCTCCTGTTTTCCGTGAATTTCTTGGTCATCTTCCGCTTCTTCGGCGTCTGTATTACGGCACTCTCTCTTATTTCTTTGCACGCACACGCGTCAATACCTGGGAAGTCCTCTATAACCAAAAAACGCTCGTGAGGATCTGCCTTTTTAATGTTCTCTGCCAAACGCATGGACTGATTCCACGTCTTATACACACTCGTATCCATCATTTCGGGCGGCTTCGAAAAAAACACCTCTTCCACCCATTTGTGGAGGTCATCTACGCTTTCGAACGCCAACTTCCTCGCCAAAATCAAGTGATAGCTCGACTTCTCTTTATCCCCCTTCTTTTTATCCTTTCCAGAGGCGTTTATTACAATAAAATCATCGTGTGTTATTCCTCCAACCGCCTTAAACTGCTCTGGAAACCACAGCTCCAATTCCTGGATCGTTCTCGTGATTAGGGCCGCTTTAATTCCCTGCCATTCCAGGTCCGTTTTGCGTTCTTGACCTTCACCTGGGTCCGTTTCGAGATCAAAATAGAGTTTTACCGGTTTGTGTGGTGCCAACACTTCGTAATAAAAGCGTTCTGAAGGGGGTCTGGAAAATAGGTAATTAACAAAATCTCCGTGTGGTTTCTTTGACATGAAAAAGTGCTTGGCTCCGTCCTCAACGCCGCAGTCTTTTGCTATGATATGCGTAAACTCGTTTTCTTTTCCCATATTTCTAAGTTCGTTTCCCTGAACTCCCGTTTTGTTCCAGTATTTAGTTCTCCAATATCGAGACGCGTCCCATTCCAAATTAAAATCTGATATGTCGTGATTGGCAGGTTCTTCTGTATTTTCTGCTGATATTTCCATGCTTTCCTGTAAAAGCGTAGAATCTCTAAATCCGTTATATCCAACAGCATTATCGTTGTTTTCTGTAGTTCGGCTCGTTGATTGGTTTTGCAAATAGTTCATTGGGCTAAAAGCTGATACTTTTTATAACAAAGATATTAATTGAATTTTACTATGTATTCATTTCCCGTTTCTCGGATAAAGCCAGCTGTATTTTGGTAGTTTATTACAGAACTACCGTGTTCTAATGTATTTTTTTTATTCTTGATAGAATTTGAGTAATTCATAGAACATTCTATCTCTTTTGCATTGGAGAATATGTAATTTAGGACTCCCTTTTCAATCGCCCACTTGAAGAAATTCATCTGACCTATCGTCGTCGTTCCAATTCCTTCTATTTCTTCTCTTTTTCTTCTGCAAAAGGGATCGAACATTTTTTTAGAAAATGCTCTTAACTGATTTTTGTAATCCGTATACACTGCAACTTCTACGCCATTGTGGTTGTATCGTACACGGTTATTCTTAGAATAATTCGTCACAAACCAATCTATAATACGAAGCGATAAATTAGTTCTGCCTTGCGTTATATCACAAATTATAGCCTTCTTCTCCGACGTATAATAATTCAACAACCTCTTTAGAAGTATATCACCTTTACTATATATCGGAAAATCACTAGTCTTAGAGTCTATTGGTAAATCCATCGTCTCTTAATGGATCTAACAATATATTCTTTAAATAATTAAACGTTCTCTTCCGTTTTCCTTTAAATAAATACCAAATACTCTCTTAATATATAAAACGCCACCGCAAATACAACTGACAACATTATCTTTGTCAAATTAGCCCCGGACGTAATACTAACAGGCAAATATCTAACCACGGTACTTATCACATCGTCATTCTGTATCAACCATATTACAAATATCAAAAGTGCATACTCTCTCAATGGGATACTCTGCAAATTTGTTATCAGCTTCGGCATATCGAATGTTTCGTTACTTGCCTCTCTCTGCCGCGGTTGCACTTGTTGCTGCTGCGGCTGTTGCTGCTGTTGCTGCTGTTGCTGCTGTTGCTGCTGCGAATAGATGGTACCGATATCTCCTTGATTAAAGTTGGGCTGAGAAAGATCGTATCTACCGGAAACGCCGACATCTCTGCATACGCCTTGTTCTTGAGGGGTATTAGACGGAAATTGCTGTTGGCATTGAACATCGTTCCCATTTGATGGAGAAGCCCCTGGTATAAGATCGGACAGAGGGGTGCTATATTGATCCATTTTGTTTGTTATTGTTTACTTGCAATATTTATTTATAAAATGAAACGAACTTTCACTTATATTTATTCAATATCGCCATTATATTCGTCCTTACAACGGCAACGCTTTTACCCGAGTGAACCGCCCCCAACGTTCTCGCCATGCTCTTCAACTTCTCACCCTTTACATTCCCTATACCACCCGCCTTCTTCACCTCCCTCTTCGCCAACGCAACCTTAACTGGTGACGGCGACCCTTTTCTTTTAACGGGCGCTGGAGCCGCCTTTTTCGCAACAGCTAAGCTTTTTCTCGACGAAGACGTTTTCGAGGGCAATGAACTGCTACTTACTGTGCTTACGCTTCTTGATTTGGAACCTTTCATTTTCTTAGCAACGGCTCCGCTTTTTCTAGAAGACGAACTGATGCTTAGACTTTTAGATTTCACGGGACTCTTTTTTGCTTTCCTGCAGAACTTAGCCATCATATCTACAATAACCTCGTTGGTTAAGTGCTTCTTCACCTTCTCTTTAGACAATTTTGTGCGCTTCATTACATTCTCCTTTAGCATACCTTTCGTGATATTATCACAGGTTTGAACCAGACTAAACACTTCCTTGAAATACGATTCCGCTGCGCCCAATATTTTTCTCTTCGACTTAGAAGAAGACTTGGAACGATTCCGCTGCGCTTCTTTCTTGGCTTGGGCTTTCTTCTGCACTATTTTGGCTTTCATATCAGATACGGAGGAAGAGCGCGAGAGTTTCGCGGGTTTTTCCTTGGTTTTTACAGAACCGGCGTTCTTTCTGGATTTCCACGAAATGCTGCTTCCTGGGGATTTTCCTTCCCATCTTTTTCTGACGGAAGAGATCAAGGCGCATAAATTGTTAAATTCGGCTTTGGGCGGGAATGTTTTGAATTGTTCCACGTAGCGTACCATGCCTATTTTAATCAGAGCTTGACGCATCCGTTGAACGGTGTATTTGCTGCCTTTTCCCTTGATGCAGTTCTTCTTTTTGAACTTCATTATGTATTTTTTCTCGGAGCTAGGGGTTTTGAGTGGGGATGGAGACTTCGTTTTTGAACTGGAAGAAGACTTCGAAGACTTCGAAGACTCACCGCCGGCGCCGTCTGGGCTGCCGCCTTCTTTTTGAAAAGAAGCGTATATGAAAGGGTCCATGTTGGTGCTTTCTATTAATTCTTCCGTTGTGAAGGTGTTTAGTATTATTTCCATCATTTTTTCAGTAGGTAAATCTTTGTAATCCGATTCCGTCGGTAGTTTTCCTTTTGCGAGTTTTGGGGTTGCCATTTTATTTAAACGCGAGATTTTTATTTCCCTTTTTTAATTTCTGCAGAATTTTCAGAAAGCGTTATGGGAACAGGAAGACCTTCTCTCAACAGTCGCTGTTCTTCTTCGTATATTTCTTTTTTCAAATAACTATCGGGCAAATCCATCAACTGCTCTTCATGTTCTACTCCGTAGATCTCGTACTTATATATGAGATCTCTTACTAACTTTTCGTGCGGAGTTTTGTATTTTTTCTTCATTACAATGGTTTTCGCCTTATTTCTCAGAGCCGCCATAGAACCCTTGTAAATAACATTACCGTCCGCATCTTTCATTTTCGGAGTCCTATTGTTGGAATTAATAAAAGACTGCAGCCGTCTCTTCAATTCACCAGTCTTTATCATACGTGATATTTCCGGTATCAATATGTTATTCCTATACAAATTCATCAAATGGTCTTTTGCTTCTTTAGAGCCCGTTTCATTCATTAAGTTATTTTTCGACGTATTGCACTTTATCGTTTCTTTTATAATCAACCCACTCTCCACTTTATTCAACGTATTCCGCTCCATCTTCAACAACCCCGTCTTCCTGCTTTGACCCAATTCCCTAAAAACAAACGAACTTTCCCTATCCAGGTTATTCATATACCCATTCACATTTAATATCATGTCTCGCTTGCTTATCTGCCTAACACCCACGTCTTCTCTCGCGTACGGTATATCCGTTGAAGGATCCAAATACGTCAAAATGTACTTTACGGAATTTCCAGAACTCCGAGAGCTCCCAGAACCCCGAGAGGTCCCACCTAAATAGTCCGGTTCGTATATCTCATCCAACCTAACCAAATTACCGTACTTATTTATTCCACAATCCACCGCCGACTCCTTCAATAAATTCTGAAACGTATGCGTCAATCTCAACTTTTCAGAAGCCTTCCCGTACATATACTGCTCTATCGTACGCTGCTCAAAAGAACGCATCAAATCACCTCCCGCATTCAATCTCTTCAACTCCTTGATTATGTCACCCTGATCCTCTATTCCAGTTCTATACGCCGACATATGCTTGTATATAACGACGCTCCTGTCCTGTGGAGGTAACGACGTGTGACTGCAGTTACGAACAGCTCTCGCCGCAATTTGCTGAATGCGGGCCTCGTTCCACCACGGGTCCGTGATGTGGGCCTGTCGCACGTTTTTGAAACTAACTCCTTCCATAATAGAGCGCGTTCCCAGAATAACTTTAATAATGCTGCCGTCCTTATTTTCGTAACTGTTGAAGACGTCCTGAAGAACCGACGCGTACTCCTGACCTTTCTTTCCGCCCGCCGTTTCCGAAGACCAAATAGCGTATCTCAGCTTGTTTTTGCCTGATTTTTTCGTCATGCCCTGGTTCCACCTTTCCCATTTCAATCCGCTAAAAATTCGCGCTATAGCGTTTATTCCGTAATCCAGGAAATTGCTAAATATAAACACGGGACCTGGAGACGCATGGGTTAGCCTTATTATGTTTGCGTACTTTTCGCTGTAGCGTGACAAATGCGCGAGAGTTTCGCCGAGGGTAGAAGACCCGTTGTACTTGCTTTCTATTTCTCTTTGCAAATTTTCTAATCCGACGGACACTATTTCAGCCTTCGTTTTCATTGCTGCCGATTCGCCGGGGTCCTTATAGGCGCGTTTTCCAGCCCTTGTATCCAAAAGCTTCCTCATTTCTTCGTCAACGCCTGGGAGAGCGACGTTACAATACATTTGCGAAAGCATAAAAACGTTCATGGATTCTTTCTTGTCATCCGCGTTGTTCCCATCCATAAAATCCAATAACATATCGGGCTTCTGCTTATCTTTCACCGCTTTCTGCAACTCGCCCATCAATATTTGCTTGTAGGCATTTTCTTGGTAACCATTCATCCTGTGCTCCATGTTAACTATTGTCTTGAAAGGGAAAGCTCTGGGATTTCCTCCGCTGTAATAACTAACGTAGCCCGCGCACAGATATCTAAACAGATCGTCGTTTTTGGACCCCTTCGCTACTCCGTTTTTATTCTTCTTCACAAAAAGTTCTTCGAAACGCTCTTTTACCGCGGGAAATGGTATGCGAGGTCTCAATAGATTTATCGTTAAGGCGGCTTCGAACGGCTTATCGTATATTGGAGTAGCTGTAAGCAACGCCACTTTTAAATCTGGGCTGCTGTGATATTTCAAAGCGTAGAGAAGCTTCTGGTAGCTGCTTCCCTTTTCGCTAACTAAACGCTGAATCTCGTCTATTATCAACAAAGTGTTCGGCTTTCTCAATGGATTTTCTTTGTCGCGGTCAAAAATTTCACCTTCCACGTAAGTTCCATCAGCTTCGTTTCTCTTCATTAGAAGATTCAAAAATCGCTGGTGACTTATTATTTCGTACGTCTTTATCAAGCGTCCTTCCGTCCGCTTTTTCTTATCATTATCCAACCACCTCTGTTTTGCCTTATTTGCCTTATCTAATTTAACGTATTCCTGAGTTTTACCCCCGCCTTCCGCAATTATCTCCTTCATCCGTTTTTCGTTCGCTCTCATTTCCCGCTTCTTTATCTCTACGTTTTCATTCTCTTTTAACGTACCGTAATTTTGAGGAATCCCGTTTATTAATACTTGCCTCGGTCCCCAACTTTTAATCTCCTTTTTCCACGTATCTATTAGAGCTAAAGGAAGGACTACTATAATTCTTGAAGTACTCCTACCACCTCTTAAAATATTGAAGTCCGACCCCCTAGAAGATGACCTACTAATAGATGTCTCTGGTTTCTTTTTGGGGAGACCCGTGTGTCTTCCTTTAAGCGCCTCTGATAGAATTATTCCCGTTATAGTTTTTCCAGATCCCAGCCCGTGATAAATAAGGATTCCTTTTGTGGGGTTACCTGGACGCATAAAATCGGCTATGAATTTTTGCTGAGCGGACAACTTTTTGGTTCTTTTATTGCAAAGGGTCTCTTCTTTCTGGTTTATGTAAGTTTTCGGAAATGAATACGGTGTATCCTTGTAAGTTTTGTTTATTGACTTCAACAGGTCTTTTGGCTTCAACTTCGGGTTAAAAGAAAAAAGATTTGTTTTTGTCATCGATTTATCTTTCGGACTAACTATCATACGCGGTATATTCCAATTTCTCAACACGGGTCCGTCTGGAGGTTTCGATTGGCCTTTAAATTGTATTCGTGGCATTTTAATTATTACACAAGATTTTCTTTGCCGATCTCGTTTTTAAAAACCTAAACACCGCCATCTTCATTTCCTCCTTGTTTGTCTTCTCCTTTACGCACTTTATAGCCAATTTTCTTTCTTCTTTAACCAACTTTTCAAACAACAAATGAGCTTCCGAATGCTCTTTTTTATCGGGCATCTTATCTATACGTGCCATTTATTATATTCGCCCACAAACGAATTTTAAATTCCCACGTATAGTTAAATATGCAACCACCACCCAACCCAGATATATTCTCAACGGAAAATTTAAGAAACGCTCTTCCACCAGAACGCACCGAAACTCCCAGGTCAACTCCCAGCTTCAGGGGACGCAGCCCAACTCGCTATAACAGGTCAATAACCCTTTACAGACCCCGAGTTAGCCGAAGAAGCAGGTCCAGAGACGCGGATTACATTACCCCCATAGATTTCGCTCCAAGTTCTTCTGTAAATTTTAATAGAATTGTTAAACCTGTTCCACGAAGACCTCAAAGTAGTATAGATTTAAGCAATCCTTCGTGGGGTTCGTCTCCAGGTTATATTCGACACCTTCGTACTTTATCGGATACTTTAGGGGAGCCTCTTCCCACGCCTCCTTTGGTTATTAATAGAACGCCTCTTGAGAATATTACGGATGGAATGGGTAGTATTGGAATTAACGACTACGAGCCCCATGAAGGGGTTATGATTCCTTATACAAAACCGATTTATGACATTAAAAAAAATAACTATTTTGACTTTGGTAAATTGGGGATTTTCAAGTTGTGCGATATTTGCAAATATCCGTACAATGAGCTTCCCGAAAAAAAGACGGATTATATTATATAACGTAAAAACGTTCTTAAAAACCATATTACCAGAGGACAAACAATACAGAATACAACAAGCAAAAATATGGCCCTATTATCATCAGAAAATATTTTACTGGTTTCCTTGTTAGACTTCCCCTTTTTACGAGCTTCATAAATATATTCAGGAGGAGGAAGTGTGGCCGATTGATAATAAAAGTTATCCAATTTGGTTTTTATCACGTCTAGCTCATTCATCTTAGCATTCTTATCATCAGTCAATGTATTTATGTTTTGACTAAAATTCGCACCTCCTCTAATTATATCTCTGATACCATTTATACTGTTCGTTACAGACCTCAATCCATCAAGACATTTATCATTTCTTTCATCTACGAGACCAGAGCCGCTTAGACTTCCGCACTTATCTACATTATTGTTGTAGGTTGCTATAAAGCCACTTATATCGTCTTTTATAGAATCAATTTCTGCCCGTTGATCTATGATATTAGCGAATCTCGTATCTATATCACTTAGAAATTCTCGAGCGTCACTGTAATGATGATTGTGATAACCCAGTCTGAGTTTACGTAATTTATCGATGGCGTTCATGTTGTCAATATTTTGAAGTGCTTTTTTCTCATTTTCAATACGTTGGAGCAAATTGTTAATATAATTCGCTTCTTTATTTATATTATTCACGTTCACATTGTAATCAGAATAATAAGTATCTATAGATCCCAAAATAGATTTACCCGAATTTATAATTTCTATGATTGCACTAAAGTTATCGTAATGTTGCTCCAAATATCTTTTAGACCTTGGCGAATTTAATTCAGAAAATTTACTAGATATTTTCGAATCGATTTCTGCATCTATCTCCGCATAATCTTGCTGCAAAGAACCATAATATGCAGACCCTCCACTAATATCCTTGTTTTCTTTCATATCTAATTCTAATTGCTTTAATCTGTGAATCAATGGTACAACACTTTGAAAAGCAGATTCCTTCAATTCATTTACATTTAACCCGTATACATCCGTCAATTTATCATAACTATAACTCCCGTGCTCGTATATATCATCGCTCTCATTCGAAAAATTTTCAGAAACAGAATTGGTAGGACACACCTTCTCAATAAGCGAACCAGAACTCCTGTCAACAATTACCTTTTCGTAATTTTTCGTGCAATCGCTGCCATTTTCTACCTCGCAGCATTCTACTATATCAGCCGTTTTATCGTATATGTTTTTAACGGTACAACCAGATACATCTACTGTAGTTTCTATAAGTTTATCGTTTATTATTTTGCGGTTGGGTACTTTGTTTTCTAAATAACAAGATAATCCCAATATATTTTTAGAAAATTCTGATTGGACTCGAGTGCCTATTATATGCGTTCTTTTTAATATACGTTTTATTCGGCCCTTTATTATTAATTCACTGACTCCAGAAACCCTCATATCAATCGCCAAATCTAAAAGATTGGGATAACTTTCACTCCAATTTTCACCTTCAATAATAGAACCTGATTTGCTAATCATACTCTCTATCTCCCTGAAAATTATATTTATAATGCTTTCATCTGTAAATACCGCTTCCGTCTCGTCTTTAACTTCTTCCAATACTTCCTCGATAAAATTCTGCGCTTCTTCTTTAATAATCGGCGAGTCATATTTATAATAATCCAATATGCTTTTTACTTCTCTTAACACCCTACCAAAATAATTGCCGCTCGGATCTGTGAGCGCGGCTTGAATCTCTTCCGATAATAAAAGCAGATTTAAACACTCCGAACCACTCAAACAATTGTCCGCTATTTCTACGGCTTTTATACGCGCTGCTCCACTAATATCATCCAACTCTTTTTCAAAATAATCAGGTGTCATAACTGCACTACCGTTCCACAAATTGTTGCGTTCAGCGCCTGTTAGTCCAGATATATCTTCCCAAATGTGTGACAGCGTCAATCTATTTAAATTAAGAGGGTAAAAAGCCCATCTTTCTGATCCGTTATTATTCTTGCGTCGACTATAGTTTCCTCTTTCTTTCTGAAATACTGTTCGCTCGACTGGGATTGGTGTTGGTGTTCCCACTAATTCTTCGGTAGTAATAAATGTTCCTGCTATTTTTTCGGTACCGTCTATAACTTCGGTTTGAGGTTGAACGGTACAAGTAGAATAATAACTGGATAGATCCTCGTAGCGAGTTTCGAGTATTTCTATTTCTGAACCTTCGTAATATTTTTTCGAATTAAATTTAACAGGTGGTAACATAGAATCCTGCTCGCAACCAGGGGGGCCTTGTGTCGTTTTAGTATCCATGGTGAATACTTTAAAATCTCCGTACAAATTTTTAAGTTTTCTTTCAACTGATTCGCGAGCAATAATTACTTCTCTGTCGTAATCAATTTCTGGAGCAACTAGTACAAAACGCAACGCTTCTTCTGTTGAGGCTATTATATTTCTGAAGTCCTCAAAGGGAACTTCTAACATTATCATCACTTCGTACAGTGGCGGAAGTTCATTGAAATTTTGATAACTTTCAATCCAAGAATCCATTATATTTTTAGCTTTACATACTGCTGTAATAAATTCACTAATTGCACTACCCCCCGAACCCACATTATCGCCATATAAATCAATACCTTCTATTGATCCAAGAGAACCAATAGAGCCGAGCGAGCCGAGCGAATTAATATCGATGGCGTTGCAATCTTTGGGAAATGTATCCCAATTTATATCGTATTCGTACACTGGGTTTCCAGATAAGTCACTTCCGATTTCAGTTTTTTTACCGAAAAAGTGTTCTTTTAAATAATTCCCAATTTCTTCCTTTTTTTCTAAACCAGATGTTACGGTTTTCTCGTACCATACCCCTGCCATGAAAGCTTTATTGAAATAAGAATATGCAAACTTACTAGGCACAAAATCGCGAGCTGCAGTTATTATTAATTTATTGTACGTTATAACCATAGATTTTTCTATATTTTCCATTTGACTCCGATTGGTTTGTAGTTCTCCAGCAAACGTATCTATTACATCTTTCCACTCGTTTGTTGTTTTAGGGTAATTTATAGAACCACTACAAGTAACGTCATTAATTAATTTATTTAAATACTCCGTTACCATATTAGTTTTAAACTCATGAAGCTGCTCGGCATTATCTGAGCCATAAGATTCTAACATCTTTTTTTCAATGTCATACCAAGAACTCGGGTCTTGTTTTAAATTGTATTTACCGAGCCGTACACTATAAAAATCATCGAACGTAAAATTTGTGCTACCCCAATTTGAAGAACCATTCAAAATAGTTATTTCAAAACATTCATCCGACAAAACCAGTGGTCCTGAAATCTTATCCTCAGTACCCGTTCCGTTCAGAAAATTGTTTACTTCCTCGTACGCCAACCGTTCATTTGATATTTCTGTTCCACTTGCATCAACAAGATAAAACGTGGTTCTATTAGAATCAGTCAAATCTGGAACTATGTAATATTCTCCGTCTAATATAATAGACCCCATATTGCAACTTGTTGAGAAGCTAATAAAATTTGTTAGCTGTATTTTTGATATACCCCACAAATCCCCGTTATCTTTAGAGACACCTGTAAGATTCTCTGCTATCAGTCCTAATAATGTTATTATATTAAATTTCAGACCCTGACCGACTTCGACTTCGATCTCCGAAAGTCTTTTTAAAACATATTTTTCATTATCCGTTATCATTTCCGGCGGATTAACGAATACATTATTCTGAACCATCAATTCATCATCCAAAATCGAACCTGGTATTATAAAACTTCCCCTATCCGTCCTATCTGTATAAGACCTAACACCATCAAGAGTTAAAATATCTGTAGAACACTCCAAATCTTCTAACCTACACTCTTCATCAGCCTCGTTGCACGGCGGAGACCCCAAAACCTCGTTTGTCTCCCTTATCACAACGTAACCGTTGTTCCCAGCTGTTCCCACATCCCCTCCAGAACCCTTAATAATATCAGTGGAATCATTTAATTTAACTATACTACCCGTGATATCTGCTTCATTGTTAGACCAATAAGTTGTTTCCCATTTTTTATTGTTAGACTGTGCATTTTTATTACCTCCGTGAGCATACCAACTGTTGTTTCCGTCAAAATTGTTCTGTATTCCCACTCCACCAACCCCCCCACGTTGACCTGGGCTTGCTGCGCCGCCGCCTCCGCCGCCATTACGGCCTTGATTTGTCTGGTGTTTTATGATATTAGGGTACCGTTTGCCATCTAATACGTAGTATCTTCCTCTTTCTTCATTTTGCATCGTCGTTATGTCGTCAAAGTAGTTTGACCCGATCCCTTCGAAAACGCTCGTATTACTGTTATTACTGGCTTTTCCGCCTTCTGCGATAAATAGGAACTTGTCGTCTGTCCTTATCCACGAATTCTTACCTTTCTCGCCCACGTCACCTCCGTTACCAACTCTTATGTAATATTTCTTATTTTCCAATCTAAATCCTCTTCCCACTATAACTTCTCCAGCATTTCCTCCGCCGTATGTTTCGCCTCCTCCACCTCCGCCGGCCACGATCAAAAAATCTACAATTTTACCTCCACTCGATAAATCTAATACGTGCTCGACGTTGACTTCTTTCAGATATTCACATTCACTTCCGATGTAAAGAGAACCACATTCAAATCTACAATCTGGGTAATTACCCGTAATGGTGCTATTAGCAGGAATCTGCATTTTGTGCGGTTCGTCGGTGGTATTTGATCCAACCTCACAAGCTTTTTCGACACACTCATCGCTGCCTCGTTTTTCGTATCCAGGATTGCATTCAAAATCGCAATCAGGGTAACTACCTCTAGGTGTGCTGTTAGCGGGAGGATTGTACAAGTCTGGCACACTTCCGCAATTAATCCCGACGCATTCATCGCTGCCTCGTTGTTTGTATCCAGAGCCGCATTCAAATTCGCAATCGGGATAACTACCACTAGGTGTGCTGTTAGCGGGCACGCTTCCGCACTCCTTTTCTACACATTCGCTGCCTTGCAATTCGTATCCAGAACCGCATACCACTGGAGAATTAGAAAAGTTTTCTTTCATTTTAAAATTTTCGGGGTTTTGGGAAGGTGTTACAGCGCAATCTGGATAATTGGCAAGACACCTATTAGAGTCTTTTTCTATATCTTCGTTCCATTTTGCTTCGGCGGCATTTTCAGTAATTTTGGATTTTACGTTGTAGGAAGGCGACGATGTGATAGTGAATTCTTCTTTAGCTCTTACGAGTCCCATGACGCATGGAGTAGATGTTTTTCTGATATTGTCGGTGTATGTAATAGCATTCTTGAAATGTTCTTTATTGGGATTTTGCCATTTTCCGTAACTTTTTTGCGGTGATCTTTTCCGATAACGTTTAGAAGTTGAATTAATAAAAGTCTCTTGTTTGCTTTTATCGTAATTAGACTTGTTCGGAAAATTAAAAAATGCAGGTGTCGTCGCGTTGAGATATTCGAGATGAGAAGCTGCGTTCGGCGGTGGTGAGGCACGGGAAGGAGGAACGACTTTGGGCCTCTTTATGGCTTTCTCGAGCAATTTATCGGTGGCGTTTTCTATTTTAATGTTTAACAAATGCGAGGCGGGTAAAACAGGACGCACTTCTACCGCGTTGTTTGAAAACGGCAACTTCGGAGAAACACTAACCTTTCTTGTGGTTGTAGAGGTGGGTCTGGGACGTTTCTTGTTGTTATTATTGCGCACAGCTTTGTTTAGTATATTATCGGTTTCGTTTTCGATAGTTGGATAAAACAGGTGAGAACTGTTATTTTGTGAAGATGACAAAAATCTTTCCGACTCGTTTATTTGTAACATTATTTACCTTACAAGTTGGAAATATTTTTTTTAAGTGTCAAACGTGCGAATATTATATAAATTATGAAATTAACTTGGTCTTCCTAAAATAAAAAGCGAAATTCTCTTTATTATACTGAGAATTTGCCATATTATTCCAGCAATTAAAATTGCCACGAACATCATTTTGGCTTTAACATAATAATCTACAAGACCCATGTTGTTGCCATCTCCAAACATCTCCTTACCTGTAAGAGTTTTTACTAATTGGCCGAATAATCCCTTATTTAGATTACAACCATCAGCACATTTACATTTTCCATTTTTATCATAACAAACATAGGAATCGTAAAGTTTGTCATCTGGCACGTACGCAGCATCCCTTGCTTCTACGCCTGGGTCATTATAAACAAGAGTGTTAACAAGCATAGTAATGAATGGCGTAATTGCAGATTTAATAGTGCCCGCAAATTCTGGGCTCATTATAAATGTTTCAAGTAATTCGCCCAGTGCATTTATTCCTAACGTTTCTGCTAAACTGGATATACTCGTGAAGCCTTCCTCTGGGTCGTTTTCGTAATCTCCGTAATGTTGAGATTCGTGTTTTAAATCGTCTTTTTTTAATGTGTGAGGCTGTAATGGGGTATTTCCGCTTAAATCTTTTAATTTTTCCCTAATAAGTATATTTCCGCTTAAATCTTCAAATTTCCTTTGTAGTTTTTTGAAATCTTCGTTTTCCGCTAAATTGTCAAACGTTTTTTTAATGGATGTAAATGCTTTGCTGGAGCTGTCAGATTGGTGGATGGTATTCATTCTTTTATTATAAGATAATATATTTATTGTTCTAATATATTTCTTGCAGAATACGCAATTATATACCAAATACATATCGATATTTGATAATACACCCAAATCCAAAGAGCTATCTTCAATTTCTCCCATATATTTTCAATGCTCCATTCCTCACCAAAATGTTTTACTAAATTGTTGTTTATTCTATTTTTAATATCTAACCAGTTCAAAATTTCATCTATAACAGGGCTACCATTATTAGGCATTTGATAATAACACTATATTTTAATTATATTTACTCGCCTTCAGGTGATGACGGCTTAAGCAAATTTTTGGGACCTGCTAATGGTATTTTCTTAGATAAGAAAGCCAATAAATACCAAATAAATCTTACAGAAAAATAAGCTCCAACTATCCAAAATACTACCTGGATTTTTTGCCATATTATATCAACGGACCACTCTTCTCCAAATAGTTCTTTCAGATTTTCGTCTATTTTGTCTTTAGCGTTCAGGTCTAGCCACATATTTTTTGCTATACTTCTATCATTTACGTTTGTGCCCTCGTACCGCGCACCGCCGTTCGTATTCTCTGCATTTTGATATTTGTTCCAAAAATGTTCTTTTTTTTTTGAAATCTTTGCATTTTCTTCTGTCCTTTTTATTTTAAACATCCACAACCTATATTAATATAAATAAAGAAATTTATCCCAAAACATATCTTATCATTTTATACATTCTATATGTAATCGCTCCAAACATTAGCACTAAAACAACTAAGAATATTATCTTAGCAATACCAATCAAAGGATGCTTGTTATCACAAGGCGCCGAACCTGTATCGGAATCGCAGCATTCGTTCGTGTTTCGATTAAAATATCCAGGGCACCACGGGTCATGCCTTTCGACTTCTGTAAATCCCACGACATCCTTGAGTATGAGATTTATTATTTCTTTGATATAATTTATTACATTTTCAAAGCCTTGAGTTTGATAATCCGCTGCATTGCTGAAAAACGAAGTATCTGTAAACTTCTCTTTTCTCATTTATTATATGTAATATAATTTATGAAAATCTTACGATTGTACGATTTATTGCGGATACATCAAATTGTCAAATGTATTGAAAATACGCTTGCAAATACCATAGAATATTGCCACTATTAAAATCACCAGCAAACGCTTCGACATCCACTTTGTATCAACCCACTTAATTCCGAATAATTCGTTCATTAATATATTATACTGCTTTTCCCACCAATTCCAAAAATTTTCCCAATTTTCATCGGTACTTGCAAAATGTTCCTTTTTGGTTTTCATTACTATATTACAAGAAAAATTTTAAGAATACAAAAAACCTAAAATACCATACATATAATTGAATACAATAACGATAACTATAAATAATATCATACAAATCAACAGACTATACAATTCATATAAATACCCAACAAACCCCATATTTTTACCATACAACGAACTATCTCCTTCTAACAGAATTGCGGGCGTGTCATCCATACGGGCCGTTGTGGCCTGTTCCTCAGGGTCGTAGTAATTTTGTTTATATGTCATCGATTTGCTTGCATCAGAGCGAAGTTTAAATTTAATCCATGGGGCATCGTCAGTAATTGTTAAACTGTACTTTGAACGCCAATCCTTTATCCAGTGGGAATCTATAGGATACCCTAATATACCGTGAAAATATAGGAGCGCGAGATATTCAACAAATAAATCAACGTAAAGTATCGTTAAATTTCTTCCAAGTATAAAAATTATTTCAGCCCATTTCCAATCTACATTGGTAAAGCCGAAATGTTCTTTCCTTATAACAGGCATATTTATAATAAGTAAATATTTTATTAGACCACTTTAATTTTAAAAAAGTTCATTTTATATTCAATGAACCTTTTTAAATTATTTATTATCCCGCAATACTTGTTATTAATCCGTAAAACTTATACAATAAACCAAAAAAAACACAGACAAAAAATATTGCCAAAATTTTTAAAAACCATTCCCATATCTTCTTCAGATCAATATTCAATTCGCCAGTCGCCAACCTTAATCCCCAATCAATTATATCCATTATCGCTTCGTAAAGCCATTCCATCGGTCCGCACTCACCCCAACAGTTTTCTGTATCGATCAAATCACCAGCACTGTTTCTGCAATATCCATTCGGTCCCGTCTTTGCTCTATCATCGCACATATGGCCGTCCGTTCTGTAGGTTAGCCAGGTACCTACAGTTTGAGAAGGCGTGGTAAAGCGTTCTTTTTTATTTTGTTTTATTCTCATTTACTTATTTAATAATATTTTTTTTGTGTGATTTTTAAAGTTCAACACCTCTTATCTGATTTATCATACTCAAGCTGTTGTTAACCGCAGACAAAGCAACAGAAGCAAACATTAGCCCCGGAATTAAATACAAATACAAAAAATACGACCCAGCAGAAGGTAGAAGTGAAATTATAGTGGGCTCCAGTACTTCATAAGAAAACTCAATCATTAGACCAACAACCCACATAAAAGGTTTAAGCAAAGCTGTTATTATATCTGTCAATATTACACCCAAATCAAAGTCGTCGAACGCGTTTGTTAACTCTGTCAGAGGGTCCCATTGAGCTATTTTATTTATTATACCTGTTAATTCGCTTAAGTCTATTATACCCTCTAAACCTTGTATTAATCCCCTGAATGTTCCCTCAAGGGAAGAAAAAAACTGGTTAATTCCTAAACCGCTTAGAAAATCGTTCCAATTCGGCAAGTCTATACATATCAAGTCCCACATGGTGCAAAATTTTGTTGCCCCAAAGAGTTCTGTGTTTGGCTTAATTGTGAAGTCGTTTTTCATCATGTTAGTGGTTATATCACTGATGCCTTTAACTCTTTTGCGGACTAGTTTTGATTTTGTACTAATTTTTCCGTTTTCTCTGTCTATAGTAATTTTACTAAGAATGTGCTTTTCCCTTGGTGGTTTTTCTTTTTTTACTTCCTTAATTTCAGAATTATCATCTTTTGGTTTATCGGGTATTACATTTTCTTTGATTCTAAACGTATTATCGATTTTTTTAATTTCAGCCATCTTTTAATATATAGTTAGATTTTATCCTGCCAATATTTTCGATATAGAAATAACTTCCAAACCAATACCCAATAAGATTGCCGCAACAATATACCACATCCATTGAAGCCCAATATTATAAATGCCACCTGAACCCGATTCTCCAAATATTAATATCTTAAGCGGATCCATAAACCAACTAAATAACGGCGTAAGAATATTCAAAAATTCATCACTAAATACAGCTCGCAGTATATCTAACATCAAGAGCATCAACACTTTAAATAAGTCCTGGAATCCCGCTATCAACGTCTTAAGAACTCCATACATTGTATCAGGAATGGATGTAATAAACTCCCCAACTACACCAAATCCTTCGTTGATACCTCCTATAAAACCGTCAAACTGAGATTGTAAATCTTTCATGAATTGTTCTAAATCATCAATAATTTCCTTTATTCCACTAGGAAAGGTAAATCCACTCGTAAGGTTCCCCAACGCATTCTTAAACGGTCCTATTATCATTGGCATGAGATCGAAACGTTGATGGTCGTGTCTCGGACACTCGTCGTACTCCTCCCACCTATCACATATCCCTAACCATCCTCCGTTCCTCGTGCATCTCGTCCACCTGACGCACCCAAACACATAATGACCGCTGTCTGCGAATTTTTCCTTGTTAGTTGCAATTTTCTTAATTATATCATCGTCGTCCATATCTTCTATATTTTCAGTGCCAAGATCTATTTCATTTTTTGGGTCGTCAAACACTAGACTTTGATATGTTTTTATATCATCGATGGTGATATTGTTATCTTGTTCTACTTCTGTTATAGGGTCCGGTGAGAATGTTTCTGTTTTTTTAATCGCCAACATTTAGTTATTAACAAATATATTTTTTAACCAGCTATTATTCTAGCGATTGAAACTATTTCTAATAATATTCGTAAAAGTTGTATTATTACGCACACGTAACACGTAGATATGAAGAAATCATAACCAGATGAAAAAGCGGCATTTATTGGGTCAAATATCCACCCAAATGCAAGTTTAAATAAGTCAATGATAGGTACTGCTAAGTCCGTTATCAAACCTTGCATTACATACAATATAGGCGTTAATACAGCGTCCTTTATCGTTGTCGTCAAATTCCGCAAATTTAGTAGATCTAATATAAAGTCCCACATATCATTTGCAAATTTCCATATGTATCCGTCTCTACCCAAATTATTATTTTCCTTCTCATTAAATTCCGCTCCTATACTATTGGCAATATTCGTGAATCCAGTTTCAAGCTGCTGGATCGGCCCTCGAATAGGTTGCAATAGATTATTGATTAAGGACGTTGGCAGCAACGTCGCACCTAGTTGATTTAACGCATTACTTACATTTCCCACGCCCATCTCTCTTAGTACGTCTTGCCACGTTAAACCAAAAGTTTCTTCTATATCATCGGGAGGTTTTTTAAAGTTCATTCCTTTTAATATATACATTATATTAAAAAAAAAGAAGGATATCTAGGTTTCCTAAAACGTTCCACAAGTTCTCGCAAAACTCCCTTCATTATTATTCTAAAAGTCATATCAAATGCGTAAATCTCTATTTTTAAAGATTCTGGAAGTGTTGAAAAATGATCTGGCATCTCCTATATTATTTATAAATTCCCTTTTTCTTAAATAATTACGTTGTTTTATTCATCGTCCCGTGTTCCAGAATTTTTACTTGGGAATTTTATAAAGGCCAAAACTAATATTAATACAATCATCGTCAAAAATAAAAGCAATATCATCCACGTTCCAGAAAACAATCCCGTCTGTTGTATTGGCACCAACATTTTACTTATCAATTAAATTATAAATTTATATTATTTTTTTTCTTCGCTATAAATAACAATGAAATTCCCCACTAATATAATAAGCAACGCCGTAATAGCCGAATTTATAGGAACGCTATTATTCATATACGCAATTATAGAATACAACAACCCTTTCGTCGCCTCCATCGCGCTTCTCGCCACACTTCTCACTGCTGGCACAGTTTCTAAGGGACATTTTAACCCTGCAATCTCCGTTATGTCATTTTACAAAGGAGACCTATCCGCTAAAGACTTAGCAACCTACGTTGGCGCTCAAATACTCGGAGGTATAGCCGCTTTAGAAATTCATAAATTGTAAATAACATTTAAAAATATAACAATATACTAATATATTACATATATGCCAAAAACAAGGACACTTCACCTTGACATAACCAATGAAATAAACCAACTTCCCGTGTCAGATGACGTTAAAAGAATAGTTACACTGCATTGCATAAAAGGCCATTCCGTTAAAACTGCCCTCGAAAAGGCACAAACGGTAGAAAATGCAAAAAAAACTCTACTCAAAAATCAACGCAGAAATTCTTTGGGAAGAAGACCCTTACAAGAATATCGTGAAATGTACGATAATGCTTGTAAAAGTCTTAATGAAAAAGACCCAGAACTTAAAATTTGGAACTTATGGTGGGACACCGTTTTCTTCATAGAAAATAATATCGTCAACCACGAACCCCTTTCACCCTCCCCTCTTAACATTGAATTACTACCCAAAGAATGGTAAATACTACGCCGAACACACACTCCTTCTCATGTAAATATAGCACTCCAAACACTTTTCCGTGTCATATAGTGCATCGTGCTTTTCTCGCATTATTCTGCCCGTAAAAGCTTGGTGCAGTTCTCCTAGTTTAGGAGCCTTGTATTTTTTCGGATTGCTAGGAAGCGGTATTTTAGCGTACTCTCTACCCACTTCCATCGTACAAACCTCTTTCAATTTATTGCTCGCCGTTTCTTCCGCTAATCTATTATACAAATCCACCAATTCCTCTTTATTTATATCAACGCTGCCGTCTGCCAGTTGCAATCTCCACGCCTCTGCGGCCAAAACGTGCTTGTCAAACTCTAAATTGTGGGCCACGATATGCGTAACTCCAAAATTAGTTATGTCCGTCGCAAACTCTTTCAAAACGGAGCCTATTTCTACACCTTCTTCATGTGCTCTTTCCGTGCTTATACCGTGTATCATGACTGTTTCTCTCGGTATTTCGAAACCAACGGGCTTTATTATATGACTTTTTTTAACAGATTCTATTTTGTTTTGTCCTCCCGTTTCTTTCACTATAATCCACGCCAGTTGCACTATTCTGCTGCCATCGTAGCTTTTCAAGCTTGCCTTTATAGAAGGGTATCCAGGTCCATGGTGTCTTTCTGGCAATCCGCTCGTTTCTACGTCTATAATAACACTGGTTCGTTGCTTTCTCTTCATTTCTTTTAATATTATTAAACTACCAATTTCTTAAATAACTTACCGCTCTTCAAAAAATACCCCCGCGTTCCTCGCCAAAATTTCCACACCGTATTTGTTTAAAACCATAATATTAATATGTCTCGCAACTACAACGCACCATTTGTAAAGGACTCTCTGACAGGCGAAATGTTCGAAGGAATTCGCGTAGGTTCGTTTCAAGAAAAAAGGCTTTTGTCCTCTTCTAACCCCAACGACAGGATAAATCAAAACAAGCTATTTTTTGGACCTCTTGACGATACATCTCTTCAAATTGAGAGGTTTGACCAGTTCATGAAGAGGCACAAGTTCTGCGTAAATGCAACTTCTGGAAAATCCAAACGCGCGCGAAGGAAGTCCAGAATTGTTGAGATAAATCCGCACCAAGAATTTCCTAACTAATTTCGATTATAATAAAGATGGTGGTCTTTTTAGGCCCGTTTACGAATATTTTTATCTGGTAATTAGTAAATGATTAAAAAACCATTGTTAAAAATTATTCATTTTACACTATTATTTATTATGGGTCTATTATTCACCATCTTTCTACAAAAAATAAAACACTCCTCAGTAAAACACAGCGAACCCTTCGCACAGCCACCATCAGCGAGAGTATTTGGCAAAGGGTGGAGGAAGGATGGCGATAAAGTAAATAGGCCCATACGTTGCTCGATGAAAAGTGGAAAACAGTTCGAGTGTGGGCAGACGTGTAAACGCGTGGCAAAATGCGGGAATGACGGTGGTAAGTGCGGGCACGCACCGTGGTGGCTGGGCGGAGGAGCTAATTGGTGCTGTTGGTGGGATAAACAATGTACAACGAAAAAATGCGATTATGGTGCTGTGCCAGGTAGGTGGATAGACGAGAATACTGGCGACCCTCTGTGTAAAGGTGAGAATAAATGGGAACTTTGGTATAATATATGTGATGACAACGACGATCTCGACCCCGACGCCACCTGCAACGACGACTGTAAGCAAAAAATAAAAACCACATCATATCCCAAAAACTATACGGCATATATAAAGGATCATAATGCGTCGACAAATGGTGTGGGGAAGATAAATATCGCAGCACCCGATGACTTTAAATGTACTAAAAGAGCAGACTGTAGGAGAAATGATGGAGCTTGCGACTGCAAAGGTATAACTTTACCGTGTTCTATTAACTGCGAAACGGGTTCCAATAGGTTTATAGTTACGCAGGAAAAAATAGGCGGAGGTAGCGATTGTAACTATCCCGGCGATTGCGAAGATGGAGATGGTGTCTGTGATAGTAATAGGTTAAAGACGGTGGGTTCTGGTGGAAGTTGGCCTGATAAGATTAGTAGTATAGACGAAATGAATCGAGCTAGACAATTAATAATACCGCCGTGGGTAGGAGAAGTTATGACGTGGGACGAGCATCAGGATAAGTCTACGATTGACGAGGATAAGAAGAGTAAGTTGAAAACAATTTATAGATACGACCTGATGGATTCTGGTGAAAGTTGCGTTGAAGATGTTGACGGAGGGTCTCTTGTTGGTTCTTATATATATAAAATAGAGGAAAACAAGAGAGATTTATATCGTAAATGCGACGGTTTATATGATAGTAGCGGTAGTTTTGTGAGAGAATATGTTTAATAATGTAGCTGTTTAAACATTTTTAACCTCCTTTATCTTAAATTTTATCACGGTAATAAGGAAGAAATGCCGTCTTTAAACAAAAAAGAAGTTACCTTTATTTCAAACAAAAGAAGATCGAGCATCGCGCCTGCAGATTCCATGGAACATATTTTGTACGAGAATTCGCAAGAAAATAAAAACCTTTGCCCCTGGATTAATTGCATGAGAAGGTGCTTAGGATGCGATAAATACTTTAAAATATACAACACCTCTGGTAACATTATTAACGTAACAATAAAGCCCAGTTTAACGCAACTCGTAAAAAAAGTAAGTCTCCAACGCGTAGGGACCTTGGAATTAGACACCGAAGGAGAATACAAAAACTGCGAACTCAACATACCAAACGAACATTTCAAAAAAGTCTTCGTAGATACGACCAGCTTTTATTTAACCTTGCGCGTTTTTTATAAAAATACGTGGAGATGCGTTTATTCAGACAGAAGATTCAGAACATCGGAAGACATCTATGTAAAGGACTCAATTCTCGACTCTATAGAAATAAACGACGATAACAGAATCTCAGACGAGGATCACACCGAACAAATGAAAGCAGTCGTAGTTCTCGCAATGAACAAGTACGCCGAAAAATTAAGTGGAGGTCTGTAATAAAAAATACCTACTCGATGCGCCGCAAAAGATAAGTGTAATATTGAGTTAAGTATCTTATCAAAATAATGTCTACAACTTGCTCGCTATGTGGTATCAGAGGCGACGGAAGGAAAATCACGAGTTGCGCTAATGAATTCCGAAAGCCGGTATGTTCGTCCCGTGCGACAATGCGAGGACAAGATGATTTGACCGAACGTCGATGCGCTCAAAGGTGTTTTATCTTATCAGAATTCGGATCTACACTGGAAGAATGGAGCGGTATTTGCTGGTGGGGTAATATTCTACATATATCGGACGACTCGTCTATGTGTAAGATGCGAGACGAGAGGGCGAAGTGGTTCAAAGAAACGGCGGGGGACACTGTGCTTGCCGAAATTCAAAATAAGTTAAGCGCGGACCTATCGTTATACACTCAGGAGGCCCACAATATTTCTCGAAAACACGCGAGAAATTTAAAGTTAAAGGAGGGTAATATTCTGTTAAAAATAGAGAAAACGAAACAGGAAGAGATAAATATATACGAGAAAACGCGAATTGCTTTCAGAAATCAGTCCCAAGACCGAAAAGAAATTTGGGAAATTGCTAGCAAAGGTATTAGCAACTTATGCGGTCCCAGGGAAAATTTTCAAATTCCGTGCGAAGAGTGGGAAACGTCAAGAGATGAAATGGAATTTCAAAAAATAATAGAAAAACCCAGCCCCGCAATTAAAATTATCATCGACCAAAAGTTCGAAAAATCCATGGAATCCATCATGGATATCTTGGACGAACACAAAGAACAAATGCCCGAGGGTACCTACATAGCATTATGCAACAGCGCAAAGCAGGTATGGGAAAGCGCAATTTAAATAAAAATACCAATAAAATCACTTTCTACAAAAACACCACGATTCGCAAAAAACAATAATAGGCGCGCCATTGCGCTCTTCAACGGCCGCAACTGTACTTTGCTGTTGCTTGTGCCACACTTCAGTTTGCTTTAGATTCGGGCAAGTGGCGATAAAGTGTCCCTTTTGACCGCAGTGAAAGCAGCTATTTTCGGCCGTAAATATTTCTTTTTCCAGCAGCAATTTTTGCATTTCGTCAAGTGATATTTTAACGTAGGAGCCGCCTCGAACGTTGTCGATGCCGTGTTGTTTCATATACATTTTGGTGATTTTGTCTTCGTCGAAGTTGTCGCAGTTGGGTATTATTTTTTCGACTTCCAGGGGTGGGTATTTTCTGGTCCAAGCGGCGCCGTTTTTGGAACCTTCGTGGAAGTGGTCTTTGAGGCGGAAGATGGGGTTATTTGTTTTTCCCACGTAATATTTTTGTTGTTCTAAAAGAAGAATATATATGAAAACCATATTGATTTTTTCATATATAATTCTTTATAATTCTTTACAATTCTTTTACAATTATTCTTTTTACAATTATTCAAATGTCTCTTAGATCCCCCCCACCGTATCTTATATAATTACCTGCGATTATCGGTTTTTCATTGTAAGCTATTTTATATTTTTTTGTCTTTAAATTATCATAAAAGAAGTGGGCATCTCCTGCGCATTGATAGCTCCACGGTTTGGTGTCCTTTGTTTTTTTAATTGCGATGTGAGAGGTGTCGATTTTAGTAAAATGCCAACTTTCTTCTGGATCGTCCATTTTTTTAATAATGTCTTCTGCTGACATTCCCCAGCAGTGCGGTTTGTGGGCTGTTCTACCTCCACCGTGGGATAATATCGTATTTTTATCATTTTTTTCTGCTTCGATGATGGCTTTATTTAAATTCTGCAGCGATGTTTTATTTATAAATTTGCTGTCGTCGTCGAGAAAAATAACCCAGCTTCCTTCGGGGACTTTTTCGAGCAACTTGTTGTTGTATAAGTTGTACGGACAATTCATTTTTTTCGTTTTTTTTCCTTTTTGAACTTTTACGATTTCCGTGTTTTTATCTCCCAAATCTTTAGCGTATTTATAGCTATCTTCGTCGTCTGCGCTAACGACGTGCTTCCAATTTTTGTAAGTTTGCTCTTTTATGGATTTTCGGCACTCTTTGAAAAATTTCGGTCTTTTCGATGTTCGCGTGAGAATGTATATTGTTTCATCTTGGGAAAACTTTTCGGTCACCGACGCCGCAGTCAAAAATAAAACGATTGCAACAGCAAACAATAAACACACCCATTTTAAATGTTTTTTCGCTTTTTTAAGCATCTATTTTACCACTAGCAAACATTTTTTTAATTTTATCGGCTTCTCGTTTTAAAACATACTTATCTATAAATTTAATGTAATAATTTGGCTCCCCGTGTGCCCTTATCTTAAGATAAAACATGTCCGTGTGTTTCATTTCAGCATTGTATTTCATAAGCGAATACTTCAAAAACTTCTCGTTGTTTTCTTTCTTACCTTTCAGGTCCTTACATCTTTCCACGTAAAGGTCTATGCGCGAGCTCACATTCTTCAACATTTTAGGCGAAGTTATGTAAAATTTATTGGCAACTCCACCCCATGTATTGTAGTCTGTACTATAGAAAACCGATTTATTTTCAATTGCGTCTTCTACGTGTTTTAAGTTTATTTCCTTGATAACGTAGGCGTCGGACCAAATCATAACGCAGGCGTCGTAATCTTCGATTGGAAAGTTTGTTACGGCTTGTTTTTCTGAGTAGAGTTCTCGAAGCGGGTTTATTTTATGATTTTCGTTTGCGCCGCAGCTTTTTTCTATGTAATGCTGTATATCTATGTCTTCTTGATATTCTGTGATGAGTTCTTTAACATTGAGAAGATTGACGTCTTCGTTGTTAATGTCTAGGTCGTTTTCGCCAGATCTGCTGGATTCGATGCTGCCCATTTTGGAAAGTAAGCTGTGGTGAAAAGTATCTACTTCGTATTTGGTATTGAGAACGTCTATTATCTTGTTTTGTATTGTTTTGTGTACGTATTTGAAAGACCTGGGAGCAAATCCGCAAATGATTACGCACACTCGTTTTTTGGGAGAAATAAAGGTTTCTACGCGACGTTTTTTTAGTAATTTCACGATAATGCAGGCCACTATTAAAATGAACGAGATTATTCGAATGCGAGTTAGATTCATCTTTAATAATATTACATATATTTTTCATAAGGTCTAATTATATCAACTTACTCACCTTCTCTATCAACTCAATCGTCTGGTACATATTCAACCTCGGGTCGCACGACGTCTCAAAATTATCGTACCCCGCCTTGTAATTGCTAAAAGAACCTCCCGTGCATTCCGTAACATACTTTCCCGTCATCTCCAAGTGAATCCCCCCTGGCACCGTACCCTTTCCCCCGTGAATCTCGAAAAAAGACTCCACCTCTTCTACAATATCATCGAAATATCTCGTCTTTCTGCCGTTCAACACGGCCCCGTTCGCGTGCATCGGATCGCACACCCAAACCACGTTTTTCCCGTGCTCCTGCACCGCGTCTATCAGCTCTGGGAGGGCCCTGTAAATTTTCTTTCCCATCCTGGTTATTACCGTTACGCGGCCCATTTTATTTGCGGGGTTTAATACGTCCAAAAGACCCAAAAGCTCGGACGGTTCTATTTTATCCGAAATCTTTATTCCAATCGGATTATTTACGCCGCGGAAAAACTCCACGTGAGCCTCGTCCAACTGGCGCGTCCTCTCGCCTATCCACTGAAAATGGCTGGAGCAATCGTAGTGCAAACCGCTGTATCTATCTACGCGAGTAAAGGCTTCTTCGTAGGGGAGAAGGAGACCTTCGTGGCCCGTGTATAAAACGGCGGAGTTCAGTGTTTTTTCTCTTTCGATGCCGCAAGCTTTTAGAATTTTGAACTGGTTTTGGAGATCTTCTATCACTGGTTGTATGTTTGACAGGTGAAGGCTCGTTATCCAACTGTCGAGATTGATGTTGGAGAAGTTGCTGTTAGAGAGAGCCCTCAGTAAATTCATTGTTTGGGCCGATTGTTCGTAAGCTTTTAGCATTAGTCTGGGGTCGGGGTCTCTTTTTCGGGGGTCTTCTCTGTTTATCATGTCGCCTTTGTAAGAATGAACGACGTTGCCGTCGATAACTTCTACGTTTTCGGATCTGGGTTTTGAAAATTGTCCCGCCATTCTGGCAATTTTCACGACGTTTAGACCTGTATTTTTCATAAGCATAATAGTCGATAATATGAAGAGTTGGTAGTTCAATATGATATTGTCGGTTGAGTGCTCGCGAAACGTTTCCGCGCAATCGCCTCCCATCAATAAGAACTTCTCTCCGTTTCCCACGCACTCTAGCTCTTCCGTAAGAGCGTCTATTTCTTCGGATATTACGAGCGGCGTTTTTTGAGAAAGCTGGTCTTGAACGATGTTTTTAGCAATCTCGCTTCTGTAATTGGGGATTTGGCTGCTCTTTAACTTTCTCCAAGAAGACGGGGCCCAACCAAAAGCGAAATAGGATGCGAATATCAGAAACAACCGTGCCATTATTTATAATTTATACTTACGGGAAACCTTTAAATAATATCGAAACAACTTATAAAATAATATACTATTTAATAAGTTCTCTCGAGGCGGATTCGAACCACCGACAAATGGATTTACAGTCCACTGCTCTGCCAGGCTGAGCTATCGAAAGAGCGTGCTGCCGCCGGGAATCGAACCCGGGACCCATGCTTGGAAGGCATATATTATACCATTTAACCACGGCAGCTAAATACGTTTTGTATTATTGAGCGACAACGGCAGGATTCGAACCTGCGCGTGCAAAGCACAACGCCTTAGCAGGGCGTCTCCTTAACCACTCGGACACGTTGTCCGTTTTTTTTAATATTTTTAATGTGTAAGAAATTTGCTTTGCAATAATAAAGATGTCAAAACATCTCTGTTTATTGTTTTTATACGACGTAATATCTATTATTTGGACTTTTATTATATTCATGGTTCTTAGAATGGGATGGTACGAAAATCTACCCCCAGACGAACAAACTAATGAAAATTACACCATACTCTATATAGGAACGTTAGTATTGCGCTCCATTGTAAATCGCATTATTAAAGTCGTATCAGAACCGATATGTAAACGATAACTCTTATGGCGGAAAACTTAAGTTTCCTATACGATTTCTTAGAGTCGTTAGACCCTCATCGTACTGTCGACTAAACGACATCATTACCTTAAACATTTTTTATTAAATTAAGAGAATCATAGTAATCAAATGTAATTAAAATATTACCATATAAGTAAAATGGTGTTAGATAAAATTTTAGAATACAAAGCGAGTGATAATATTAAATTAGCTTTAGGTGTTATAAGCATATTATTGTGGTATATGTTTATATACGAATTAGTGTTTTTGACAGGTACAGGAAGACAAGGTTTTATATCTCCAAATATTTTGTTTATTTTTTCATTTTTCTTGATTTTTTGCTTTTTCCACAATATGAAGCATGTATTTAGTAAGAAAAAATTGTATATCATAACGGCTGGACTTTTATCTTTTACGATAGGTACTCGTATTAAAAGTTATTTTTATCTATCTCTTATCTGTATGCTTTTATTCGCTATCAGTCTGGTATATGCAGATAAAAATGGCAACTCTTTCGGATACGTTAAAAATTCTCCTCAATTTACAGCAATAAATTCAAATATTAATGAATCTCGTTACGAACCTTTAAAATACCCCGTTAAAAGAAATCATTTCTAATCTGTACCATTATATATTATACAAATATTATTTATAAATTTTGAGACGCACCTTATTATAATATAAAACTTCTTTTTTTTAAATGTGATAAAAAAGAAGTTTTATTTATTTTTTTTTGTTTTCGTTTTTTTCGTTTATTTAAGCTTAATTACCTAAGCTTGTTCCTGCGATTGTGGGCGAAGGTCCGCTTTTAGAATACCTTCTTTTTTGTCTAAAGCCTTCGCTCAGTGGTTGCGTGAAGTCCTGTCCTGCGGGAGAGGTGGTGTGGGCGGCTGTCGGGTGATTAACACCGGTGTGTAATACACTTCTAATTTTATCCCATTCACCTGAGCCTGTTCTTGCCATTTCTTGGATCTTAGTAGCAATAGCGTTAATAGATTCGCGACGGTCTCTGATCGCTCTACCCGCATCGTGAAGAGCCTTATCTAGCGCTGTTATCATTTGTTGCGCGTGTTCCCGGTCCTCATCTATTCTATCGCTTATATCATCTGTCGCAAACTGTCTCTTCTCCTTGTATCTAGTCAATGCTGACTCTATTTGTGTTAATGCGGCATTAGTACTTTCTCCTATTTTGATAAGTAAATTTGAGGCACTATCTAAGTCACTGCCAGTATCTATTTGGGTCTTGATCTCTCCCTTTTTGCCCCAGCCTGGAATGGGCGAACCGAAATCGCCCTCATCTTTAGGCTCAAATACATTCCACTTAATATCTAAATCTCCGTTGGTAGGTTGCATTTCGTCGCCTAAAGTAAACGCCTCAGATT
>CEWO01040499.1_pt1 | contig 53670 bp, 48 predicted proteins | sample 361561 | NCBI WGS metagenome assembly CEWO01 (sample SAMEA2623627, study PRJEB7988) | marine metagenome | isolation source: saline water (ENVO:00002010), including
CCAAAAAGAACAAGGTGAGGCTTTCGGTGGAGGAGATTCTTTCGATAGACAGATGTCAATTCCCTTTAATAGCTTTAAAAAAATATATAAGGTTGGAAGAAAAGGTTCTGGTTCAGTTATAAGAATTAAAGGTATATCTGACAATGACCCTGGGCTAGTAAATTTAGAGTACGAGCTTAAAGGTCTTTTACGAGCTAAAAGAGGTTTGAAACCTATTGAGGAAGATAATTTTGCTATTAACAGACCTGAGTATTTGGCCTCTTTTGTTTCTACAATATTTTCTACAATAAGTATTGCAGGTTGGGTCATAGGAAGTTTTTCTATTCTAGTAGGTGGATTTGGAATAGCTAATATTATGTTCGTTTCAGTTAAGGAGAGAGTCCCAATTATAGGACTTCAGAAATCCCTTGGCGCAAAAAAGTACTTCATCTTGATGCAATTTTTATTTGAGTCATCTTTCTTGAGTATTTTTGGAGGTCTCTGTGGTATTTTCTTTGTTTTCCTACTTACATTACCAGATCTAGGATCTTTTGATCTTGTAATTTCACTTAAAAATGTCATAATTGGAGTTACTATTTCCTCGCTTATAGGAATTTTAGCAGGTTTTTTTCCTGCGTTATTTGCTTCTAATCTTGATCCGGTTGAGGCAATTCGCTCTAACTAGCCAATTTTTCTTTAATTAACCCTTCCAGTTCGGTAGTCAGTTCTGGATTATCCTCAATTATTGTCTTTACTGAGTCTCTTCCTTGTCCTAACTTTTCTCCTTTATAAGAGAACCATGAACCTGATTTCTGAATAAGTTCTAGCTCAACACCAAGGTCTAATATTTCTCCTGATTTTGATATACCTTTTCCATACATGATGTCAAACTCTACAACCTTAAATGGAGGGGCAACTTTATTCTTAACCACTTTTACTTTAGTCCTATTACCCATAATGCTATCTGGGCTATCCTTAATTTGTCCTATTCTTCTTATGTCTAATCTAACTGAAGAATAAAACTTTAATGCGTTACCACCAGTAGTCGTTTCTGGGTTCCCAAACATTACACCTATTTTTTGTCTAAGCTGGTTGATAAAAACACATACACATCCTGATTTGTGTATTGCGCCTGTTAATTTTCTTAGGGCTTGTGACATTAGTCTTGCCTGTAGTCCCATCATACTATCACCCATCTCGCCTTCTATCTCACCTTTTGGAACCAATGCAGCAACTGAATCAATAACTATGATATCAATAGCATTAGATCGTATAAGTTGTTCAGTGATTTCTAGCGCTTGCTCTCCGTTGTCAGGTTGAGATATTAATAGGTTTTCGGTGTCAATACCTAAGTTCTCAGCATATGTCTTATCAAATGCGTGTTCTGCGTCTATAAACGCGGCTATTCCTCCTTTTTTTTGTGCTTCAGCAATGCAGTGCATAGATAGAGTTGTCTTTCCTGATGATTCTGGTCCATATATTTCTACTACTCTTCCTTTTGGAAGTCCGCCAATTCCTAAAGCTATATCTAGGCTTAATGATCCAGTAGGAATACTAGGAATTTTTACAATATTTTCATCACTAAGTTTCATTATGGTACCTTGACCGTAAGTCTTCTCTAGTTTTTCGATTGCTAAACCGAGAGCTTTTGATTTTTCTTTTATTTCTTTCATTGTATCTATTTTTTGCTAAAATAAATAGTAATATTTTTAAATGCTAATATTTTTAGTAAAATTTAATAAAAATTAACTTAAAGATCTTCAAATATAAGTACTAAGATTATCATATTTTAATATTTTTGTGAGTATAAGCATCTTTTCAATTGAAATATATAATACTACTATCCTTAATTTATTTTACTCAGTTCCATGTATTTGGTCAAGAGTTTAAACCTGTCCCTGGTGAAAGGATAGATTTCTTAGTCTCGTTTGGAATATTTAATGCTGGAGAGGCTTCTATGATAACAGATACCTCCCTCTACACAACCGAAAGTGACTCATCATATAAGATTGATGTATTTGGCAAATCTGTTGGATTGTTTGATCTTTTTACTAGAGTGAGAGATAATTGGGGAGTATATATTTCTTCATCTGAACTCCAACCAAAAAAGTTTTATAAATATTTGGAGGAGGGAAAGTATAGAAAGAATGAGATATTAAATTTTGTTGAAGACTCTGATAGTGTTCAGATCCAAGTCTTAGATAAAGAATCTAAAAAATTTATTGAGAACAAATACTTGCATTTTGAAAATGATATAAAAAAAATAATTAGATCTTATTTTATGAATTATTGGATTGCAAGTCTGGCTTATTTGAGATCTCAAGATTACACTAATTTTTACTCCTCTGAGTTAGTTGAAATTCCATACTTTGAAGAGAATGATAAATTCAGTTATCAGATGAAGTTTTTAAGGAGGGATACAATTGAAACAAAAATAGGAAGCTATAATTCTTTAGTTTTTGCACCGATAATACCTAAGAATAAATTATTTGAAGAAGAAGATGCGGTTAAATTTTGGTTAACTGATGATAATTTGAAAATACCTTTAAAATTAGAAGCCAAAATGAATTTTGGAAGTTTTCTTATTGAAGTTTCTGACTACTCTAATGTTAAATAAAAATTAAGAGTATTTAATCTTTAAATTAATTATTTAAAATTCGATTAAATTTTAATATTAAATACTTTAAATCAAGTTAAATTACAATATGTCAAAAACAGAATTTAAAGTACTTGCTATTGATGATGAGAAAGACATACTATTACTTCTTAAGTATAATTTAGAGTCCGAAGGTTATCATGTTAAAACAGCTTCATCTGGGAAAGAAGGTATTAAGGTAGCTGGAGAATTTAATCCTGATCTTATTCTTGTTGATATAATGATGCCAGAAATTGATGGAATTGAGGTCTGTAGAAGACTTAGAGAAATAGATAAATTCACATCTACATATATTATTTTCCTTACTGCTAGGGTAGAAGAGTATTCAGAAGTAGCTGCATTTGATGCAGGAGGCGACGATTATATTACAAAACCTATAAAACCAAGAGCACTAATAAGTAGAATTAATTCATTCTATAAAAGAAAATCATCAAATAAAAGTTCAAAAAAAGTAGTTAAAATTAAAAACCTTTTAATAGATAAGGAAAGTTATGTTGTTAAATTGGATGATAAAGAGGTTTTCTTCCCAAAAAAGGAATTTGAATTATTATTTTTTCTAGCTTCAAACCCTAAAAAAGTATATAGTAGAGAATCTTTATTAAGAAATATCTGGGGTACTAATGTTCACGTTGTTGCAAGAACAGTAGATGTTCATATCAGGAAATTAAGAGAAAAATTAGGACAAGATCTTATAAGTACAATCAAAGGTGTTGGATATAAATTTAAAAATTAATTCCAAAACTTAACTTAAATTCTATTCTAGGAGACAGGCTCGAGTGTATAGATCTGATTTCATTGGTATAATAATAACTTTCAACCTTTTCATCTAGAAGGTTTTTAATTCCAAAATTATTTGGATGTTATTAGACTGGGACAAATATTAATTTTTTGTAAACAATAATATTAATTTTAAAAATTGGAAGAGTTTTAATTTTAATTATAAATATTAAAATTAATTTTAACCTATGAATAATTCAAAATACATATCAGTATTGTTCGGTATAATTGTTGGGATAATTTCTCTTATAACTGCAGTTTTACTTGGAGTAGTTGATACTGTAAAACTACTTTCAGCAGGAATTATATCAACATTTTCATCTACATTATTATTTGCCATTATCACCGAAAACCTATTTGATAAAAAAATAAATCAGATTTATAAATCTTTTGAGAGAATAAGAAATAAAGAGTTTGAAAGAATAGAAGTTGACAAGTCTCTTCTCAGAGAAATAAACCCATTAAAAGGAATAAATGAGGAGATATATAATTTTGCAAATTTGAAACAATTAGAAATTGATGAGTTGAAAAGATTAGAAGCATTCAGAAGAGAATTTCTACAGGATGTATCACATGAGCTAAAGACTCCAATTTTTGCTGCTCAAGGTTTTGTACACACACTATTAGATAATATTGATACAGATAAAGAAATTAGAAAAAAATTTTTAGGTAAAGCAGCAAAAAGTTTAGACTATCTTGACTTATTAGTAAAAGACTTATTAACAATTTCCCAGATGGAAAGTGGAGAGATTAAAATGAAAATGGAAGCATTTGATATTATTTCTTTGGTAAGAGAAACGGTAGATCAGCTCGAATCAATAGCCAACACTAAAAATATAAAATTAGATTTTGATGCTCAGCAAAATAAGTCAGTTATTGTTATAGCTGATTATTATAGGGTCTTTCAAGTTTTAAAGAATCTTATAACAAACGGAATAAAATATTCTGATAATGGATCTTTGATCTCCGTGATTTGTGAAAAAAGAAAAAAAGTAATTAATATAAGTGTTAGAGATCAAGGTCATGGGATTCCTAAAAATGATAGAAAAAGAATTTTTGAGAGATTCTATAGAATAGATAAAAGTAGATCAAAAGAAAGAGGAGGTACCGGACTTGGTTTAGCCATTGTTAAACACATTATTGAAGGGCATAAGACAAAAATTAAGTTAAAATCAAAAATTAATAATGGTTCGGTATTTTCTTTTAATTTAAAACTTGCTCCTAAAACTATTAAGAAACGAAAATCAATTAAAAAAGTCCTCAAAAAAATAAGGTAAAATTGATAGAATATTTACCTCATATCTGTTGTTTTTATTTATTAATAAATCTATTTTTGCTCACTTTTTAGATACTAATGGATTCAAACAGTTATAAAACTAAGTACTTAAATAAAGAGTCAATTCAGAAGAATTGGTACATTGTTGACGCTAATGATAAAACCTTAGGTAGGTTTTGTTCTGAGGTAGCAAAGATACTTAGAGGAAAAAATAAAGCATCTTTCACTCCTCACATGGACTGTGGTGATTATATTATTGTTCTTAACTCTGATGGTATTAAGTTAACTGGAAAGAAATGGAAGGAAAAGAAGTATGTTTCTCATAGTGGTTACCCTGGAGGTCAAAAAATTACTAATCCCCTAGAAATAAAAGAAAAAAAATCTTCAAGATTTATTATAGAGAAAGCTGTAAAAGGTATGTTACCGAAGAATAGGTTAGGAAGAGAGTTATTTAGAAATTTATTTGTCTATGAAGATGCAAATCATCCACACGAAGGACAAAAACCAAAAGAAATTAAGATATAATATGGATTATATAAGCACTGTAGGAAGAAGAAAGACATCTGTTGCCAGATTATACATGAAACCAGGAAAAGGTTTATTTACTGTTAACGGAAAAGATCTAGATAAATACTTTTCCTCTGAGCTTTTAAGACTAATTGTAGAACAACCACTAATGCTCGTAGATGCCCTTAAAAGCTTTGACTTTAAAGTGAATATTCATGGAGGTGGTATGAAAGGACAAGCTGAAGCACTTAGACTAGCAGTAGCAAGAGCGTTGGTTAAGAATGATGACGAAATTAGAAGCGTTCTAAAGAAAGAAGGATTCTTAACTAGAGATCCAAGAATGGTTGAAAGAAAGAAATACGGAAGAAGAAAGGCAAGAAGAGCATTCCAATGGGTTAAGAGATAATATATTATGATAAAAAAATTAGAACATAAAGATTTATTGAAAGCAGGTGTACACTTTGGACATCTCACTAGAAAGTGGAATCCTAAAATGTCTGAGTATATTTTCATGGAAAATAATGGTATTCATATAATTGACTTACATAAGACAATTGACTGTGCTTACACCGCAGCAGCATCTCTTCAAAATATTGCTAAGACTGGAAGAAAAATTATGTTCGTTGCAACAAAGAAACAAGCAAAGACATATGTGTCTGATAAAGCAAAGGAATTAAATATGCCATACGTAACTGAGAGATGGTTAGGAGGCATGTTAACAAACTTTTCAACTATAAGAAAATCTCTTAAAAAATTATCTTCTATTGAAAATATGGAAAGTCAAGATACCTATACACAAGACTTTTCTAAAAAAGAGAGATTAATGATATCTAGAGATAAAGATAAATTGGAGAAAGCTCTTGGTGGAATCTCTACATTAAATAGAATTCCTGCTGCGCTGTTTGTTGTTGATATTAAACACGAAGAGATTGCTATAAAAGAAGCTAAAAAACTGAATATTCCTATTTATGGTATGGTTGATACTAACTCTGATCCAAATCAGATAGATTTTGAGATTCCTTCAAATGATGACTCATTTACATCAGTTGCTACCATAATGGATTATATTTCTGAATCTATATCTGAGGGATTAAAAGAAAGAGAAAAAATTAAGGAAGAAATAAGAATTAAGCAAGAGAAAGAGGCATCTGAGAAAGAGGCAAGAGAAAAAAAGGAGGCTGAGAAGAAGGCAAAGGAATCAAAAAAAGAGGTAACTAAATAAATTTTCAAATATTATGTCAGTAAATATTTCTGCAAAAGAAGTAAATGAACTTAGGCAAAAGACCGGTTCAGGTATGATGGATTGTAAAAAGGCTCTAGTAGAATCTGGAGGCGATTTTGATAAAGCTATCGATATATTAAGAAAGAAAGGACAGAAGGTCTCAGCAGCAAGATCGAATAGAGAAACATCTGAAGGTGTAGTTATTTATAAAATTAGTCCTGAAGAGGATAAAGCATCTATACTATCATTTACATGTGAGACTGATTTTGTTGCTAAAAATGAAGAATTTCAGGGTTTAGCTAAAAAAATATTAGACATTGCCTTTGATAACGATTTATCTTCAATTGATGACATTCTAAAGTCAGATCTTGACTCTATATCTATTGAGCAAAATATTGTTAATCTTATTGGTAAGATTGGAGAGAAGATTGAGGTAAGAGATTACCAGTCATTAAGTGGAGAGAAAATTGTACCCTACATTCATGCAGGGGACAAATTAGGTGTATTAGTCTCCTTGGTAAATGCTAATTCTGTTGATTATGTAGCTGCAGGAAAAGATGTAGCAATGCAAATAGCAGCAATGAATCCTATTGCCCTTGATAAAGATGGAGTTGACCATTCTGTTGTTGAAAAAGAAATAGAAATTGGTAAAGAACAGGCTCTTAAAGAAGGAAAACCTGAAAATATTATTGAAAAAATAGCTCAAGGTAAATTACAAAAATTCTTTAAAGACAATACTCTTTTAAGTCAGCCTTTTGTTAAAGATAGTTCACAGACTGTAGAAAAATATCTAGGTTCATATTCGGCTGATTTGACAGTCAATAAATTTATAAGAGTTTCAATCGGATAAATATTATTTATTCATAATATCTTCTATCTCATCGGGTAAAATTGGAATATTTTCCATTAAGTTGATATTGTCATTATCTCCTATAAGAATGTTATCTTCTAGTCTCACACCAATTTTTTCTTCCCTAATATAGATTCCCGGTTCGACAGTAAAAACATTACCTGGCTTTAGATCGACATAGAAGTTTCCTACATCATGTACGTCTAAACCTATATGATGTGAAGTTCCATGCATAAAATATTTTTTAAAAAGTGGATTTTTTGGATCTTGATTTTTAACATCAACTTTATCTATAAGTTTAATTTTTATCAATTCACTTTCCATTATTTTCCCTACTTCTTTGTGGTAATCATTTATTGATATACCGGGCCTTAAGATATTAGTCGCTTCATTTTTAACATTAAGTACAGCATTGTATATTTCTAGCTGTCTATTTGTAAACTTTCCATTAACAGGGATAGTCCTTGTCATATCTGATTTATAGTTAGCATACTCAGCCGCAACATCCATTAGAATTAATTCTCCTGATTTACATTGAGTTTTATTTTCGTTATAGTGAAGTGAGCAAGCATTTATTCCAGTTGCAATTATTGGCTGGTATGCAAATCCTTTAGACCTGTTTTTTATAAAATCGTGTATAAATTCTGCCTCGATATCAAATTCCCAAATATCTGGTTCTACATATCCTAAAATTCTTCTAAAACCTTTTTCAGTTATCTCACATGCCTTCTGAATTAAATTTATTTCGGTTTTATCTTTTATCATCCTAAGATCGCTTAGGATAGGATACGACCTTTTTATTTTATGGGATGAGTATCTTTTTTGGATATCAAGGATAAATCTATCTTGAGGTGTTTGAATTTTTGTGCTTGATCTAATATGTTCATTTTTATCTAAATATATCTCATTAGATTCAGCTAAAATTAAATTGAGGATATTCTCAAAATTATTATTCCACATTACTGTTTTAATTCCTGAGATTTCTTGTGCTTCTTTTTTAGTCAGTTTATTTCCTTCCCAAATTGATATTTCCTCACTAGTTTCTTTTATGAAAAGAATTTCTCTCATTTTTTTATCAGGAAAATTTGGAGCTAATATTAAAAATGTTTCTTCTTGATCTATACCCGTCAGATAGAGTAGGTTTGTATTCTGAACAAAATGTAGAGTCTCATCTGCATTTGTAGGCATAAATTCATTTGAAACAAAAACTGATGTTGAATTTTGATTTACCTTATCTAAATAATTTTTTCTGTTATTTATGTAAAGATTATTATCAATTTTGTCGAAGCGCATATATTTATTTTTATTCTAAAGATACATTAATTGTTAATAAATTTTTAATTTGCCTTATATGGATTTAGTAGATAATAATATTGAAAAATATGTAGAATCCTTATCAGACTCAGAGACCCCTATATTAAAGGAAATTAGTGAGTATACTCTTAAATATGTTCATCAGCCAAGGATGCTTTCAGGCCATTTACAGGGACGAATATTAAGTTTTATATCAAAAATAATATCGCCAAAAAATATTTTAGAGATAGGAACTTACACAGGATATTCTGCATTATGTTTAGCTGAAGGAATACAAGAAGGTGGGGAGCTAATCACTATTGATAAAGATAAAAAGTTATTTAAAAAGGTAAACTCTTTCTTCAAAAAGTCTGAATTAGGAAAAAATATAAAACAGAAAGTAGGGATTGCGCTAGATATTATCCCAACTCTTGACCTAAAGTATGACCTTGTTTTTATAGATGCTGATAAGAAAAATTATAAAAATTATTTTGATATGGTATTTCCTATGGTAAATGTAGGAGGAATTATAATTGTTGATAATGTTTTGTGGAGTGGTAAAGTTACGGAGTTAGATAAGCATCAAAATGATAAAATAGCCGTATACATGGATGAATTTAATAGATATATCCATAATCATAAAAATATTTCAAAGTTAATTTTACCAATTAGGGATGGTTTAACTCTTATAACAAAAAATGAGAATTAATATATATAAGTTATTTTTTTTATTTTTTGTCACACTATATAATTCTGTTGCGCAGCCAACACCTGAAGTTCCCGAAAAAATTAGAATTGACAACATGGTTCTTCATATATCTAAAAACATATCTTCTACAATTCAGAGTGAGGTAGATGCACTACATCTTAACAAGAAATATTTTGAAATATTTATAGATAGAATTAATATTTATTTTCCAATTATTGAAAGGATTTTAGATGAAGAAGAGATGCCAAATGATTTGAAGTTTTTAGCTCTTCAAGAAAGTTCTCTCAAATCAGAGGCAGTATCATCATCTAATGCTGTTGGATTCTGGCAGTTTAAGAAAGAGACTGGAGAGGAGTATGGTCTTGTAATAAATGATAAAATAGATGAAAGAAAAAATATTGTCTCGTCAACAAGGGCAGCGTCAAGATATATCAAGAATAGTAATTTCTTATTTGAAAATTGGATTTTTTCAATACTATCGTACTTGGAAGGCTTAAGTGGAGCTAAGGCTATAGTTGATCCAAAGCTTTATGGTGCTAAGAGAATGAATATAGATGAGAATACTCACTGGTATATTATAAAATTTATTGCTCACAAAATTGCTTTTGAAGGATTTATAAATGCTTCGGAGTATAATAATAATTACTCTGTGTTTGAAAATAATTCTTTTAATAGTATTAAAAAGTTATCTGATAACTTGTCAATAAACTCAGATGATATTTATAAATGGAATACTTGGATTAAATCTGATAAAATCCCTTCTGACAGAGTTTACGCTTTTGTTATTCCTGAGAAAAAAGAAAATGTATTTACTAAGGTAACTTCTAGTATTGGGGAAAAAGTTAATTCATTTATTAAATCAAAGCTTTCTTCTCCTGTTGATGAAAAAGTTTTAAAAGTATTATCTCAAAAAATAATTTATCTAAATGGTCTGCCAGCTCTTGTTGCAGATTCGGTTGATAACATAGATAATGTGATTAGTTTATATAAAATATCTAAGAAAGACTTTTTAGTCTATAATGATATTAAAAATGATCATAAGATGGTATTTGGGGTGCCTTATTATCTTTCTAAAAAGAGAAAGAGAGGAAGGGTTCAGTTATATTTAAGAAGAGAGGAAGAGAGTTTATGGGAAGTGTCTCAACTTTTTGGAGTACAACTAAATAGCATCAAAAAATTTAATAAAGAAAATAAATCTTCAAAAGTTTTATTGAAAAGGAGATCTATTCTTTAATTATCTTCTCAACTATTTTTCCATCAATTTTATTTTTTAAAATTAATTTTTTATCTCCGTAATGAGTCACTTCTTCTTTCACTAAATAATACTTATCGTCATATTCTTCTAATGTATTAATTTTTTTGACACCTTCTTTCCCTCGCCAAATGTCTAAATCTATTTTTTCCCATTTCTTACTTTTAATAGATTTATAAGAAGCATCAATTATTGCGTTTACTATGTAACCATCATAAAATGTTTCTGAAGGACTCTCTCCTTTTTCCAACGAATCAAACATGTTTGCAAACATATGATTGTATCCAAGCTCATTTAACTCATCTCCCACTGGAAAAATCCATCCTGAATCAGATTCAGCTTTTTCTGCAACATAGTCACTTCCTTTTCCTGTAGTGAACATTTCAAAACCTGTTCTTAAAAAGGAATTTATCCATATGGTACCCTCCGTACCCATAACTTCATCTCTAAGATCTAACCCTCCTCTAAATGTCCAACTAACTTCAAATTGTCCTATTGCACCATTTTCATATTTTACTAATCCTATAGCATGGTCTTCTGCGTCTATGGGTTTAACTTGAGTATCACCCCAGCACATTACCTCAATAGGCTTAATATCTTTTCCTATATAGTTTCTACTGATCTCAATACAGTGACAACCTAAGTCTAAGATACAACCTCCTCCGGCTTGTTCCTTATCCCAAAACCATTCACTATGAGGTCCTGGGTGAGTTTCTCTAGATTTTGTCCAAATTACTTCGCCAAGACTACCTGTCTTCACACTATCTAGAGCTTTAAGAAATTTTGGTGTGTAACAAAGATCCTCTAGGTACCCAGCGAATATTCCTGCTTTTTCAACTGCTTCAACCATTCTTTTAGCTTCTGCTGCTGTTCTTCCTAATGGTTTAGTACAGATGACTGCTTTATTGTGTTTGCAACATAAGTGTACTGCTTCTTCGTGAAGGTTATTTGGAAGTGATATACAGACAACATCAACATCTTTGTGAGATATAGACTCTTCCATATTTATTGTCCAATGAGGAACATCATAATCTTTAGCAAATTTTTTTGCACTTTCCTCTCTTCGAGAATAAATAGAAACCACTCTGTCTTTATTTCTGTAACCGTGTAATGAGTCAGTATAAAATCTACCAATAAACCCAGAGCCTAACATTGAAATTTTTTGCATAATTTTTTATTTTTTTTCTTTAAAAAACACAATTAAAAATAATAGTACAGCTGCTGAGATATAAGTGGGAACCATCCATATATCTCCCCAATTTTTTATTCCTTCTATGGTATTGCTATCAGTAATTATTCCTGAGAACCAAGAACCAATAGTCATTCCAATTCCATAAGTTGCAACTGTAAATAAACCTTGGGCAGCATTTTTAATTTTTTCTCCAGCTTTATTTTCTGTGTACATGTAGCCCGTTACAAAAAAGAAATCATAGCAAATTCCATGAAGAAGAATTCCCGAAATTATCATCCAGTACGATGCCTCTAAATCTCCATTTGCAAAGAAGAAAAATCTTAGTGCCCATGCTGCAATACCAATAATAAGAATATTTTTTACACCTAATCTATAATAAAGAAATGGGATTAATAGAATAAATATTGCTTCAGAAATTTGACCATATATCATCTTTCCAGCAGCTCCTTCCATACCTAAATCATTTAAGAATACATTAGCGAAAGAATAGTAAAAGGATAATGGAATACATATTAAAATTGCAGAAATAAAGAAAATCAAATAAGATTTATCTTTAAGTAATATGAGTCCTTCTAATCCTAATGGAGATCCATCAGTTTTTCCCTTGGGAGGTACATTAGGGAGTGAGAAGGAAAAAAGACCAAGAAGTAGTGAGGCTCCTGCAGCTAAATAGAAAGTATATGCAATGCTTCCAATATTATTTTCTAGTTGAAGTTTACCAATTATGAATCCAGCAACTATCCACCCAAATGTTCCGAAGAATCTAATCACAGGAAAGGTCTTACCAGAATCACTTACGTTTGCAAAAACTATATTATTTGATAATGCAACTGTTGGCATATACATTAACGAGTAAACTAGAACAGTAGCAATAAATAGGATAGAGGATGAAATTTGTGTAGCATATATTAAAAGAAGACCTCCAACAATATGGAGAGCTCCCATTGCTTTCTGAGCGGAAAAATATCTATCAGCAACTGAACCAACAAAAATAGGAGATAATATTGCAGCAAATGCAAAAACACTATAAGCCCATCCTATTTCTTCTCCAGATGAATTTAAAATTTTTGCCATGTATGTTCCAGCAGTAACATACCATGCTCCCCAAATGAAATATTGCAGGAACATCATTGATGAAAGTTTAAAGTTTTTCATAATAAGTTTTGTTAATTAGCGTCAACTATTATTAAGTTAAAAAAAAAATTTTTAAATTAAAGTGATTTTATATCAATATTAAACTGACTAATACTTTTAACTGACTCATATGAAAAAAAATAATCCTAAAAAAAACACAAGAAGAGATTTTATTAAACATGGAGCGCTAGCAGCTTCAAGCTTTTTTATTGTCCCAAGATATGTCCTTGGTGGCGATGGTTATACATCTCCAAGTGATAAATTAAATATTGCTGGAATAGGAGTTGGAGGTAAAGGGACATCAGACTTATGGTATGCTTCAGATGAAGGAAGAGAAAATGTAGTAGCACTATGTGATGTTGATATGGGTGATATCAGTGCTAAATCAAGAAATAGATTTCCAAAGGCTAATTTTTATCAAGATTACCGTGTCATGTTTGATAAACAAAAAGATATAGATGCAGTAACTATTTCTTCTCCAGATCATGTCCATGCTTTACAAGCTTTAGCTGCCATGGATCTAGGAGTTCATGTTTATGTTCAAAAGCCTTTAACACATAATATTAATGAGGCTAGGATGCTTACAGAAACAGCAAGAGATAAAAGTATTGTTACTCAGATGGGAAACCAAGGAGCTTCAAATTCTGGAATGAGAAAAGTACAAGAATGGTTTGATGCAGGTTTAATTGGAGAAGTTGATGAGGTATTTGTATGGACAAATAGACCGGTATGGCCTCAAGGTATTCCAGTCCCTAAATCAGATGGAAGTCAAGTACCTGAAGGACTTGATTGGGATTTGTGGCTAGGACCTGCTCCTAAAATAGATTATACTAATGCATACCATCCATTCAACTGGAGAGGTTGGTGGGCTTATGGGACGGGAGCATTAGGAGATATGGGTTGTCATCTTATAGATGTTCCTTTTAGAACATTAGGATTACATTATCCTAAAGCTGTTGAATGTAGTGTAGGTCAAGTTTTTATTAAGATGTGGAGTCCTGAATATATACCTGAAGGATGTCCTCCATCTTCCTCTGTTACTTTGGATTTTGCTGCTACTGATAAAAATAAAATTCCTCTTAAGATGAGATGGTTAGATGGTGGTATAAGACCTCCTCACCCTGATTTAATTCCAGCGAATGATTCATTAGGAGATGAAAGTAGCTCAAATGGTGTTATGATGATTGGGTCTAAGGGGATAATTACTACGGGAGTTTATGGTTTTACTCCAAAGCTATATAGGAAAGATCAGGAGACTGTTGTATTTGACACTTCTAATCAGCCGGGTAATGAATTTGGACATCAAACGAAATGGGTTCAAGCATGTAAAGCAGGGTTTAATAGCTCTGAGCATAAAGCTTTGACTTCATCTTTTGACTATTCAGGTCCAATGACAGAGACAGTATTAATGGGAAATATTGCGATAAGAAGTTACATGGAAAAGAAAAGTGGTCTTAGTAATTCATATCCTGGAAGAAAAAAATTATTATGGGATGGTGATGCAATGAAGATTACAAATTATGATGATGCTAATAAGTTCGTAACAAGAGATTATAGAAAGGGTTGGGAAATTTAAAAATCATAGTCAAGACCTAATTTATTTTTTAGATCTTTTAAACTACTATTTTTCTTAGATAGATATTCAAACTTATCTTTATTAGTATAGATTGTTTTTTCTTTTTCTTTTGATGTTACATCTTTTTTTATAGTCACATTTTCAATAAATACACTTTTAATTTTCCGATTTAATCTATTCTCTAAATTATCAAATATTGAACCTTCTAAATCGTTTTCTAAATGAAATGTGACATTAGTTTTTTCTATTGTTTTCTTCTTTTTAAGTATTGCAACTTCTGATTTTTTTTCTTTTATAGATACAATGAATTCTTCAATAAGTTTATGGAATTCATCAGGATTAAAATGGATTTTTTCAGATGTAATATTTATTGTTTCCTTAGCTTCCGGTTCTTTTTTTTTAGAAAATAAATTTTTGAGGTTGGGTGTATCTTTAGCCTTTATATCTTCTTTGACTTCTGGATTTTCTATTTCTTCTTTTGGTTGTTTTATCTCTTCTTCCTTTTTTTCTAATTTGGGTACTTCTGATTTATTCTCCTGAACTAATGTTTTTTTTTTATTTAATGAACATAATTTTATTAATCCTATCTCAGTATGAATTTTATGATTACTCGATAATTTATAATTTATCTCAAACTGATTTAAAATTTCAATTCCTTCTTCAATAAACTGTATATTGATTTTTTTTGCTTGTTCAAGGTATTTTACTTTATCTGTCTCAGATACTTCCATTATCTCAACTAATTTTTCATTTTGAGATAGCAATAAATTTCTAAAGTGATTTGATAACCCATTTAATAAGTTGAAGCTTTCAAAGCCTTTTAAAATAATATCATTATGGATAAGAAGTGTGTCTGTAATATTTGATTCATACAAAAGATCAGTGATCTTAAAAAAGTAATCATTATCAAGAATATTTAAATTTTTGGTTACGTCTTCTAAAGATATTTTAGAGTTTTTTGAGAAAGTTTTTATAAGGTCTAGAGTAGATAAAGCATCCCTCATTGCACCATCTGCTTTCTGAGCAATTATGTGCAAAGCTTCGTCTTCGTATTCAATTTTTTCTTTTTTTAAAATATCAATAAGTTTTGATTTAATATCTGAAATTTCAATTCTATTAAAATCATAGATTTGACATCTTGAAAGTATTGTAGGTATCACTTTATTTTTTTCTGTAGTAGCTAAAATAAAAATAGCATATGAAGGAGGTTCTTCTAGTGTCTTAAGAAAAGCATTAAATGCAGCATTAGAAAGCATGTGTACCTCATCAATTATATAAACTTTAAACTTTCCAGCTTGAGGGGCATATCTTACCTGATCAATTAGACTTCTTATATCATCAACAGAATTATTTGATGCAGCATCCAACTCATATATATTTAGATTATTATTATTTTCCAATGGATTATCAATGTCAAACCCATTAATCTCATTAGCTAGAATTCTTGCACATGTTGTTTTTCCTACTCCCCTTGGACCACAGAAAAGTAAAGATTGAGCAACTTTTTCATTTTTTACTGCATTTTGTAGAGTTGTGGTAACATGATTTTGTCCAACAACATCCTCAAATTTTACTGGTCTATATTTTCTAGCTGATACAACATATTTTTCCACGGATGTAAATTAAATAAATTAGATTTGCGCAACAATATTGTTCTTTGTTTTTTGGGGTCGACTGGAATTGACAGTATGACAAATTTTATTTTTGCATGTCGGGTGAAGGTAACATCCGTAATCAAATGCTAAACTTTATAAACGGCGAACGTAAATACGAATACGCTATGGCAGTTTAAATTCTAAGAATTTAAATAACCACATCATAGTTAATTGGTGATCTTCGATTAATTAATATGGTGTCATATGGAGATCTACTGTATGTTTTTTTCTATGGTTACTTACAGGAAATTAAGTAGATAAGGATAAATGTTGGTTGATATTTCCCTGCTTTATCTCGAAAATTAAAAATTATCTAAGCATGTAGACGGAATATTATTTCCATAGCTGGACGCGGGTTCGAATCCCGCCGACTCCACAAATAATAAACCAACTAGATTTAGTGAGTTTATTATTTAAATTTTAAAATACTAATAACTAGTATGAAAACTCTTTTGAGTCTAGTTTTCTAAGCTGGTAATTATATTGAATTAATCCATTTTCTTTTGCTCTAGAATAAACATTTACTCTTACAATTTTCCCATCTTTAAATTGTACATCATGTACGTTATATTCAAAAACATCATTACCATCAGCATCAACATCATAGAAGTCATTTCCAGTAGTAAGCCATTGCTCTATCTCTCCATTTTCATTTTCTGATGAGTTAGCAATCATCCACCTTACTTCCCATCTAGGACTTGCATTTTTAAACCAGTCATCTAAGATTGCTATATGAGTATCACTATTTTTAGCAACACTCCCGTCTGCAGTGTATCCTTCCCAATTTTCAGCATTAATTTCTGCTATTTTTTCTAAATCTTTTTCATTATGAGCTTTGATATAATCGAGCCAAATTTGTTGATTAGTTATCTCACCTATAGTAATAGGTACTACTTTTCCAGCATCATTTTTAAAAGTCCCTATTGTTATTGGGTCATTTGAAACAGCTGGTTTATTATTACAAGAAAAAAGTAAAAGAGTGATTATTGATATATTTAATATGTTTTTCATAGTTTATTTATAATTTATTAAACCTAAATATAATTTAAAATTAGTCTAGGCCTTTTGTCTTCTTATTTATTTCTTCCATAAGCTTTATAATCTTATCCATTCTTTCCATATCCTTTTCGTGATATAATCTGTGATTATATCTGTATTCTTTAATCATTAGATCGTAATCTAGATCTTCACCTTCATAGAATGTTTGACGGATAATTTGGATAGAGAAAATAGAAAATAAAATAAAGGTAAAACCACCAATAATTAATGCTGGAATTCCATATGTTATTTTAATATATAAATCTGAATTATAAAATTCATTTATTTTTTTCCTCATCTAAATTCAAATTAATTTTTTCTAAAACCTTTATTATTTCATCTAATTTTTCAGCTTCTTTTATATGATTATTGACATGTTCTTGTCTCCGCTCCACTTGCGTTGTCTCATTATTATCAAAAAAAATAATATAAGTGAAAAGACTTGTTGCCATTAGGATAATTAACAGGATAGATCCTGAGATTATACCAAGACAGATCCTTATATAGTTATCTAATTTATTTTTCATACAAATAATTTAATTAAAATTCAATCTATAATCTTTTTTAGAAAAACGGTTAGGTTGATCTAGATTTTTTATTGGATAATCTTTTTCAGACATTTTAATTTTTCCCTTTATCATTAATTTATTAGCAAATGTTATTTCAACTGTATTTGGAAAATTATACTTTGGAATAATATTACTATAGTTGTTTCCGTGAATGTGTACAATATGATAATATTTTAAAATTTCATTAATTATTTCATTAAAATTTTTAGAATTTTTATCTATATCGTGAAATTCTACAGCCATTCCAATAATAGAGTTGCCTGGATTAAACAATGAGTTAAAAACTTTATACTCGGCTCCTTCAATATCCATTTTTATAAAAATATTATCAGAGTTTATTTTTTTTATGGTCTCCTTGATAGTTACACTTTTTTTATCATTATTGTGCCAGACCCTATTCTTATAGTGATAAATATTGTTTTTAAAAAAAGAGAAATAATCTGAAATGATTTTTATTCCATTTAAAGAATGGATTAATCTTTTTTTATCTAAGGTTAATGATCTAAATATAATGCCTAGAAATGATTTAAAAGTGTATACTATTAAAGAAAAAAAAGTTAATGTATGATCATAACAGTGAACTTTAGATTTTGGGTTTATTGAATTAAAATCTTTTTCAAAAGACCAGTCTTTGTTGATGCCGTAAGAGAGTAAACTCTTAGATTTTAGCATAATAGATTTAGGAATAATATAACCTCCATCATTATCTCTGCCAACTCTTATTAGGTCTGTTACGTGTATTGGTTTTAATCTTTCTATATCTAGCATAGAGTAGATTTATATTAATTTCTTTTATCAAGCATGTTTTTAATTCTTTTCTCAGAGATAATTATTTTATAATTCTCTGATATTGTGAATAAATTTTTATTTAGACTTTCTCTGTCACTTTCAATTGTTCTTATCAATAGATCAATTTCTTGATTCTGAAAATCACTAGTATTCTGAGAACTATTATAAAAACTTAATCTGTCATACTTTGCTTTTACATTTGATTGGAGTTTTATAGTCTCTTGGAGAAGGTTTTTAATTTCATTATCATCTCTTGATAATACTTCATTTATTACAGATAGTACAGCACCGCTAGCACCAATAATTGGTCCTGCTAATCTTACTGCTTTCCTAGAACCCTCTGAATTGGCAGATATAACTCCTACTACAGCTCCTAGGAATGTTATTCCTGCAGCAGAAAAAGTTCTTATAACTCTGTTATTTTTTGAGGTGGCTTCAATCCATTTCAGATTTTCGTTAATTTCCTCTAAACCTTTTTGCTGAGAATTTAATTCACTTATTAACTCTGATATTTTTTCTTTGACTTTTTGAGGATTAATTGTATTCATAACCACAACATCAAGTGATATCTGAGAAGATAGTCCAGATATGTCAGATGCTTTTAGTTCTAGATTATAATTTTGTGTTGAGTTAGATCTCTCCACATGATTATAATCAACATCAAAATATATAGTCTTACTTTCACTATCTAAACTCATACCTCGAGGTAATTGAGCTCCTATATTTTCAATTAAAATTGAATCATTTACATTAGGGTCATCAACAGGAATTTTATATTCATAATTATTACCTTCTTCAACAATCCATTTTGCAGTTTTACCAAATACTGGAGCATAATTATTTTCTGAGTATATAATTTTAAATGTATCTACATCAAAAAGTTCAGGTTTATTCTTTTTATATACTTTAAGTATAAAATTAAAAGTCTTTTCTAATTCATCTATATTATTTGGGTCTATTTTCCAGTCTATATTTCCAGTAATAGGATTGAAATTATCTATTGGAGCATCAGTTTTTAATTCAAAGAGTATACCATTATCTCCATCATTGATAATGGGAACATAATTAAAAGAATAATTTTGTCTAATAATTTTATCAATTTGTTTATTTATGATTTTAGGAGGGTACTCAAGATTATTGATTTCTATAAGGAAGTCATATCGCATCAGTTCTATTTCTTTTTCATATGCAAATAAATTCCAAGTAATGAATTTATTTAAAGCCTGATTGTCATCTGGAATGAATTCAAAATATATTCTTTTACTGCTCTTATCATAAATTATTTTGCCATTTTCAATTTTCCTGAAGTTAGGATTATCATTAAAATAATAATTAAAAATTATTTCACTCCCGTACCCCTTTAGTTGAATTATCATTGAAAGAGTATCTCTCTCATTTATTTTTATGTTTGATGGAATAAATAAGCTCTCTTTTTCAACTATTTGGTTTTTATTAATAGCCAAATTTATAATTTCGAATGATAACTCCTTTTGTAAAGTTTTTTTATCAATAATATTGATTGAATCTGTTCTTAAAGAATCATTATTATTAGATTGTGCTAAAATATTAGAATTCTGATAGGCGAAAAGAATTATGAAAATTAGAAAGTGTATAAATCTCCTCATTTTAATGTAAATGCCATATATAATTTACTATGTAATTTAATTTAATAAATTTTATATAATATGTTAAAATTTTTTTTAATTCTAAATCTAATTATTTCTTCAGTAGGCTTTGGTAATTTGTATCAGACTAATTGGAAATTAAAAAAAGAAGAAAATAACATAAAAATATTTTTAAGAAAAACACTTGATGATAGACAAGAGTATTTAGCAGAGACTATAATTCATAGAGATATGAATTCTATCTATGAAGAAATTATAGATTATAATAGCTCATATAAATGGATGTACAAATTAGAGTCAAGTAAAATTTTAGATAAAAAAAATGATTCTCTTTTTTATGTTCAGTTCACAATAGAAATGAGTTGGCCATTAAAAAAAAGAGATTTAGTTTCAGATGTTAAGATCAAAAAAAATAAAGATTTCATTTCTATTAGTTTAGTATCAACTCCAGATTATATTAAGTCTTCAGATGATTTCATAAGAATTAAAGATTCGAAGTCTAAATGGGTTCTTTCTAAAATTGATAATGAGACAACTAAAGTTTCTCTTCAGAGTTATGCAGTTATTGATGGGATACCATCATTTATTGTAGATATGTTTATAGTAGAGGGTCCTTTATTTTCATTATCTAACCTAAAAAGTAAATTTTAAATTCTTTCTATATCAGCTCCTAAACTTTTTAGTCTTGTATCAATATTACTATAACCCCTATCTATTTGTTCAATATTGTCAATAATGCTTTCTCCTTTTGCAGATAATGCAGCTATCAATAAGGATACTCCAGCTCTAATATCAGGAGACGTCATTTGAATACCTTTAAGAGGTATTTTTCTATCTAACCCTATTACTGTTGCTCTATGAGGGTCACATAATATTATTTGGGCACCCATATCTATTAGTTTATCAACAAAAAATAATCTACTTTCGAACATTTTTTGATGAATAAGAACAGTTCCTTTTGCCTGAATTGAAGTTACAAGAGCAATACTTAATAAATCTGGAGAGAACCCCGGCCATATTGCATCAGCAATAGTCATAATAGACCCATCAATAAATGATTCAATTTCATAATGATCCTGCGCAGGTATATGAATAGAATCATTTTCTATCTTCATCTTTATTCCAAGCCTTTGAAAAGTTTTAGGTATAATTCCAAGGTTTTCAATACTTACATCTTTAATCAAAATATCAGATTTTGTCATTGCTGCTAACCCAATAAAGCTCCCTATTTCTATCATATCAGGTAATATCTTATGAGTTGTTCCTGAAAGGCTTGAGACCCCAACTATTTTAAGAAAATTTGAACCAATCCCATTTATCTCGGCACCCATAGAAACCAACATCTTACATAACTGTTGTATATATGGTTCACATGCTGCATTATAGATTGTCGTCTCTCCTTCTGATAGAGAAGCAGCCATAATAATATTTGCAGTTCCTGTAACTGAAGCCTCATCTAACAAAATATTTTTTCCTTTTAATTTTTTACTAGATATTTTAAAAATAGAGTTATTATTCTCAAGTGTAAATTTTGCTCCTAACTCTTGAATTCCTATAAAGTGTGTGTCTACTCTTCTTCTACCAATTTTATCTCCTCCTGGTTTTGCAATGTAAGCACTTCCGAATCTTGCAACTAGTGGACCCATAAGCATAATAGAACCTCTAATTTTAGAAGATTTATTAAAGAATTCCGTTGTTTTTGTATAATCAAGATCAATATTTTTAGATTTGAAGTTATACGTCGTAGAGTCAGTTTTATTAATTTCAACTCCCATTCCTTTCAATAAATCTATTAAAAGATTAACATCTTTAATATCTGGAACATTTTCAATAGTGACTAACTCGTCAGTTAATAGAACTGCACAAAGAATTTGGAGTGCTTCGTTTTTAGCTCCTTGTGGTTTTATTTCACCTTTAAGACTTTTACCACCATTTATTCTGAATGAACTCATTACATTCTTCTTTTCCTGAAGGGTCTATTTGATTTGAAATTCTTTTTACTATGGTAATGTTTTGACTTTGATCCTCTCTCCTTAGTAACTTTATAGAATAAATTCATTTCTTTTACTTTCTCTATATCTATAGATAGCTTATTATTAGATAATTCTTTAATATTTTCCACAATTACCTTATTATCAATTGATTCCTTATTCCACATTCCAAAAAATGATTTCATTATTTTTCCAATATGAATTACTGCTGCCTCTTTATCTTCATCTTTTTTTAATTTACAAGCTTCTTCTATAAGTAATTCTATTTTCTTTCCGTAATGTCTATATCTGATTTTAGTCTTAGGGTACTCTAATCTTTTAGGAACTTCAGAATCTGACTTTCTATCAGGTTTAGGATATGGACTTTCAATATCCAAGCTGTAATCTGACATTATATATAAGTCATCCCACATTTTTGGATCAATCTCGTTTTGTTCTTTAAAACTTGGATGAGTGAGTTTCATCATCTCAACTAAAGTTTTAGACATATTATTTCTCTTTTCTTTACTTTTTACGTTTCCAACATAATCAACAAGTTTATGAAAATTTCTTCCATATTCTCTTAATATTAAATTGCTTCTAGTAGTATTATATTCCATCATGATAATTTTTTTCAAAACTAACTAATTTTTTCATCAATTAAGTATTAGATTCATCTACATATTTTAAAATGGAATATTTAGACAATTTAAATCCCAACCAAAAAGAAGCGGTAATTCACGATAATGGCCCATGTTTAGTTATAGCTGGAGCTGGATCTGGAAAGACTAGAGTCTTAACATATAGAATAGCTCATTTAATAAAAAAAGGGATAGATCCATACTCGATTCTTGCGTTGACTTTTACAAATAAAGCTTCGAAGGAGATGAAAGATAGGATTGAAAAAATTGTTGGTACTGAGGCAAGAAGCTTGTGGATGGGTACTTTTCACTCAATATTTGCTAGAATTCTAAGAACTGAAGGATATAAAATTGGATATCCACCAAATTTTGTAATTTATGATACACTTGACTCAAAAAATCTTATTAAATCTATTGTTAAAGAGTTAAATCTTGATCCAAAAATTTATAAAGAAAATTTTATTTACAATAGAATTTCAAATGCAAAAAATAGATTGATTTCACCTGTTGAGTATAAGAATAATCCTATACTTCAAGAGGAGGATGCTTCTTCTTTGAGACCAATGATTAGTGAAATTTATAAGAGGTATTCTGAAAGATGTTTTAAATCTCAAGCAATGGATTTTGATGATTTATTATATAATACAAATATCCTTTTTGCTGATCACATTGATATATTAAATAAATATCAACAATTGTTTCAGCATGTTCTAATAGATGAATTTCAGGATACAAACTATTGTCAATATCTTATCACAAAACGTTTAGCATCTGTAAGTAGGAATATTTTTGTGGTTGGTGATGATGCACAATCTATTTATGCTTTTAGAGGTGCTGAAATTAGAAATATATTAAAATTTGAAGATGACTTTGATGAATTAAAAACAATTAAACTAGAACAAAATTATAGGTCTACAAAAAATATTGTTAATGCAGCTAATTCAGTTATAGATAAAAATAAATCAAAAATCAGTAAAGAGGTATGGACAAATAATGATGAAGGTGAGTTAATATCTGTGAAAAAATCATTTTCAGATAATGAGGAAGGAAAGATTGTATCAAATTTAATTTTTGAAGAGAAGAATAGAAATCAATTAACTAATTCAAATTTTGCTGTTCTTTACCGAACAAATAGTCAGTCTAGGTCTATAGAGGAAGCCTTAAGAAGAATCGGCTTAAAGTATAAAGTTTTTGGTGGAGTTTCATTTTATCAGAGAAAGGAAGTGAAAGACCTTATTGCCTATCTTAGGTTTTCAATAAATCAAAATGATGAGCAATCTTTTAGGAGAATAATTAATTATCCAAGAAGAGGAATAGGTCAAACATCAGTAGATAAAATTGTTACAATTTCAAATAAAGAAAATATTAGTTTATGGGAAGTTGTCACACAATCTTCAACTCTATTAACTTCAAGAATTCATAATTTACTTACTCCTTTCAAAGATTTGGTAATATCTTTTTCTAATTTTTCTAAGAATAATGATGCTTTTACCACTGCTTCTCACATTGCCTCAAACTCTGGCCTGCTTAAAGAGTTATGGGATGATAGAAGTATAGAAGGAATTAGTAGATATGAGAATGTTCAAGAATTATTAAATTCCATTAAAGAGTTTATTGATAACGAAGAAAATGCTGAAAAGAAGCTAGATAATTTCTTACAAGAAATATCACTAATGACAGATCAAGATAAAGGAGATGAAGAAGATGGAGAATATATTTCATTGATGACTATTCATATGGCAAAAGGTCTAGAATTTCCCGTTGTATTTATTGTAGGAGTAGAAGAGGATTTATTTCCTTCTCAGATGATGATTTCTTCACGTGAAGACTTAGAAGAGGAGAGAAGATTATTCTATGTTGCTATCACAAGAGCAATGAAAAAACTTTATTTAACTTATTCAAAAACAAGGTATAGATACGGAATGTTAAAAGATTGTGAAATAAGTAGATTCATTAAAGAAATAAGTCCTATATACCTAGACATTGAAAACTTTAATATTACAAAATCTCTTGTTAAAAATGTTATAAAAGAGAAAACAAAAAACTTATCTCCTCTTAAAAAATTAGAAAAAAGTTCAAAGTCTAATGGAGATTTATCTCAGATAGATGAATTAATTGAAGGTAAAAAAGTAAGACATAATATATTTGGTATTGGAACAATTCAAAAAATTGATTTAAATTCAAATCAAAAAAAAGCTATTGTTAATTTTAAAAATGTTGGAGAAAAAACATTGCTTTTAAATTTTGCTAAATTAAAGGTTATAAAATAATGGATGTTCTTGGGATAGATATTGGTGGATCTGGTGTTAAAGCAGCAATAGTTGACACGAAATCAGGTAGGCTTTTGTCTGAAAAGATTAGATTTAAAACTCCTGAATCTCCATCACCAAAAAAAATTTTTACTGGTATTGAGGAAAATTTTCTTTCTGAGTTTAAATGGAAAGGGAGTGTTGGTTGTGGTTTTCCTGGAGTTGTTATCAAAAACAAAGTTTATTCTGCAGCTAATATGACAAAAAAATGGGTTGGCATTAATATTAAGAAAAAGTTTTCCCAAAAATTTAATCTTGATTGTTATGCTTTGAATGATGCTGATGCAGCTGGAATTTCAGAAATATTTTTGAATAAAAATATACCAAAAAATGGAACAGTGATGGTGATAACAGTGGGAACAGGTTTAGGCACATCAATTTTTGTTGACGGTAAGTTGGTTCCTAATATTGAATTTGGTCATCTTAAAATGTATGGAGATTGTGCTGAAAAATATGCTTCTAATTTAGCTAGAAAAAAACTTGAGTTATCTTGGGATGAATGGGCTGCTCGGTTTAGCGAGTATTTGGCTTATATTGAGTTACTAGTTTCTCCTAATTTTATAGTTTTTGGTGGTGGTATTAGCAAATATTTTGATGAATATAAATCAAACCTAAAATGTAGTTGTAAAATAATTCAAGCTCACAATAAGAATGATGCAGGAATTATAGGAGCAGCTTTATCAGTAACTTAATTACTTAGAATAACCTTCATCAGTTAATAATTCTCTTTCTTGAGCTGTGTTAGCTAATTCATCACATCTCTCATTTTCAATATTACCAGAATGACCCTTTACCCACTCAAATTTTACTTTGAATTTTTTATATAATGGAATAAATTTTTTCCATAAGTCAGAATTCTGTTTTTTTTTGAAATTTACCTTTTCCCAATTCCAGATCCAACCTCTTTCTACTGACTCAACTACATATTTTGAGTCAGAATAAATTGTAATATCAATTTTATTATTATTTAAAGCTTCAAGAGCTTTAATTACTGCCAACAGTTCCATACGATTATTTGTTGTTAGATTATAGCCCTGACTTAATTCCTTTCTGTTATCCTTATATAATAATACGATTCCATATCCTCCTGGACCAGGATTTCCTCGACTAGATCCATCAGTGTAAATTTTGATCATTTTGAATCTATAAAATATTTAATAGCAGCTTCATATCCTAAGAGCCCAAGACCAGATATTATGCCTGAACATACATCACTTAAATAACTTTTTTTTCTAAAATCTTCTCTAGATAAGATGTTAGATATATGAACCTCAATTGCGGGTGAAGTCACAGAAGATATGGCATCTCGTAAAGCTACCGATGTGTGAGTGAAACCACCAGCATTTATTATTATGCCATCATATGAAAACCCAACTTCTTGGATTTTTTCAATTAATTCACCTTCATGATTAGATTGATAATAATTAATATTTATGTTTTTGAATTTTTTTTGTAAAGATTCATAATAACTTTCAAAAGACTCGTCTCCATAAATTTCCTTCTCTCTAATACCAAGAAGATTTAAATTTGGGCCGTTTATAATTATTAAGTTCATGATTATATAAATTTAGTCTAAAAAAAAGATTTTATGTGGGAACATGAGATAATTGAATATAGGAATTATTTAAAATTAGAGCGATCATTATCTGAAAATTCTATATCAGCCTATATTAATGATATAAGAAAGCTGACATCATTCTTAGTTTCATTGGATAAAAAAAAAATAAAATATTCTGATATTGATTCTAATTTAATTAATCAATTTATTGAGTATCTATATAAGCTAGGTGTTTCTCCTCACACTCAATCAAGAATTATATCAGGTATTAAATCATTTTTTGGTTACTTGATTCTTGAAGAAAAAATATCTATCAATCCTACTGAACTTGTTGAATCTCCAAAGCTTAATAAAAAATTACCTGATACATTAAATGTTGATGATATAGATAAAATGTTTTTATCTATTGAGATGAATTCATATGAGGGGACTAGAAATCGTGCAATACTAGAAACACTATATAGTTGTGGATTGAGAGTTTCTGAATTAATTAACATAACCTTCCAAAATTTATTTTTAGATATAGGTTTTATTAAAGTTATTGGAAAGGGCTCAAAAGAGAGATTAGTTCCAATCGGGAATCAAGCTATAAAATATATCAATTTATATAATGAAAATTACAGAAAGAATATGAGTGTAAAGAAGGGTAATGAAGGATATTTATTTTTAAATAGAAGAGGGAGTAAGATTTCGAGGAATATGATTTTTATAATAGTTAAAAATATTTCAATTAATTTAAATTTTAAAAAAAATGTTAGTCCTCACACGTTCAGACATTCTTTTGCAACTCATATGATTGAAGGTGGAGCAGATTTAAGAGCTGTTCAGGAAATGTTAGGACATGAGTCCATAACAACTACAGAAATATATACCCATTTAAATAAAGAATATTTAAGAGAAGTAGTAAATAAATTTCATCCTAGGAGTTAATACAATTCTTATATTTGTAGAATGTATAAGAGATTAGTTCGCCCCATTCTTTTCCTTTTTAATCCTGAGTTTATCCATACAGTTTCTTTTCTATTGATAAAAATAATTTTCAAAATCCCTTTAATAAATTTTATACTAAAAAGAAAATTTAAATTAGAAGACGAAAATTTAAGAACTAGTTTACTAGGATTAAGCTTTAAAAACAAAATTGGTCTAGCTGCAGGTTTTGATAAAAATGCTGAATTACTAAACGAAATTGAAAGTTTTGGTTTTGGGCATGTTGAAGTTGGAACAATAACTCCTAAATCTCAATCAGGAAATGAAAAACCAAGACTTTTTAGACTATTAAGAGATAGGGCATTAATAAATAGAATGGGTTTTAATAATGATGGTGTTGATAAAATTTTATCTAGAATTAAATCCTATAAAGGAAATTTAGTAATTGGAGCAAATATTGGTAAAAATAAAATTACTCCTAATCACAAAGCTGCTGATGATTATATATCTTGTTTTAATAAGTTATCGGGTTATGTTGATTACTTTGTAATTAATATTAGTTCTCCAAATACCCCTGAACTAAGAAAATTACAATCAAAAAAGTATTTACAAGACCTAGTTGAGAAGTTAAATATCGAACGATCAAAAAAAATTAATAAAGCTCCTTTTTTTATTAAAATAGCTCCAGACCTAGAAAAAAAAGAAATAAAAGAAATAGTTGATATATGTATTAAAAATAAGATTGAGGGTATAATAGCAACTAATACTACAATAAAAAGAAGAGACTTAAAATCTAATAACATTAAATCAATTGGAGATGGAGGTCTTAGTGGCAAGCCACTAAAAGAAATGTCAAATTCTATAATTAAATACTTAAAAAATTATTCCAAAGGAAAAATAAAAATTATTGGGGTAGGAGGGATCTTTAATTCGGAAGATGTAATAGAAAAATTAAATTTAGGAGCTGATCTAGTTCAGGTATATTCTGGATGGATTTATGAGGGTCCATCAATGATAAAAAAAATTAATAGTACCCTTTTAAATTTTAAAAAAGAGAATTTAAATTGATTTGATATTACTAAATTTGACTAATGGTTGAAAGTTCATTTAATAGTGATTATTATGAAGATGAAGGGGAAAAAAAGCCTTTTATTGAAAAAATAAAAGTAGCAACTGGTGCAATCAGTTTAGCTTTAACTATTATTATATTTTTTTCTTTATTATCCTATTTTTTTACTGGAAGCGATGACCAAAGTTTAATTGACTCGGGTTTGTCTTTTTCTTCTTTAGGAGAAGAGTCAAAAAATTGGTTAGGAGTATTAGGATCATTCTTATCACATTATTTAATTTTTGTCACTTTTGGAATATCATCATTTCTAATAGTTCCACTATTATTAGTTATTGCAATTAGACTCTTATTTAATAAGAAGATATATTCTTTATCTAGAATATCAATATTTACTTTTTTTGGAATAATCTGGATTTCATCTCTGATGGGATTTTTTTTAAATTTCTTTTCTGATAATTTTTTTCTAAAAAATTATACTGGAGGTGTTGGCTATAATTTGTCTTTATTTCTTGATAATTTATTAGGATTTTCCTCATTTGTTATATTATTGTTATCTCTTTTTCTTTTTATAGTTTTCTACTATGATTTATATTCTTTTAGTTTATTTAAATCTAAAATTAAAAAAGAGGAATCTTTATCTGATGATGAATTTGACGATATAATCCCAGATAATAGTTTAGATGATGAAATTGATGGGGAAGAAATCAAAGAGGAAATCAAAGAAGAAATCGAGGAAGAAATTATTCATGAGGAAAAAGTTGATCAAAATATTTCAAATAATACTACCGAAGAAGAAGATATAAAATTAAAAGTTGAAAAAACAGTTGATGAAAAAAAGTCAAGCACTTTATCTAGTGATGTCTATGACCCTGAATTAGATTTATCTAATTATAAGTATCCAAAAGTTGATTTACTTAATAACACAACTGATAAAAAAATTCAAGTGACTAAGGATGAGTTGACTTCTAACAAGAATAAAATTCTTGAAACCCTAAAAAATTTCAAAATTGAAATTGCAAAAATTAAAGCTACAATTGGGCCAACCGTAACCTTGTATGAAATAGTTCCTGAGGCCGGGGTGAAAATATCAAAAATCAAAAACTTAGAAGATGATATTGCCCTCAGTTTGTCTGCACTAGGAATCAGAATAATAGCTCCAATACCAGGAAAAGGTACAATAGGGATTGAAGTTCCTAATAAGAATAGAGAGGTAGTAAGCCTTAGATCAGTTATGAGCACAGAGAAGTTTATTAAGAGTGATTATGAGCTACCCTTAATTTTAGGAAAAACAATTTCTAATGAAGTGTTTATTGCTGATCTAACTAAGATGCCTCATGTTCTTGTTGCAGGTGCTACAGGCCAAGGAAAATCAGTTGGATTAAATGTGATGCTATCCTCTTTACTTTATAAAAAACATCCATCAATATTAAAATTTGTTTTAATTGATCCGAAAAAAGTAGAATTATCATTATTTAATAAAATAGAAAAGCATTTTTTAGCTAAACTACCAGATTCAGAGGAACCGATAATTACAGAGACAAAAAAAGTAGTACATACATTAAATTCTCTATGTACTGAAATGGATGTGAGATATAACTTACTAAAAGATGCCCAAGCAAGAAACCTTAAAGAATACAATAAAAAATTTATAAATAGAAGACTAAATCCTAAAGAGGGTCACAGGTACCTTCCTTATATAGTTTTAGTTATAGATGAATTAGCTGATTTAATGATGACAGCTGGAAAAGAAATTGAAAACCCAATTGCAAGGTTGGCTCAACTTGCTAGAGCTATAGGAATTCATTTAATTGTAGCTACTCAAAGACCTTCGGTTAATGTGATAACTGGAGTAATAAAAGCTAATTTTCCAACAAGAATATCATTTAAAGTAACTTCAAATATGGATTCAAGAACAATATTAGATTCTAAAGGTGCAGAGCAATTAGTTGGAATGGGTGATATGCTTTTTTCATCAGGTTCTGATATAATAAGACTGCAGTGCCCTTTTGTAGATACTCCTGAGATTGAAAGAATTTGTGATCAAATAGGAAATCAGAGAGGATATGTTTCTGCATACTTACTACCAGAATATATTGATGAAAATGAAAAGCAAATAGCAGATATTGATTTAACAGACAGAGATCCACTATTTGAAGATGCGGCAAGACTTATGGTATCCTCTCAAACTGGAAGTACATCTTTACTACAAAGGAAGTTAAAGTTAGGGTATAACAGGGCTGGTAGATTAACTGATCAACTAGAAGTTGCAGGGATAGTAGGTCCCTCGGAAGGCAGTAAACCTAGGAAGGTACTAATACAGGATGAATATAGTTTAGAGAAATTACTAAACGATTTGGGTTAACATTACTTAACAATGTAAATTAAAAATTACTTAATGATTTAGATTAACTTTATATTATGAAAAAGATTACATTTCTTCTCAGTTTTATTTTTTTAAATGCATACTTTTTGTTTTCTCAAGACGACAAAATAGCTCTTGATATGCTTAATTCTATGAGTGATAATTATAAAAAAATGAATGGCTTTACCTCTTCATTTACTTATACAATGAAGAATCTTTCTGAAGATATAACAGATTCATTTTCGGGTAAAATATCTGTACTGGATGATAAATATGTTTTGTATATAGAAGGTCAAAAAATTATAAATGATTCAAAAACAGTTTGGACTTATCTAGAAGATTTAAATGAAGTTACAATTTCAGATTTTGATCCTAGTGAACAAGATATTTCAATTAATAATGTTTTTGAAGTATATAAAGAAGGATATAAATATAAGTTCATAGATAAAGTTAATGGCATAAACAATGTTGAAATATATCCTGATGATGAGGGTAAATCATATTTTAAGATTTCTTTTGCAATCCTAGAAAATAATCTTTTATCAAGCTTTACAGTTTATGATAAGTCAAATAGTATTTTTATTTATAGCATTGATGATTTTTTAGAAGAAGAATTAGACAATGAACTTTTTACATTTGATCTAGAAAAGTATTTGGATATAGAAGTAATTGATTTTAGATAATAAATGAATTTTTCTGAAATAGTAAACCAAATAAAGAACAAAAAAACATATCTCTGTGTGGGTTTAGATTCTGATCTAGATAAGATTCCAAAACATTTACTTGAATTTGATGACCCTATATATGAGTTTAACAAGAGGGTTATTGATGCTACAAAAGATTTAGTAATTGCCTATAAACCTAATTTGGCCTTTTATGAATCTCAAGGATCTAAGGGTCTTATATCTTTAGAAAAAACATTAAATTATATTCCGAGTGAAATTTTAAAAATTGCTGATGCCAAAAGAGGAGATATTGGCAATACTTCGAAGATGTATGCTAAAACATTTTTTGAAATATTTAATTTTGATGCAGTTACTTTATCACCTTATATGGGTAAGGACTCTTCTTTACCTTATCTAGAATTTGATGATAAATGGATAATTCTATTAGCTTTAACTTCAAATAATAGTTCAGTAGATATTCAGTATTTTAAAGATTCTGATGGTAAGAATTTGTATGAACATGTTTTATCTGACTCTTTAAATTGGTCTTCTAAAGAAAACACTATGTATGTTGTAGGGGCAAATAGAATGGATGAATTAGCTTCAATAAGAAAAATTATTCCAGATAATTTTCTTCTTATTCCTGGGGTTGGTACTCAAGGAGGAGATCTAAAGAGAATAAGCTTAAATTCTATGAATGATAAATGTGGAATTATCGTAAATGTTTCAAGAGATATTATTTATTCAGACTCTTCAGATTCTTTTGAAGAAAATGTTAGGAGTAAAACTCTAGAATATAAAAATAAGATGGAAGAAATATTGATTGAAAAAGGAATATTATGAGTAAAGAATATCAAATATTACTTTTTTATTGTTATACAGAGATAAATGAACCACAAGATTTCAAGAATACTCATCACCTTTTCTGTATTAAAAATAATATAAAGGGAAGAATAATTATTTCTTCTGAAGGAATCAATGGTACTGTTTCTGGAAAAATAAAAGATTGTAAAAAGTACATGAAGGAACTGAGTGATAATAAATTATTTTCTGAGATAGATTTTAAAGTTGAATGTTCTGATCAAAATGCCTTTAATAAAATTAATGTAAGGATAAAGTCTGAAATAGTAAATTCTGGTCTCAATAATAAAGATCTTCTTAAAAAAAGAGGAAAATATATTGAACCAAAAGAATTTAAAAGTATTGTTAAAAATCCACCAAAGGATGTAACTATTCTAGATGTAAGATCAAATTATGAACACAAAATTGGTAAGTTTAAAAATGCAGTTACTCTTGACATTGATAATTTTAGAGACTTTTCTGGTAAAATTTCTGAAATAGATAATAAGATAAAAAAAACAGATAAAGTAATTACTTACTGTACAGGTGGTGTCAAGTGTGAGAAAGCTAGTGCTTTTCTTAGAGAGAATGGGTATGAGAATGTATACCAATTACATGGGGGAATAATAAAATATGGAATTGAAGAAGGTGGTGAAAATTTTGATGGAAAATGTTATGTTTTTGATGAAAGAATAGTGAAAGATGTTAATTCAATTAACCCCATAGTAATAGGAAAGTGTTATGTGACAGGTGAAAAAACAGATAGGATGGTTAATTGTGCAAATGAAATATGTAATAAACATTTCCCCCTAAGTAAAAAAGGTGCAGAAATATTCAATGGTTGTTGCTCAGAAGATTGTATAAATAATGGAAAAGTTAGGAGCTTTAATGGATCTGGATTCTATCAAAAAAAATTAAATGGATATAATCCATATATAGGTTTAGATAAGAACAAATTAAGTAAGACTACTGGAAAATAATTTGATTTTTAGAATTAAACCAATACTCATAAAATTCTTTATATTTTTCTTCAACAACATTCCTCTTAATCTTCATAGTAGGAGTTAAAATATTATTTTCTATAGACCATGAGTCTTTTAGAATTACTATTTTTTTAATCCTTTCATGTTTCTCTAATTTATTATTTATCGAATCGATTAATGCTTCAAAATTATTTTTTATATCATCGGCTATTTTTTTTGTTTCATTCATAACAACTAGTGCTATGGGTTGAGTTAAATTTTCACCTACAACACATACTTGTTCTATAAGGTTGTTCTTGCTAAGCTTCATTTCAATTGGATTTGGGGCAACATATTTTCCTTTGGATGTCTTAAAGATATCTTTTATTCTTCCTGTTATCGTGAGATAACCATCATCATCTATTGTGCCCTTATCACCAGTGTGTAGATATCCTTTTTTAATTGTTTGTTTAGTAAGCTCTTCCTCTTTATAATAACCTTTCATGATACAGTCATTTTTCATTATTACCTCTCCTTTATCAGTAATTTTTATGTCTGTGTCAGGCATAGCTTTCCCTACAGTTCCAAACTTAATATTACCAGGATAATTTCCATGAGAGCATGCTGAGTTCTCTGACATTCCATATGCTTCATAAATTTTAATTTTAAATCTATCAAACCATTTCAAAGTAGACTTTGGAATAGAAGCAGCTCCCGTAATACATATTCTAGATTTACTTAATCCTAATGATTTTTTGATTAATGAAGAAAATATTCTACTCAATATGGGTGTGCTCATTAAAAAGTTAATAAGTTTTTGAGGAAATATTGAAAGAATTTTTGTCATAAACTTAGTGTAGATTCTAGGTACTCCAAAGAAAATAGTTGGTTGACAATCTTTTAAATTTTTAACAAAAGTATCCAAACTTTCAACAAAAAATATCTTGCCACCAGATAGAATTCCTCCATGTTCTACTAAAGCTCTTTCTGCAATATGTGAAAGTGGTAAATACGAAATAAACCTATCACCTTCAGTTAGGGGAAATAATAAATGCAAATTTTTAGTTGCTGTAGCTGCCGCCTTATAATTTAAAACTACTCCTTTCGGAATTCCAGTTGTTCCGGATGTATATATAATAGTTATTATACTATCTAAATTAATTTCATTAAAGGTTTTAACTGGTTCATAATCAAATATTATATTATCCCATTTTTTATAATCACAATCTAGATTATAATTTCCGAAATCAACCTTGTCAATATTATTAGGAATATGACCTTTAATTTGATCCCAATCACTTTCTTCAAGTTTCCCAACAAATAATAGCTTTGATTCACTATGTTCAAGTATATACTTTGCAGTTTTTCCATTGACGTTAGCATATATAGGAACTGAAATATTTCCACTCATCATTATTGCTAAGTCAGCAATAATCCAATGAGCACAATTTTTAGATAAAATCGCAATTTTGGAATATTTGGGAAGATTTAAGCTGTTAATATAATTACATATCTTCCGGGCTTCTTCTCCAACTTTTTCCCAAGAGTATTCATAATTTTTACCATTTATAGGTTGAATTAAAAAGGTCTCTTTTCCTTTATTTCTTTCCCACTTGATAAAATTTTCAACAGGAGATTTCAAATTAGTATTCATATTTAAAAAAAATTATATTGCCCAAGATTTACCTACTTCGCTAAAAGGAATGCACCCTTTATACTGCCCTAGTACTATAGATGGTCCATTATATTTTAAAACTTGAGTTGCTCCAACTTCAGACTTAAAGTATGAAGTTGCTACAGATGATTTTATTTTTAAGTAGATATTTCTAATTTCTGAATCTGATCCAGATTGGATTAAATTTAGTATATCAGTTTTTTCAGATAAATTATTATCGTAAAAAGACTTATAAAATTTATCAGGATTATTATTTAAATAATCATCAAATTTATTGAGATCATTCCTAAAGCTAGCAATTTCATTTTCAGAAAAAACATTAAATACATACTCCTCAATTTCTTGAGGAACTCCAACAGCATTAGCTCCGGGATATTCTGTATTTGGAATGATAGCATTAGATAATTCATTTAACAAGAATGCTTCTGATTTACTTAAATATTTTGGTTCCCATTTTAATTCTTTAGAAGGTTGGCTACAAGAATTAAGAAGGGTTGAAGGTACAATTAATGATCCTGATACAAATAATGAAATATTCTTAAAGGCTTCTCTTCTTTGCATCATAGATTTCTGTTTTTTAATTCGCTTATTGCATAATTTACAGCTCTTGCGGTTAAGGCCATGTATGTTAATGAAGGGTTTACACAACTTGAAGAAGTCATACATGCTCCATCTGTTACAAATACGTTTTTAGCAGAATGGACCTGGTTCCATTTATTTAAAATTGATGTTTTTGGATCTTTACCCATTCTCGCTGTACCCATTTCATGAATACCATTACCCATATCATATCTGTTGTCATATGGTTCAACATTTTTAAATCCACATGAATCTAACATTTCAGCAGCTGAATTCTTCATGTCTTCTCTCATCCTAATTTCATTTTCTTTTATCTCTGTCTCAAACACAATAGTTGGCATCTTCCACTTATCTAATTTATTATTATCTAGATACATTTTGTTTTCGTGATAAGGTAATATTTCACCGAAAGCAAGTAAATTCATATTCCACCCTCCAGGATTAGAAGCAGTATCAAGGAGGTCTTGACCAACTAAACCTTCTTCTGCAGCTCTATACCATCCGGTTCTGCTTGCTCCTCCCTGGTATCCATATCCTCTAAGGAAATCCATGTCATTTTTATCTAAATTTCTAAATCTAGCTAAATAACCACTGTTTGGTCTATTTCCGTGATAATACTTGTCATCATAGCCTTCCATCTTTGCTCTTGCCCCGGCTTTAAAGTGATGATCCATCATATTGTGGCCTAATTCTCCAGAGTCATTTCCAAAACCGTTTTGAAATCTATTTGATTTTGAATTAAGCATGATAGAAGTAGAGTTTACAGTTGAAGCATTAAGAAAAATTATTTTTGAATAATACTCCCTCATCTCTAATGTTTCCGAATCTATTACCCTTACTCCTGTAGCTTTTTCTTTTTTATCATCATAAATTATTGAATGGACAATTGAATTTGGTCTCAAGCTCATATTTCCCGTAGCTTCTGCGGCTGGAAGTGTTGATGAGTTTGAACTAAAGTAAGCTCCGTATGGACATCCTCTAATACAAAGGTTTCTGCTTTGGCAGGGACCTCTGCCATTATGTGATTTTGTCACATGTGCAACTCTACCTATGGTATAGGTTCTACCAAACTTATCAAATAAAGTTTTTCTAAAATCTTTTTCAACACAATTCATTTCCATAGGAGGGAGAAATTTAGAATCTGGCAACTGAGATAGTCCTTCTTCCATTCCACTTACTCCAATAAAATTTTCAACATGATCATACCATTTTTTAATATCTTTATATCTTATTGGCCAATCAACACCAACTCCTTCTTTTTCATTAGCTTCAAAATCTATTTTATTCCATCTGTATACTTGCCTTCCCCATAATAAAGATCTCCCCCCAACATGATATCCTCTAATCCAATCAAAGGATCCTTTTTTTTCTGTATATGGCTGTTCTGTATCTTTAACCCACCAGTGTTTGGTTGATTGTTTTACGGTATATCCAGTTCTTAACTGAACAGGATAATCTTTTCTTTCTTTAGCAGTTAATTGATCTCTGTAAGGAAGTTCCCAAGAATGTTTATTCATTGTTGGGTAATCTTTTACATGTTTCACATCTCTTCCTCTTTCTAACACCAATGTCTTTAGTCCACCTTCAGTTAGTTCTTTTGCTGCCCATCCTCCACTCATTCCTGTTCCCACAACAATTGCATCATAGGTGTTTTCCGAAATAAATTCTGAGTTAATATTCATTGTAGTTTAGCTATTTCAATATTAGTGAAAATATTTTTCTAATAAAAAATTAATTATGATACATTCTTATTATATTAAAAAATCATGTACAATTTCCTTATATTTTTGATATATCTAATTCATCCAATATACATAAGTACTTCTCAAATAATTATATTTAATAATATAGCTGAAGTTGAAATTAAAATTTTTAGAGATGACCTTGAAGATGATTTAAGATTATTTTTTAATAAATCAATATCAATTGATAATGACACAAAACTTCAAAATGCTTCAAGTGAAATTGATTCTTATATCAAAAATAAATTTGAATTAAGAATAGATGATTCTAAAATTAAACTTTCTGGGTTTAAGTATAATCTTATAAATGATTTAGTAGAAATATCATGTTCATTTGATTATGAGGGAGATATTAATGAAATAAATATTATTAACAATATTTTATTTGGAGTTTATGAAATTCAAAAAAATGTTGTTTTTATCAGAGTTGAAAAACAAAGTAAATCATATATATTTTCATTCTCGGATAGAGAAAAAACATTTATTTATTAAATAGCTTGATTAAAGATTCTGTACTTACCTTAACTCCAGTGGTAATAGAGTTTTCTATATCTGGATAGTAATATGGTGAGTGAAGTGCAGGAAGAGCATATTCTCCTGAATTATACTTGTCCATTCTCTCTTTAGGAACTGTGCCAAGCCAGTACATCGCCGTAGGAATATTTTCTTTAGTGCTTCCATACCTTGCAAAATCTTCTCCAACCATTTGTGGTTCTGTAACAACAATATTTTCTTCTCCAATTATTGAATTAGAAACACTTGTCATTAAATCAATAAGCTCTTCGTCATTATAATTAGCTGGGGTAAAACTTTCTGGTAATATAATTTTAGGGTATCTAGACTCATCTAATCCCATTGAAGCTGCAACTCCATCGCATATTTCTTTAATTCTTTTATGAATTAAATTTCTTACTTCTTCTTTATATGTTCTAATAGTTAATTGTAAATCAACTTCATCAGGAATTATATTATGTTTTGTTCCTCCTTTTATAGAACCAACTGTTATAACAGCATCGTCTAGAGGATTTATATTCCTGCTTACAATAGTTTGTAGTTCCATTATAATCACTGATGCTGTGACAATTGGATCAATTGACATATGAGGAGCAGCGCCATGTGAACCTTGACCAAATATTTTTATATCAACAGATTCAGTATTAGCCATTATATATCCCTTACCAAATCCAACTTTTCCTGATGGTATTGTTGGTGAGGAATGTAGTGCAATACCATAATCTGGAATAGGAAACTTATCATAGAGTCCAGCTTTAAGCATCATTGCAGCTCCAGCTCCTATTTCCTCTGCAGGCTGACCAATCATCATTATGGTTCCATTCCATTCATCTTTTCTCTCAACTAATGCTCTAGCTGTACCAGTCCAAACTGCCATATGCATATCATGACCACAAGAGTGCATAGTCCCAACATCATTCCCATCAAAATTTTTTGTTATGACTTTGCTGGCATATGGAAGACCTGTTTTTTCTTCCATTGGTAGTGCATCCATATCAGTTCTATACAAAATAGTAGGACCTTTTCCATTTTTCATGATTCCTACAACTCCATAACCCCCAAAATTTTCTTCAACGTCAAATCCAACTTTTCTCAACTCATTAGCAAGTTTAATTGAGGTCTCCTTTTCCATTAAAGATATTTCAGGATTTTGATGAATATCAAGATATAAAGCTTTAAGGTAGGGAAGCTCTTCTTCAATAAAACGATCAAATTTTTTATTTTTTGATGCTAATGAAAGTAGAAAAAATAATGGTATTATATAAATAATTTTTTTATTCATAGTTCTTTAATTTTAATATTCCTATAATATACTTTGGTGCCATGGTCTTGAAATGCAATAGGTCCAGACTTTGATTTTGCAAAACCTTTCCAGTCTCTAAATTTAGAATTATAGATTAAAGCATCCCATTCAGGTCCTTCTAGTGGAAAACTAATTGTTCTGTTTCCATTTAGATCAATATTAGCAATATTTTCATTATAATTAATTTCAATCAAGTAATGGTTCCATTCTCCAGTTGGTTTTGAAAATAATTGAGTTGGGGCAACCATATCATAAAGAGCACCATTCATATGATTAAAATTAGATGTATCTTCTTTCCCATAAATATCATCATCTAAAACTTGAATTTCTGCAGCTGTAAGGTAGGGGACGGAATAATCTTTGGTTTCATTTACACCCCAAAATATACCGCTATTTCCTCCTTTTTCAACTTTCCATTCTAGAGATAAAATAAAACTAGTATAACTTTTATTAGAAACAAGCCCATTATTACTATTGCCCTCTCCTGGATAATAAACGAATGCACCATCTTCAATTTTCCAACCTACAACAGATTCTGAAAGATATGTATGCCAATTATCAAAAGTTTTGCCATCAGTTAGAGATACCCACTCACTTTTATTTTCCTGAACTTTATTAGAACAAGCAGTAAAAATTATTGCAAATAGTAATATTTGATATTTTCTCATAGTTTAAGTTTTTTATAAATATAGGAAATTATATTTTCTTAATAAACTCTATTATGTCTTGATAAATTTCTTCTTTTTCAAGATCGTTGTGAGGCTCATGGTAAACATTATCATAAAGTTTTAATTTATGTGTTTTTAATAATTTACTTATTCCAATTGTTCCATTTGATGAAATTATTTTATCACTCATGCCATGATATAAAAGAGTTCTAGCTTTAATTCTTGAAGCTTTTTCTTTTACATTATCTATAGTCTTCATTACTTCAGAGTATAGGTTAAGTGAAATTTTATTATGAACTAATTCATCTTCATCATATTTAGAAACAATATCTTTATTTTTACTTAAGTGACTGGAGGTAAGCCTATTATTCAATCTTAAACTTGGAAATATCCTTTTTAAAACTTTTTGTAATAGTATCAAGTATTCAGGTACTTTAATTGCCGTCTCTATCCATGGTGATGATATTACGGCTGATTCTATTTCTTTACTTTCTCTTTCAATTAAAAAGTTTAGCCCTATTAAACCGCCTAGACTATGACCAAACAAAATTATTGGGGTCTCTAAAAATTTTTTTCTAATAAAAATTAGAGAGCTTTCTACAGAATCTAAATATTCTTCAAATGATTTGATGTGCCCTCTTTTTCCTTCACTTTTTCCATGACCTTGAAGATCTAATGCATAAACACCTAATCCGTTCTTTATAAAAAATTTTGCAAATTCTTTATACCTTCCAGAATGTTCACCTAAACCATGAATTATGAGAATATTTTTTTTTTGAAGATTTTTAGTTTTCCACTCTCTAATAAATATCTTCTTTCCTCTTGAAGTAAAAATAATTTTTTCAGAGATTTTCATTCTTTAAGAAAATGCTTGTATACCAGTTATTTCATGGCCTAATATAAGTAAATGAATATCATGAGTTCCCTCATAAGTTATTACAGATTCAAGGTTCATCATATGTCTCATCATCGGATAATCATTTGTTATTCCCATTCCCCCATGGATTTGTCTTGCTTCTCTTGCAATTTTTAATGCCATGTCAACATTATTTCTTTTTGCTAAAGAGATCTTAGATGATGATGCCTTTCCTTCATCCATTAATTTTCCGAGTCTCCAGCAAAGTAATTGAGCTTTAGTTATTTCGGTAAGCATTTCTGCAAGCTTTTTTTGAATTAATTGAAATGAAGCTATAGGCTTATCAAATTGTTTTCTCTCAAGAGAATATTTTTTTGCAGCATCAAAACAATCCATTGCAACTCCTATTGCACCCCAAGAAATTCCATATCTTGCTTTGTCGAGACAACCTAAAGGACCACCTAACCCATCTTTATTAGGAAGAAGGTTCTCTTTTGGAACTTTGACATTATCAAAGACTAATTCTCCAGTTAGGGATGACCTTAAAGATAACTTACCTTCTGTTTTAGGAGCTGAAAAGCCTTCCATGCCTTTTTCAACAATTACCCCTTTTATTCTTTTACTTTCATCTTTAGCCCATACAACTGCAATATCTGCGGCAGGTGAATTAGAAATCCACATTTTAGATCCATTTAGAATATAATGATCACCTTTATCTTCTAGTTTTGATATCATTCCTCCAGGGTTTGATCCAAAATCAGCTTCAGTTAAACCAAAACAACCTAATATCTCACCACTTGCGAGTTTAGGTAAATACTTCTTTTTTTGCTCTTCAGAACCATAAGATTCTATTGGAAACATGACTAATGAACTCTGAACGGATGCTGTTGACCTCATTCCTGAGTCACCTCTTTCTAATTCTTGCATTATGAGACCATAGGAAATATTATCAAGTCCACCTCCTCCATATTCTTGTGAAACAGTTGGACCAAAAATACCAGTACTTCCCATTTTTTTTACAATTTCCAGTGGAAAGTGATTTTTTTCAAACCATTCCTCAATATTTGGTGATATTTCAACATTAACAAAATCTCTAATAGATTCTCTTATAAGCTTTTGCTCTTCAGTAAGAAGGTCGTCAAGTAAGTAAAAATCTACAGATTTAAAATTATTGGGGTTGCTCATATTTTTTTTTTTATAAAAGTAATATTTAAAACTTAAAGACTCACATTAATTAATAATTTATAACTCAAAAATAATCTAATTAATATGCTTTAATACTATTAAAAATGCTAATTTTTGATTATTTTTATATGAGAAAAACCAATCTAAATTATGTCTAAAAAATCCGAAAACAAAAATCAATATTCTGCTGGTAATATTCAAGTTCTAGAAGGCTTAGAGGCAGTAAGAAAAAGACCTGCTATGTATATTGGAGATGTTGGCAATAAAGGCCTGCATCATCTTATTTGGGAAGTCGTAGATAACTCAATTGACGAAGCACTTGCTGGTCATTGTGATCTTATTTCTGTCGTTATTAATAAAGATAATTCTATTACCGTATCAGATAATGGTAGAGGAATACCTACTGGTATACACCCTAAAGAAAAAAGATCAGCTCTTGAGGTTGTTATGACAGTTTTACATGCTGGTGGTAAATTTGATAAGGATACATATAAAGTTTCAGGAGGTCTTCACGGTGTTGGTGTATCTTGTGTTAATGCTCTATCTGAAAAGTTAAAAGCTACAGTGTATCGAGATGGAAAAATATTTGAGCAACAATATGAAAGAGGAATTCCCTTGGAAGATGTTAAAGAGATAGGTAAAACATCTGAAAAAGGGACAGTCGTAACTTTTGTCCCTGATAAGGAGATATTTAATGTTAGAGAGTATAAATATGATACTGTTGCAACCAGACTTAGAGAGTTATCATTTCTTAATGCTGGAATTAAGATAGATTTAAAAGATGAAAGAGAGTTAGATGAAAATAATGAGCCTATATCAGAGAGGTTTTATTCAGAAGGTGGATTAACTGAATTTGTAAATTATTTGGAGGGTTCAAGAGAGAAACTAATTCCTAATCCTATATATATGGAAGGAAAAAAAGAGAATGTTCCTGTTCAAGTAGCATTATCATATAATCTCTCTTATTCTGAGAATGTTGTTTCATATGTTAATAACATCAATACTATAGAAGGAGGTACTCATGTTGCTGGTTTTAGGAGAGCTCTAACTAGAACTCTAAAATCTTATGCTGATAAGTCTGGTCAACTAGATAAAGTAAAAGTTGATATCTCTGGAGATGATTTCAGAGAAGGTCTAACCGCAGTAATTTCTATCAAGGTTGCTGAACCGCAATTTGAAGGTCAGACTAAAACAAAACTTGGTAACTCTGATGCCATGGGAGCGGTTGATGTATGTGTTGGGGAAATGTTAGGTAATTTTCTAGAAGAAAATCCAAAAGAAGCTAAACAAATAATTTCAAAAGTTATTTTAGCAGCTCAAGCTAGGCATGCTGCAAGAAAGGCTAGGGAAATGGTACAGAGAAAAAATGTTCTGACTGGAACAGGGCTACCTGGTAAACTTGCTGATTGTTCCGAGAAAGATCCTGCATTATGTGAATTGTATGTTGTTGAGGGAGATTCAGCTGGAGGATCTGCAAAACAGGGTAGAGACAGAACTTTTCAAGCAATTCTTCCTCTAAAAGGTAAAATTTTAAATGTTGAAAAAGCCCAAGAACATAAAATTTATGATAATGATGAAATAAAAAATATCATTACTGCACTTGGAGTTAGGTTTGGGACAGAAGAAGATGAAAAAGAATTAAATCTTGAAAAATTGAGATATCATAAAGTAATCATAATGACAGATGCTGATATAGATGGAAGTCATATAAGAACTTTAGTTCTGACTTTTTTCTTTAGATACATGAAACCTTTAATTGATAATGGTTATTTATATATTGCTCTTCCTCCGTTATATCAGATTTCTAAAGGGAAAAGAGCTGAATATGTCTGGTCGGAAGATGAAAAAGATAAACTTGTTAAGGAGCTAGCAAAAGATGGAAAAGAATCATCTGTTAATATTCAAAGGTATAAAGGTTTAGGGGAAATGAACCCAGAACAATTGTGGACTACTACTATGGATCCAGCAGAAAGGCTACTTAATAAAGTAACAATTGAATCTGCTGCAGAAGCTGATGTATTATTTTCTAAACTTATGGGAGATGAGGTTGCTCCTAGAAGAGAATTTATTGAAAAGAATGCTAAATATGCAAATGTTGATGTTTAAATTTTTTTTCTTTTTATTTTTAGTTTCATTCAATTCATATTCTTATTGGCAACAAAGAGTTGAATATAAAATTATTATAGATTTTGATCATAAAAATCACCAGTTTCTTGGAAAACAGAATCTAAAATATTTTAACAATTCTAAAGACACAATAAATAAGGTCTATTTTCATCTTTATTTTAATGCTTTTCAGCCTGGTAGCATGATGGATGTTAGAAGCAGATCTTTACCTGATCCGGATAGAAGAGTAATGGATAGAATTTCAAAACTGAATAAAAATGAAATTGGTTTTCATGAAATTAAAAAAATAGAGCAAGATGGGAAAAGTTTAAAACATCATACCCAAGGTACAGTTCTAGAAGTAGAATTATCACATCCACTATTACCTAATGAATCAACAGATTTTTATTTAGAATATTTTAGTCAAGTCCCTGTTCAAATTAGAAGAAGCGGTAGAAATAATAAAGAAGGAATTGATTATTCAATGGCTCAATGGTTTCCTAAAATTGCTGAGTATGATGAGAATGGATGGCATGCTAATCCATATATAGCTAGAGAATTTTATGCTCCTTGGGGAGATTTTGATGTCTCAATATCTATCAATAAAGATTATATAGTTGCTGCAACTGGTATTCTTGAAAGTAAAAAGAAAGAAAAAAATAAAAATACATGGAATTTTAAAGCTAGGGATGTTCATGATTTTGTATGGGCAGCTGATCCAGATTATGTTCATGATATTTTAAAAGTAGACTCTGAAGATTTGGAGCTTCATTTTTATTACCAAAAAACCAATGATGAAATGGTGAGTAATTGGAAGCGGTTGCAAGATGATACTGCAGATGCTTTCAGGTATATTAATAAAAAATTTGGAAAATATCCTTACACAAAATATTCGGTAATTCAGGGTGGTGATGGAGGAATGGAATATCCTATGGCTACATTAATAACAGGTGAAAGATCATACCCTAGTTTGTTATCTGTTACAATTCATGAACTTATACATTCATGGTATCAAATGCTCCTCGGCACTAATGAAAGTTATTTAGCTTGGATGGATGAAGGTTTTACATCCTTTGCTCAGAATATTACATTTAATAATGAATTTAATGAAATATATAATTTGAATTCTATAAATCCTCTTGAAAGATCATATAACAGATATTATACTTTTATTAAATCCGGTTTAGAAGAACCACTTTCAACTCATTCAGACCACTTTTCAACTAATCAAGCATATGGTGTTGGTTCCTACACTAAGGGTGCAATATTTTTAATGCAATTAGGATATATAATAGGTGAGGAAAAATTATTTAAGGGACTTAGGAGATATTATAATGAGTGGAAGTTTAAACATCCTGATGAATATGACTTCTTAAGAATAATGGAAAAAGAAAGTGGAATAGAATTGGACTGGTATATTGATTATTGGGTAAAGACAACACATCAAATAGACTATTCGATAGATTATTCCTTTGAACTTAAGGAAAAGGATCAAAATAAAATTTCAGTTTCTATAAATAGAATTGGAAAGATGCCTATGCCCATTGAAGTTGAAGTTTTGTATGAGGATTTTTCTTCTGAAAATTATTATATACCACTTTCAATTATGAGAGGTGAGAAAGATAATTCAGATAATAAGCTTATTATATTAGAGGACTGGGAATGGGTGAACGAAAGCTATCAATTTAATTTAGATATATCAGATACAGAAATTAAAAAAATTGAAATTAATCCTTCTGGAGAGATGGCTGATATAGATAAATCAAATAATATTATTGAATTTGAGTAAAATTATTTATTAAGAAAATTTTCAACAATTTCTTCTACTTCTTTTTCAGATATACTTTGAATATTATTCTTATATTTTTCTAAAATATCTTTTGGAATTCCAACAAATGGTTTCTTTCTCTTTTCTTTGAAGATATTCCCAATTTCAGTGCCTCTAACTGCAAGAAAATAAGGGGGTTTACCATATTTACCTAATCTAATTTGTAGTCCATTATCAAATTCTTTTAGTATGTCTTTTGATTTTTCTATTGGAGTATTTACTATTTCAATAGCTTCATCCGAAGTTATATTTTTAGGTTCAGGGTATTTCTCTTTGTCAATTTTATAGTTTTTATCATTGAACCTTAAATAAAAACCATACCTTCCATTTTTGAGTTCTATATTTCCTTTCTCATATTCAAAAACTGGAAGAGAGTTATTTTCTTCTTTTTTATTTATAATATCTAAAGCTTCATTAATAGAAATATGCCTGATTAATTGTTCTGAAGACATATTAAAATATTTTGGAAAACCTTCATCAGAGTCTTCTTTATCTCCTATTTGAATTACAGGACCAAACTTAGCAACTCTTGCAATCATCTTTTTACCTTCAAATTCACCAAGTTCCTTTTCTAAATGATATCTTTCCTCTGGGACATTTTTATATAATTGAGAAAATATAGCATAAAATTCTTCGATCATATTATTCCAATTTTTTCCTTTATAAGCAATTTGATCTAATTGTGATTCGGTTTTAGCAGTGAAAGAATAATCCATGAAATTTGAATTGAAATTTTCAATTAAAAATTCAGTTACAAACATTCCCATATTAGTAGGGTATATTTTATTTTTTTCAAAGCCAGTCTTCTCATCTTTTACCTCATTAGAAATATTGTTTGAAATAAGTCTTATTTCATTACTTTTTATGATTTTACCATCTCTTTCTTCTTTGACTACGTATTCTCTCTCTTTAATTTTTCTAATTGTTTCTGCAAAAGTTGACGGTCTTCCAATTCCTGAATCCTCCATTTTTTTGATAAGACTTGCTTCAGAATATCTTGGTGGATGTTTAGTGAAAACTTGTTTACATAATATTTCTTGAGCATTTAAGGTTAAATCTTTTTCTAGTTTAGGTAACAGTTTAGTATTTTCTGAATTCTCAGTATAAAGTTTTAAAAACCCGTCAAAAACCATAATTTCTCCGGAAGCTTTAAATTCATATTTACTGCCGTTATTAATTTTTACTACCGTTCTTTCAAATATGGACTCGCTCATTTGTGATGCTAAAGTTCTTCTCCAAATTAGATTATATAGTTTTTTTTCTGTTTCTGTTTTCCCTGCATTATCAAGACTAAAATTAGTTGGCCTTATGGCTTCATGGGCTTCCTGTGCTGAATTACTTTTAGTTTTGTAAACTCTTCTTTTTAAATAATCATTTCCATAATTTGATTCTATAACATTTTTAGAATTTTCTAGTGCTTCATCAGATAAATTAACAGAATCAGTTCTCATGTATGTTATATGTCCTGCTTCATATAGTCTTTGAGCGGTAGACATTGTAAGAGATGGAGAAAATCCAATTTTTCTGCTAGCTTCCTGTTGTAAAGTAGAAGTAGTAAAAGGTGCGGAAGGAGATCTTTTAGAAGGTTTTTTTTCAATATTTTTTACTTTGAAAGTTGTTTCTTTACAATCATTTAAAAACTTTTCTGACTCCTCTTTATTTTCAAATCTTGTATTTAGTTCAGCTTGAAATTCTTCATTATTTAAAGAAAAAGTTGAAGTAGTTTTGAATGAAGATTCTGGTGAAAAATTGCTTATTTCATTTTCTCTATCAACAACAAATTTTACAGCAACTGATTGAACTCTACCTGCAGATAAACCTCTTTTAATTTTTTTCCAAAGTATAGGTGAAATATCAAATCCAACTAATCTGTCTAATACTCTTCTTGCTTGCTGAGCATTAACTAAACCCATATCAATTTTGGTTGGACTTTTAATAGAGTTTAATACTGCTTTTTTTGTAATTTCTCTGAAGATAATTCTTTCATATTCTTCTTCCTTTAAATTTAGAATTTCTTTTAAGTGCCATGCAATTGCTTCTCCTTCTCGATCATTATCAGTTGCTAAATAAACTTTTTCAGAATTTTTTTTGAGAGTTTTTAATTCTTTAATTACTTTCTTTTTATCAGGAGAAGGAATATAAGATGGTATAAAGCCGTTTTCTTTATCTATTGATTTATCATCTTTAGCTAAATCTCTAATGTGTCCATAGCAAGAAGAGACTTTAAAATCTTTACCTAAATATTTTTCAATTGTTTTTGCTTTTGCTGGTGACTCTACAATTACTAGGTTCTTACTCATATTATTTAGAATTCATATTTTTTAAGTTGCCAAAGATGAAAAAAAATTTTATATAATTATAATTTCAATTTATAATAAATTTAATTTTTTGTTTTTCAATACGTAGTATTGAATAAATTGTTTGTATGAAGGTATTAATTGCTCCGGATAAATTTAAAGATTCTTTAACAGCTATTGAAGTTTGCAGTGCACTTACTAAAGGACTGAAAAATAATAATTCATCTATAGATGTTATTTCTTTTCCTATGGCTGATGGTGGAGATGGTTCATTAAAAACTATAAATCATTATTTCAATTTAAAGCCTCACGATCTTATCGTAAATGATCCTTTATTTAATCCTATAAAAACAACTTATTATCTTTCTCAAAATACTGCTTATATTGAAATGTCCTTAGCTTCAGGTTTAGCTTTATTAGATGAAGAAGATCGTAATTGTATGTTTACTTCTTCTTTTGGAACAGGTGAATTAATTAACGATGCTTTAAATAAAGGAGCAACTACCATTAATTTATTTATAGGTGGAAGTGCAACAAATGACGGTGGAATTGGAATAGCATCGGCTTTAGGATATCGATTTTATGATGCCTCTGAAAATTTATTATCACCAATAGGGCAAAATCTTTTACTAATTAACAGAATAGATAAAAGTAAAGTCCAGTTTAATTTTCATGAATTAAAAGTAAGAGTAGTTTTTGATGTAAAGAACCCTTTATATGGTAAAAATGGAGCGGCTTATATTTATGCTGCTCAAAAAGGAGCTAGTCTAATTGAAATTGAAAAATTGGACAAAGGATTAGTGAATTTAGAATCAAGTTTACTTGCTCATGGTTTTCCTAGTATAGCTAAAATTCCTGGAGCTGGTGCCGCTGGGGGAGTAGGTGGGGGAGCGATTGCTTTTTTAGATGCTAAATTAGTTTCTGGGATTGAATTTTTTATAGAAATATCTCAAATAGAAAAAAAAATTAAGGATTATGATTTAATTATTACTGGTGAGGGTAAGTTAGACTCACAAACTAGATATGGAAAAGCAATAAGCGGTATTTGTAGTTTAGCTAAAAAATATAATAAACCAATTATTGCGGTATGTGGTGATTCAGTTAGAGGAACCTATGAAAGCTTAGGCTTTAAAAAAGTTTATAAAATTTTAGATAAAACAGAATCAATCGATTCTGCAATGAAAAATACTAGACATTATTTATCAGAAATTGGTAAAGAAATAGCTCATAATTTTTATATATAATTTAATCTATTCTTTTTCGTTATTATTGCAAATCAAAAATCAAAGTCATGAAAAAAATTAATTTGCTAATTACTCTTTTTTTATTATTGACTTCATGTAATGATGATGATGGACTAAATACATTTAAAGGAAAACTTGTAAAAAAAGGAATTTGTATGAATTATGTCATAGAAGTTAAAGATTCAGACTTTCCTCAAGAAATTTTAGAGAAAAAATGGACTGATGGTTCATCTGAAAAAAAATATGAAAAAGTATTTAGACTACATAGTATATGTGATTTTCCTGATAATATTAAAGAAAATGACTCCTTTGACTTTGTAATAGATAATGAAAAAAAAGATCAAATGTGTGCAGTTTGTTATGCCTACACACCAACACCTGAAAAATCAGTTAGTATTACTGTTCTAGATTAAAATAGCTTATAAAGTAAAATAGATAATTAAATTTGCCGTTGTCATTAAACAACTAGATTATAAAATTTTTTAATTTTCGATGAAGATCTTTTATCAGCTTATTTTTTATGTTGTTATAAGTTTTAATTTAAATTCTCAGAATTTAAATTACTCTCAATTTTATTCATCTCCATTAAATCTTAATCCGGCAATGACAGGTATTGGAGAATTTGGGAGAGTTGGTGTAAATTATAGAAACCAATGGCCATCTTATGTAGGTGGAATACATTATTTTTCGTCTTGGGTTGATTATAACTTAATGAAATCAAATTTCTCATTAGGTTTAAATATTTCTAATGAATTTGAAGAAGTTTATAAATTATCTACCTCTCACTTATCAACATCTTTTTCATATGAAATTAACCTTAACTATAACTGGGTATTAAGGTCTGGTGCACAGTTTTCTATTGTAGATTCAAGATTGAAAAATGACCTTATTTTTCTTGATCAGTTTAATCCTGATGGAACAATTGGAACTAGTGCTGAAAATTTAATGGTTTATGGTAATAGAAATTATTTGAGTTTAGCAATGGGCATCCTTGCTTATTCAGAAAAAATTTGGATTGGAGGATCCATCTATAATTTAAATGAGCCTAATGTTTCATTTACTAATGAAAAAATTAATTTAGATAGGCTATATTCATTTCATATTGGTTTTACAATTGATAAATTTAAAATGTCTCCTTCTTTACATTTTAAAAAACAATCTAAATTTAATCAGCTTGATATAGGGACATATTTTAATTTAGAACCAATTAACTTTGGAATTTGGTATAGAGGTATTCCTATTGATTCTAATAATAATTTTAATTCTCTTATTAGTTCTTTGGGTATTAATCTTAAGGACTTAATGATTTCTTATAGTTATGATTATAATTTTTCGGAGTTGTCAGATTCTGGAGGATCTAATGAGATTTCCATAATTTATAATTTTAATTTTTTAGGTAAGAAGATACCTCCAAAAAATGCTCGTTTTTTACAATGTCCTATACCTAATTTTTAAGTAATTTTGATTATGAGTTCTGAAGCAATTCTTCAAATAATCTTTTTAATTATTATTTTAAATTATTTAGTTGATCTATTAACTGGTTTACTAAATTATAATAGTTTCAATAATAAAATCCCTGATAATGTTAATGATATTTACAATCCAAAAGAATACTCTAAATCTCAAAAATATAAAAAAGAAAATTTCAAGTTTAATCTAATCACTTCTACTTTTAGTTTTATCATTTTAAATATTATTTTATACAACGGTTATTTTGGAAAGTTGGACTCAATTGTTAGAAACTATACTTTTGAAAATGAAATTAGTCCTTCAATTCTATTTTTCTTTACAATTTATTTTATTAATGATTTTATATCCATTCCATTTCAGATTTATAGAATTTTTGTGATTGAAGAAAAATATGGCTTTAATAATATGAAAATTGGAACTTTTATTTTTGATAAAATAAAAAGCTATTTTTTAACTATTATAATTGGCTTAATACTATTAGTCCCAGTTCTCATTCTAATATTACTTTATCCACAAAATTTCTGGATTTATGCCTGGATTTTATTATCAGCATTTATGATTTTTCTAAATATGTTTTATACATCATTAATAGTTCCTTTGTTCAATAAGTTAACTCCTTTAGAAGATGGAGATCTTAGGAAAAGCCTTAATGAATATGCTATTAATGTTGGTTTTTCATTATCAAATATTTTTGTTATTAATGGCTCTAAAAGATCAAATAAAGCAAATGCTTTCTTTACTGGTTTTGGAAAGAATAAAAAAATAGTTTTATATGACACTTTAATTAAAAATCATTCAGTCCCTGAATTAGTAGCAGTTCTCGCTCATGAGGTAGGTCATTATAAACTAAAACATGTCATATCAAATTTATTTGTTTCAATAATTACCACTGGCTTAATGCTTTTTTTAATGTCTAAAATTTTATTTAACAGTGAAGTCAGCTATGCCTTAGGTGGCAATGTATCTTTTAGACATTTAGAGATATTAGCATTTTTTATTTTATATACTCCTATAAGCAGAGCGATAAATATTTTAGCATTTATAAAGAGTAGAAAAAATGAATATGAAGCTGATAATTTTGCTGTCACTACATATAGGAAATCACCAATGGTAAGTGCATTAAAGAAACTATCTAGAGATAATCTAACAAATCTTACACCACACCCATTATTTGAATTTATAAATTATTCTCACCCATCATTAAGTAAAAGATTACAATCTATCGAGAAGATTGATTAATAATTTAGTTACAATCCAATTTTAATTTTTTGAAATTAAAACTTTTTCAATTCCAAATCCTTCAAGTCTATTTCTATAATAGAAAAGCATTTTTATATTCTTAATTATTATTTTATCTTTTTTTAATTCTAAAGGTCTTATTGCATGGTAAAGTCCTAAGTTTTTATAACCTATTTCTATTTGATCATCTATAGGAAGTAATAATTCATCAGAAATTTTAATTTTTTTCTTGAATGATAGTTTTCTAATAGATTCTAATACTAGTTTATACTTTGATTTATAATAGTTTATATTAAGAGTTAGTTCATCCTCAGGAAGTTCCATAATACTTTGGAGGTCCATCTTTTTAAATTTATTTCTTATAATCTCAAAGGAAGTAAAGGATAATATTAAGCTTGAAAAAACAACAGTGCCAGCCATAAGCTCATCAATTATTTTTTCTGATAAGTTATTAAGTATTTCTTTTTTATTATTTTTTTTAAGAGATAAACTATTCTTATTAATTGGATTTCCTTGCTTATCTACAATATTTCCATAAATATCTAGAGGACTACCAAATGATACTGCCATTCTATTTGAGCGAGTAAAATATTTAATTAGAAAGGTAAAAATTTTAAAAGTATTAGAGTAACCTAAGTCATTATTGAATTTATTTTTAGATAGATATTGGTTTATTAAAGCAGGTCCCTCTAAGACAAATTGATAATTAAATGTTACTGGTATAATATAAATTTTTTTATTTTTCTTATTCAACTCTTTTTGAGCTTCAAGAGTACTTCCTAATAACCCAAGTTTTAGGTTTTTTTCTATCGATCCTGATCTTGATCTTGTTCCTCCAGGATAAAATAAATTATGGCACCCATTAACTATTGCTCTTTCAGTATATGTTTTTAGGGTTTCTAAATACAACAAATGTTTTTTTCTTCTATCTACCTTATAAGCTCCCAAACTATTAAAGAAATAAGCAAAAATTTTTAAATTATATAGAACTAAACCAGCTCCATACATAAATGCTGGTAATCCTAAATGAGAAATAATCCATCCAATTAATGCAGAATCTAAATGAGAAAAGTGGGTTGGAACCATCACAATTGTTCCTTTTTTTGATAGTTCCCTTAGTCTTTTATGTTTTCCAACTATTTGAATTGTACTATCTAAATTAAGGCTACCAAAAGGATTTCTCAATCTAGCAGTATTTAATAAACGAGCGAGAAATGAAGTAATTAACCTTCTTGCAAAACCATGATGACTTCTTTTAAAATTTCCTGTAATTTCTTTTGTATATCTGTCAATTAAAATTGGTAAAATTTCATCTTTAATTTTTGGATTATTTTTATCATTCTCAAATGTAATAATCTTCTCTTTAATTGAATACCAAAATTTTTTATCATCTGCTGGATCAGCTTTCCAAGATTTCTTTGAAATCCTAAGTTTTTCTTTATAAACAGTATTTATAAGTTCTTCATATAGATCTTCAGGCTTTATTTTTTCAAGTATTTTATTTTGAGATTTTTTGGAAACCTCATTCATAAATCCTTTTCTATCTTTGAATAGTTGAACTAT